>Ga0105048_10005656_pt1 | contig 20180 bp, 15 predicted proteins | sample MAT05_FD_78382 | JGI IMG/M metagenome (GOLD analysis project Ga0105048, IMG submission 78382) | Freshwater microbial communities from Lake Fryxell liftoff mats and glacier meltwater in Antarctica - MAT-05 | ecosystem: Environmental > Aquatic > Freshwater > Ice > Liftoff microbial mat | place...
AAGATGGGGGGGCATGGCAGAAGCGGCCGATGGCGTCATCGAACTTCTGGAACGCATCATACGGATGGCTCCGGTTGGCGGAACAGGTTCGTCCATTTTTCAAAGGCGTGACAGTAAACATGGTCTTCTCTCCTTTGATAGTTCCTAGAAACAGACCAGATAGGTCAGAGTTGTGCCGACTTAAAATGCAATTCGCGCGCCAATTCATGAATCAAGCCTGGCAATCACACGTAAGTACTTGGTCTGAAACAAGAAATAGCATTTTGTTTTTCGCGGATGTTCTGAAGATGTCAACGCAAAAACTGTCAGACTGGCAGGCCAATCTTCCATCGCGAAAAGATTCAAGATTCGTTACGATAAAATTGAATTTGTTGTATTTACTTGTCAGGAGATGCCGCGTGCGTTTCGTCAGTCGAGCCGAACATCTGGCGACTTGGGCTTGCGGCGTGGGCTCGATCCTCTTTTTGGTCGGTTCGTGGCTGATGAACGATCGACCCATTCTTGAAGGCGACCAGGATCGATTGTCCAAATTGGAAACATCCTCAATCCCCGCGGCCGAGCAAGATGCTCGCGACCATCCGGAAAACGGCGAGGCCAAGCGGCGGCTCGAAGAATTCCGAAACGAAGCTCGGCGAATGAAACGTGCGCCTGTCCATGCAACCGCCGGGCTCGCCTGCGTGGTTGCGGGAGGGCTATTCATGAGCGGCGGTCTGGTCCTCTGGTTCCGCCGCGGCAATCGCCGGACCGCCTCAAACTGGGTTCGCGCCAACGAGGACGCGTGACCTACCCCATCGGCAAATGATCTTTCCCCGGCAACTGCACCGGCGCGGGGACGCCCTTTCCACCATGAATGACGGCGAATAGATCGCTTCCGCCAACGGGGTGCGGCAAGGTGAAGAGTTCACCATACATGAAGCCGCACCGAGCGCCCTGGTGCGTGTTCGCCCCGCTGATGAAATGCCGGACTTTTTCGAATCGTGCCGCGTCGAACTGCGAAGTGTAACAACCGATCGCGGCAATCTTCTGCTCCATCGTATCCGTGATGTCGATGATGAACGAACCCTGCCAGTGGCGTTCTTCGGCATCGAAGGGGAACGGCGCATAGACCAGATGCGGCACGCGGTAGGGCGTCGTCCCCTCGAAGCGGTCGTCCCACTTGGTCAACTGGGAATAGAAGCGCGACGCCTCGGCCAGCAAGTGAGCTTGATGATGATCAGGCGATGCAGCAGGCGTACGGCCGGCCGTGGTGAGCAAGATCTTCGGCCGCAGACGGCGCAGTTCCGCCCCCAATCGAAAACGCATCTCGGGAGAATCCATCAGCACGCGGTTCGGCAAATTCAGGTTGATGCGGACCTGGACACCCAGGATCTTCCGGGCCGCTTCCGCCTCCTGTCGACGGATCTCCTCGGAACCGCGGGGGGTCGGCTCGCCACTCGTCAGGTCGATGATGCCGACGCGATAGCCCTGCTTGACGAGCTTCGCCAATGTCCCGCCGCAGGTGATCTCCAGGTCGTCGGGGTGCGGGGCAACGGCCACGATATCGAGCGTTTCGGTTGTACCAGTCTCCGTCATTCGTCGAATCTCCCGAGCGAGTGAGTTGTCGATGGTCAAGATTCCGGACATCGGTTAATCTATAGGTAGTCCAACCGCTCTCGTTTCCCACCATGCGGGTTTGCATCATGCCGCGTTTTTCTAGCTTGTTCATCGTGTTCTTCTTGGCCGTCGGCGTTCATGCCGCCGAACCGGTGCGCTATCAGCGTGATGTGCGGCCGATTCTCTCCAACCACTGTTTCAAATGCCACGGCCCGGACTTGAAGAAGGGCAAGCTTGATCTGCAATCATTCGAGGAGGCAACCAAGAAGCTGGAATCCGGCAAGCAGGCGATCGTCCCCGGCAAGAGTGCCGAGAGCGAATTACTGCATCGTGTCATGGTTCAAGACGATGCCGAGCGGATGCCCCCGAAAGGGGAGCGATTGAATCCGGCGCAGATCGCGATCTTGAAGGCCTGGATCGACCAAGGCGCGCAGTACGAAGAGCACTGGGCCTACGTGAAGCCCGAACGGCCGGACAATCCCGTGCTGAAGGATAACGACTGGCCGCGAAACCAAATCGATTCCTTCATTCTCGCTCGCCTGGAGAAAGAAGGGCTCACGCCCAGCCCCGAGGCCGACCCGACGACGCTGATCCGCCGCGTCACGCTCGACCTGATTGGCTTGCCGCCGACCTTGGAAGAGGTGGCTGACTTCTTGAAGGATTACGCCGCGAATCCGCAAACTGCGCACGAGAAAGTCGTCGACCGCCTGCTGGCATCGCCGCACTATGGCGAACATCAGGCTCGCTGGTGGCTCGACATGGCCCGCTATGCCGACACCAACGGTTACGAGAAAGACGAACGCCGCACGATTTGGCCTTATCGCGATTGGGTCATCAACGCCTTCAACCGCGATTTGCCGTTCGATCAGTTCACGATCGATCAAATTGCCGGCGACCTGGTGCAGGACTCCACATTGGAACAGAAGTCCGCGACCGGTTTCCACCGCAACACGCTCGTAAACACCGAGGGCGGCACCGACGACGAGGAATTCCGTATTGCCGCCGTCATCGACCGCGTCAACACGACGATGGCCGTCTGGATGGGAACGACGATCAACTGCTGCCAGTGCCACAATCATAAATACGACCCGTTCACGCAACGGGAGTTCTATCGGCTCTATTCGTTCTTCAATCAATCGGCCGACCTGGGCCGCAGCAACGGTCCTGAGATTCCGGTGCCGACCGGCGAAGAGGAGGAGCGGAGAAACGCGTCACGCGCCAAGATGGCGGCGAAGGCGATCGTTCTGCTCGGCGCGCCGCCGATCACGGCGTCGGCGCTCGTCAAGCCCGTGTCTGACCAGATCGTTTCGATTCAAAGACTGATGGGCGGCATCAAACCGGCGACGACCCTCGTCATGGTTGAACGGACGGAACCGCGTGAAACGCACATTCAACTTCGTGGCAACCACAAGAGCCTGGGCGAGAAAGTGGACGCCGGCACGCCTCGAGTCTTGCATTCGCTTGTCGTGCAAGGCCGTCGTGACGGCAACCGCCTCGACCTCGCCCGCTGGCTCATTTCACCCAACAACCCGCTCGTCGGCCGGGTGATCATGAATCGCGTCTGGGCTCGCTACTTCGGCAAGGGCATCGTCGAGACGAGCGAGGATTTCGGCATTCAGGGCGACCTGCCGTCACATCCAGAACTCCTCGACCTGCTCGCGGTCGAGTTCGTTGATAAGAAGTGGAGCCTGAAAGCGATGCACAAGATGATCGTCACCTCGGCCACCTATCGCCAATCATCCAAGATGCGGCCGGAACTGCTTCAGAAGGACGCGTTCAATCGCCTCTACGCGCGCGGGCCTCGCTTCCGGCTCGAAGGCGAAGCGGTCCGCGACAACGCCCTGGCCATCAGCGGTCTGTTGAATCGGAAACTGGGCGGGCCGAGCGTCTTCCCGTATCAACCGGAGGGCGTCTGGGCCAACCCGTATAGCGGCGACAAGTGGACGATGAGCGACAACGGCAACCAGTACCGCCGTGGGCTCTACACCTTCTGGCGGCGCTCGGCTCCCTACGCCGCGTTTATGGCTTTCGATGCCCCCAGCCGAGAAATCTCGTGTGAGCGCCGACCGCGCTCGAACACGCCGCTCCAAGCACTGGCGACATTAAACGATAAATCATTTGTGGAATGCGCCAACGGCCTGGCCCGGCGGATGATGCAGGTCTCCGGCGACCCCAAGACGCGCCTCGAGCACGGCTTCCAACTCTGCGTCAGCCGCAAACCAATCGACGCGGAAGAGAAGGCCCTGCTCGACCTGTATCGATCGAATCTTGAGCAATATCGCCAGGACCCCGCTGCGGCGCTAAAACTGGCCTCGGCCCTCGGCCAACCCAAAACGGATGTAGACGTCGCCGATCTCGCGGCCTGGACGGTGGTGGCGAACGTGCTGTTGAATTTGGATGAGACGATTACGAAGGAGTGAATGGAATGTCCCTACCTGTTGCGGAGTTCTCCGAGCCGAAAGAAGTGACGGACATGCTCCGGGCTAAGTCGGCACTTGAAGAATATGCAATCTCGATGGAACTCATCCGAGAGTGTTTCCCCGAACGGCGTGGACTGGAGATCTATCTGCAAGATGATCCGGATGAAGTGGGAATCACGTGTGTGATTCTTGAAGTCGTCCTTCCAGAATCAATGCCCTTTGAGGTTCTTAACGAACGACGCGACATGTATTACACCGAACGACGACGTCGGTTACCTGCTCTCCGATGGCCGATCTGTGGCCTTTCAGTCGACTTTGCGTGAGGTGGAAGCATGATTTGGAACGAATTCCTTGACACGGGCAAGAGGCTGCTTGTCGGCGCGACGGAAGGCGATTGGAGATCTGCCGCAAGCCGGGCGTACTATGCGGTTTTCCATTATTCTCGTGATTGGTTGCAGAGCCAAGGAATCGATCTCGGCCCGAGCGGTCAGGCTCATAACAGCTTGTATGTTGGCTTGGCGAATTGCGGGATTCTCATGATCCAAAACATCGGAGATCGTATCGACGAACTTCGGCGAACTCGGACGAAGGCAGATTATGATTTGAACCGGAGATTCTCGAAAGCGAAGTCGGTTGATAGTGTTCGCGAAGCAGATGAGATTATCATGAACTTTGAGGTGGCATTACGAGGCTCACCCAGCACAGACATCATCAACGGAGTTCGAGATCATTTGATAAGTATCGGTCGCTTGCCGAGAAGTTAGAGTATCAACAGCGGGCGAAGTCAGATACGAACGCCTTCGACTGAAAGGAAGAATCCATGTCCCCATCAACCGCTCTTGAAATCGCCGTACCGGAGGTCGTGCTGGCCGAAGTGCGCCGCAAGTCGGCGGAAGTGGAATTCGAAAGTTTTCGGGACACATTCGTTGAGCACTTCGCGGATGCTCTCGCTACGGAAGTCTACCTGCTCGCGGATCCGGATGAAGACGATCGCAATTGGGTGGTGTTCGAGGCGATTCTTCCTTCGACAAGCTCTCTCGATGAGGTCCAGCGGCGCAAAGCAAGATTCCGAAGCGCGCTATCCAGCAGTCGACGGCATATCTCCTGGCCGATTTGTTCGCTCGGCATTCGATTCGCCAAGAAGAATTGAGTGTTTTGGTATGAATTCCAAGATTGTGCACGCCGTCTGTCAACCGCCTCTACCGAAGCCGATTGGCGTTCGGCGATTAGTCGCGCTTACTACGCCGTATTCCACCATTTTCGGGAGTTCTTCCGCGGACGTGGACTGGACCTTGGCAACGGCGCTCAAGCCCACTCGAATTTGTATTTCGGTCTCGCGAACTGTGGAATTCTCGGCACAAGAGAAATTGCTGATGGGATCGATGATTTGCGGAAGGACCGAACGACAGCAGACTATGATATTTGGAAGACGATGGATGGAATGGATGCTCAATCAGCGGTTCATGACGCCGACGCTATATTGGGCGACTTCCAGAATTTGATAAGGTCGACATCCGCGCAACAAATTATCGACGAGTTGAAGAGGTACTTAATCTCCATCGGCCGCATCACCCCCTGACTTTTGCAAACGAGATCGAGCATGTTCCACCCCTCCTCCCGCCGGCATTTTCTTGGCGATGCGAGCCTTGGGCTCGGCTCGATCGCTTTGACGTCGCTGTTGAACGACAAGCTGTTGGCCGCTCCCGAGCCGGAAGATCCGCTGGCGCCGCGCCAGCCCCATTTCAAGGCCAAGGCGAAGAGCGTCATCTATTTGCACATGGCGGGGGCGCCGTCGGTGCTGGATTTGTTCGACCCCAAGCCGAAGCTGAACGAACTCAGCGGTCAGCCTTGTCCGGAATCGTACTACAAGGGTCAGCAGTTTGCGTTCATCAAAGGGGTGCCGAGGTTGCTTGGCTCGCCCCAAAAGTTCGCCAAGCATGGCAAATGTGGTCAGGATATGTCGGAACTGCTGCCGCACCTGGCGACTGTCGCGGACGACATCACCGTCATCCGCTCGATGCATTCTGATCAATTCAATCACGCCCCAGCCCAGTTGCTCCTGCACACCGGCTCGCCCCGGCTCGGCCGGCCTGGCATGGGCAGTTGGGTCTCCTACGGCCTCGGCACCGAGAACAAGGATCTCCCGAGCTTCGTCGTGCTTATCTCCAGCCCGAACGCACCGGACGGCGGCGCGTCGCTCTGGGGCAGCGGCTTCCTGCCGACCATCCATCAAGGCGTGCAGATGCGTTCGCAAGGCGAACCGGTCCTCTTTCTCAATAACCCCGACGGCATGTCGGCCGACCAGCGGCGGGCGTCGCTCAATACACTGAACGCCCTGAACAAGATGCACCTGGGCGACGTCGGCGACCCGGAAATCCTCACGCGCATCCACCAGTTCGAGATGGCCTTCAAGATGCAAACCAGCGTGCCGGAGGTCATGGACATCACGAAGGAACCGAAGAACGTCCTCGATCGATATGGCGCGAAGCCTGGCGAACGTTCCTACGCCAACAACTGCCTGCTCGCCCGCCGACTGGTGCAGAGCGGTGTCCGCTTCGTGCAACTCTATCACTGGGGTTGGGACCAGCATGGCGAGAGTCAGATGAACGACATCCGCTACGGCCTGGCCGAGCGTTGCAAGGAGACCGACCAGGCCAACGCCGCGTTGATCAACGACCTCAAGCGCTTGGGGTTGCTCGATTCGACGCTCGTCGTCTGGGGCGGCGAGTTTGGCCGGACGCCGATGAACGAGGATCGCAACAATTCGAAGTGGCTCGGGCGAGACCACAACCAGAAGGCTTTCACGATCTGGATGGCCGGTGGCGGCGTCAAGGCGGGGTTCAGTTACGGGGCTACCGACGATCTGGGTTACCATGCGGTCGAGGATCGCGTGCATGTCCACGACCTGCAGGCGACCATCCTGCATCTGCTCGGCCTAAATCACGAGAAACTCACCTTCCGCTTCCAGGGCCGCGATTACCGCCTGACGGACGTGTTCGGAAATGTGGTGAAGAATATTTTGGCATAACACGGCGAATCCATAAATCAGGTCACAACCATGCTGCGACTCGCATTCACTTTTTTGACCCTCTGCGCCGTTCCCGTTCTGGGCGCGCCGCCGATGGGTTACACGGCCAAGGCGCCTGTGACAGCCCCCACGCGGCTCGATTGGAGTTTCGTCGCTTCTAACCAAAGTTTGACGACGTTGCCGATGGGTTTCCTCGATGCCGATTACGATTCGAAGAAGCAGAGTTATGAACTCTTCATTCCGCCGAATCTTGATCTGAAGAAGCCGGCGCCAGCGATCCTCTTCGTCTCGGCCGGGGACGAACCGCAGGGCTGGAAGGCGTTCGAAGGGCCTTGCAAGCAACTCGGTTTTGTCTTCATCGGCGTGCGCGGAGCGGGCAACGCCGTGGCATTTCCCAAACGCGTCCGGATCATCCTCGATTGCTTCGACGACGTGCGCCGGCAAGTGCCGCTTGACCCGGATCGCACGTACATCACCGGACTCTCCGGCGGCGGGCGGATGGCAGTGGCCGTCTCGTTCGCCTTGCCCGAGTACTTCGGCGGTTGCATCCCGCTCGTCGCGGCCGGTAATCTGCGTGATGAAAGTTATCTGCGGCATCGCGCGATTGAACGGCTCAGCACGGCGTTGATCACAGGGACGACCGATTTCAATCGCGGAGAAGTTGAACGCTGGCGCGGGCCGTTCTGGAAGGAAATCGGCATCCGCTCGAAGGTCTGGGTGCAGCCGAATATGGGCCACGCGATCCCGCCCTCGGCCACGCTTAGCGAGGCGATCAAGTTCATGGAGGAGGGCAAGGACGCTCGGGCCGCCCTGGCCAAGAAATACCCCGCGACCCGCGCCGCCGCCAGCGAAGTTGCTTCACGGGAAGATGTCGCCAAGGCGTTGCTCGCGGAAGGCAAAGTGAAACTGGCCGGCAAGGGATCCGGCTACCCCGGCTTGATGCTGCTGAAAGGCGTCATGGAACGCTGGCCCGACCTCGAAGCTGCGAAAGAAGCCAAGAAGATCTTGGTGGAATTCGAGGCAAAAAAAGAGAAACCCTGGGAAGCCGACGACATCGCCGAGCAACGGAAGTACCTTGTTGCCGAAGCGCGTTCGCTCACTGACTATATCTTGAACGGGATCCCGCCGGCGTCGCAGTACGCGAAATCCCGACCCGACATGGCCCGGAAAGCGATGGGACTTTGGACCCAGGTCGTCAGCGATGCCCCGGATTCCGACGAGGCCAAGGAAGGGAAAAAGAACCTCCTGGAACTTGATAAGTTGGCTCAAAAGAAGTGAGGACTCGTCACCGATGATTCTTCGAAAATTTGGCTTATGCTTGCTCGTGATGGCGATTGCCGCTCCCGCCACTTCCCACGCGGATCCGGAGACCGAATTGCTGAAGATGCGCGTCGCGCAACTGGAAGCGGAAGTCAAACTGCTCAAGGAGCGACTGGCGAAGCTCGAAGGCGAGAAGAAGGTTGTCGCCGCTCCCGCGAAGACGCCCAAATTCGTTGTGATCCCCGGCGATTGGGGCGGCGCCGGACCGGACGATATATTGGCGGTCTGCCGGTCGGCCGCTCAGGAACTCACGGTGCTCTTCCCGGATCGCGAACTCGAACCCATTTCCATCAAATACGACGCGAAACAAGGCCCCATGGTCATCTACGGCAAGGGCGCCGATGGCGAACGGCGCGTCCTGTTGAACACGAAGGACACCTATTGGTCGCAGTATAGCTATCAGTTTGCTCATGAGGTTTGCCATATCCTCTGCAACTATCGCGACTCGAACCGCGCCAATCTCTGGTTCGAAGAGACACTCTGCGAAACTGCGTCGCTCTTCGTCCTGAGGAAGATGTCGGAAACATGGAAGACCAAGCCACCCTACGCGAACTGGAAATCATACGCGCAGAAACACAACGACTATGCCGAGGATCGCTTGAAGAAAACCGAAAAGCTCGAAGGGCTCACTCTTGCCCAATGGTTTCAACGAAATGAAGCGGAACTGCGGAAAACGGGCACGAATCGTCAAAAGAACGAAGTCGTGGCCGTCGCCTTGCTCCCCTTGTTCGAAAAGAACCCAAAGAACTGGCAGGCCGTGAGCTATCTGAATCAGTGGGACCCCAAGAAGGAATTGACGTTCAACGAGTATCTCCAAGACTGGCACGAGCGGGTGCCGAAGGATCTGAAACCGTTCGTGGCCGAGGTGGCGACCCTGTTCGACCTGAAAGTGAAAGAGTGACGCCGCTCGGCTCGCCGATCAAACGCAAAAGAAGTAAAGTGGTTGTCATGAACGTGCAGCCACCCACCCCTCCCTCCTCTCAACTTCCCCGTGTTCTTGGCCCCTGGATGGCGACCGCTCTCGTCATCGGGACCGTGATCGGTTCGGGGGTCTTCAAAAAAGCGGCGAGCGTTGCCCAGATTCCCGATTTCGGGTTAGTCATGTCCGCCTGGGTGCTCGCCGGCATCTTGACGCTATTCGGGGCGCTCGCCCTGGCCGAGGTGGCGGTCCTCCTTCCTCGCGCAGGCGGCAACTACGTCTATCTCAAAGAGAGTTATGGCCGGGTCGCCGGCTTCCTCTGGGGCTGGGTTGAATTTTGGATGATCCGCGCCGGCTCGATCGCGGCCCTGGCGACCGTTTTCACCATGTCGATCCACGATGTGTTGCGACAGACCAAGGGCGGCGATGTCCTCACTTTCTGGCAAAAACAGGCGATGACGATGACCGTCATCTTCGCCCTGTCACTCCTCAACGCCCGCGGCACGCGCCTGGGCGGCATCCTGCAAGTCGTCGTCACCACGGTGAAAGTCGCGTCCCTGTTGCTGGTGGCCCTACTGCCATTCTTGGTGATCGCTTTGGTCAGCGATCCGCGTGCGACGCCGACGACAGCCAACATGTCTCCCACCTGGCCGAGCGCCTGGTTGAAGGTCGACTGGAGCGTCTTTGGCGGCGCGCTCGTCGGCATCTTCTTCGCCTACCATGGCTGGATGAATATTGCCCCGGTCGCCGAGGAAGTGACGAACCCGCAACGCAACTTGCCGCTCGCCCTGCTCGTCGGCGTTTGCACGTGCATCGTGCTCTACGTCTCGGCCAACGCCGCCTATTACCTGATCATCCCTCGCAATGATCTGCTCAACCTGACCGAACGCACGGTCGTGGGAGAGTTTTCCTTCCGCCTGCTCGGCTCGTTCGGATTGATGGTCGCATCATGCGCGGTCATGATCTCCGTCTTCGGAGCCCTCAACGGCAATTTGCTCGTTGGCCCGCGCCTGCTCTTCGCCATGGGCCGCGACGGCCTCGCCCCGCGCTCGCTGGCGCAACTTCATCCCCGCTACCTGACTCCCGCTCGGGCCACGTTCGTGCTGGCGGGGTGGTCAATTCTTCTCGTGTTCCTCGCCAGCCTGCTAATACAAAATCGCTTGCCGACATTCTCGCTATCGGGTTGGACGATCGACCCGAACTTGCCTCCCAAGAAAGAGTTGTTCGACGTGGTGACCGACTTCGCGATGTTTGGGGCAATCAGCTTCGAGACGCTCGCGGTCGCCTCGCTCTTCGTCCTGCGCCCGCGGACGCGCAATGAACAGGTGCCCTACCGTTGTCCCTTCTATCCCTGGCTGCCGATCGTCTACGTCACGTGCATGACGGCCGTGCTCATCAACATGTTCTGGACACAACGCACCGAATCGCTCGTGGGCCTCGGCTTCATGGTCGTCGGCTTGGTCGTTTATGCGTTGTTCCTGCGGAAGGCTCATTGATCCGCCACGACCTCGCCGCCTGAACGCGTCGCCATGCCTTGATAGAAGGCGGGATTGATAGAATCGCTGAAGCGGCGTACGGAACCATCGCCCATGAGGAAGTTGACGCCGAGCGTGTGGAAGCTGGAGTAGTCGTCAACGTGCCCGGTTTTGCCGTTGGGGCCATGACCCGGTTCGTCGCTGCAATGGCCCAGAACAAGTACGCCCGATCCCTCTCCGTCCCAGGACGTGGGACTGCCGGTCAACGGAGGTTTCGGAGCGCCGCTGCCGGGGATAACGCCCGCCCAGGTAATGAAGGCATGCTTGGTGCTTCGTTCGCCGACGAAAAACGTGTTGCTCAGACCGTCGCTGACATCAATAACCGTGGTTTGGCTATTTCGATAAAATACCCCGTCGGCCTTCTCGGGCGGATCCTCGCCGCATTCGACGGTGCCCATGACAGCCGCGTAGTTGGCTCGACCGACCTGGGTGAGAACCGATCCACTAAAGGCGTCGTCAGTAAAGGCATAGATCGGGATTGTCGGAGTGCTCGGGTCCGATGGGCATAAAAAGAGATTCAGCGAACTCGTGCGCACGGTGTTATGCATCGGGTCCAGGATCGATTTGCTGAAGTCGATCTGTCGATGGAGATTCCCTTGCTCGACGTCGTCAAGCAAATGGGCAGCCCAACCCCAGCCGGGGCCGTTCGGAGAATTCGTGTCGTCCGCTTGGACCGCGGACGAGAAGCCGGGTGGGTAGTGCCCCATCCGCGTTTCGTAGTTGTGCAGCGCCAGTCCGATTTGTCGAAGATTGCTTTCGCACTTGATCCGAGATGCCGCTGCCCGAACTTTTTGAACCGCTGGCAGGAGCAAACCGATGAGTACCGCAACGATTGCGATGACGACCAATAATTCGACCAGCGTGAACGCTTTACGGCGGGAATGGCGCATGAATCGACTTCTGAATCACCGTATATGATTTGGTATAACCGGTTTTTATATAACGACGTTTAACGATTCAAGATGTCGTTTAACTATGCAGGAAAATTCTGGAAGTGCGCGTGCTGAATGACCCGTGACGAACTGGCAAACCTTTATCTCGAACAGCTTCCCTACCCGCCGTACCCCGTGCAGGAAGAAGCGCTGCTCGCCTGGTTCATGGAGGAGCAGGGCGTGCTCGTCTGCGCCCCGACCGGGACCGGCAAGACGCTGATCGCGCAGGCCGCCCTCTTCGAAGCCCTGCACATGGGCCGATCCGCTTACTACACGACGCCGTTGATCGCCCTGACCGAGCAGAAGTTCAAGGAGATGCAGGAACTGGCCGTGCGCTGGGGTTTCTCGCCTGACGACGTCGGCCTCGTCACCGGCAATCGACGCGTGAACCCAGACGCCCGCATCTTGGTCGTCGTTGCCGAGATTCTCCTCAACCGGTTGTTGCATCCGGAAGGATTCGATTTCAGCCAGGTCGAAGCCGTGGTGATGGACGAGTTCCACAGTTTTGCCGATCCCGAGCGCGGCATCGTCTGGGAACTTTCGCTTTCGCTGCTTCCCAAGACGATCCGCCTGCTCCTGCTCTCCGCGACCGTCGGCAACGCCGCCGAGTTCCTCAACTGGCTCGACCGCTGCCATGGCCGCAAGGTGGCTCTCGTCGAGGGGACCGAGCGCAAGGTCCCGCTCACGTATCACTGGGTTCCCGATCAGTTCCTTGGCGAACTGCTGGTCGAGATGGCCAAGGGCACGGACGAGACGCGGAAGACGCCGGCATTGGTTTTCTGCTTTAATCGCGATGAATGCTGGTCGACGGCCGAGATGCTCAAGGGCCTGGATGTGCAGAACCCGGCCCAGCGTGCGCCGTTGAACGCGATCATCGACAAGCTGGAGTGGCCGAACGGCGTCGGGCCCAAGTTGAAGCAGATGCTCCGCCGCGGCGTGGGCGTCCACCACGCGGGGCTCCTGCCGCTCTACCGTCGAACAGTGGAAGATCTCTTTCAAAAGAAATTGCTGAGCGTCGCCATCTGCACGGAGACACTGGCCGCGGGCATCAACCTGCCTGCTCGTTCCGTCGTCGTCACCAGCCTGATGAAAGGGCCTTTCGGCAAGGAGAAGCTGATCGACCCGAGCTCCGCGCACCAGATCTTCGGTCGGGCCGGGCGGCCGCAGTTTGATACGCAGGGTCACGTCTATGTCGTCGCCCACGAGGACGACGTCCGCATTTTGCGCTGGAAAGCGAAGTACGACCAGATCCCCGAGGACACGAAAGATCCAGGCCTGCTCAAGAAGAAGAAGGAACTGAAAAAGAAGAAGCCCGACCGGAACTCGCAACGGCAATACTGGGCCGAGGCCCACTTCGAAAAGCTCAAGGCATCGCCGCCCGCGAAGCTCTACAGCAAGGGACCGCTCCCCTGGCGGCTTCTCGCGTACCTGCTCGAAATCTCGCCCGACGCCGACCGCATTCGCGGCGTCATCCGCAAGAGATTGCTCGACGAGCCGCGCATCGTTGCCGGGGAGAAGGTCCTGGAACAGATGTTGCTCATCATGCATGAAGCGGGTTACGTCACGCTCGACCCGGCGCCGATGAAGAACGAGGAAGGGAAGTACAATCCTGAATTCCGTGCCCATCTCGCGAAACCGACGGCAACGATGCCAAAGCTCTTGGGTTTCCGCAGCGTCCATCCCCTTTATGGAGCGTTCCTGGTCGATCATCTCGGTTTGGCCAGTTGGGAGGAACGCGTGCAGGCACTCGAAAGCGTTCTTGAGATTCCACGGCCGATCTTGAAGTATTTGCGGGTGCCGAACGAACTGGCGCCCGGACCGCTCGAAACGACCAAGATTCGACCCGAGCTCGAACAACGCGGTCTGCTGCAAGTCAAACTGCCGCCGAACCCCGACGAGGACGAGGAATTCGAAGAGGAGGAAGAACCGGAGTTCGAGCCGCGTTTTGCCGAGAAGCTATTGATGTATTTCAACGTCCTGCGGCCTGAAGTGCTCGACGTTAACGTTCAATCAGTCTGGGGGGCGGGCGAGATCTTGAAAGGCTTCGGCGGCAACTTCAACCTTTTCATCCGCCAGCGCGATCTGACGAAGCAAGAGGGCATCGTCTTCCGTCACTTGCTTCGTTTGATCCTGATGTGCGAAGAGTTCGCGACCCTGACGCCGGCCGACACCACGCCCGAGGAGTGGGGCGGGTTCCTCCAGGATCTCTCGCAACGCCTGACCGAAACCTGCCGGGTCGTCGACCCGACCAGTACGGAAGAAATCATCCAGCGCGCCCACGCCGCCGCGGATGTCGTGGAAGGCGAAACGAAGAAAGCGATTACGGAACCGCCTTCGCCACCGCCGGAACCGGAGTTTGGCGCGGGAGTGTTTGAGGGTTGATGGAAAACGTGAAGCCGCGACGCGAAGGCTTTGCGCAGCGGAGTGCTTCGGGCGCTTAAAGCGTTCCGCTGCGTAAAGCCTTCGCGTCGCGGCTTCACGTCATAAGATGTTTCTGTTGTGTCATCATCCCCTAAAACACGCCTGATCTATCTCCCCGGCATCGACGGAACTGGCCGTCTTCTGCACCGGCAACCGCGCCTATTCGAGCAGTACGACGTCCGTTGCATCAGCTATCCGCAAGATCGACCGAACACGTACGCGGAACTGGTCGCTCTCGGGGCAAGCCAACTGGAACCGGATGGCGGCATCGTGCTGTCGGAATCGTTTGGCGGCGGGGTGGCTCTCCAACTCGCACTCGAACGGCCCGACCTGGTGAAGCAACTGGTTCTCGTCAACACCTTCGCGTATTTTCCCCGGCGGCCGTTAATCCAACTTCTAGCTGGACTCGGCCGTCTGCTGCCGTCCCGTCCGGTCGTGACCTGGAGCCGCCCGCTTCGCGCTCGGTTCTTCTTTCCGCCAGACACGCCGCCGGTGGAATTCGATACTTGGTGGGAAAAAACGGCAGACGTTCCCATGAGCGCGTACGGACAACGGTTTCGCTTGATTACCCGACTCGATCTGCGAGCGGAACTGTCCCGGATCGCGATTCCAGCAATCGTCTTCACGGCGCCGAACGATCCGATCGTGCCTCCTCCGGCCGGTCGCTTGTTGGCGAAGTTGTTGCCGAACGCACGGTTGATCGAACGTCCAGCCGGCCACGCGGCCATGATCCACCCGAGCATCGATGTGGCGGCGTGGTTATGTCAACCGCCGCTTGCCGGTTAATCTCTCGGGTGAGTCGCTATAAAGAGTAAACTCGTGAAGCCGCGACCCGAAGGGTTTCCGGAGGGGAGCCCTCAAGAGGAGGCGTCAACATGCCACCGAAAATCCGTGTCGGCGCGGTGAACTACCTGAACACCAAGCCGTTGATCGAAAACTTGTCGACGTTCGCGCCGAACTCGGTGCTATCGCTAGATCTGCCAAGCCGACTGGCCGATCAGTTGCGTGCCGGGGAGCTCGACGTCGCCCTGATTCCGGTCATCGAGTATTTTCGGGCGGGCGACTACACGATCGTGCCTGATATCGCCATCGCCTCGCGCGGGCCGGTGCTCAGCGTCACTCTTTTTAGCCGGCAACCGTGGGACCGTATCCGTTCGATCGCTCTTGATGTCGGGTCACGCACGAGTTCGGCCCTGGCCCAGGTGCTGTTGCGACAACGCGGCGGCATCGTGCCGAATGTCATCCCCTGGCCGCTCGATGCCGACCCCGAGAAGGCCGACGCCGATGCCGTGTTGTTGATCGGCGATCGGGCGATGCGAGCTTGTTTGCCCGGCTTCGCCCATGCCTACGATCTCGGCCAGGAATGGCATGACTGGACGGGCCTGCCGTTCGTCTACGCCTTCTGGGCCGTCCGCGCGGGCGTCGATCTAGCCGGGGTTGACGTCGCTCTTCAACGAGCCAAGCGACACGGCATCGAGCGAGTCGGGATGATCGCCCAGCGCGAAGCGCCGAAGTTGCAACTCGACGCGGGCTTCTGCCGTCGCTACCTGAGCAATATCTTATCCTTCGATCTCGGCCCGCGCGAGCAGGCCGGATTGAACCGCTTTTATGAACTGGCCCGCGACATCGGCCTTGCCCCGGAAGGAGCGTCCCTTGAATTCCACCATCCCGCGAATCTTGTCGAAAGCCGTTGAGGGCCAACGCCTCACGTTCGAGGAGGGCGTCGCCCTGTTCGACTGCAAGGATTTGAACGCGCTCGGGCGGGCCGCGCATGCGGTCACGACCCGGCTGCATCCAGAGCCGTATCGCACGTTCAACATTGATCGCAACATCAACTACACGAACGTCTGCGCTGCCGTCTGCGACTTCTGCGCCTTCTATCGCAAGAGCAACGACCCGGAAGCGTATGTCCTCTCGCGTCAGGAGCTCTACCAGAAGTTCGAAGAGACCATTGCCCTGGGCGGCGATCAGGTGCTGATGCAGGGCGGCATGCATCCTTCGTTGAAACTCGAATGGTACGAGGAACTACTCCGCGATCTCAAACAGCGATTCCCGAGTGTGAACCTGCACGCCTTCAGCCCTCCCGAGATCTGGCACTTCCACAAGTTGAATAAACTGCCGCTCCGCGAGGTGCTCGAACGACTGAAGGCGGCCGGTTTAGGCAGTATCCCGGGCGGCGGCGGCGAGATCCTTGTTGATCGCGTTCGCAAGGCCCTGACCAAGAACAAGGCCCTGACGGACGAATGGCTGGAGGTGAACCGCGTCTGGCATCAACTCGGCGGCCGCTCGACCTGCACCATGATGTTCGGCCACATCGAGACCGAGGCCGAGCGGATCGAGCATCTCGATCGCCTGCGCCAGTTGCAGGATGAAACGGGCGGCTTCACGGCCTTCATCTGCTGGACGATGCAGCCGGGCCACAAGATGGCTGACGCACCCGCCGCCGGCTCTTTCGAGTACCTGCGCACCCAGGCGATCGCTCGTCTCTATCTCGACAACATCCCTAACATCCAGTCGTCATGGGTGACGCAAGGGGCGAAGATCGGCCAGGTCGCCTTGCTCTACGGCGCCAACGACATGGGCAGCCTGATGATCGAAGAAAACGTCGTCGCTTCTGCGGGCACGGTGCACTATCTCACGCTGGAACAGATCAAAAACGCCATCCGCGAGGTGGGGTACATTCCCCGGCAGCGGAATGTGTTTTACGAGTACATTGATGAGGGGCCGGGGGTGGAACGTATTGGGGCCTCGGTTGGCACTCGATAAAAGCGATGCTCTTGTATTAACGGGGCTCGAACGACAAAATGCACTTTGAAGAAGATTTGTTCATTCCAGACAGTGCGGAGTGAGTGGTTCAATCATGCCGCGAAAGATTCGTGAACTGATCCGGGATTTAGAACGGGCGGGGTTTGCGGATCGTGGAGGCCGGGGCAGCCATCGGAACTACGTACACCCTACGGGCGGTCGGGTGACGATCTCTGGTCGACAAGGCGACGATGTTAAGCCGTACCAGGAACGTGAAGTGCGACGCGCGATCGAGGTGAGCGAGCAGGAAGAGGATAGCGAGGAGTCAGAATCATGACGGAAGCGGCTCGGTATATCAAGATCGTTGAGTGGTCGGAGGAGGACGGCGCATTCGTCGGCCAATGTCCAGGATTGATAGGTCCATGCTGCCACGGGACAGATGAGGCTGAAGTTTACCGTGATTTGTGCCGGATCGTGGAAGATTGGGTCGAGCTGCTCCACAAAGAAGGCCGATCGCTCCCCCCGGCGACAGCCGGCCGTAATGTTGCTGGCATCATCGCTGAGCCATTTTCATGTTCCTGAAAGGTGCCTGTCGCAAAGCGAGGAACGTATGATGAATAGGGTCAGCGTCTGTCAGTGCGTTATGATCATTCTGGCTGCCGCCAACCTCGTTGGATCAAGTTTTGCGGAGGAGCCTGCTCAGAAAAAACCGAACCTGAACCAACGGATGATCCTAATCGATGAGTATCCAAAGGGGCTTATTCTGTATGAAATTCGCCTCTTCCCTGGCGGACAACTCATGTATCTTGATGGAGTAACTGTCACAGACAAAAACATTAAGAACGTGCTGTTCGACAGCAAGTCAGACAAGATTGGCCACTACGTCATGCTGAGCATCGCTGACTAAACGCGTTACGAGAAGGTAGCGGAGACAATCCGGCGATTAATGGAATCTGCCGGTCCAAACGTGACGGTCACAATCTTCTTGATTGAAGACAAACCGAAAAAGAAATAGTCAGCCTCTCATGCTCAGAGGCTAATCAACAAACCAATTCTTGGATCGATTCACTCGACCATCACGCCGCCTTCGCGTGCCCGGTTTCCGGCATCTCGCTCGGGAACGGTCGTTCGTACAGGTCGTTCCGGGCGGAGGGGAGGATCGGGCCGCCCTTGGCGCGTTGTTTCACGGCCACGATTTGGAAGAGGCGTGTCGAACCTTTGGCGAAGGTCGAGGCGAAGCCGGCCAGGTAGGCCGCCCACATGCGGACGATTTCCTCTCCCACCAATTCGGCCGCTTTGACTCGGTTGGCGTAGAGATTCTTGCACCATTGCGTACATGTCAACACGTAGTGTTCACGCCATCCTTCGACATCGTGAACCATGAAGTGGTTCTGTTCCATCATTTCCAGAACATGGCCGATATGGCCCAACTCGCCGCCCGGGAAGATATATTTCTGGATGAACTTGTGCTCGGGACGGCTCTTGAAGAACTTCTTGGTCGTCCTCTTGGCGCCGCGCAGGATGCCATGGTTGACCAGAATGCCGCGATCCTTCAGCAGCGAGTGCAATTTCTGGAAGTAGGTGGCATAGTTGCGAACGCCGACGTGCTCCATCATGCCGATCGACGCGACCTTGTCGAATTGGCCTTCCACGTCGTTGACGTCTTTGCAGTCCACGGTGACCTGGCCGGTCAGGCCTTCACGCTCGATTCGCTCACGACAGTAAGCGACCTGTTGGGCGGACAAAGTGGCGCCGTATCCGCGTACCCCGTAGTGCTTGGCCGCATGGCACAGCAACGCCCCCCAGCCACAGCCCGCGTCGAAAAGGGTGTCACCCGGTTTCAGCCGCAGTTTCCGGCAAACCATCTCAAGCTTGTCAACCTGGGCCTGAGCCAGGGTGTTATTCCAGTCCGTGAAGTAAGCGCAGGTGTAGACCATCTCCGGGTCGAGGAACAGTTGATAGAACTCGTTGCTGACGTCGTAATGGAACTGCAGCATCTGCTTGTAGTTGTGCTTGATGGGTTCCCGGCCCGAGGAGTCTTTGATCACGTGGCGCACGGCGGAGCGATCGGCGCGATGGAATAGGAAAGGCAACGCCTTGCCCGCTAGTTTCCAGACGCTCAGGCCATGGCGAAACTTCTTGATTCCTTCTCCGCGCGCCATTTCGGTGAAGGTGCACAGGTCAGCGCCGGCGCATTCGAGTCGCCCCATGGCGTAATGGCGGACGAAATTATCGAGCGAAGGCCAGCGCAGCAGCGAGCTGATGACACCCGCGCCATGAATGATAAAGCGCACATCGGGATCGGCGTTGGGTCCGAGCGGCAGCACAGAGCCGTCCCATAGCTGGACGCTCACACGCGAGTTCATGATGGGGGCGAAATGTTCGACCAGGCTACGGGCGGCAGCGAGTCGTGCTCGATCAGAGAACGGCCAGGTGAACATGGGATTTCATCCATTAACTATGGCTTGGGAACACTGGGAATACCGGGGCGACGAACAATCGAATAATTGATTCTTCGCAATAGGAATGATCGGATATATGGGCAGTCTACTTGCCCGAATTCACCAATTTGACGTCATGAAAACATTCGGTCGCGGTAAAATCGTCATTTCGTGACGGAATGACCTCTATTTCTCAAGTTGTCGCGCGAACTTCACGTCCATTGCCGTCATCGCTTCCAAATTGCCATTCTTGAGGTGAAATCGCAACGGGGTATCGCCCAGCATCTCATCCAGCACACGGAATGTGTCATTCTCGAAGTGTTCGAGTTGGCAGTTAAAGCTGCTCCAATGAAGAAAGAGGTGGTCGTCTTTGAGTGAGATCTTGGCCGTGCCGTAGGCGGGTTCTTCGAACGTGCCCACGTACGCTTCGAGCGGAAGCGTCGGCTTGGTGCCCCGTTTGCGATTTCGCTCGATCTGAGTAGCACGCACTTTGGCAGCGAACTCTTCGGCGTCGGCTTGCTTGCGATAGAGGTCATGCCAATCGTGCGCGGGAGCTTTCAGCATCGTGTCGACAATCTCGTTGCTTAGCGCGAGGTTGAAGCGGGTGCGATCGAGATTCGCGAGAACTCCAATGGCCAGACCGCGTCTAGGCAACAGTGTGAAATGGGCGCGGAAGCCATCGATCAACCCCGCATGCGAGACGAGAAGTTCGCCTCGGTAATCCTGAATCACCCAGGCCATGCCGTAACACATCTGCTCGGTGAAAGGATGTATGGCTCGCGTTTCCTCGTCCATCGAGATGACGATCTGGGGCGCACGCGTTTCT
>Ga0105048_10005659_pt1 | contig 20176 bp, 14 predicted proteins | sample MAT05_FD_78382 | JGI IMG/M metagenome (GOLD analysis project Ga0105048, IMG submission 78382) | Freshwater microbial communities from Lake Fryxell liftoff mats and glacier meltwater in Antarctica - MAT-05 | ecosystem: Environmental > Aquatic > Freshwater > Ice > Liftoff microbial mat | place...
CCCCCAGCTCCAAGATGCCAAGTTGGAATAATATCGAATGCAGGTTTTGTTGTGATTCGGATATATCGACACGATTTATTGATGGCAACGGGCATCAATTTAGTTTGTGGCAAATAATCTGAAATACTTTCCTTGTTCAATAAACTTCCTGCCAGAGAAAAATTTACACCATCATCAGAGATTTCAATTTCGATGGATGACGGAAACCATATCCATGATTTGATGTCTTGCAAACAAGAAAGATCGATTTCACTGATTGCCTTTTCTGTTTTTAAATCGAGGGTCGCGGAAAAATTTTTCCCTTGAAATCCTTGCCATCTGCCAGTTCTGAAATCTGTACTTCCATTTAATCCATCGGTTAGTCCTTCGCTATCATTTTGATTGTAAGGCTTGTCTGCTGGACTTTTATCGAGGATTATTAGATTGTTTGAACGTTGGGAAATTATGCAGACAGATGTCTTGCTTACACCATCTTTTTCATTGTATGAAGTTGCCTCAAAGATACGATTATTCCAAAAGTCGAATCTTTTTTCTCCCTTAAATGGTTCATATGAGCCGCTATTTGCCATTTCTTTTTTCCCTGTGAGAGGATTTATACTTGGTCTGTGTTCTGAGATTTCGATAAATGCACTTGTATCCGCACAATAAATCTGCACAAAAGATGAATCTGTAAATGTTGAATTTATTGATTGTATAATAGGTGAAGGTAGCACGATATTCTCAGTTATTTTTTCCGAATTGCTTTTGATTGAAGAAGTTCTTTTCTCCTCAATAATAAAATTGCTATTTGATTGATCGGCCGTCGATCTGGTGAGATAATTTTTTTCATTGGGCAAATTACCTCCTGGACAAACACTGTATTCACCCATTTTACTCATCACGTACCAAGCAGACATCTGTCCGCAATCTTCGTTTCCACAAAGGCCATCAGGAGCATTTTGGTATTGTGTGTTGAGGATACGTTCTACCATTTGGCCACACTTTTCAGGTGCATTGGTATAATTGTACAAATAGGCGAGATGATGACTTGGTTCATTGCCATGAGCATATTGACCGATGAGTCCTGTTATATCAGCTTGTTCGCGCCCCGTAGTATTGGATGACGCAGAGAATAGCATATCTAATTTTTTTTCTAGTGAATCAGGCCCGCCTAGGTAATCAATCAATGTTCCCATATCATGAGGAACAAAAAGAAAGTATTGCCAAGCATTGGCCTCAGTGTAATTGAAGTTCACTTCGTATGGATCGAATGGCTCTACAAAACCACCATTTGCTCGAGCGCGCATGAAACCTGTTTTTGGATCAAATAAATTTTTCCAGTTTTGTGAGCGTTTAATAAATCGCCTATACACTTCTTCATTTCCAATTGACTTGGCGAATTGTGCAATGCACCAATCGTTGTATGCATACTCAAGTGTCTTGCTTACGCTTTCTGCGAATTCGTCTGAGGGCAGATAGCCAAATTCTTCAAGGCGTTTTTTATCATCGCCGTAAATTGTAGCAGTTGCAACCATTGCTTTTAAAGCAAGATTGTGATCGAAGTCGCGAATTCCTTTTGCGTATGCATCAGCAATTACACTCACTGCATGATAACCGATCATGCAATTGGTTTCGTTGCCTGCTAGTTCCCAAATCGGCAAATGGCCTGACTCATTATACATATTGAGAAACGTATGAATAAAATCGCGTGTGCGTTCTTTTTCGATTTTTGTAAAAAGAGGATGCAATGCTCTAAATGTATCCCACAAAGAGAAAACTGTGTAATGATTATAACCTACGGCTTCATGGATTTTATTATCCATACCCCTGTATCGTCCATCAACATCGCTCCATAGATTTGGTGTTGTTGAGCAATGATAAAGAGATGTATAAAAATTGGTGAGTTCAGTTTTATCCTCACTTTTCAGTTCAATTTTATTTAATTGTTGTTCCCATTTGTCGGAGGCTGATTTAACGTAGCGATCAAAATCCCAGTGCGGTGCTTCCGACAAACAATTGTTTTTCGCACCATCCATATCGGTTCCACTGATGCCAACTTTGATCATGATCTGATCTGTTGGATCGAATGTGAGAGAAAATACTTGCACCTGTTCAAGGATTTTTCGAGTGGTTTTTTTAATACTGTCTACTTCAGTATAATTGACATCAAGTTGAATAAAATTTTTGAATGGTTTGTTGAATACGGCATAGAAATAACAATGTTGCTCAGCGGCCCAACCTTTAGAAACTCTGTATCCGCGAATGGCAGTATCACCAATAGTTTCAATATCGTAATAATACAATTCGTCTCTATGCATCATGTCAATAAATAGTCTGCATGAATCGCCTGTGGCAAAAGTGTATCTGTGAATGCCGATTCGCTCTGTTACAGTCAGTTCTGCCTCAATGTTGTAATCTTTTAAATTTACTTTATAGTAACCGGGTTTTGCAATTTCTTCTGAATGCGAAAAAGAACTTTTGTATGCATCATTCCAAGTGTCAGCAATTTTTATTTTGTGATTGGTGGGCATAAACAAAATGTCGCCATAATCACTTACTCCGGTTCCTTGAAGATGAGTGTGAGAAAAGCCGTAGATATGGTTGTCATCATAATGATATCCGCTGCAACCATCCCAACCATCAAGGCGAGTATCAGGCGATAATTGGACCATTCCAAATGGCATTGTAGCACCTGGATATGTATGTCCATGACCACCGGTTCCAATAAATGGATTAACGTAGTTGGAAAGATTGAATTGCGATTTTTGATTTTTGATTTTTGAATTTCTTTTTAGTGTACACGAAGCGACGATTACAAAAAATAGAAATACAAAAGTCAACGTATGAATTGTTTTCATAAGCCAAACCTATGACACAATGATTCAGTTTTTGACTTTTTGAAACGGAGGGAATTGAGATTTTTAATTTCTTTTGAGTTTGCATGCCTTGTTATTGCAAAGGCATGAAGTCAGAAAGCAAATTATACCTATGATGCATATAATTTAGTCTCACTGCTTTAGATGCGTATAATGCTAATGCCATAATAGGGTGGCTACAGGCCAGTGAAATGAAACGAAATTATTCTATTGCTGATACCGATATCCTATTGTTTTATTGACTGTGTATGGTAAAATTTGAAATTTATTACCTCGAAGTGAAACTAGAAACTTTTCCAATTAAGCTTGAACATCAATTTTTACCTCTTGGTAGGCAAGTTCTTCTTTTCCTTTTCTAGTTAGGTTGTAACCTTGACCACCTTTATTCATTACATAACCTTCCAAATAAAGAGTTGCAATACGTTCACCTAGTTGTGCGCTTCGAGTTGATTGTGCGTCATCGTGTTCGATTCGACTCCAAAAACCGGCTTCAAGTTGTGAGAGTTTAATAAGCTGATTTTTGTTGTGTCTCTTAAAAGCCTGAATAATATCCATGATGACATAGTCGTATTTATCGAGTGGCATAAGCAAAGAAATTTGAATAGAGTAAGAAAAGGTTCGATCAGGTTGTTTTCATTAAATCATTTGACAAATGATTCTCAACGCAGTGGGCTAAGGTAAGATCAAGCCTATCAATTCGGGACCATTATCTTTTTGTTTTGCTGACAATTTATTAACCTAGATTTACTGGAACGGGCAGATTACGAGCTGCCCATTAATTGAGTGAAAAATATTTTCTAAGAGTTTATATTTTTTTTATGCGATACAAAAACATTGTTATATCGAATTTGAACGATTTGGTTGCCGTTGATTTTGAAATTTGTTTGCGAATAATCGAATGAAAGGTGTGGCAAATCAGGTTACAGCACTTTTATTAAGTCAATATCAAACTATAAAGATGAATGTATTAAATTGGCGGAAAATCTAAATCTGTGAAAATATTCTTTACTTCTTCTCTATTGATCATCAACACGATTGTTTTTGGTCAAGTAACAATTGTCTCATCAAATTTGCCGCAAGCAAATGATATTTTGGTAACTCAAGCAGCTACGCTCACCGGTGGGGTGGATGAGGCAGATACAGGTGCAAATCACGAATGGAATTTTGGAGATGATATTCTTCAACTTTCTGGACAGATGACAAACATAACCTGTTACGATGTAGCGAATACTCCATTTGTTTATCAGTTTTTATTTAATAATCCATTCGATCCAAATCATAATTCAGACTTCGCACAAGGTATTGAGGAATTTTCAGTTGCTACTTTGCAGTTTTCTAATGTTTACCAATACTTCAAAAACGGTGCTGGAAAATATGCTATTACCGGACTTGGAGCAAGTATTAACGATGTTCCACTAGCATCACAAAAAAATGAAATTGAAGTTTTATTTGAATTGCCACTTGAATTTGGAGCGAGTGGCGAATCGGATTCAGACATCAGTTTCGAAGTGCCAACATTTGGAGCATATCAGCAAGAGTTGAATAGAGTATACAGTTGTGATGGTTGGGGAACATTGAATATTTTGGATCAGACTTACGAGGTATTAAGACTGCGTTCTGTGGTGAATGCAGAGGATTCTATCTATGTTGATTTTATTCAAAATGGCTTAGCTTTTTCTAGGCCTGAAGTCATTACCTATGAGTGGTGGAGTCCACTTTTTAATGTTCCTGTGCTTGCTGTAACATATACCAATGAAATTGTTACCTCAGTTCAAGTGGCAGATATTTACAACGTAGGTCCAATTTCTGTTGAGGATATACTACAAAATGAAATAAGCCTTTATCCCAATCCTTGTAAAGACCTGCTTTGGATAAAAATTTCCAACGGAACTATTGCTCAAATACAATTATTCGATGTGAATGGTAAGCTTGTTGTCAGTGAATCAAACAATGCCGGTGTCGTGGATTTGAGTTCTTACCCGAGTGGATTGTTTACGATTAAAATTATTACTTCCAACGGAGTGCAGACATCGAAGATTGTAAAATATTAATACTCAAATGCACAAATGCCAATGTTTAAGATTGGATACAACTGAGAATGTTAAAGTTCAATTCTCTCTCTAATTACATCTAAATTCATCATCACTTGTTGGATTCGGGTCGCAGAAATTAAGATCCGCTGTTTGTTCACTTCTTACCAGAGCGACAAGATTTCCAATTTGTATGCCGCCGCCACCTCCCGTTGAAGTGAGGGATAAATCTTTTATTTTTTTGGTAGAACGTGATCCGAATAAACCGAGACCATTAGCTATGTTTGAATAAACAGGCCTTTCTTGAACGATGCCGGTTGCCGGTGAATTAACAGCAATGTAAGTGCTGAGTTCTTCATTCCCCATCGTCACAATTGCATCGAAACATCTTGTTTTACTACCATCAAAAAATCCAATTTCTCTTCTAATAGTTGGATTAGCTTGTATTTTATTTCCGAGAAATGTAAAAAATGATTGTCCACTAAAAGTGAGTGAAATTGGCGTTCCGGCAGGCGTTTCGGTGTCGGTTGGATTGTAAGTTCCAAGAACAAAATCTACAAATTTATTTTCAATGGAAATTGGCGCTCCCATCCATTGTGGATTGTCGTAGGTTTTCTCAACATAATGAAAACGCAAAGTTGCTGTATAGATACCAACATTTTCTGCCGCCTGCCACTTCATTTGAACAGAGGAACTGAAGTTTACATTGCCACCGGCTGTGGTAGTCGCCATAGTAATTGTGGTCGTGGGCTGAGGAATTTGGAAGTTGAGTTGATTCGTTTTAGTAATGTTGGAAGTTGCCTCAACACTTTCTTTTTCTTTAAATTCTAACAACAGTTTGTATTCGCTTTCTTGATTCAATCCATTTGACGGTGGAATAAAGTAATAGAGTGTTTGTTCAGGACCATAGAAGATTCCATTCACACTTTTGTTGCTTACGTTTTTTGAAATTAATTCGAATTCGCTTGATACATTTCCATTTGTAATTATTTGAACTACTTTTTTTGTAAAGTCTTCTTCTTTATATTCAGAACTGTCTCTTATCAAAGCATAATCCAAGTTGTTTTCATCACCCAAAAATGTCCGGTTGATTTTGATCCATTGTGTATCCAATTGATTTGTAATTCCATCTTCATTTGCATCTGGATCGAGCAAACCAAAAACAACTGTTGTGCTTTTGTATGGTGCATTTAATTCAACCTCAGTAGAACACGAAAGGATCAGTAAAAGACTTAAAAGAAATAAAAAAGTATATTTTTTCATATAATTCAACTTGAACGACTGCGAATGTAACCACGGATGGCTTCCGGAAGGACGATCTAGCGAAATTTTAAGTGAAATAAAAGCGTTGAATATTATCAATTGTAAACACCTTCATTTATCACTTTTCAGGCATGAGTTTTTTGAACAGGCACAAAAGCAAGTTTTCTTCTGTTAGTTTCTCAAAGTTTTAAGAGAAATTCAATCGTGTCAATACCATCAGCATAGTCCCAAAGCATTGGGTTTTGAGCATTGCCGAAATTTAGAAATCCTTGGCCTACAATGCACTGAATTTCATTAGAGTCTGCCTCCAAACGTTGCTTTACTGCTTCAATATCATCATAATATTCAAAAAACAAACTAGCGGTTGGGGAGGCTAGTCGCTGGTCTTCCTTAAGAAGGATAAATCCATTATCTAATAAATTCTCTTGATTTAACAGCCAAACAGCTTTGTTATAGTCGTAGTTATTCGCGTATTTATTGTGGTTTACGATTGGGTTAAAGGAATAAATGGCTTCAAAAAAAGAATTGAGATTGTAACTGCGAGGCACGAAAATTTTAGAAATATTGCGACATCCAAGTCCGAAATAATCGAAGATGTCATTTCCCAATGATGCAAGTTCTTCGCGGCTTTCGGTGCCATCAAGTAAAGCAACACTTGTTCTGCTTTTGCGAATTATGTGCGGCACCTTACTGAAATAATATTCGAAATAACGCGATGAATTATTGCTACCAGTTGCAATGACAGCATCATATCCGGAAAGTTTTTCGGTAAATGAAATTTGATTTGCAAATCCAGGTTCAAGAGTAATCAGAATTTTAGCGATTGCTGGAATGAGCTGATTATCTGAAGATGAAAGTTTAATTTTGGCCGAGTGGCCTGCAATTAGAACACTGACAAGATCGTGAAGTCCAACTAAAGGAATATTTCCTGCACAAATAATTCCTATGATTTTCGAATTGGGAGATTTCTCGGAAATTGCGTAATTGTCAATCCACTCGTCAATATTCTTGGCTTTAAGAGCTGAAGCCCAAGAACTGAAAGCTTTTATTACATTTTCGCGAGTAAACCAACCATTAGTGATATAGTGACGGTCAATGATCAGCGACAGTTCCTCATACTCTTCCCTCGTTAAGCCACAGCCAAAACCCGGCCATATGCGATCGTTGGCCAAGCTTTCGAGCGTTGCTCCTAGTTGAACAATGGCTGATTTTCTATGTTGTAGGTTCAAATTCATTTATATACTCGAATCTATTATTTTTGCAGGCGCAAAATTAGGTTAAGCCCTTTCTCGATATGGCAATAATGATTACAGATGAATGCATCAATTGTGGTGCATGCGAACCGGAATGTCCAAACAACGCTATCTATGAAGGTGGAGCGGAGTGGAAATATTCTCAAGGAACGGGTCTAAAGGGTATAATTACACCTCTTGGAACCAACGCTGAGGTCGATTCGGATGGTCTCAACGAGCCCGTTAGTATGGATGTCTATTATATCGTTAACGATAAATGTACTGAATGTGTTGGTTTTCATGATGAACCACAATGTGCCGCTGTTTGCCCAGTAGATTGTTGCGTGGATGATCCAGATCACCGCGAGAGCAAAGAGTCTTTGTTGGCCAAAAAAGAGTTTATGCATTTGTAAATGATTTGTATCCCAAAACGCATTTTGTAGTTTCAATCTCATGCCTTGAGCCATAATGAACTGAGGGGAAGAGTGTCTCTTTACTCTCTCCAACTTTGAGCCATACTAAATTAATCACTTTTGCCGTTAATGGCCAAGTTATGCGAACATATTTGTTATTAATCTCCCTTGTAATTTCGTCTCTTTGCAATGCGCAAAGTCTACCTCAAATTGAGGCTCAGATTGCCTTGCTGCATAATAAACTCGCAGCATCGCGATTTGATATCGAAAAAGACTCCATTTGCAATTCGATTAGAGAAGAGTTGATAAAATCATTCTCGTTTGATGAGACTTTTGATTACCCTTTCGTCAAATTGAATTTCTGCAAGATCAAATCTGCAAACAATCACATTCGACTTTTTAATTGGAATTTACCATACGCCGACGGCACGCACAAGTATTTCTGTTTTGTGCTAGTGCGTGAGACAAAATCTGGTGTATTGAGATGGAAGGAATTAAAGGATAATCTGAACGAGATAGACAAGATTGAAAATAAAATTCTTACTGAAGACAAGTGGTTCGGAATGCTTTATTATGAAATTATTTCGATGGGTAAAAAAAATTCTAATCAATATACTTTGTTAGGTTGGGACGGTAAGGATAATTTGACCAATCGCAAAGTGGTTGATGTAATGGATGTTGGAGGAAATAAGATAAAATTCGGAGCCAATATTTTTAATACTGAAAGTAATGTTGCCAAAAGAATAATTCTTGAATACAGCGATGAAGTAAGCGCGTCATTGAAATATTATGCAGAGAAGAATTCAGTGGTAATGGATCATCTTTCTCCAAAAAACCCAATGATGTTGGGGATTTATGCAGACTACGGCCCTGATGGCAGTTATGATATGCTTGTACTGAATAAAAATAAATGGGATTTTCTAGACAACGTTGACATCTCAAAATTTACTGCTAAAGATGGCAAGCCTTTTTACGATCCCCGACAAAGACGTAAAAGAAAATAGTCTTATCTTCTATTGGTCGAAGTACTTATTCTTACTTCGGTAGCGCCATAACCATAATGTTGATACGGTCCGTCCATAAATGTACAATTGGGATAATAATTATGAAGCATCTTCCTTATTTCAGCTCTTAACACTCCTTGGCCGATTCCGTGAATATAAATGACGCGAGGTATTTTTTTCTCCTCAGCAATTCGCAGTGTGCGTTCGAAGTGCTGTAATTGTATTTGAATTATTTCGCCATTCGACATTCCCTCGTGCCTATCAAGCAATTCGTGAATGTGCAAATCAACCTCCATACTTTCGCCTTTTCTCTTAATGGACGTGGCATCACGGTTTTTATAAAGAACTTTGAACTGCTCGTTTGCCTTTTTTGCAATGTTTTCATCGAGATTTCTCTCCACAATATCCATGATATCTGGCTGGGTTTTTTCGTACTTGTCGTATTCCTTATTCCAATCTCCCACTAGAACTAATTCCTCCGCAGGATGCTCATAAGTAAAGCCTTCCTTGTCTTCAACGAGAATCCATCCTATTTTCGGAAAGGCAACAACAAAGCCTTCTCCGGAGTCGTTTAAAAACTTTACCCTATCACCAAGCTTGAATTCCATAAAGCAAATTTAGGATTTTCCTAATGAAAATCACTAATATTGTGGATATAAGCCAAAGCAGAAATGCTTACATTTGAAAATCCGAAATTAATGATATGTTGAAAGTTGCGACTCTCTTAACATTCTTTTTTTACATATGCCTAATACCCTCTCTGGATGCTCAGAAGGTGACAGATGCGACTACGCGTAAGGTAAAACCAGATAAGTATGCCACAAAACTTGATGGAATCTTCCTTCGTGCAATGCGCGATTTTAATGTTCCGGGAATGGCTGTGGCGATAGTAAAGGATGATGAAGTGGTTTTGTCGAAAGGATACGGGGTAAAGAAGGCCGGTTCAATGCAAAAAGTGGACGCTAATACATCGTTTGCAATTGCCAGTAATACGAAGTCGTTCACTTCGGCAGCCCTCGCCATGCTTATTGATGAAGGAGTCCTAAGTTGGGATGATAAGGTTCGTGATTATCTTCCTTATTTCGAGCTCTACTCACCGTATGTTACAAGTGAATTGACTATCCGTGATTTGCTGTGCCATCGAACCGGATTAGCAACTTTCAGTGGAGATTTAATCTGGTATGGAACTTCGCATTCACGAGAAGAAGTAATAAAAAGGGCCAAATATCTCGAGCCTAAGTATGGATTCCGTGAGGCTTTTGGATATTCGAATATTATGTTTCTTGCTGCAGGGGAAATAGTGACTAAAGTTTCTGGCATGACTTGGGATGAATACGTGAGGGAGAAGATTTTTACACCTCTAGAAATGACTAGCACCAACACGAGTGTTCGGGATTTTAAGGAGGGTTCAAATATTGCATTGCCACACAATGAGGTCAATGGAAAAAATATTTCGATTGAATATATCAACTGGGACAATATTGGACCTGCAGGCAGTATAAATTCTACAGCAAATGACATGGCTCAATGGATAAGACTACAGTTGGGAAAGGGCAAATTTCAAGAACAGCGATTTTGGAAAGAAGCAAGAGCATTTGAGATGTGGGAAAGTCTGACTGCAAAACCAGTGAGTCAATGGCAACGAGAGAATATGCCCAGTAGGCATTTTAATGGCTATGGACTTGGTTGGGAATTGATGGATTATGAAGGTTATAAAGTAATCAGTCATGGCGGAGGTTATGATGGTATGATCTCAAAAACGGTTTTAGTTCCTGAGTTAAATCTTGGTTTCGTGATTCTAACGAATAATAACAATTCGCTGCCTTCTTTTCTTACCTACGAAATATTAGATGAGTATTTCGGAGTGAAGAAACAAAAAGATTGGTTAAAGATTTTTCTCGAGTTTAAGAAGCAGGATGAAAAATTGGAGGCATTAGCCAAGAAGGCAGACCAAGAATCGCGTGTGCAAAACACAAAACATTCTTTGGCCTTGATCGACTACTGTGGTTTGTACGAAAGTAAACTTTATGGTGGTGTAGAAGTTACTAAAGGCCTTAATGGCAATTTGCTTATCGATTTTTTACCCACGGCACTTTTTAAAGGCGAATTGCAGCATTGGCATTATGATACTTTTCTATTGAGCTGGTCAACTCAAATGATGCTTCACCCTGGTAAAGTGACCTTTATTCTTGGGGCTGATGGGAAGACCGAAGAAATTAAAATTTTTCTCGAAAATCCAGATTTTGATTTTACGGAATTGAAGTTGGTGAAAAGGAAAGAAGAGAAGTAGTTCAGCTTACTTTGATACTATTTTAAGATCCTTTAATTGTGGCCCATAATTACCGATAATTCTATTTTATACCGCTGATATATCAATGTTATAATTAAAGCATTTATTAGTTGGTCCAAAGAACTGATTAATATTACCGATTACACAAAACGAATAGTACAATGTTGCCGGTAGCCTTCTTGCCATTGTATTTTGTTATATCGGCGTTTACCTTTATAAAATTATCAAATAGCTTTGGGCCATTTTGCAATTACAATTGGTGTAACTTGCTTTGGTAATACCGCAACTAAATTCAAATAGTTCAATGAGACAAAGCCGATATTACACCAATGTTACATCTAAAATGGTCTAAATCATTTTATGAGTTATAGTGATAAATGCCGTTGTGATTCGTGTTTATTATAATGAAGAGAAACGGAATTGTACTAATACATAAATCCAAACAGTACCGGATTATATTAAATGTGTATACGATATTGGACCGTGTTGAATGTGTATATGGCATTCTTCGTACTTTTTAATGAAATCAAGCTCATCAGAATGATGGTTCTAATGGGAAACGGATTTTAGGATTGGTAATTTCTAGAACGTATTTCAGGATAATTATTCAATCTAAGAATATCCGAATTTGAATATTGATTTATTTTGACATTAAAACAACCCTTGATTTTGATTCCTTGTAATTAGTAATTTTTAATTAGCCATCTTTCATCATTCATCACTCTTCGCCCTGTTCCAATATTCATCCATCTCATCAAGAGACATTTCACCCATTTTTTTTCCTTCCTTGGCGCTTTCGGTTTCGAGATACTGAAATCGTCTAATGAATTTTCTATTCGTTTTTTCTAAGGCGTCCTCAGGATTAATCCCTTTGAATCTTGCAAAGTTTATGAGTGAAAATAAGAGATCGCCGAATTCTGATTCTATTAAATGTTGGTTGTCAGATTTGTCCGCTTCTATTTTAAATTCAACTAGTTCTTCGTTCACTTTATCCCACACTTGTTGTTCATTGTCCCAGTCAAATCCAACACCACGGGCTTTGTCTTGAATACGCTGAGCTTTGACCATAGCTGGTAAGGATTTTGGAACTCCTTCGAGAACACTTTTTTTACCTTCAGCTAGTTTTATTTTTTCCCAATTTGATTTTACTTCTTCATCATTGGCTACAACCACATCTCCATAAATATGTGGATGACGGCGAATGAGTTTGTCGCAGATCGAATTCAACGAATCCGCTATGTCAAATGAATTTGTTTCGCTAGCAATTTTGGCATAAAAAGTCATGTGCAGTAATAAATCTCCAATCTCATTTTTGATCTCATTAGCATCTCCATCAAGTATTGCATCGCCTAATTCATACACTTCTTCAATCGTGAGATGACGAAGACTTTCCAGCGTTTGTTTTTTATCCCAAGGACACTTTTCACGTAGCTCGTCCATGATGCTAAGCAATCGTACAAAAGCGTCTTTTTTTTCCTCAAGTGTGTGCATGTCGGTTTTTTTTGGATTTAATAAATCAAAATATTTTGATTCAACCTTCTAACATTTTTATGTAATCTGATTCGCTGATAATCTTGACTCCGAGATCATCCGCTTTTTTCTTTTTCTCAGGACCCATTTTATCTCCGGCAAGAACAAAGTCTGTTTTTTTGGAAATACTTCCACTCACTTTTCCTCCGTTCGATTCAATACTAATTTTAATGCTGTCCCGCGAAAAATTTTCGAATATTCCGCTTACTACAAAACTTTTCCCGCCAAGTTTGTAGGATATAATTGCCTCTGCAGAATCCGGGTCTTGTTCAAATTTTAATCCGTGATTTGTGAGGCGTGTAATGATTGCTTTATGGTCTTCATTTTTAAACCAATCAATTACAGAGGCAGCAATTATTTCTCCTACCTCATCGGCCTGGCGAAGTGTATCAAAATTAGCAAGAGTCAAGGTCTCAATGTTTTTGAATTGTCGCACGAGTTTTTTTGCAACAGTTTCTCCTACATGTCTAATTCCAAGAGCGAAAAGTACTCGTTCGAATGGAATTTGTTTTGAAATTTCGATTCCACCAAGAAGTTTTATCACTGATTTTTCTTGAAGTGATCTTTTCTTTTTTTGCTCTTCTTGAAACTCAATAGTCAACTCATCACGAATTTCAAACTCGAGTCCTATTAGTTGGTCATATTGGAGATCATAGATATCAGCGACATTGGTTATTATTCCTTTCTGAAAAAGTCCAGCGACGGTTTCACTTCCCATGCCATCAATATTCATGGCTTTACGCGAAATGAAATGTTCGAGTTTGCCAATTATTTGTGGCGGGCATCCTTCCACATTTGGGCAATAATGTAGTGCTTCTCCATCGCCTCGATGCAATTCAGCATGGCATTCTGGACAATGTGTTATGTAGTGATGTGGGACAGAATCAAGTCCACGTTTTTCAGTTTCTACTCCAACTACTTTAGGAATAATTTCTCCGCCTTTTTCTACAAGAACCCAATCTCCTTCACGGATATCAAGTTTTGCAATTTGATCTGCATTATGCAGCGATGCTCTCTTCACCGTAGTTCCTGCAAGTGCTATTGGTTGGAGATTTGCAACCGGTGTAATGGCTCCAGTTCTTCCAACTTGGTATGTGATTTTGAGCAGTTTTGTGCTTACCGTTTCTGCTTTGAATTTGTATGCAATAGCCCAACGTGGGCTTTTGGCGGTCATGCCAAGTTGTTCTTGCTGATCGTAATTGTTCAACTTAACCACGACTCCATCAATATCAAAAGGAAGATGATGCCTATTAATATCCCAATAATCAATGTATTCCATTATTCCGTTTATGGAATAAGTTTTACTCAAATATTTTAATTGATCTGATGGAACTTTAAACCCCCAGTCGGCAGCATGTTTAAGTGAGCCGAAATGATTGTCGTGGGGTAGATTTTCGCCTAAAACGAAATATAAATAACAATCAAGGTTCCTTTTCGCAACTTCAGAAGAGTCTTGTTGTTTGAGAGTTCCGGCAGCCGTATTTCGTGGATTTGCGTAAGGATCCTCTCCTGCTTCAACACGCTCTTTGTTGAGTCGATCAAACTCTCCGCGAGGCATAAAAACTTCGCCGCGTATTTCAAATTGTGTCGGATAGTTGCCGCGAAGTTTTAGTGGAATGGATTTTATCGTTCTCACATTTGAGGTGATGTCTTCCCCTGTTTCTCCATCTCCTCGTGTTGCTCCACGAATCAATTGACCATTTTCATAAGTAAGAGATATGGCAAGTCCGTCATATTTTAATTCCATTACGTACTCAACTTTATTCTCAGCGTGGTCATGTAATGTAATTTGTTCTTCGCCTAATAATTTATGAATTCTGGTTTCCCAATCGGCGATTTCCTCACGACTGTATGTGTTGGAAAGCGACAACATCGGATAACGATGTTTCACTTTTTCAAATTTATCGGTTATGTCTCCACCAACTCTTTTTGTAGGTGAATTAATATCTGCGAATTGTGGGAAATCTTTTTCAAGTTTTTCCAATTCCTGCAGCATGATGTCAAAATCATAATCAGAAATTGCAGGTGTGTTAAGGACATAATATTTATAATTATGCTCAGAAAGTTCCTCGCCTATGATTTTGATTCGTTGTTTGGCAATCTCAATATTCATATTTGGTTTGCTTGTTCCATATACTTCGCGCAAGTTTGCCAAACTTAATGCGAACGCGTGCAATCACTACTCCGCTGTTAAAAATTGGCCTAACCTCTTCGGGTGTTCCTCTCATAAATCGATAGCCAACTCCAGCGCCAACACTGCACCACCATGTTAGATTGTAGTATCCTGTAGTCGAAATCTCGAAGGGTCTAACGCGTTTTTCCGGAAAAGTTATTTGTGTGGGATCATCATTAAATCGATACCATCCAGATATCTTCCCGAACCCTTGGTGCACAGCAGCCGACCATTCCCACTTTCGATTGAAGAAAAGTACTCTTTCGTAAAAAATTGAGGTATATTTAAGATTTAATACGGCTTCTGATATTTCCGCGTCAATCTCAATCAATGATTTAAGTGCAACGCCCGAGCCTAAATTATATATACCAAAACCAAAACGATTCACCCGGCGATATTCCATTCCAAAGCGTATGCCAAGCAATCTAGCCTGGGTGTTACTAATAATCGTTTGACGGGCATCCACTACAAAATCGAATTTCCACTTCTTAAACATTCTGTCCAACGGTCTGCGTCCTGTTATGAGCCAAATTGTGTCTGAATAAAGACGCTCGCGCGCCGTAGAAGGCATATTATTCGCATTCCAACTAGTTTGCGAAATCAAACAATTTGAAAAAAGAAAAAAGAAAATTATTGCTGTGATATTTTTCAAGGCGTGGCGAATTTAGTTCTTAGGGCCATTAACTCAAGTCATTCGTTTGTGAAGTAATGTTTTTTAACACGTTTTTTTATTCTACTATTTGATTCCTTTTTATTAGCTGTATTTAAATCTGTAACTCATAAACTAACTTTTAAATTTTGCTTGAAACGAACTAAATGTATAAGTCTGAATAACAGTGGGATATGTCATTTCGGAATTCAGTTCTCCTTATTCACGCATTTAGAGCGACCTTTGTAAAACATTTAATTATTATCAATTTTGAATTTTAAAGATTTAGGACTTCAGCCCGAATTGTTGGATGGTGTTGAAGCAATGGGGTTTAATCAAGCAACACCTATTCAACAGCAGGCTATTCCTGTTATTAATAGTGGGAAAGACCTTATTGGAATTGCCCAAACAGGGACAGGAAAAACAGCAGCTTTTGTTCTCCCAATTTTAAATAGAATTTTACTAGAGCCAGCTTCAGGATTTGTAAAAGCCCTTATTATTGTTCCTACTAGAGAGTTGGCAATGCAGATAGATCAAGCCATTGAAGCTTATTCCTATTACACAGGTGCATCGTCTATTGCTATTTATGGGGGTGGTGATGGCAATGATTTTAATAATGAAAAGCGTGCAATTGTTACAGGAGTCGATATCATCATCGCGACTCCGGGTAGACTTCTATCACACATGAACGTGGGTTATGTCGATTTTTCGAAATTGGTGTTTTTAGTGCTGGACGAAGCAGACAGAATGCTCGATATGGGCTTTCAACCGGACCTCATGAGGATCGTAAAAGTTGTAAATCCGAATCGTCAAAGTCTTTTGTTTTCGGCTACTATGCCAACTGAAATAGCGCGTTTTGCTCAAACATTATTAAAGGATCCTGAGAGAATAAATATCGCAATCAGCAAGCCTGCTGCGGGTGTTACGCAAGGTGCGTACGTAGTTCACGATTCTCAGAAAATTCCATTGATTACACACTTGCTTAAAGACAGAAGAGGGGAGATAATCATTGTTTTCAGCTCAACAAGACAGGGTGTACACACTCTTTACAAACAGTTGAAACACGCGGGACTGAATGTGGCATACATCAGCAGCGACCTAGAGCAGGACGAGCGAGAAAAGGTGATGCTTGATTTTAGAAATAAAAAAACGGAGGTATTGGTAGCAACAGATGTTGTGAGTCGGGGCATTGATGTTACCGGAATCAATATGGTTGTCAATTATGATGTGCCCGGCGATGCTGAAGACTATGTTCACAGAATTGGTAGAACAGCAAGAGCGGATCAAAAAGGCGAGGCAATAACACTTATCAGCTCTAAGGATCAAATGAGATTCAGCAAGATCGAAAAGCTGATAGGAAGTGAAGTGACTAAATTACCGATACCTGATTTTCTAGGTCCAGCTCCACAATATCAACCTTTACAAAATAGAGGTGATTTTAAGAAGAATTTTAAGCCCGGTCCGCGCCACAAGTCTTCATCAAAGCCACGTGGTTCTGCCAAATAAGTGCGAATACGCGTGCAAATATTTTTATGGCGGTGCTTGTTGCGAAAGTTGTATGCATATCTTTAAAACAACATGTAGTATCGTATACGTATTCAATATCGTTCAATTCCCCTTGGATTTATTTATCATTACAAACCGTCTCTCTCCATAGTAGTAAAAATTAATCACAACGGCATTATCAAAGCAATTTATTAATGAGTCTTTTAGACCAATCAATAAATGCTTTCAGTATAATTATTTTAGAAATGTAAAACACTATTTATTCTTATTTGCTATAAATCAATGAAAAATATTTTAATAACGGGTGCTACTTCGGGTATTGGTCGCGCCGCTGCCAATTTGCTCGCAACCAAAGGATTTATGCTCTGCTTAACAGGTAGAGACCTCCGGCGTTTTGATGATTTGCCCGAACAAACTGCCAAAAACTCAATGCTCGAAATATGTGATGTAAGAAATTACACTGAAGTGCAACAAGCTGTTGAAGCCATGAAAGCCAAATTTGGTTCTGTTGATGTTGTAATTAATAACGCAGGCCTAGGTTTTTTTGATCAAGTTGAAACCGGCAAAATTGAACAATGGAACGAAATGGTTGATACAAATGTAAAAGGCGTTTTAAATGTTTTACATGTTGCTCTTCCACATCTAATCAGCTCAGGAGGGCATATTATCAATATTGGATCTGTTGCTTCGCATCAAGTTTTTCCTAATTCTGGAGTTTATTGCGCGACCAAACATGCAGTTTTTGCAATAAGTGAGAGTATTCGATTGGAGCTTGCCGATAAAGTTCGAGTTACAACCATTAGTCCGGGATCAGTAAACACACCGTTTATAGAAAAAACCACCAATGAAAAAATGCTTGGTGAATATCGCAATTACTTTGCGCAAGGCCTTTCCGCCAATTCCATTGCTGAAGCGATATTGTATGCAATTGAAAGCTCGAAGGATGCAGTTATTAGCGAAGTCGTCATTAGACCGAACAGGGTGGTAAAGTGATTGATTCGAATTATTCAGATTTGTGAGAAGGTTTTTTTTGTTTCACCGCAGAGTGTTAAGAAATTGGTTAAATAAAATTTCATTTAGCCATTAAGCGTTGCATCTTGTATTCATGAAAATCAAATTACCCCGATTTTTAAGAAATAAGTATATGTTGGCTTCTACAATATTTGTATTGTGGATATGTTTTTTCAATGACATCGATCTGTTTTATGTCATTAAATCCAAGCAAGAAGTAAGCGCACTCAAAAAAGAAGTTGAGTCATTAAAACAGAAAAACTTATCTTCTGATGTAGCACTTCACGATCTTACCACAAACAGAAAATCACTGGAAAAATTTGCTCGAGAAACTTATTACATGAAACGTCCTAATGAAGATATTTTTGTCTTCAAACAGCGCAGTAATTAAAACTCGAAATTCCAGGTAACGCTTGGCAACACAGGAAACAGACTTACTTGATAGGCTCTAACCTGTAAATCGTTCCCAAGTTGACCGCTATTCCCAAAGTAGATAAAGTAAGGATTTCTTCTATTATAAAGATTATAAAGTGAAAAATTCCAATTGCTTGAGTAACGTCTTACTTGCTCCACTTTTTCTCCCTTTTCATTGGTAATGAATTTCTTTTTCTGATAGAGTGTAACTGAAACATCTGCTCGGTGATAAGCTGCCATTCTAAAGCTATTTCTTTCTCCATAAACATCGATCACACGGCCTTCGTAAAAATATCTTTCGACTGGAAGTGTAATGGCGTTCCCTGTGCCATAAACAAATACAAACCCCAAATCAACTCTTGGACTGATTTTATAATTTGCAACAAAGCTAATGTCGTGTCTTCTGTCCCACCTTGTTGGGAATGGATCTCCATTATCTATATCTTCAAAGACACGATATGTTCTCGCAAGTGTATACCCAACCCATCCATTCAGCCTGCCCACTCTGCGTTTCAGAAATAATTCGAGTCCATAACTATATCCTTTTCCAAATACCAAAAGATTATCTATGTTATCGTTTACGGTTTGTTCAGGCTGTGCGCCTTCTTTAAATTCGCTTTGATTGGACATTGTTTTGTAATAAATCTCGGCGCTGGTTTCCCATTTGTCGTCGTTCAAGTTTCTAAAGTATCCAACACTGTATTGTACTCCAAGTTGTGGTTGCAAAACATCTGTACTAGGCAACCAAACATCTGTGGGAAGTGAAGTAGGAGAGAGGCTCGTAAGGTGGATGTATTGTAAATTTCGCATGTAACCACCCTTGATGCTCGATACTTTGTTAAGAGTATATCTAAAATTAATTCGTGGTTCAAAACCTGTATAAGCTTTTACTTTTTGGCCTTTTGAGTAATTTACAACTTGTGGCGGAGGCGCTGCTGAAAGACCTTGTGTTGTCGCCGGAATAAATCTGTCGAATGGACCAACATGAATAAAGTGAGAAACTCTAACACCCACATTAAAGCGCAGTCTTTCGTTGACGTCAAATTCATCTAAAACATAAGCAGCCATTTCATGCGAAAGAATTCGAACTTTTTTTCCGGTATCAAACTCCGTTTCTCCGCTGCGTGCATATACATTGTTTGGGGTGAATTCGTGATGCGTGTATTCTGCGCCCCACTTTATATTGTGTAAATAATTGGGGTAATAGTTCCATTGAACTTTGGCACCAATATCTCTGATTCCACTGTTAAGTCTAAACTCAAACTCCTCTTGTAGCCCCGCAAATGCAAACTTGTAATCGGTTACAGTTGCAATAGTATTCATGAAGAGTTTTTGATTGATCACTCTATTCCAACGGATCGTGCCTGTAGCATTTCCCCATGAAATACGACTCCCGAAGTTGGTCTGTTTACTATTAAAACTAAAAACATCTCGTCCGAAGTACCCGCTAAGGAAAATTTGATCTTTGTCTGAAAGTTTATAGTTCAACTTCATGTTCAAATCATAGAAATAATATCCCGATCCGGAAAAATTACTTTCGGGTTTAATAAATGGTTTGAGTAAAACATCAATATAGGTTCTTCTAGCAGAAACTATAAATGAGGAAACATCCTTTTTGAGCGGGCCTTCTATTGTTAAACGTGAAGCAATGGTGCCTATTCCTCCTTGCACTTTTAGCTTTTTAGCGTTGCCTTCCTTCAATGCAACGTCAACCACAGATGATAGTCGTGTTCCGTAATTTGCAGGAACTCCTCCTTTGGTGAGTTCAAGATTTTTAATGGCATCTCCATTAAAAACTGAAAAGAA
>Ga0105048_10005661_pt1 | contig 20172 bp, 15 predicted proteins | sample MAT05_FD_78382 | JGI IMG/M metagenome (GOLD analysis project Ga0105048, IMG submission 78382) | Freshwater microbial communities from Lake Fryxell liftoff mats and glacier meltwater in Antarctica - MAT-05 | ecosystem: Environmental > Aquatic > Freshwater > Ice > Liftoff microbial mat | place...
CAGGCACGATGCCGATCGCATTCTTCGGCGCATCGGCACGCGGCGCGGCACCCCCGAGCGCGAGAACCAGCGGGAGCATCGCGACCACGGCCGTGCAACGGCCAAGGTGATCGCCGGCTTTCACCTGCTTGCCGCATGTGGATGCGGCGACCTTCCACTGCTCGAGTCGAGAACGGCGGTCTCTACGAGGTGCGGAGGATTTCGGTGGATCGCGGCGGCACGGCCACGTTCGGGGTGACGGGCGACGACGGTGGTTGGGTCACGCTGTTCGATCCGAACGCGAGCCGCGGTCTTGTCACGAACTGGGCGGCGCCGGACTCGAGGGTCGATCCTCACGCGACGACGCTGCGGCCGGGCGAGGTCGCGGACGTGGTGCTCGATCCGGGCACGTACTTGATGGTGTTCGCGGCGGACACCGACGATACCGACGTCGGCGCGACGCTGGAGATGGAAGCGCTGCCGCCGTTTGGTGGCGAGTCTGCGCCCGAAGCTGGCTAGTCGGCGCCGAGCCGCGCGACAGCGACGGCGATCGCATCCACGACGTCGGGCTCCGCACCGATCGCACCGGGCACGAGCGTGAGCTGCACGCCGGGGTTCGCCTGCGCAACGCGGGCGACGAGCGCAGGGATGTCGCGCTTGATGTGACTGCCGCCCGGCGAGAGAAACACCGCGATCACGCGCATCGCATCGTGACCCGCGTGTTCGAGCGCCGGCACGAGGTCGTCGAGCGATGGTGCGAGGTGATCGAGGAATGTGAGCGACACCGAACGATGGGGATGGCGATCGCGCACGCGAGCGAGGAGCACGTCGAGCGGTCGACGCCAGTCGGGGTCGGGGCTGCCGTGGGCGATGAGCACGATCGCGTCGCCCTTCGGCGGGCACAGGCCGGCAGACACCAGCTCAGCGGGCGCGTCGGTGTCGATGCGGAAGTGGGCAAGCGCGCGGCGCCAGACGTAGTGGCCGCGCAACGACTCGAACGCGACGGCTCGCGGCGCGCTCGATGCCACGACGGTGCGAAGGGCCGCGTCGTCGCGCTCGATTGGATTCACCTCTCGCAGACATGCGGTCGTGCGGGCGAGCGCGCTCAAGCCGGCTGGCACGTGTAGCTCGTGCAGCGCGCCGATCTCGGTCGCGCCGGTCCACGGCGTCGGCTCGCCGAGGTGCTCCGCGAGCGCGCGCGCGATCATGGCCGTGGCGGCAACCTTGCCCTCCAAGCTGTAGCCGGCGATGTGCGGCGTCGCGAGTCGCACGCGCGGGTGGAGTGCGAGGTGCGGATCGATCTCCGGCTCGCCGGCCCACACATCGAGCACCGCGCGACCGCCGGTGCGATCGAGCCACGACCCGAGCGCGGCCTCGTCGACGACCGTGCCGCGGCTGGTGTTCACGACGACGGCGAAAGACGCGAGCCGGTCCAGCGCGAAGCGGTCCAGCAGATGGCGCGTCGAGTCGGGACCGCTGGTCTGCAGCGGGACGTGGGCGGTGACGATGCGGGCGCCCTGTATGGCGTCGGCGAGCGGCACGAATGGTTCGTCGATCGCGAGGCGGTCCCACGCGTGATTCGGATCGAGTCGGCCGTCCGCCACCCTGCGCGCGAGCGGTGGATCGCACACGCGCACCTCGGTCCCGAGCGCGCGCAGCCGCTGTGCGAGCGCGCGACCGACGTGGCCGTATCCGATGATGGCGCACGGCCCCGCGAGCAGCGACGGATCCCGCTCGAGCGCGAGTAGGTGCAGGGCCGTGATCACGTAGTCGACGACCGCGTGCGCGTTGCACCCCGCCGCGCTCGCGAAGCGGATGCCCGCGGCACCGAGCGCATCCGTATCGACATGATCGATGCCCGCGGTCGCCGTGCCGACGAAGCGCAGGCGAGTGCCTCCGATGAGCGCCGCGTCGACGCGTGTGACGGTGCGAACCACGAGCGCATCGGCGTCGGCGACCGCGTCGCGCGTGATCGCCGTGCCCGGCAGCGCGACGACATGCCCGAGCGGACCGAAGGCCTCGGTCGCCCAACCGAGGGCATTGTCGACGACGATGGTGGGACGGCGGTTCACGGCAGCGCACGCATATCGACCGCGATGACGTCGGCGTGACCGCGCAAGCGCTCGACCAGCGCGGCGCTCGGTTGGCGCTCGAGACTGATCGACGCGCACGCGGTCTCCTGGCCCTCGAACACGACGTTCTGCATCTCCTGCACGTTCAGCTGCTCCTCGCGCAGAGCACCGAGGATCGCCGCGAGCACGCCGACACGATCGCGATGTCGCACGACGACCGTGAAGTGGGCCGCGCGTCCGCGCTGCAGGTTCACCGCCGTGGGCACGTTCCCCGTGCGCAGGTATTCCTCGATGATCGCGGCGGCTGCAGACGCAGTCGCGCGCTCGGCCTGCTCGGTCGACGCGCCGATGTGCGGCGTCGCGTAGAGGCCCGTCAGCTCGGTCGCCGCGGAGACGAACGGCGCCTCGCTCGCGGTCGGCTCGTCCTCGAACACATCGAGCGCGGCGCGGATGCGGCCGGTCCGTACCGCCTCTGCGAGCGCGCCGTCGTCGACCACGCCGCCCCGTGCGGTGTGGACGACGAGCGCACCGTCGCGCAACATAGCGAGCTCGCGGCCGCCGATCAGGTGATGCGTCGCCTTGCCATACGGCGCATGGATGCTGACGATGTCGCAGCTCCGCATCAGCGTGTGCAGATCCGGGGAGCGCTCGACATCGAGTGCCGCCGCCACCGCGGGATCGAGTGCAGGATCGAAGACTTCGACGAACATGCCGAACGCCTGCGCTCGGCGAGCGACCTCGCGACCGATGTGGCCGAAGCCGACCAGCCCGAGCCGCCGACCGTGCAGGCCCTCGGCCTGGCCGAACCGCTTCTTGTTCCACTGCCCTTGGCGCATCTGCGCGACGGCCTCGGGGATCCGTCGATCGAGGGCGAGGATCAGGCCCATCGTCAGCTCGGCGACCGCGATCGCGTTCTTGCCGGGACAGTTGGTGACGAACACGCCGTGGCGATTCGCGGCGGCGATGTCGATCGTGTTCACGCCCGCGCCGGCGCGCACAACGAGGCCCAGGCACGGCGCGGCAGCGAAGACGTCGGCGCCGACCTTCGTCGATCGCACGACGAGCACCTCGGCACCGCAGTCACCGAGCGCGGCCGGCAACGCGTCGGAACAGAGGTCGGGTCGGTCGATCAACTCGACCCCGAGCGCCGCGATGGCCCGGACGCCGGACGGCGGCAGCTTGTCGGCGATGAGCACGCGCATGAAACACCGATATCACGGCGCGTTCGGGCCCGCGAGCGAGGTGGTTGTTGGCTTTGGGCACCCGCGCGCGCTATCACCGTGGAGACGCGAGATGGCACGCAGCTCGATCTTGCTCTGTGGTTCGCGATTCGGCTCGCGCTTCGGCTCACTCGGGTTTGTGGCGCTGGTTTTGGCCGGGGCCTGCGATCGCAGCGACGTCGGGCAAGCGGTCGCGGAGCCGACCGATGCTCCACGGCCAGGCGCCGCCGATGGCACGCCGAAGCCGGCCGACGCAAGGGCCGATGCCGTCGCCACTGCGCCCGCACCGGCACCGCTGCCGACCGCGAGCGAGGCGGGGTCATGCCCGAAGTCGAACGGGAACGACGTCGGGATCCTCGTGTCGCCCGAGCGGCCGCTCCTCGGCGCGTCCGTCGTGATCATCGCGGCGACGCTCGCCGACGAGCGACCGCTCGCGCTACGTGTCGAGATCGCGGGCAAGCCGATCGAGATCGATGTCGAGCACGCGCCCGGGGTACCGGCGGCTGTCGTCGGCCGCATCGCATCGGCGCCGGCCGGCAAGATCGAGGTGATCGTCGGACGCGACGGCACCGGCCTCGCGTGCGAGGACGTGCGCGTCGAGTCATCCGGACGATCGCGCGTGCGCGCGGCGATGGCCGCCGGCGTGTGGCCGATCGCGCGCGAGTGGACCGGCGCCGAAGAGGCGCTCTTCAGCGCATGGGTGCGCGCGCTCTTCCACGCACCGCGCGGCGACGAGCTCGCCCGCAAAGCGCTGCACGAGGTCACGACCGATTCGGCGCGCAACCTCCTGCATGGCCACCTCGGCTGGAACGAGGACGCGGACACCAAGTCCGGCCTCCACCTGCGGCCCGATTGCGCGGACACGCCGTACTTCCTGCGCGCGTACTTCTCGTGGAAGCGTGGGCTGCCGTTCGGCTTCCGCGGCTGCTCCCGCGGTGCACCGGGCAAGGCGCCACGCTGCGGCAAGCTGCGCGGAGTCGTCGGCCCACCGGAGTCGGGTGCGGATGCGAGCAAGCCCGGCGAGCTCGGTGTCGTGCAGAAGTTCTTCCGCCGCACGCTGGCGTGGGGCGTGCACACCGGCAACGGCCGCACCGCGTTCGGCGACGACGACACCGACTTCTATCCGGTCGCGCTGACGCGACGCGGCCTGCGACCGGGCACCATCTATGCGGATCCGTACGGGCACGTGTTCGTACTCGTCGAGCTCATGGATCCCGTCGGCGACGATCCGGGCGTGCTGTACGCGATCGACGGGCAGCCCGACGGCAGCATCACGCGCAAGCGGTTCTGGGAGGGCAACTTCCTGTGGAATCCCGATCCGGGCCTCGGCGGCAGCGGATTCAAGGCGACGCGACCCGCGGCGCTCGTGAAGCGCGACGGTGTGAACGCGCTCGTCGCGTTCGACGATGCGACGCTCGCGTCGCGGGCCGGCTACGGCGACATCTCCGACGAGCAGCGCTCGCTCGATGCGCCCGCGTTCTACGATCGCATGGACGGGCTCGTGACGCCGGGCAAGCGCGATGCGATCCGTGCGCAGGCCGAGGCGATCGATGCACTGCTCGAGGCGGCGAAGGTCCGCGTCACGTCGGTCGACAACGGCGAGGGCCACTTCAATGGTGGCGGCGGCACGATCACGATGCCGAGCGGTCACTCGATCTTCGAGACGACGGGCGCGTGGGAGAACTTCGCGACGCCCGCCCGTGACCTGCGGCTGCTCATCGCGATCGACGTCGTGCTCGGGTTCGACGACAAGGTGCGGCGCAACCCCGAAGCGTTCGGCCGATCGGACAAGACGATGGACGAGACGATCGCGGCGCTCGCCGCCGATCGGCAGATACGACTCGCCGATCCGGCGCGCGCGTTCGAATACACGCGCAGCGACGGATCCAAGCACAAAGTGACGCTCGCCGACCTCATCGAGCGCCGCGCGACGTTCGAGACGGCCTACAACCCGAACGACTGCTCCGAGGCACGGTGGGGCGCACCGCCGGGCTCGCCGGAGGCGAAGACGTGCAAGCGCCGCGCGCCCGCCGAGCAGGTGCGCAAGATGAAGGCGTATCGCGTGTGGTTTGCGGGGCGTCGTCGCCCGGCGCGGGGCGATCCGGGTCCCGCGCTCGAGTGATGCGCCGCGGTGACGCCCGCGCGGCTTTGCCATCGTGGTCGTGCCGCGGGCATGGCACACTCGGCCTCGCCGATGAATCGCCCGGAGCTCCGCAAGACCGAGCGCGTGAACACGACGTTGACCGTTCGCATCGAGCGCGACGGCGCGACGATCGTCGGCGAGACCGTGAACCTCAGCCTCGGCGGCATGCTGATGCGCGTGGTCGTCGAGCCCGTTCCGCGCGTCGGCGAGCGCTGGACCGTCGCGCTCGAGCTGCCGACGCTCGAGCAGCCGCTCGAGGCCGAGGCCGAGGTACGGTGGATCGGGCTCGCGACCGAGTGCGGCGTGCAGTTCACGACCGGCTTCCGTGCGAAGCAGACGTGGGCGCTCGGCCAGTGGCTCGATCGGATCCGCAAGGGGCCGGCGTGAGTGCGCACGGGCGCGCCATCGCAGCCGTGATCGCGTGCGCGTCGCAGACCCTCGTCGTCTCGGCACGCGCCGCCGAGCCGCGCGCCTACGACGGTACGCGCTCCTCCGAGTGGTCGACGCCGTCCGGCGAAGCGCCGACCGAGACGCCGATCGCGGACAAGCCGACGAGCCCACCGCCGCCGCGCATCGCGACGAAGCCGAACAACGCACGCATCTCGATCGCCGTCGGGCTCACCCCCGAGGCGCCGGGCACCGAGCTCGAGCGTCAGTGGCTCGATCGTCTCGAACGCAGCACGCGCGTGAGCGTCGATCCACCGACGACGGTGAGGCGCCTCCGACCGGGGGTCGGCGATGCGCGATCGATCTGTCGAGATCGCAGAGACGACATGGTGGTGATGATCGGTTACGTCCCCGGTCGCGAAGACGCCGTGGTCCTGCCGTACGATTGCACTCTCGACGTCGCGCTCGGCATCCGCGTGCTCGCGGCGATCGACGAGGACGGGCTCGTGGCGACGCTGTGGACCGAGCATGGCGATCTGCAGCGCAAGGGTGTGACCCAGCGCCGGCGCATCGGCCGGCTCTCGCCGAAAGCGCGCGCGGGCATCGTGGCCGGCGTCGCGGTCGTGGTGATCGGCGTGGCCGTCGGCCTGCTCGTCGCGAACGCCTTGCGCGACGAGAAGGTCGTGGTCAAGGTGTCGCCATGAACCGATGGCGTCGATCGGCCGGCTTTGCCGTGCGGTGGCTGCGCGGGCTCGGGGTCGCGATGGCGATCCTCATCTCGCTGTGGTCGGCACCGGCCGCGGCCGCGACGGGGCGCGCCGAGGGCTTCGATGTCGAGCGCGCGACCAGTCAGATCACGATCGGCCGCGCGATCCTTCGTTATGAGCCGGACCTCGCCGACGATGCCGAAGCGCTGGCCGCTGTGATCCCGCAGTGGTGGTCCGAGGTCGAGCAGCCGCTCGCGCGCGACGTCGACGACAGCGTGCGCATCACGTTCGTCGATCACGCGGGCCGGGTCGCCGAAGCGACCGGGATGCCGCACTGGGTCGCGGGCGTCGCGAGGCCCGAGGCCGGTGACATCGTCATCGCGCGCCACGGGCCCGACGGTTCGCGCACGGACCTCGAGAGCCTGCTCAAGCACGAGATGGCCCACGTGATCCTGCATCGCGCGACCGGTGGCGCGAAGCTGCCGCGGTGGTTCCACGAGGGTGTCGCAGAGAGTGTGACCGGTGGCATCAGCCTGAGCCGCGCGCACACGCTCGCGCAGGCGGTGTTCGGTCCCGGCGTTCCGGATCTCGATCGCCTCGAGCAGCAGTTCCACGGCACCGATGGTCCGGACGCTGCCGTCGCTTACGCGGCGGCGCGCGACCTCGTCGAGTTCATGCGCAGCCGCGATCCGCAGGGCGCGACGATGCGTCAGCTCTTCACCGAGCTGCGCGCCGGCTACGATCTCGAGACTTCGATCGTGCGGGCCTATCACGTGTCGCTGCCCGAGCTCGTCGCGCAGTGGCAGCACGGGCTGCCCGGTCGCTTCGTCTGGTACCCGATGATCGCGAGCGGCGGTCTGCCGTTCTTCTTCTTGTTGCCGCTCGTGATGGCCGCGTGGATGCGTCGACGACGGCTCTTGCGGCGCGGCTGGGAGCGACTCGAGCGCGAGGATGCGCTCGCGCGCGAGGCGGCCCCCCGAGGCGATGGCCGTGATCACATGGGCGTCTGGACGACCGCGTAGGGGATCGCGATGCAGCGGGTGAGCGCCGGGGCCCTGCGTGGGCGCAAGCTCATGACGTTGCCCGATGGCGTCGCGGGGCTGCGGCCGATGGCGTCGCGCATTCGCGAGGCGGTTTTCGATCGACTCGGCCCCGACGTGCGAGATGCTCGCGTGCTCGACGTGTTCGCCGGATCGGGTGCGCTCGCGATCGAAGCGCTCAGCCGGGGTGCGAGCTTTGCGACGCTGTTCGAGCTCGACGCACGGGTCGTCCGCCACCTGCGATCGCAGCTCGCCACGCTCTCGCTCGGCGAGAGGTCCGAGGTGCACAGCGGTGATGCGGTCGGGTTACTCGGCGCGGGGCCACGACGCGGTGCGCCCTACGATCTCGTCTTCGTCGACCCGCCGTTTGCGTCACCGCACATCTTCACGCCTGTGCTCGACGCGCTGTGCAGTCGCGGTTGGCTCGCACCTGGCGCCCGTATCGTCTGCGAACGCGAGCGCATACGCGGGTCCGCGGCCCCAGGCCACGCGAGTGGGAACTACGTTTGTCCCGAGTCCCTCGATCTCGAGGCCACGCGGATCTACGGCCAGGCGCAGGTCGAGTTCCTCGCGCTTCGCTGATATCCTCGCACGTCGTGGGGGACACCATCTCGAAGCGTGCCGCGGTGCTCAGGCCATCGGCGACGTTCGCGATGGCAGCTCGTGCAGCAGCGCTGCGCGGCCAGGGCCGCCACGTATTCGACTTCTCCGCGGGTGAGCCCGACTTCGCACCGCCCGTCGCGGTGCGCGAGGCGGTCGCGAAGCTCGTGCGCGAGCGGCCGATCGGCTACACGCCGGTTGCCGGCATGGCGGCGCTACGCGAGGTCGTCGCCGCGCACCTGTCCGCGTATCATGGCACCTCGATCAGCCCGTCGCGCGTCCTGGTCTCGTGCGGCGCGAAGCACAGCATCGCGAACCTGCTGCAGGCGACGATCGATCCCGGCGACGAGGTCGTGATCCCCGTGCCGGCGTGGGTCAGCTATCCGGACATGGTCCGTCTCGCCGAGGGCGTGCCGGTGCTCGCGCCGACGCTCCCCGAGCACGGGTGGCGGCTGCAGCCCGACGTGCTCGCGAAGCTCGTCGGCCCGCGCACGCGCATGCTGGTGCTCAACAGTCCCGGCAACCCGACGGGCGCTGGCTATCGCGCGGAGGATCTACGGGCGATCGGCGAGGTGCTCGCGAAGCACGCCCCGCAGACGCGCGTGATGGCCGACGACATCTATCGCCGACTGACGTACGGCGCGTTCGAGCACGCGAGCATCGTCCGCACGCTCGGCGGCACGCTCGAGCACCTCGCGCTCGTCGACGGTGTGAGCAAGACGTACGCGATGACCGGCTTCCGCATCGGGTTCCTGGTCGACTCGGAGGCCGTCGTCACCGCCGCGACGCGCGTGCAGGGCCAGACCACCTCGGGGGCGGCGACGCCGTCGCAGCACGCCGCACTCGCGGCGCTCGTCGATCCCTCGGTCGAGGCCGAGGTCGTCGCCATGCACGAGGCGTTCACGCGCCGCCGCCAGTCGATGCTCACTGCGCTCTCGGCAATTGCGGGCATCCGCATCGTCGCGCCGGATGGCGCGTTCTACATGTGGCTCGAAGCGTCGTCGTTCCTCGGGCGCACGGGTGTGGCCGACGACACCGCGCTCGCGAACTGGTTGCTCGACAAGCACGGGGTCGCGAGCGTGCCGGGCAGCGCGTTCGGCTCGCCGGGCTACCTCCGGCTCAGCTACGCGACCGACGACGCGAGCGTCGCCGGCGGCTGCACGGCGATCGCCGAGGCGTTGACGACCCTCGCTGCACGTGGCGCCTGACCACTGCGACCTGCGGTGCACTGGCGTTGTCACCGCCGGTTCGCGGCGGTAGATCATGGCATCCCATGATCATCGAGCTCGAGAACGGTCGTCAGGCGACGCTCGATCAGATTCGCGACCTCGCGGCGCGATTCGGATTGTCGATCGAAGTCACACAACGCAGCGGCGTGTACAGCACGGTCCACGTGATCGGCGACACCCGCGAGTTCTCGGCGCGCGAGGGCTACCTGCGCGACCTGCCGGGCGTGCGCGCGACCTGGCGCGTGACGTCCGAATTCAAGAACATCGCGCGGGTGCAAAGCGGTGCCGACGGCACGGCGGTGCGTCGGCCGCGACGCGTCGTCGAGGTACCGGGGCTCGACGGCAAGCCGCGACGGTTCGGGGCAGGGCGGCACATCTTCGTCATCGGTCCGGACTCGCCGCAGACGATCGAGCAGACGCTCGCGATCGCCCACGCGGCACAGAAGATCGGCGAGCGCTACGGCGTTCTCGACCGCATCATGCTGCGCGGCGGTGCGTTCAAGCCCCGCACGCGACCGACCGACTGGCGCGGGCTCGGGATGAAGGGCATCGCGATGCTCGACCGCGCGCGCGAGGAGACCGGGCTGCCGTACGTCACCGAGGTGATGGACCTGAACCTCGTGCCGGAGATCGGCGAGCACGCCGACATGCTGCAGATCGGCACCCGCAACGCGCAGAACTTCGATCTGCTCGAGGCGGTCGGGCGGTTCGGCAAACCGGTCGTGCTCAAGCGCGGGTTCGGCAACGAGGTCGCCGAGTGGTTCCATGCCGCGGAGTACATCGCGAACCAGGGTGACCTCGACATCGTGCTGTGCGAGCGCGGGGTGAAGACCCTGTTCACCAAGGGCGGCTACTGCCGCAACCAGCCCGACCTCAACGCGATCACGTATGCGCGGCGGCAGACGATCCTGCCGATCATCTTCGATCCGAGCCACGTGACGGGTGACCATCGCCTGGTGCCGGAAAACGTGCTCGCCGCGTGCGCGCACCTCGTCGACGGCACGATCACCGAGAGCCTGCATGACGAGGCGTTCCGCAAGGAGCAGCTGTGCGACGCCGGGCAGGCGTTGCTCATGGACCACTACGCGATGGTGGTCGAGGCCGTGCTCGCGTTCGAGGAGCACGTCGCACCGCGGCTGGTGGCGATGCAGGAAGTGTTCGATCAGCGGTGACGATCGGTTGCGGCATCGATCTGCGGGAGCCGGTCGTGCTGGAGCTGCCCCCCGGCGGGCGCATCGTCCAGACCGGCTCGATCCACGCCGAGGTCCACGGACGCGGGCGGCCGGTGGTGCTCGTGCCTGGGCTCGGCTGCGGGGCGAACGTCTATGGTTCGCTCGTGCTCGCGCTGCTCGGCACGGGCGAGATCGAGGTCCACGCCGTGACCCTCGCCGGATTCGCCGGGATTCCCGCTTCGCCGCCGCCGGTGCTGCCGCGGTGGTGTGCCGATCTGGCGCGCTACATCGCCGAGCACGCCCCGCAACGGCCGATCCTCGTCGGGCACAGCCTCGGCGCCTACGTCGTGCTCGCGGTCGCGATCGAGCGCGGCGATGCGCTCGCAGGGGTCGTCGCGCTCGATGGCGTACCGGCGATCGCAGGCCTCGTCGATCCGGGTATCGATCTGCGCGCCGTGGCCACCGACCAGGTGCGCCGCAACTCGGGGATGGACGACGCGGCCCACCGCGCGTGGTGGGCGAGCTCGCTGCGCGGCATGATCACCGACCCGGACGTCGCGGCGCGGCTGACCGAGGACGCGGCGCGATCGGACGCGACGACCGTGACGCATGCGACAGCGGAGATCCTCGTCGCCGATCTGCGCGACGAGATGCGCCGGATCCGCGCGCCGGTGCTCGCCGTCGGTGCACTCGGACCGTACAAGTCCGCGATGCTCCGCGGTCGACATCTGGCCGCGTTTGGGTCGATGTTCGTCGACGTCGCCGATCGCGAGACACTCGTGCTCGAGCAAGCTCGCCACTTCGTGATGCTCGACGCGCCGTCGCGGGTGAACGCGACGCTCATCGATTTCATCCGCCGTCATCCCTGATGCAGTGGGATCTTTTGCGCGCGCGAGGTTGCACGAGCGGCTCGCCTGTGTAATTGATTCTTTGGTGCGCATCGTTTGCCCGACGTGTCGTCGCGAAGCCGAGGAGCAAGACGGCTTCCAGTGGCGACCGTTCTGCTCGCGCCGCTGCAAGATCATCGATCTCGGCAACTGGCTCGGAGAGGTCTATCGCATCTCGTCCCCGGCCGACGGCGATCAGGACGAAGAGGCCGCGCCGGCGCGGATCGAGACGACGGGCGACCGGTCGATGAACTGAGAGCGCGTCAGCGACGGCTGCTGCGCTCTACTTCTTGCGGTTCTTCTTGCGCGCGTCCTTCTGCTTCTTGCGATCCGCCTTCGCGCGCTCGCGATCCGCAGGGCGCGGCGGGCCGGCGGGCAGCCGCGGCATGGCAGCGCCACCGGGCAATGCGGGCATCCCGGGCATGCCGCCACTGCCCATCAAACCCTGCAGCATCTCAGGATTCTTCGCGAGCCTGCGCATCGCACCGAGCTGACGGATCTGCTTCACACCCGGTAGGTTGCCGAGCATGCCGCCGCCGCCCATCAGGCCGCCGAGCATGCCGAACACCTCGCGCATACCGAGGAAGCGACCGACCAAGCCGCGCACGTCCTCTTCGGTGCGACCGCTGCCCCGCGCGACGCGAGTCACGCGGGTACCGACGAACTGCTCCGGCCCCATCTCGGCGTACTTGCTCGGGTCCTTCGCCTTCGGCGTCCGCGGACGCCTCGTCCACCGCGCGGCCCCGGCCCCGGCCCCGGCCTGCTCGGCCTCGTCCAGCAAGAACACATCCGGGCGCGAGCGCTCGGCGGTGCTCATCGACTGGATCATCGCCTCGATCTTCGTGAGCTCGCGATCGTCCATCGCCTGATCGAGTGCCTCTTGCGGCACTTGCCCGCCGAACAAGCTGCCCAGCGGCATCTTGTCCATCAGGTCCTTCAGGCTCCCCATCTTCTGGATCGATTTGATCTGGTTGAGGAAGTCATCCATCGTAAAGCCGCCGCCGAGCATCTTCTCGGCGTCGCGCTGCGCCTGCTCTTCGTCGACGACCCCCTGGAAGTCCTGCATGAGGCCGACGAGGTCGCCCATGCCGAGAATGCGGCCGGCGAGGCCTTCGGGGCGGAAATCGTCGAGACGATCGAGCGTCTCGCCCATGCCGAGGAACTTGATCGGCTTGCCGGTCGCGGCGCGGATCGACAGCGCGGCGCCGCCACGGGCATCGCCGTCGAGCTTCGTGAGGATCACGCCGCTGATGTCGATGCGCTCGTCGAACGTCTTCGCGGTGTTGACCGCGTCCTGGCCGATCATCGCGTCGATGACGAGCAGCACGTTCGCCGGATTGACCCGAGCCTTGATCTGCTCGAGCTCGGCCATCAACGCTTCGTCGATCGCGAGGCGACCGGCGGTGTCGTAGATGACGAAATCGAACGCACCGAGCGCGGCTTCTTGGGTCGCTTCGGCCGCGATGTCGACGGGATTGCCGCCTTCTTTCGCAAACACCGGCACACCGAGCTGCTCGCCGAGCACCTGGAGCTGGCGCACCGCGGCGGGTCGATACACGTCGCACGCGACGAGCATCACCTTCTTGCCGTCCTTCTGGAGGCGACGCGCGAGCTTGCCGGTCGACGTGGTCTTGCCGGAGCCCTGCAGGCCGACCATCATGATACCGGTGACGCCGCGGTTCGCCGTCGCGAGCTCGGTGTCGACCGGCCCCATCAGCGCGACGAGCTCCTCGTGGCAGATGCGGATGAAGTGATCCTCGGAGCGAACGCGGACCTTGTTCGCGCCCGTACCCGCGACGAGCTGCACCTCGGTGCCGATCGCCTTGCTGCGCACGGCGGCGAGGAACTGCTTCACGACGCGGAACTCGACGTCCGCCTCGAGCAAGCTCATGCGGACGTCTTTGAGTGCCGCGTCGATCACCTCTTCGGTGAGCTCGCCCTTACCGGTGAGGCGCTCGCGTGCGGCACGGAAGCCCTTGGAGATGGTCTCGAACATGGCGGGCTACTACATAGCAGATGCCCGGCGGCACCCGCTACCGAGCGAGACTCTCGTTGCGGATCACGTCGCGTAGCGTGGAGAGCCAGTCTTCGAGGCCCTGCGTCGTCGCGCGCAATCTCTCGCCGGCCGCGTCGAGCTCGACCAGGGCGCGCTCGAGATCCTGCCGTGCAGCAGCCCGGTATCGCTGGTCTGCAGGCGAGCCGCCGATGTTCTCACGGTGGCACGAGCGAGCTGCACCGGCACGCGTGCTCGGCGAGCGCGAGCGATGCGGTGAGCCCGGGACTCTCGATCCCGAACAATGCGACGACGCCGGGCACCGTGTGGGTGCGGGAGGTCGCGACGACGAAGTCGCCCGCGGGCGCGCCGGGGCCGACGATCTTCGCGCGGATGCCCGCGTATCCCGGCCGCAGGTCGCTCGCGACGATTCCGGGCGCATAGCGGGCGACTGCGGACGCGAAGTGCTCGGCCCGGCGCTCGTCGACCACGTAGTCGATGTCGTCCGTCCACTCCACGTCGGGGCCGAGGTGAACGCCGCCCGCCATGTCGAGCGTGACGTGGATGCCGAGACCGCCCGCTGTGGGCACCGGATAGACGAGGTGGCGAAAGCGCGGCGGACCGACGAGCGTGAAGTAGCTGCCCTTCGCGAAGCGGGCCTCGGGGATCGCGGACGGTGCGAAGCCCTCGATCGCCGCGGCGAGGGCTGGCGTGCGCGCACCCGCGGCGAGGTAGAGCGTCCGCGTCGAGACCCACGTGCCGCCGGCGGTGACATCGAGCCCGGACGACGATTGCGTCGCGCGTTCGAACGCGCAGCCGAGAACGATGTCGCCACCGCGATCTCGGATCTCGGCCGCGAGCGCGGCGACGAGCGCGTGGCTGTCGACGATCGCAGTGGTCGGTGACCAGAGCGCACCCGTGCACACGACGGCCGGTTCCCTCGCGCGGACCTCGTCGGGATCGAGCCGCTCGAGGCGGACGCCACACGCGGCTGCATTCGCGGCGATGCCATCGAGCGCATCGAGCTCGGCGTGGTCGCACGCGACGATGAGCTTGCCGGGCGTGCGAATCGCGACGCCATGCGCCGCGCAGTAGTCGAGCAGGAGCTGGCGCCCGGTGATGCACATCGCAGCCTTGCGGCTATCCGGCGGATAGTAGATGCCGGCGTGCACGACCTCGCTGTTGCGCGACGTCGCGTGCTGTCCGAGCGCGCGCTCGGCCTCGAGCACCGCGACGCGTCCACCACCGTTCGCCACCTCGCGTGCGATCGCGAGCCCGATGATTCCGCCACCGACGACGATCGCGTCGTAGTCCATCGTCCCGACTAGCGATGCGAGTCGGGCGGCACCGGGCTCGTGATGATCACCGCGGCAGGCGCGATCTGGGGCGCGCTTGCCGGTGGTGCCGGCGGCGGACGGAGCATCCACCACGTCCCGAGCCCGAGCGCGAGCGCGCCACCGAGGGCGGCCGGCACGAGCCAGCGGCGCTGCGGCATGCGAGCGACCTCGTCGTACGCCTCGGCGGTGAACTCGGCGGTGCGATCGACGACCGGCACGCCGTGCGACGCACCGTGTACCGAGGGCGGCACGTCCGCCTGTGCCGGATCACTCAACGCGTCGGCAGCCGACTGCAGCGCACCGATTTCCTCGTCGAGCCGACACAGCGTGCGCTCATGGCGAACGCGCGTGCGCTCGTCGTGCGCCGACGCGAGCGCGAGCGCATAGCCGACACGCTGACGTTCGAGACGGTCGAGATCGGCTTCGATGCTGTGGAGCGCGGTTGCGGTCATTTTCTGCGCCCAGGAGATATCGATCGCGAGTGAGACCGCCGTCCAGCGCTGGTTTTCCGGTGAGGTCGTCCTCATCGCGCGCTCGATCGCAGCGAAGCGGCGTTCGAACCCCGTGCGCTCGAGTTTGGGCAAGTTGCGCAGGCGTGGGCACACTTCGGCGGTGAGGTGAGATGCGGTAGGGCAGGGAGATCGTTCCGGTGCCGATCGCGGCCCATGGCGGTCCCGGGTTCAAGCGCCGCCGGCGGGTGGGCGAAGTGACGAGACGAGGACCCGTCCCTTGCGTCGCCGATCGATCTCGATCCTCCGTTGGTTTCCGCTCGCTGTGATCGCGGCCTGGCTCTGCGCGCACGGTGGCGCGCAAGCGAAGCTGCGTCCGTACTACGTGCTGCACGGGATCGGTGCGCCGGAGATCAAGCCGCGATTGCTCTTCGTGCTCGATACGTCGGGCTCGATGTCGTGGCGCTCGAAGTCGACCGGGGAGCAGTGCGCGTGGAATCAGTGCGAGGCGACGGGCACGTCGACGCAGAGCCGAATCTCCACGGCCCGTCGCGCGATTCGCAGCGTCGTCGAGTCCGCAGGCGGTGTCGCGAGCTTCTCGCTGATGACGTTCGGTCAGGCGCGGCCGCCGACGACGGTGCCGCCGCGATGCACCAACGGCAGTCGCTTCAAGTGGTCGCAGTACCACGGGTACTTCTTCTGGGACTGGATCGATCGCTACGCCGGCTACAACGGCGCGTGGTTCCTGTGCGAAGGCACGAGCAAGCGACCGTATCCGTACCTGCGTTGGGACGGTCTCGGCGTCGGCTCGGTGATCGTGTCGGACGATCGCACCGGCACGATTCCAGCCTCGCCGCTCATCTCGACGACGCCGGCGAACATGAGCTCGAGCACGAACGCGACGCGTCGCGTGCAGTGGTTCCCGAAGTTCATGGGCTTGCGCACGAACCTGAACAACACGACCGACCCGGACAGGGCGATCCTCGGCGGGACGATCGGCGACCACGGATCCGCTGCTGCGACGCGACTGACCGGCGTGTGGGGACAGGACTTCTACTACTGGCCGTACGTCGATGGCTTTCCCGGCTATTCCGCGAGCGTCGGCCACCCGACGGAGAATGGCGTGCAGCCACGGCTCGGCGTCGTGCAAGCGTCGACGACGTACCAGGCGATGCTGTACGCGCCGTTTTACCTCGACCTGCCCGCGAGCACGCCAGCGGAGGTGCGCGGACCGGCGACCGCGACCGAGGCGAAGACCGCGGTGGACTGGGCCGTGTCGCCGCTCGTCGAGGGTGGTGTCGATGCGGACGGCGGCACACCGTGGGCGAGCGCGATCGGATCGACGTCGGCGACGCCGGTCGACTCGAACGCGGTGTACTCGCACAGCAGCGTCGCGTCGTATCTGAAGTACGTGAGCACGGCGAAGACCGCCGACATCTGTGCGCCGACGGTCGCCGTACTCGTCACCGACGGTCAGCCGTCGCCGTCGACCGAGGGCGGCGCGACGCTGCACGCTCGGCTCGCCGCGCTGCGCAACGAGCTCGGCGTGAAGACGTACGTCGTCGGTTTTTTCCTCGACGAGCCCGAGTTGCACAATATGGCATGTGCCGCAGCCGGTGCCTGCACGGGGATCTGCTCGACGCCGTGCGACGACGAACCGGCGAACGATTGGGATACCTGCGCCGATCCGAACAATTCCGCCGGTGGCTGTGCGTACCTCGCCGACTCGGCGGCGACGCTCGCGACAGCGCTGACCACGATCGTCGCCGGCGCGTTCGCACTCGAGGTCGACAGCGGCCCCGGCACGCGCATGCAGGAGTTCGGCGTCGGCAGCAGCGGCGCGGCCGGCAAGGGCGAGATCGTCCAGACCACGCTGCGTTCGTACACCGACTACCCGGGCTGGCGCGGTCACGTCGTGCGTGGTCTCTGCGACGACGAAGATCCGGACAAGCCCGGCGAGCTCGCGCCGTGGTGCGTCGACCAGCCGCTCGCCGTCGCGGAGCAGGAGGAGACGTTCGGCCCGTGCAAGCAAGGCCGCGCGTGGGATGCGGGCGAGTGCCTGCAGCAGACGACCTGGCACGACCGCCGCTTGTTCACGCACGATGCGGCGAACGAGATCATCGCGATCGCCGACGCCGATGGGCTCGCGAGCGCGGGCTTCAAGAAGCAACTCGTGATCGAGGGCGGGATGACGGTCGACGAGGCGAACAAGTTCGGCGACGAGATCGCTGCGTTCGTGCTCGGCCGCGATTTCCCGAACGGCTGGAAGCTGCCCGGCCTCGCGAGCTCCGCCGCCACCGTCATCCGTCGGATCCCGCGCTACCAGGCGAACGTCACGCCGTCGGTGTCGATCCGCGATCCACACTGCGGCGGTCGGCGACTCTCCGAGGTCGATGCCGCGGGGCTGCCCGACTCGCTCGAGTCGTTCGCGAAGAATGCGTGGTCGGCGGATGGGATGCTCGACGAGCCGTCCTCGCACCATCGGTACCAAGAAGCGGTCGTCGTCGGTGACGATCTCGGCGTCGTGCATGCGTTCGCGCTCGACAGCGGCAACGAGCTGTGGGGCCTCGTCCCGCGTTTTTTGCTGAAGGGTGTCGTCGCGCAGTGGAAGAACGGAGCCGCCGCGATGGGCCAGCCCGCGGCGCTCGACGATCACTTGTATGGCGTGTCGGCGACGGCGAATCACGGCTGGGTGTACGACCACGCGCAGAAGAAGTGGCGCCATCTCGCCGTCATCGGTCTCGGTGCCGGCGGCAGCGAGCTCATCGCGCTCGACGTCTCGCACATGAGCCCGTCGGCCGACGAAGGTCCGGTCGAGGTGCTGTGGACGTCCGAGGATCCCGAGCTCGACAAGACCTACGACGAGCTCGTCGGGCAGACGTGGGCTCGCCCCGCGCTCGCTTACGAGGTGCCCGGCGACGTGCTCGGTGCGGAGCCGACGGCGCGACTCGTGATCGGCTCGGGCTATCCCGCCGTCGAGAACGGCGTGACCGGTCGCGCGCTGCTGTACGCCGATGCGCTGACGGGTGCCGTGCTCGAGAGGGTCCAGCTCCCGAGTCCCGGCACCATGTTCGACAAGTCGTACGGCACCGTCGTCGATCCTGCGGTCGCGAGTCACTGCATCTCGCGGTTCTGGGGCGAGGTGCAAGAGACGTACGTCGCGGATCCTGCCGGTCGGTTGTTCCGCTGGGACCTCGGTGGTGCGCATGCCGCCGACGGCGGCGGTACGTGGGGCGCGACCGCGACACCTTCGGCGTCGTTCACCGCGTGCGAAGGCGCGGGCGCGACATGCAAGGTCGGCAAGTTCGGCGATCCGTTCTCGTTCGGTCCTGCGGTCAGTGCGAGCGGACGCATCGACGCGGGCGACGGTGGCAAAAGTGGCGAGCTGCCGCCGGGCGTCGATCAGTTCCTCGTCGCGCTCGTGAGCGGCAGCCCGGCCGACGACGCGGTGCCGATGCGCACGTCCTCGTTCCACAGCAGCCTGTACCTGCTCGTCGACGATCACTCCGCAGATCCCAAGGGTGGATTCGAGATCCCCGCGGGCGCGCCGACGCTCGATCCGTCGAGCCTGCAGAGCTTCCCTCGCTATGCCCGCGTCGCAGTCAGCGACGTGCCGCGCACGCGCTCGTTCGTGCCCTACGCCGGTGCGACGACATACAACGACGTCGGCAAGTTCTCGCGCGGCACACGGCCGATCCGCGCGCCGCGGATCGAGGTGACGGGTGTCGTCCAGGCCGACACGCAAGGCACCGCCGATCCGCAGGTCATCGACGGCGTCGAGGTCATCTCGGTGACGTACACGCTGTACGAGCCGCCGACGAAGGTGTGCGACGATCGCTTCCACGACAAGAACAGCGGGGTTTGGTACACGGACGAGGGCGCGACGTTCGAGGTCACGTTCCAGCTCACCGCGATCGCCGGCAAGGGCTTCGACTTCACCCAAGGTGCCGCCGGTGGACCGGCGGAGTTCCCGGACGGCGTGTCGACGGGCCTCGTGCTCGAGTCGGTCACGCAGGTCTCCGACGGTGCGTGCGCCGACGGCAACTGTGGGCCGAGGATCGCGGCGCCGAGCATGGCGCCGTGCGACAACAACGGCTCGCCCGGTAGCGTCGGCGAGACGAGTGGCTTTGCGGTCGCGATCGATGCGCGCGTGATCTCGGGCTTCAGCCCGATCGAGTGACGGGGGGCGCGGTCCTGCTCGCCTCCCCTGAAAAATCAGCCGCTCGGCGTGCCGCCGCCGACGGTGTTGAGCGCGTAGCCGGTCATGTCCGAGTACGAGTAGGCGCCGACGAGGCCGTTGTACGATGTGACCTCGCCGGTGTCCGGATCGACGCGGTGCGCACCGTTGCCGCTGACCGCCCAGACGTAGCCATAAAAATCGATGCTCACGCCGTACGACGACGGCGTCGGCCACATGTGCACCACTTCGAACGTCTCGCGATCGATCGCGAGCAGACCCTGCGAGCCCATCCACAGCAGGCCGCCCGGCTCGGCGTCGGCCATACAGCCGGCGTTCCACCACGGCAGCTCGGGGCTCAGCGTCCAGTCTTCGGTGTCCGGATCGAAGCGCGCGGCTCGGCTCGCGCAGTTCCACACGTAACCATCGACGTCGACGGTCATGCCGTACCAGTGTGACACGCCGACCACGGAAGGACCGGGAAACACGGTCGCCTCCATGTTGTCGATGTCGACGCGCACGAGGCTGTTGCCGTCGGCCCAACCGGTCGTCCAGAAGTTGCCCTCCGAGTCGACCGCGCCGCCGTACAGGCCGAACTGATCGGCCTTGAGGCCTGGGATGTCGACGGTGTCGATGACGACGCCCGCGTCACCGTCGATCAGCACGACCTCCGTCTGCTGCTGACCGAAGCGACCCGCGGTCCACAGCCGTTCGTCGTGCCACGAGCACGACGCGGTGTTCCACTCGCCGGGTGCCCACGCGACCGGCCGCTGACTGTCG
>Ga0105048_10005662_pt1 | contig 20171 bp, 16 predicted proteins | sample MAT05_FD_78382 | JGI IMG/M metagenome (GOLD analysis project Ga0105048, IMG submission 78382) | Freshwater microbial communities from Lake Fryxell liftoff mats and glacier meltwater in Antarctica - MAT-05 | ecosystem: Environmental > Aquatic > Freshwater > Ice > Liftoff microbial mat | place...
TGGTTGAAAATTCATTTACGTATCCTGTAGCCATCAATGGCAAGACAAGAACTGAATATGAATTTCCCTTGGATGCATCTTCCTCTTCCATTGAAGAAGTGATACTAAAAGATGAGGTGGTCTTGAGATGGATGGAAGGTAAGCCTATTAAGAAGTTCATTTATATCAAAGGGAAAATGATCAATGTGGTTGTATAATTGTAAACCTTTGTAAAAGCAGAGACTATAAAAAAATCATGAACTATTTTCGACTACATACTATGCGAATTTCTATCCTTCTAATAACTCTCTTTCTCTTTACCGGGAACATTTATTCGCAAACTATAATGAAAGGAGAGGTGATAGATCTTGAGAATGGTACGTTCCTCGAGAACGTAAATGTGAAGAATATCTTTACCCAAAAAGGAATGACCATTCAGAAAGACGGACAATTTCAGTTGCTGATTAAACGCGGAGAGTTGGTCGAGTTTAGCAGGATTGGTTATCAGACAGTACGAATCCGCATCCTCAGCGAAAAGGAACCCGACTTTTACAAGATCGTCATGAATAAAGCACCTATCATGTTACGGGAAGTGGATATACGTGGCAAACCGCTTGATTTCAAGAAAGATAGTATGCGTTACCGCGAAGTATATGATCTTGTTTTAAGAAAAGAAAGACAAGAGGAAGTGGATATGCGAAGTATGCCTTTAGCCATGCTAAGCAAAAAAAACAGGCAAGAATGGGCTTTCCAGGAAATGTATCAAAAGTGGGAACAAGAGAAGTATATTGATTTTACATTCAATGAAAAACTTGTCGCCCGGATTACTTACCTTAAAGATGAGGAACTTAAACAGTTCATGAAACGATACCGACCTGACTACGAGTTCGTACGAACAGCAACAGATTATGAATATCTCGACTACATCAAGTCTTGTTATTATGTCTACAAAAAAGGCAAACAATAAAAACGGCTAATAGCTATCAGATGATAGCTATTAGCCGTGCGCAAGAATAACTTAGTTACTACGCTCAGTCACCCATTTTGCAACTTTAGGGCCAAGCTCTTTTTGAGAACGAGATCCAACAAACACACCGATATGTCCACCAGGGAATGCATATAATTCCTTGTCTGTTGAACCTATCTTAGCATTGATTGCGATCGTAGATTCGTTTGGAATAATGTTATCTTCCGTTGCATAAATATTCAGGAATGGCATGGTAATTTTTTTAAGATCAACTTTACGTCCACCTAACTCAAATTCATTCTTAATCAATTTATTATCACGGAAAAGGTCCTTGATATACTTGCGATACATTTCGCCAGCAAGATCAGGACAATCTGCTTTCCAGTATTCCATTCTAAGGAAGTTCATGATCTTATCATCATCAGATAGATTATCCAATACACTGAAGTATTTAGAGATATCCGAACTCGGCTTCAACATACCGAACCCAGCATTCAGGATATCGGCTGGAATGATTCCTAATGAATCAACCATAGTATCAACATCAAGATATTTGGTCCATTTGTAAAGCATACATTTATCTGTTGTAAAATCGAACGGAGCAACATATACAGTTAAGGTGTTTAACTTTTCAGGATACAATGCTGCGTAAATAGTCGAGAACGTTCCACCCTGACAAATACCCATTTTATTGATCTTCTCAATGCCATGTGCATTACGGATATAATCTACCGCACCATTCATATACCCATCAATATAGTCTTCCATGGTCAGATATTTATCCGACTTAGTAGGATAGCCCCAATCCATGATATACATATCGGGACCTTCATCCAGGAATTTCTTCATCAACGAACGGTCAGGTTGAAGATCAAGTACATCCTGTCGGTTCATCATGGCAAATGAAACCAAGACCGGGATCTTGCATGTCGCAGGAGTTTCCCTATCATATCTGTAGAGTTTCGCCTTATCCATTTGCCAAACCAATGTCTTCGGCGTAGTTCCAACTTCTACTGTTTCAAGGTTTTGCAACGTATCATATCCTTTTTGAAGTTTAGCCATAGTCTGGCTCATTTCTTCTAGTAATCCCAATGAATTCATTATATATTTTTTTGAAGACGCAAAGGTAACCTGTAATACCAATACCATTTTCATTTTAATCCAACTAATTATTATATTATTCTCTCGCTACTTCCGCGGGATTGCAAATGTTAAATTCATGTTTCATGGAATAGTACATTTACGGTAACGGTATAAAACTGAACGCGATACGCTAATGTATTAAAAAAGTCCCGAATAAATCCGGGACTATTTTCTATTTGTAAGGCAAAAAGCTTCTTATTTTCTCAAGTTTGGATGAGGAGGCGGCATGTTAGATGGGCCTGTTTCATCTGGACCTGCAGAACGGTAATCAACTGAGTTTGAATCTCCGCTTGCATTTCCGTATTGGAAGATGAAACGCTCTCTGTCAATTCCTTGTTTTTCAACCATATAGTTGATTACAGAATTTACACGATCCCATGAGCGTTGTTGTTCTACTTTGCTTCCGTTACCGTTACCGATCACAACAACTTTACAGTTAGGATTAGAACGCATAGAACTAGAAAGAGTATTCAACTGATTCATTGCAGAAGAACCTAATTTAGGAGAACCGGCATTGAAAGAGATAGACCCCATAGGTATATTACCACAGCCTTCTATTTTTGTGATTCCTTTGAAACAATCAGGGTCAGGACAAGGGCATTTACCAACACCATCAGCATCAACTGGTTGACATTCTGTCGGGGTTATTAATTGCTTATCTTTATAGTCAAACACACCATCACCATCTGTATCGAACGGACAACCATGAGAGTCAACCGAAACTCCACCAGGAGTGTTAGGGCAACGATCGAAGCAATCCGAAATACCATCACCATCAGCATCTTTATCACAGTTACTGCTTGGTGCTTTAATGTGTTTCATTGAATTATATCCGTAATCCATTGGATTCATCCACCATAGAGGATCAACCGCTTTTCCACCTAAGTTGATACCAAGACCAACTGAGAAGTAGTTCAGATTATCCATTTCACGTGTCATTGCAGAACCGCCTGTTTGAGGCCATTCCTGCCAGCGTTGACCATCAACAAGATCATCACCTGTTAAGGTTACCTTATCTTCTACTTGTAGAGAAAGTCTTTTAGACAATCTCACCTGAAAACCTGCACCAACTGTGGCAACTCCACGTAATGTACCACCAGCTATTTCACCGCGATCGCCATGGTTTTCGCCTTCTGTTTCATAATCACCATCAAAAAGATCTCTCAGATCCTTACTGATATCTTGTCGGCTGTCATATGCACCGTTAGCAGCGTATTTTTTTGCAATCTCATCGAATTGAACATCATACTTTCCTCCACTTGCGTTCAAGGCATCGATCTTGGTATTATAGGTCAATCCGCCAATACCCGCCAACATATAATAGCTCACTTTATTTCTCGCTTTGTGAAATTTCAGATTATTAACTGCGGCAACAACTTGCAAAGACAATTCATTGATTGTCGTTTTGTAGTTATAATATACTGGTGCGGTATACCCCAAATTTGACCATGGGCTTAAGTTACCATGTCCAATATACCCTTGACCTGGCTGATAATTATAACCAGAAGCACTTCCATGGATATACTGTAGTCTTGTAGAAATTACATATCCCCAGGCTTTTCTAACAGAAAGTCCAAACCCTAAAGTGTTAAGAGGCTTAACTGCGCCATTGAATAAAGATCGGGATTTCACATCACCTGATACATTTAACAAACCACCAGAAATACCAATTTCCCACTGGTTACGTGGGTTTGCCGGAAAATCATACTGATCGTTCAGGAAATCTCTGTGTTGAGGTAATCTGCTTTCTGGTATCAATGTTGTGTCGGAGAAATCATATCCTCCACCTCGATACATGCCAGAATTACCATCTTGCGCCTTAACCCCTACTGTAGATAGTAGAGCCATTGCTGCTAATAATAAGTACTTTTTGCTTGCCATAAATTAAATTTTAATAAAAATAGTGATTTTAGTTCTATGGTGGCAAATATAGTTTCTTTTTATATAAATCAAAAATTATAAGGCTTATTTTCATAAAAAATGTTAAAATCGATCAACCACAAAAAATCTGTATACAAGCACTCAAATGCTTAGCCAATAAGCATTTCAGAGATATATCCTCAACAAAAAACAAACAAAACAAACAATGTGTAATATTTGATTTTTTTTCAGAAAACGTAGTTCTGGAAGGCATCCACAAAAGAAAACACATATTTTTCAATCATTTCCTTTAGTATTTACTTTCCCGTGACTATCATTGTATGGCGGATGAATGAAATAAAAAAATACCTGCGAAAAGAACTGGCAGAATTTGAGATCAATTTCAATAAAGCTGTTGAAAGTAATGTTTCCTTGCTTGATAATATCATGAAGTATATTGTCAAAACAAAAGGCAAACAGCTTCGACCCATCTTTGTGATTCTTTCAGGAAAACTTTGTGGTGAGGTCAATGAAAAGACCTACAGAGCGGCTTCGTTAATTGAATTATTACATACTGCCACGCTCGTACACGATGATGTGGTGGATGATGCCAATAAAAGACGAAGTTTTTTCTCTATCAACGCCCTCTGGAAGAATAAAATTGCTGTACTGGTAGGCGATTACCTTCTTTCTAAAGGTCTGCTTCTCTCTTTGAATAATAAGGATTTCAAGATTTTGGAAATACTCGCCACTGCTGTCAAAGATATGAGTGAAGGCGAATTATTACAAGCTGAAAAAGCCAGGAAACTTGATATCACAGAAGAAATTTATTTCAATATCATTCAGTGCAAAACCGCCTCTCTGATCTCCTCTGCCTGCTCAGCCGGTGCTTATTCTACAACAGAAAATGAATTTATCTCTGACAGGATGAAACTGTTCGGAGAGAAAGTAGGAATTGCCTTTCAGATTAAAGATGACCTTTTCGATTATGGGAAGGAGGATGTAGGCAAACCAACCGGAAATGATATCAAAGAAAAAAAGATGACCTTGCCGCTGATTTACACATTGAATCATTGTGATAAAGCGACGAAGAATAAGATCATTTCTATTTTCAAAAATCCAGCAAAGAAAAAACATGAAGTCAAATACATTATCGATACTGTGGTAGAAACAGGTGGCATCCGTTATTCCACGGATAGTATGATGATGTATAAAAAACAAGCGATCGATATTCTTAATGAATTCGACGACAGCGAAGCAAAAACCAACATGATCCAACTTGTTGATTATATTACAGACAGGAACTATTAAACTATTCAGAGATGAGCAATAAAATTACAATACTCGGAGCAGGACTCGTTGGATCATTAAGTGCGATCCTTCTTCAGCAAAGAGGATACAAAGTAACTATTCTTGAACGACGACCTGACATGCGTACAGAAGTGCTTTCTGCAGGTAAATCAATCAATCTGGCAATGAGTATGCGTGGCTGGGCAGCCCTTGAAATGGCAGGACTAAAAGCTGAGATCGAAGAAATAGCTATCCCTATGTATGGAAGACAAATTCATAATTTAGATGGCACTTCCCCTTTCCAGGCGTATGGCAAAAACAATGAAGCAATCTATTCGGTAAGCAGAGGAGATCTAAATAAAAAACTGATGATTCTTGCAGAAAAAAGCGGTGTAAAAATCAAGTTTAATCAACGTGTAGATGAAGCTGACATACAACGCAATTTATTGAAAGGTATAGATTCACTAACCCAAGAACCATTTGCATTCTCTGATCATGATATTGTGATTGCTGCGGACGGGGCTTTCTCCGCTCTTCGGAATGCCTATGTAAAAAAAGACCGTTTCAATTATTCTCAATTTTATATCGAACATGGTTATAAGGAACTATTTATTCCCGCAGGAGAAAACAGCTCTTTTCTGTTAGAGAAAACTGCCTTACATATCTGGCCGCGAAAAAATTTTATGCTCATCGCCCTACCGAATTTTGACGGTTCGTTTACCTGTACGTTGTTCTTTCCGTTTGAAGGAAATCCATCCTTTCAATCTACTCAAACAAAAGAAGAGGCTATTACATTTTTCAAGACCTATTTTCCGGACGCGCTCGAATTGATGCCAACTTTCATAGAAGATTATTTCAGAAATCCAACCTCCTCACTGGTTACTGTGAAGTGTTTCCCATGGATTCACGACGACAAAAACATGCTGATCGGAGATGCGGCTCATGCGATTGTTCCTTTTTATGGACAAGGTATGAATGCCGGTTTTGAAGATTGCAGGATATTGATGGAAACCATTGATGATTCAACAAATAAAGAATGGGGGCAGATATTTGCCACTTACCAGAAAGCTCGTAAAAATAATGGAGATGCAGTGGCTGATCTTGCCTTGCAAAACTTTATTGAAATGCGCGATCTTGTTGGAGACGCGGTTTTCCTGTCAAGAAAAAAAATTGAAAAACAATTAGGGACTCTTTATCCCGAACAATTTAATTCTGTGTATGAAATGGTATCGTTCTCGCATACGCCTTATCATATTGCCATCAGTTGCCAAAAGGCGCAGGACAAACTACTTCACAGGATTATGTCGAAAGGAGATTTTGATACGAATATGCTGGATGAAAATTTTCAAGTAGAGTTAGGTGAGTGGCTCAGGGAGTATTCTGAGGAACTGGAAGAAAGAAAAGAAAATTGAAAAATGTTCCGATAGCTATCTGAATGAAAATGAAAATTTGGGCAGTACAAGACAAAGTCGATGGTTGACAACCGATGGTTCATAGTCAATTGCCAATTGGCCTCCCCTATCTCTTCATCACCTTGGTCGAGTAGGTCTTAGTCATCGTTGCAATCAACACAATATATTCTCCTGATGGAACCTGTTCAAGCGCATTACATTGAAAATTCGCATTGCTTAACTTTTCACTCCGATAAACCTGTTTCCCGTTGATATCAAAAATCGAGTAGGATACATTTTGAATAGACGGATCGTAAGAACGTACGGTGAATTGACCATCGCATGGATTAGGATAAAGAGTGAATGTGTAATCAACATTAGTCACGTCGGACGTTCCTGAAACAATAGATGTCGCCAGTTTGAAATTCGGAATACCATATCCATGTGTATTGTTTGGAGCATTATAACGGTCGCTGCACATTCTTACCAAACGACGCAACTGAAAGGCCGTCAGCGAAGGCGCAGATTGCCAAAGGCAAGCAATTGAACCACAAACCATAGGACTTGCAAAAGAAGATCCGTTCGAAGAACCGGGAGCACATGAGCCACCGATCAACAATGCACTTTTACCCATTCCCATGCCATCAGGTTTTATTCTACCATCGAACGTAGGTCCGTAACCACTGCTTCCCCAATTCCCTGAACCATCTACCGTCCCTACACTATATACACTGTCTGCATCTGCTGGTGTGAGCATATAATGCCAGGCCGCTGCTCCTTCATTGCCTTGCGCATTCACCATAAAAATTCCTTTCGTAACTGCTTTGTTCGCAGCCTGAGCGATCAGACTATTGATACCGTTCATATCATTATAGGTATAGGACAACAATGGAAAATCTGGATAGGTATTATATCCTAATGAAGAATTGACAATATACACGCCGATACTATCTGCACGCTCCGCAGCAGAAAGCCAATTATCTTCTTCAATAGGTTGTTCTGAAAGCCAATCTTCGGTGATATATAAATGAAAATTAGCCTTGGGAGCAGTTCCCACATACGTTCCAGGAATATTAGCAGCCATACATCCTAACACATTCATACCATGATCGTTTGGAATAGCCGTTGAATAGACATACGCCGTGTCGCGCGCAAAATTATAGACATCCTTCACCCTGTTATCGGCATTCAATGTATCGTATGCCGCGCAAGTATTTGTATACCTAAAATTCACATCAAACACAGCGATATCCATTCCTTCGCCTTTATAACCTTGATCATGCAAATAATCGCCGTTCATGATATTAATCTGTTGATAGGCGACTCCGTAATAGGATGAACCCGGTCTTGTTTTCTTATTGAGATCTGGAGTTACTACCGGAAACTTATCGTTCTCCGATATTTCCTGAGTTTTGAAAACACCATTTGGATATCTTGCTACGCATATCACACTTTGGACCATAGGAAGAGCAGCAATTGACGTCACGGTAGTTGAATCCAATGTTATAACAACAACCTGATTAAACCATTTCGAGACATTATGCAACTTGACGGCAGACGAGGTTGTCATAACCTGTGAAATATATGCAGGCATAACAGGCAGATCGGAACTATCCAGCGAAATGCCTTGTTTAGAACGCCTGTCCAGCGATTTCTGCGTCAGAAATTGTAATGAATCGGCGAAGGTCAGCGTTCCTCCTTTATCTTTAAACTTCACCCTGAAGGCCCAGGCCGCAGGAAGTGCAGAGGTGATTTCGGATAAGAATACGATCCCCACTAAAAACGTCATAAACGCTGCTTTCATAATTAGTTATTTTTTTTTGCTCTAAATACAACCGAGAACCCATTTCTAAATCCTTCTGTAGGTTGAAATTCCCAATGTGTCAATTCTCTGTAAACAAGACCTACATTCCTTGAGTACACTTCTTTATAATTTGTAAAATCATTGTATTGAGACGTACTCGTAGAATCATTCGTTAAATTTTGCCAGGCGATCATGGCTGTATTTGGATAGGTGACGAGCCCTGTATTGAAATCTTCATTGATATGAGTATACGTATATTCCCAGCCATTATACCATTTATATTCATCCAATCCACTTGTATAAACAGGGATATAAACATTTCCATTCCAGCTTGTATTGGCCTCAACCGGTAAGGCCAGTTTAATGAAACGTAAATTATTCTCCACCACTTCGATCGTAAAATTATTGACCGTTACATAATAATTAATGGCGTCCTGCCAAGCAGATACACTATCGGCGCGAACCGAACGCTGAATGACATAAGAAGTACGCCCCTGGTTATCTTCGAATTGCGAACCGATTTCATCCCTGAATTCAAGATGAACGAATTGCGTATCATGTGTGAAGGTGTTGTATACCGTTGAATCTACTTCGTACTCTATATAGTGTCCTTCATTTACTGGAAAATATCCTTTTCCAATTGCCTGATCTGGAAGAACCTGACGTTTACAGGAAGCGATGACAACCAGAAACAAAACCAACAAGCCGTTACCCATTTTCATCTTTTAAAAGTAACGATTAATTTCTGATTAAACAACTCAGAGAAAACGCCGAGATGTCCAAATTATTATAACCGCAGATGAAACAGATTTCGCAGTTACCTACTATGTAAAAATTAATGGCGGATTAATGGTTTGTATAAGTAATAGAAAATTTCCCTTCAGTAACATTTATGCTATCATTGAGAATAATATTGAAGGCTTTAAAATAGAACACACCTTCTACTCTTTTGTTGACTTTGTCTAGTTTAGTAACTGTTAATTGGCCTTGGCGAGAAGAATCCGTTTCGTACTGGTTCCCAGCATTATTATCATCGTATGAGGCATTACTTGATGAGGGAGTAGCCAAAGATAAAGTATATTGCTTTGTGGAAATACTTACATTCCCTGATGTCGCCCCGATGTATATTGTTTGATTATTTTTAAAAGCATTAATAGCCAATACTGTATCCTCATAAAGCAACTTCGCAGTTAAAGTATATTCCCCAGACCTCCTTTATCCGGCTCCCAATAAACACCATTTACTTTACAATTAAAATAGTTTCCACTGGATGAACCCGAGCCATTATTATTGTGTCTGCCACAGGAAGAAAAAAGAAATATAAAAATGATTGTGAGAAAGAATGGGATTTTCATATTTAATTAGTTTTGGTGAAAGTAAATAGTTATCCCAAGAAATTTTGTTAATACCCTCTCTTTCTTATTTGTGAGTGTAAATCAATACGATTGAATAATCCCCCCGCCGATCACATCATCCCCTTCATAGAAAACAGCAGACTGGCCCGGAGCAATGCCTTTCACCGCTTCATCGAACAAGACTTTTACTTTTCCGTTTTGATTATAAAGTGTCGACGAAGTTCCTTTTGTCTTATACCTGATCTTGGTATCGGCCTTCATTCCATCCTGTATTGTGTCATATTTAATCATATTGAGTCGGGCAACAATCATGTCTCTTTTCTCCAATTCAACTTCATCGCCCAACGTGACGGTATTCGTCTCAGGCTCGATATGCGTTACATACATAGGTTTTCCCAACGCAATATCCAATCCCTTCCGTTGACCAATTGTATAAAACGGATATCCTTTATGCTTGCCAACAATAGAACCATCGGCGAGTACAAATTGACCACCATCAACTTCTTCTTCAAGACCGGTCACTTTCTTTTTCAGGAAATTACGATAATCATTATCAGGCACAAAACAGATTTCATAACTCTCGCTTTTCTTTGCCAATTCAGGATAACCATAATCGTTGGCCATTTGCCTGACCTGTGTTTTCAATAGATTCCCCAAAGGGTAAATACTCCGACTCAGACATGACTGCGAAAGTCCCCAAAGAACATAACTCTGATCCTTGGTTTCGTCCACTCCTTTTGAGATCACATAACGTTGATTTTCTTCACGCACATTCACATAATGACCCGTCGCAATAAACTCGCAATCCAATACATCGGCGCGTTTCAGTAAGGCATTCCATTTGATATGCGTATTACACATCACACAGGGATTGGGTGTACGACCGGCCATATATTCTTCTACAAAATTATCGATCACAGCACCGCCAAATTCTTCCCTGATATCCAATACATAATGCGGGAAACCATGTTCTACCGCCGCCAATCGGGCATCATTAAAACTATCCAGATTACAACAACCTGTTTCCTTTTTCCCGGGAGCGGTACTGCTGTTTGCATAATCCCAGGTTTTCATGGTAATACCAATCACTTCATATCCTTCGTCATGCAACATCAGCGAGGCAATGGTACTGTCTATGCCGCCACTCATAGCGACCAGGATCTTTCCTTTTTTACTCATAAGGTGCAAAGATAAGGAAGTTGTGAGTTGTGAAAAGTAGAAAGGAGAAAGGAGGAAGGAGGAAGTAGAAAGTAGAAGGTAGTGAAAAGTTGAAAGTAATGCCCATTGCAGAAAGACTCAGGGCTCACAATTAAGCAAAAAAGGATTCGTTATTATGGAAACTTAAAATTCAAAACAATGAAACAGAAAACACTTTTTTTGTCAGTAGCTCTAATTACTACAATGATTTATTCTTGCAAAAGGATAGAGATACAGAACCAACACCTACACACACTATAACTTATCCAAATTTTTCGCAATTGAAAGTCGGCAACTATTGGGTTTACGAACAATTTGACATTGATGCTACTGGTAACGCTACATCCAAAAACACCTTTGATAGTTGCTATGTTGAAAAGGATACTATTATCAATAGCAAAACGTATCTAAAAATTGTTAAGCCAAAGCCATATTTTACAAACCAAAATGACATTTCGTTTCAAAAAGATTCTTTGCATTATTTTGTAAATTGCAACGGAAAAATCTTGTTTTCTTCTCAAGATTTTTCAACAATTTTTGAATCCAGCTACATTATAGCTGAACTAATGATACGATATGTCAAATCATCAAACAAATGGCAGACAAAAACCTAACTGTGACGACTCTTGCTGGAACATTTACAACGTCAAATGCCAATGAAATATATTCAATGTATCCTAACTGGACATTTGCTGGTAATCCAAGAAATAAACATACGAGATATGCAGAGAATATCGGTATAGTAATTGAAGCACTTCCCTTTTTCGCTTCAAGTCCGAATTATATTGAAAGACGGTTAGTGCGTTATCATCTAAATTAATTCCCGTTGATTGTTTCCACTGTTAGAAATGTGAGTTGTGAAAAGTAGTAAGTTAGTAAGGAGAAAGTTGTAAGTAGTGAAACGTTGAAAGAAGGAAGTGGCCAACCCTTATCCCTTACGCCTTATCCTCCTATTTCGTCATAAAGATCACGGTTGGAAAGTGATCGCTGTAGCCGTCGTTCCATGTACTAAATGAGTAGGAACGTTTCGGATAGCCTTTATACTGGCCTTTCTTTTCGACCATAAAATTCCGGTTAAATACTTCTGCTTCGCGGAAATGAGTCTTACCATTCTCAGTATTCAGGAATCCGTAGGATATAATGATCTGATCAAACAAACTCCATGAATCCTGATAAGCCATAGTTCCCAACCCTTTTTTATAAAAACTCATCCATGGATTAAAAAGTCCTCCTTTTTTTACATCAACTATTTTCCCTTTAGCATTTAATATTTTAGCCACACTTTCATTTGTTGGGTCATCGTTTAAATCGCCCATAACGATCACTTTGGCCAATGGATCCTGTTTCATCAAAGAATCAATTACTTTCTTACAGACACCGGCTGCTATATTTCTTTTAGGTCTGGAAGCACCTTCACCGCCTCTTCGTGAAGGCCAGTGATTCACAAACACATGAATCAATTCTCCATTCAACTTACCCATTACGTAAAGTACATCCCGGGTTGGGCGTTCGCCTTCTCCAAGATCGACATTCAACGATTTTGCTTCCAGCACTTTAAACAGTTTCGGGTTATAGATCAGTCCACAATCAATACTTCGTTCATCTGGACCATCAAAAATGACAAACTTCAAATGCCTTGCTTTCAGTTTTGGGCTATTTACCAGCACCTTTAATACGTCTTCATTTTCCACTTCGGCACATCCCATCAACGCAAAACCATCCTCCGCTTTATCCATTCCAAGAAGAGAGATAACACTAGCCAGATTTTCTACTTTCTTATAAAAAACTGCCGGAGAATTTGCATTGGCTCCGTTGGGGGTAAAATCATCATCATTCTTATTGGGATCGTTGATGGTATCAAAGAAATTCTCCAGATTATAAAAGGCGATGGCCACATAAGGTTTTTCCTGGCTGAATGCCATTTTTGCAAATGTTATTGCGAACAGAAATACTACTAGTTTCTTCATGTAAATATTGAATGAGGCGTAAAAGTATATGTTTTGTTTTAGAGTGATATAAAGGAATTGTTATGCTCTTTTCCACGTAATCCATAGTTTTCCACATTGGGTGTTTAAAGTAACATTCAGTTAATAGTAAAAGTGATAAAAAAAGGTACATTTGCCCACTGAAAATAGTTTATGAAAAATATCTCGACTCTCCTTTTACTTCTTGTTTCTACAAGCGTTTTTGCGCAAACAGGCATCTTAAAGGGTAAAATAATTCATGAGGATACCAAGCTTCCTTATTTTGAAGTGAGCGTAATGCTCAAAACCGTGAAAATGATCACCACTACAAATGGACTTGGCGATTACGAGTTTTCGAATATCCCATACGGCACGTATGAGATGATTATGTCTGCAGATGGAGTTACAGAGGAGATGGTGAATGTTACCGTGAGTAATCCTGTGAATGAAATGGATATCATCGCATTAAAAAGCATTATTTCTACGGATCCAAATACAGTTAACGACAACCCTACCTCAACAGCCGAAGATGCAAGTTCGGAAGATATGGGAAGTATAAGTTCAGCGGGTCAGAATGTATCAAGTGTTTTGAATGCGTCGAGAGATGCGTATTTATCTGCCGCCACCTTTGGATGGGGGCAATTTTTTTATAGGATAAGGGGTTATGAAAATGATCAAAATACAGTGTATTTGAATGGCGTCCCTTTAAATGATCTTGAGGAAGGAGGCGTATTTTTTAATTCATGGAGTGGTTTGAATGATGTCTTCAGAGGACGAACTATGTCTCTTGGTTTGGCACCCGGCGAATATACATTTGGTAGTCTTGGTTTGAATACCACATTGGATGCATCTGCTTCAAATCAACGCAAAGGCACACGGGTAACGTATACTGCTACGAATCGTTCGTACCGTAATAGATTAATGCTGACACATTCTTCTGGTTTGCAAAAAAATGGCTGGGCTTATTCTGTTTCATTGTCTCGTCGATGGGCGAATGAAGGACAGATCAAAGGAACATTTTATGATGCCTATGGATATTTTGGTGCCATTGAGAAACATTTCAAAAAACAGTCTCTGGGTCTTATGGTCGTTGGAGCTCCTATTAAACGTGGAAAGAACGGCCCTGCAACAGATGAGGCTTTTGATCTTGCAGGTTCACATTATTATAATCCATATTGGGGTTATCAGAATGGAAAAATCAGAAACTCACGAGTACTGAAGACACATTCGCCATTATTTATTCTAAGTCATGAAGCCGAGTTAAGTCCTATGACTTCTTTAACCTCTGCCGTTTCGTACCAGATCGGAGAAACTGCACAGACCGGAATCGATTGGCAAAATACAGCTGATCCCCGACCGGATTATTACAGATACTTACCGAGCTATCGTGAAACAGCTATTGACCAGGCAGAAGTGTCTGATGCGATCAAAGCCGATCCAAACATATTGCAGGTTCAATGGGACAAATTATATGAAGCCAATAGAAACAATCAGGCTGCCGGTTATAATAATTCTGTGTATGTCCTTAATTCTTCTGTTGAAACTTCGAAACGACTTAACATTGCGGTAAATATGAAAAGTGAAATTAGTGAACATGTTACATTGCATTCCGGGATCAGTTATCAAAAACAAAACAATCATAACTTTCAACGCGTGGAAGATCTCTTAGGTGGACAATATTATGAGAATATCAACCAGTTTGCTGCACGTACATTCGGTGGTTTGATCCAGAATGCAGACCGTCTCAATATACTCGAAACTGATACGAAGAAAAAAGAAGGAGATACCTATGGATACGATTACAATATTCAATTCTCTAAAGCTGCTTGGTTTGCACAAACTACATTTGTCTATAACAAGGTCGATTTCTTTCTTTCCGGCGAGCTTGGATACAGTAATTTTTACCGAGTAGGAAATTTCCAATCTGGTTTATATACAACAAATTCCTATGGCAAATCTGCGAGCAATACCTTTTTTACACCAAAAGCTAAAGGAGGCGTTACCTATAAGATCAATGGCCGTAATTATCTTTATGCCAATGGATCAATCGGCTCAAGAGCACCATTTGTCGATAACATAATCATCTCTCCAAGAACACGAAATGAGATTGTTGGAAATCCGCAAACCGAGAAATTTACAAGTGCTGAAGTTGGTTATTTATTACGGGCACCGAACGTGAAGGGCCGTGTAACGTTGTTCGCAACAGACGTAAAAAATGCCACAGATATTAAACGTTTTTACAGAGATGATGATTATTCATTTGTAAGCATGGCCATGCAGGGGATTAACAAGCGCTATACAGGGATTGAAGCGGGTGCAGAAATAAAACTGAGCCCTAGTTTTACAGTCAATCTTGCAGGCGCATTAACGCAGTCATTCTATACAAGCCGACCTTATATCGATATTTATAGTGATAATGAAATAGGAAAGTTGAATACTACAGCAAGTGGTGGACGAGATACTGTGTATATGAAGAACTATTATGTACCGTCAGGTCCGCAAAGCTCTTTCCAAGCGGCCTTACGATACAACTCTAAAAGATATTGGTACGGAACTTTATCCTTTAACTATTTAGCGAACAACTACATTGATTTTGCACCGACAGCACGAACAAAAGAGGGTGTTGATAATTTAACCGAAGGTTCTGAACAATGGCATCATATCCTTGACCAGAAGAAACTCCCGGATTTTTACACGGTGGATCTTTTCATGGGAAAATCGTTCAAAGTGAATAAATACATTAAAAAGGTTGGTAATCAAACCTTCCTTTTATTCAACCTTGGTATTTCTAATTTATTGAATAATACCGACATCAAGTTATACGGCTTCGAGAATCTTCGTTTTGACAAAGAAAAACCCGATTTATATGATCCTAAATCGGCCTATACATTAGGTATTCAATATTTCCTCAACTTAAGTCTACGTTTCTAAAAATTATTCTTTTACATTCTTTTAAATAAAAAACAGGCATGAAAAAAATACTCATCCCCGCTTTATCACTAGCAATCTTGCTGTTTGTAAGCATTACATCCTGCGTTAAGCAGAAATTCGACAATCCTCCCGATTCGTCCAGCTATGATCCGCAACTCCCGGTGAACAGCACCATTCTTGCGATCAAGGATTTATATTTAGGAACACCTACACTGATCGATTCTGATTATGTGGTTTCAGGGATCGTGACTGCTGACGACCGTAGTGGTGGTTTCTATAAACAGATTGTTATTCAGGATGCGACGAGCGGAATTGTGATCCTCCTAGGCCGTACTGGCTTGTATACCGACTATCCAATTGGCCGCAAAATCTATGTAAAATGTAAAGGTCTTTATATTGGCGCCTATGGAGGTTTTGTTCAATTAGGTTACACACCTGATATTTCAAATTCGATTAGTGATATTCCATCGGCATTGATCTCTAAACACATTGTGAAGGCGAACACAGGCAATGTTGTGATACCACGTATTGTGACCGTCGCTGAATTAAAATCATTCAATACCACTACCATCAAATGGCTGGGAACATTAATACAGATCGACAGCACACAGTTTCAAGCGTCTATTGTGGGATCTCCTTATGCGCAGGATCCTAGCGTTGCGTCTGGTACAGACCGAACCATCGAAGATTGCGTGGGAAAAACCATCGTAGCGCGCATGAGTGGTTACGCCACGTTTAGAAACCAACCTATTCCTGCAGGAAAAGGAAGATTCACAGCCATTTATTCAAGATATAATTCTACCGCTCAATTGCTTATTCGTGATACCTCTGATATAGATATGAGAGGACCGCGATGTGGCGGTGTGGTTATACAGCCTGCAGTTGATATTACCATCGACAGTTTACGTAAGTTGCATGATGCAACTAAGTCGATCAATGCCAGAGCGTATAAAATTCATGGGGTTGTTACATCAAGCCGATTAGATTCAAGTATCTCTAAAGGAAATTTATACATCCAGGATGAAAGTGGAAAAGGTATCATTGTCTATTTCGGACAAACTGAAGTAGGTAAAACGCTTGGTGATTCAGTGACGATAGAATTGGATTCATTAGTAACCTATGCAGGAGTAATTGAAGCCAAAGCAACGTATTCTAAGATGACGAAAATCTCAGGTCTTCCAAAAACAGTTCAACCTAAAATTATCACATTGGCGGATTTGAATGCTGATTTGAGTCAGACTTTACCAAAAGATAGAAAATATGAATCGGTTGTAGTTCAGGTTGTAAATTGCACGATCAGTGGATCGCCAACTACTTTCTCAGGAGCTAATGTAGCAGATAGAAGTAAAACTGTATCTGATGGCACGGGAACCATTACCTTATACTCTCAATCGACAGAGCCATGGAAAAGCACCGCGTATCCAACTGGTGTTGTGACAATTATCGCAATCGCCTCTAAATTCAACACAACAAATCAGCTTCAGATGCGAAAAACTAACGAAGCACTATAATCACATAATAAAAACAGAAAATAACATGAGAAAATTAATTTTATCAATGATCGGCCTTGCATTGGCTTTCGCTACAACATCGAATGCGCAAGTTACTATCACTTCAGTAGGAACACCCTACACACAAAATTTTGATTCATTATCGAATGATACTACGTTCGCTACACCGCATGCGATGGGATTAAACGGATGGGCAATCTTTGAGAAAGGAAGTAGTGGTGCAGTCGACCAACAATACAAAGTAAGTAATGGTTCGAGGAATAATGGGGAAACCTATAGTTATGGTGACTCATCCCTTACAGACAGAGCATTGGGAAGTTTAGCATCAGGCACCAACCTGCCATCTTTTGGTGTTGTTTTCAAAAATAGCACGGGTGCTAATATCACCGATCTTACCATTACCTACAAAGGAGAACAATGGCGTTCAGGAGATACGTCAGCGGCTAGTCTTGATTCATTGATTCTGGAATATTCAACTTCTGCAACCGGCATCAATGATACGGCTGCTTCATGGAATCCTGTGTATTCATTAATGTTGAATTCAATTAATCTTGCAACAGTTGTCGTCGGTTCTTTAAATGGAAATATCGCACCGAACACAAACACCAAAACGGGGACCATTTCTGTATTGATTCCGGACGGAGCTAAGCTCTCTTTACGTTGGAGAGATATTAACAAGAGCGGAAGTGACGATGGTCTTGCGATCGATGACCTAACGATTAACTTCTCGGCTTCAGGAAATCCAAAACCTTCTATTACATCAACTACTCCTATAGATAATTCAACATTGATTAGTCCTTCGTTAACTTCCTTGACCATGACATTTGATCAGACAGTGATGGTAGGTACAGGAAATATCACCGTTAAAAATCTGACAGATGGCACGAATCAAACAATTGCCTGTGCGTTAACTACAATTGCCGGAACAATGGTTACAATTCCAGGTGTTACATTGGTTTCAGGAAAACAATATGCCGTAAATTTCGATAGCACCTGTTACACAAGTTCTACATTAGCCAACTCTTACGGTATTTATGACAATATCTCTTGGGATTTTGAAACACAGCCGAATGGCCTGATCGATTACACCGCAAATAATCTTGACCTGAGCATGATCGGCAACAATATCCTTTCGTTCAATCTTACAAATAGTGCGTCGTTGACAATGGCTGTTTATGATATGAATGGGAAAATTAATCGTCAACAAACTATCAAAGGACTTCAAGGTGAGAACAGGATTTCATTAGAGAACAGTTCTCTTGCAACCGGCATGTATCTTTTAAAAGTATCAAATAAAGAATTTAAAGGAAGCCTTAAATTCAAGAAACAATAATTCAATCAAAACTTCGTTTTTAAGCCGCCCTTCATGGGCGGTTTTTTTTATGCCTCCCTTCTTCCAATCGTTTCAAAAAAAACATGTCATCTACAAGACCAGGTAGTATATTTAACTTTTCAAATTTGATGATCCGTCAATATTTAAACTGGAAGACTTTTTTGGTACTCATTGCGGTTCTCATTGCTGCTACTTCTTTATATTACGCAAATAATTTAACTAAGAAATTGGCGGTAGAAGAGCGCAATAAAGTGGTCTTCATCAGTGAGGCACTTGAAATGGTTGGTCGTTCTGTAGAAGGAGATTTTACCCTTGCCGCTTCTGTAATCGAAAAGAATACCACCATTCCTTTGATTCAAACCGATGAAAAAGATAGTATTCTAAATTATAACAATATTGATTCTGTAAATGCCACCCCGGAGAAGTTGCATATTATTTTAAATGAGTTACGTTCCCTTCACAAACCGATACAGATCAGAATTACAGACATTGAGAAACAAAATATTTATTATGGTGAGTCTGAATTACTGAAACAGCTTCGTTATTTCCCATATGTTTTGCTTTTCATTCTTTTCCTTTTTGTGATCATTGTGGTTTCCTATATCAATACGACCGGGAGAAATATACAGGATAGGGTTTGGGTAGGGATGAGTAAAGAGACGGCACATCAGTTAGGCACTCCCCTCACCTCGCTTCTTGCCTGGATCGAATACCTAAAATCGACCGATGTGGAAACCAAAGCGTTGGAGGAGATGGAGAAAGATGTGGACAGGTTACAACTTATTGCCGACCGCTTTTCCAAGATCGGGAGCGTTCCTAAGCTTGTCGAAGAGAACCTGATAGAACGTTTGGAGGGCATTGTCTCCTACATGCAAAAAAGGGCTTCGAAAAACACGCGCATAACAGTGGAATCAGTGAAGCCTGAAATCATAGTAAAGATAAGCGGGCCCTTGTTCGATTGGGTGATCGAGAACCTCATCAGCAATTCGCTGGATGCGATGGATGGTAAAGGGAGCATCACCTTCAAAGTAACAGACCAACCAATGCAAACAGTCATCGATGTGACCGATACGGGAAAAGGTATATCGCCAAAAAATATTAAAAAAGTCTTCAAGCCTGGCTTCTCAACTAAATTGCGCGGCTGGGGATTAGGTTTGTCACTCTCCCGTCGTATCATCTATGAATATCATCATGGAGAGATCTTTGTAAAACGATCAGAACTCGGCAAAGGAACTACTTTCAGAATTATTTTGAAGAGGTGAAATTAGAGATGTTAGTTGTTAGTTGTCAGCTGTTAGTCTGTAAGAAATAATAATTTGCCGTTCTCTAATAATGTTTAAATTTGCGCCCACTATTAAAAGCGGAGGTGGCGAAATGGCAGACGCACTACCTTGAGGTGGTAGCGCTCGAAAGGGCGTGGGAGTTCGAATCTCCTCTTCCGCACAA
>Ga0105048_10005663_pt1 | contig 20169 bp, 16 predicted proteins | sample MAT05_FD_78382 | JGI IMG/M metagenome (GOLD analysis project Ga0105048, IMG submission 78382) | Freshwater microbial communities from Lake Fryxell liftoff mats and glacier meltwater in Antarctica - MAT-05 | ecosystem: Environmental > Aquatic > Freshwater > Ice > Liftoff microbial mat | place...
GACTCCATCGGCAGCTACCTGACCCTCGACTTCGGCGTCACGTTCAGCTCGGACGGTCAGCGCACTGTCAACGAGGAGCTGATGCGGGCCCTGCCGATAAGCCTTCAGTTGGGCGGCATGGCGCTCCTGTTTGCGCTCCTGCTCGGGGTGCCGGCGGGGCTGCTTGCCGGCCTGAAGCAGAACAGCTGGGTCGATCACACGGTCATGTCGGCCGCGATGTTCGGCGTGTCGGTGCCGACGATGGTCAGCGGGCCGATCTTGATCTCGATCTTCGCGACCGGCCTGGCCCTCCTGCCGCCCGGCGGCTGGGAACAGGTCACGCCCGAATGGTCGACCCTGCAGCACCGCATTCTGCCCGTCATCACGCTCGGCCTCGCCTATGTGCCGACGGTCGCGCGCCTCACGCGCGGCGGCATGCTCGAGGTGATCCGTTCGGATTGGATCCGCACGGCGCGCGCCAAGGGCCTCTCCGAAGGCACTATCGTGCGCCGCCACGCGCTTCGCGGCGCGCTGTTGCCGACCGTGTCGTGGCTCGGCCCGGGCATGGCCGGCATCATCACCGGCTCGGTCGTGGTCGAGTCGGTCTATCGCATCCCCGGCCTCGCCGAGAACTTCGTGAAGCCCGCCTTGAACCGCGACTACCCGATGGTCATCGGGGTCGTCGTCGTCTACGCGGCGATCCTGGTCCTCCTGAACCTCGTCGTCGACATCGTCTACACGTTCCTCGACCCACGCGTGAGCCTCGACGGATGAGCGCCACCCTGCCCACGAGCCCCTCCGACCGGGACGCCAACCGGGACCTGCTCGAGCCCGCACAGGCACCCACCAGCCTCACGCGCGACGCGTGGCGGCGCCTGAAGCAGAACAAGCTCGCGATCGCGAGCCTCGGCATCGTCGCGTTGATCGCATTCGTCGGCTACACCGCGCCGCTCCTCTGGGCGCCGCTCTTCACCCACTTCTCACCTTACGAGCAGCACACGACGCTCGCGAACCTGCCACCCGGCACCCGCGACATCTCGCACGAACACCCCAGCTACGACGGCGACCCACGCGGCTTCGACGTGGTCGACCTCGATCGCGACGGCTTCCTCACATGCAACCGCACGACCTTCGCCGACGGTGCCGCGGGTCCGCTCGACTGCCCCGAGCTGGCGGTCGCCGAGCTCGCCTCGAGCTTCTACGACCAGCTCTTCACGACCTTCGACCGCGCCACCGGCGACGCCGACCCGAAGCCACGCGCACGCGACGGCGACGGCTTTGTCACGTTCCGCGAGTTCCCCAAAGACGACCTCGATGTCCCCAAGCACCTGCGTGGCCTCGGCCTCACGGGGCCCGACGGCTTTCGCAAGCTCGATGTCGACGGCGACCACGTCATCGCCCCCTGGGAGGTGATAGAACGCGCCCGCTACCTGCGCTACAGCGCCCTGCCCGAAGGCGGCGGCCAACGCGGCTTCGAGCGCTTCGTGCTCGCCTACGACCAGGACCAGGACCTGCGCATCGCGCGCGCCGAATACCCGGGCGCCCCCGAGCTGCACGTGTTCCACTTCGGCACCGACTACATCGGTCGCGACATCCTGACGCGCCTCTTCTTCGGTGCGCGCCTGTCGATAACGATAGGCCTCCTGTCGACCCTCGTGTCGCTGCTCATCGGCGTGCTCTACGGCGCCATCGCGGGCTACGCCGGCGGTCGCGTCGACAACGTGATGATGCGCATCGTCGACATCCTCTACGGTCTGCCGTTCATGTTCCTCGTCATCCTCATCATCGTCGTCGTCGACCAGCGCAACGACCCGGTGCTGATCTTCGTCCTGCTCGGCTGCGTGCAGTGGCTCACGACCGCGCGCGTCGTGCGTGGACAGGTGCTCTCGCTCAAGCACCGCGAGTTCATCGAGGCGCAGCGCGCGCTCGGCGCGTCGCGCGCGAACATCGTCTTGAAGCACCTCATCCCCAATACGCTCGGGCCGGTTGTCGTGTACGCGACCCTGCTCGTACCAGCGGTCATCATCGAGGAGGCGTTCCTCGCGTTCCTCGGCCTCGGCCTGTCGGACTCGTGGGGCAAGATGATCTCCGAGGGCGCCGGCGTCGCGAGCTTGACGGCCTATCCGTGGCAGATCCTGTTTCCCGGCGTGGCGCTGGCGGTGACGCTGTTTGCGCTGAACTTCCTGGGCGACGGCGTGCGCGACGCGATGGATCCGCAGATGCGGGGGCGCAAGTGAGCGCCATGACCTCGAACGACCCGATCCTCGTCGTCGACGACCTCGTCGTCGAATTCCGACACGAGTCCGGCCACTTCGCCGCGGTCGACGGGCTCAGCTATCAGCTCGCCAAGGGTCGCACGCTCGGCATCGTCGGCGAGTCCGGCTCGGGCAAGTCAGTCACCAATCTGGCCGTCATGGGGCTCCTGCCGCGTCCGCCCGCGCGCATCCCGCGCGGCTCGATCAAGTTTCATGGCAAGGAGCTGACGACCGCCTCCGAGGCCGAGCTCCGGAAGATCCGCGGCAACCGCATCGCGATGATCTTCCAGGACCCGATGACGAGCTTGAACCCGTATCTGAAGATCGGGCGGCAGCTCACCGAGGTCGTCGAGCTGCACCAGGGCATGCGCCCGAAAGCCGCGCGCGAAGCGGCGATCCACATGCTCGAACGGGTCGGGATCCCGGGGGCTGCCCGTCGCGTCGACCAGTATCCGCATCAGTTCTCGGGCGGCATGCGTCAGCGCGTGATGATCGCGATGATGCTCCTGAACAAGCCCGAGGTACTGATCGCCGACGAGCCGACGACCGCGCTCGACGTCACGATCCAGGCGCAGATCCTGGATCTCCTGAAGGACCTCCAGGCCGAGCTCGGCATGGCCGTGACGCTCATCACGCACGACCTCGGCGTCGTCGCCGGCATGGCCGACCATGTGATCGTCATGTACGCAGGCCGCGTGATGGAGCAGGGTTCGGCCTTCGAAGTCTTCCGCAACCCATCGCATCCCTACACGCTGGGCCTCCTGCAGAGCATCCCGCGCCCTGACCGAAAGGTCGAGCGCCTCTACACGATCCCCGGTCGTCCGCCCGATCTCGGCAAGAAGCCACCGGGCTGCCCGTTCGAGCCCCGCTGCCGGTTTGCGACACGCGAGTGCGCGACGCTCGTGCCGCCGCCGATCGCCATCACGCCGACGCATTCGGTCGCATGCGTGCACCTGACCGATGTGCTCGCCGACCTTGCCCGACAGGAGCTGCTCGAACGCGTCTCGCAACAGGTGCACGCGCCGGGGGCGCCCTCATGATCCCGCCCCTCACTGGCTCCGCGGCGCGCCCACGCCCGGTCCGCATGCCGATCGTCGAGCTGCGCGATCTCAAGGTACACTTCCCAATCAAGGACCCCGGCTTCTTCGGGCGCGTGCGCTCGTGGGTGCGCGCCGTCGATGGCGTGAGCCTCGCGATCTACCCTGGCGAGACGGTCGGGCTCGTCGGCGAGTCGGGCTGTGGCAAGTCGACGACCGGGCGCGCGATCCTGCAGCTCTATCCGCCGAAGGTCGCCGCCATCCAGGGCGAGGTCCTCTACGGCACGACCGAGCTCGTGGCGCTCGGCCGGCGGGGTCCGCAGGCGATGCGTCCCTTGCGCAAGGACCTGCAGATCATCTTCCAGGATCCCTACGCGTCCCTCAATCCGCGCATGACGATCGGCACGACCATCGCCGAGCCGTTGAAGATCCACGGCCTCGCGAAGGGCGCCGAGATCCAGCGGCGGGTTCAGGAGCTGCTCGAGACCGTGGGTCTATCACCGACCATGGCGCGCCGCTTTCCGCATGAGTTCTCGGGCGGCCAGCGCCAGCGCATCGGTATCGCGCGAGCGCTCGCGGTGAACCCGAAGTTCATCGTGTGCGACGAGCCGATCTCAGCGCTCGACGTCTCGATTCAGGCCCAGGTCATGAACCTGATGGCCGAGCTACAGCAGAAGCTCGGCCTCACCTACCTCTTCATCGCCCACGATCTGGCGGCCGTGAAGCACATCGCCCAGCGCATCGCGGTGATGTACTTGGGCGAGATCGTCGAGCTCGCGCCCGCCGACGAGGTCTACGACCAGCCCTTGCACCCCTATACGCGGGCGCTAATCTCGGCCGTGCCGATCCCCGACCCGAGCCAGCGCGATCGCCGCCGAATCCGCCTAGACGGCGAGATCCCGAGCCCGATCGACCCACCACCAGGCTGCCACTTCCACCCGCGCTGCCCCTACGCGGAGCCTGTCTGCAAGCGCGAGACACCCCCACTCACCGAGGTCAGCCCGGGCCGCTGGGTCGCCTGCCATCCAGTGATTCGAGGTACTCCGTTCGTCGTCCGCGCAACTCCCGCCACTCAAGGCTGAGGCCCCTTAAGGTCCGTTAGCCGCGGGCCTTGTGCCAGGCGTCGTAACGGCCCAGCAGCCAGTCCGCGATCATACCGCCAAGCGCCTCGTGACCCTTGGTCGTGAGGTGCGCGTAGTCGCCCGAGATGAGCTTCTTGTCGCGCCAGGTCTTGAGCGCCTTCTTTCCGCCCATCGCGTCGAGCGTGTCGAAGAAGGCGCAGCCCTGGTCCTCGGCGACCTCACGCTGGGCCTCATAGATGGCGGTCAGCGCCGGGTCGAGCACGACCTTGCCGGCCTTGTCCTCGCCGTGCGCGATCGGCGCGACGATCACGCAGCCCGCCTTCGGTGCCCCGGCCCTCAAGGCGGCCAGCGCCTTCTCGATGTCGGCCTTGTGGGCGGTCTTGGTGAGGCCCGCGTCGACCCGCTCGTTGCCACCGAAGTTCAGGACGACCAGGTCGGGCGCACGCGTCTCGACCTGCTTTTCGAGGTGGTCCTGGTTGGCATTGAGCCAACGGCGCGCGCGCATGCCGAGGATCCCGATCGCGTCGAGCTCGACACCGCTCGTGCCGCGCTGGAGCACGACCCCGTAGACCCGCACCTGGCCCTCACCGCCGGCCCGCAGCTTCACCGTCCTGGCCGGCTTGTCGAGGGTGTAGCGCCACACCTCATCACCCACCGCGCTCGTCACCGTCGACTGCGTCGCGGTCGCATCCCCCGCGCCGTCCACGAACAGCTGCAGCTTACCGCCCTTCGGGTGGCCCTGGTACCAGACCTCGACCGCGGTGACCGCGTCGCCCTTCACCTCATAGGTCGCCGTTGCCCCGCCAAAGCTGGTCGAGACGACGCCGCCATAGCCGTAGCGACCGCTGTCGAGCTCGCCCGAGATCACCGAGTTGGCTACCCAGCCCTGACGCTTCATGCGAACGCCATCGCGCAGGTAGTCGTCGAAGGTCGCGGCCGCGAGCATGAACCCAGGCCCCGCGTCGCCAAAGCGCGACTGCAGTCGGCTGCGTACTTCGCCAGTGTAGCCATCTGATATTACGGCCGAGTCTCCGTACCATGCGACCTTGGCGATACGCGTGCTCGTCTTCGCCTCGAGCCCGGCCAGGCGCTCGAAGAAGCTGTTGAGGGGTTCGGGCCCGGCCGCCAGGGCCGGCGTCGCGAGTCCCATGAGCGTCACGGCGAGAAGGGGAGCGACAAGGAACACGAGGTGTGCGCGCGCGGACGGCATCGGCAAATCTCCAAAGGGTCTGCTCGCGGATCTAAGAGCCGTCGAGCGCGCTGGCAAAGAAACAGGTGAGGTCCTTCGTTCCCGCGTTGCACGTTGCCGTTCGGCACAACCGAGTACATCCATTGCGGAGCGGCCATCGATCGGCTATCGTCGCTGCGTCCGGGAAGTTGACTGGCCCCAAGCTCGCAAGAGACGGCCAGCAATCGGGGTTCTTGATGAGGGGTCCGTCCCAGTGACAAGTCACTGAGGTCGAGGAGCACCATGGGCTACGAGTTCGGAAACTCCAAACTAATCAACGGCGTCGCCTGGGGCGTCGTCGCGAAGAACATGCACCCCACGGGCGCCTACATGGTCCGGTGCAAGCTGCCGTGGATCAAGTCGAAGGAGGCCAAGGACGACGAAGACTTCCTGACGACCTGGTGCCGCGTGATCTCGCCGATGGCGGGTGGCGGACGTGGGTTCTACTGCCTCCCGGAGGAAGGCGACGAGGTCTTGTTGGCGTTCGTGCACGGCAACATCCGGCAGCCGGTCGTGCTCGGCTCGGTGTGGAACGACACCGACAAGATCCCGCACGGTGACGATGCGCCGGCTGACTCGGAAGACCCGATGGGCAACGCGCTCGGGATCGCCGACGCGGCCAAGGACAACAAGGCCTCCGACGGCAAGAACAATGCCCGCTTCTTTATCAGCCGCGCCGGCAGCACCATGTTGTTCGACGACACGGCCGGCAAGGAGAAGATCGCGTTCTTTACCGCCAAGGGCACGATGCTCAATCTCAACGACGAGAAGGAGACCATCGCCATCTATGACCACTCCCAAGAGGTGTATCTGGTCATGGACGCCAAGAACAAGAAGATCTCGATGGAGACCAAGAGCGGCGACATCGACATCTTCTGCAAGAAGGGCACGTTCAACGTCGAGGCAAAGTTCATTACGATGTACTCCGAGAAGGACACCGACCACAAAGCCGACGGCAAGTGGAAGCAGGAGTCCGGCGGCACGATGGACATGAAGGCCGGCGGCACGATGACCGAGAAGGCGCCCAAGATCGACCTGAACCCGTAGCCTCGCGCACGTTCCTCGTCTGCGCATTACGCCGGCCTCGCAAGGGTCGGCGTTTTGCATTCATGGAGCGTTAACTCGGGCCGGCAGTTACGCATCTCGGCGGGGCGAAACGCCTCGGCGCGGACCTGGTTCTGATATCGAGAACTCGGGTGCTTTCCGTGCATTGTGGCCATGCCTGTGGCACAAGGTCGGGCTGAACGCCTAGGCGCTCGCCACTTTCGAGCGAAAGCCGGTAGCGTGCCGCCTTCGCCGTTCGAAGGAAGTCCGAGCCCTCCATGACGAGCGTCTTCGTCGCATTCTTTTTGAGCCTGCTTGTGGCGACGGTGCTCACCCCGCTCGTATTGAGGCTCGCTGCGACCCGTGGTCTCTACGACCAGCCGGACGGACGCAAGGTTCACTCGCGGCTCGTACCGCGTCTTGGTGGCATCGCCATCGTCATCGCGTTCTTCACCCCGCTGGTTGGCCTGCTCGTCGTCGAGGCGGGGCTCACGAGCCAGCTCACGCAGAGCAATACCCAGCTCATCGGGCTCTTCGTGGGTGGGCTGCTCATCGCGGCGCTCGGGCTCTACGATGACCTTCGCGGGACCAACGCGCGCCAGAAGTTCCTCGTCCAGATCGGCGTGGCCCTCCTCATGTGGGCGCTCGACTACCGCATCGAGAACGTCACGAACCCGTTCGGCGGGCAGATCGAGCTCGGCGTGATGTCGCTGCCAGTGACCGTCTTCTGGTTCGTCGGCGTGATGAACGCCGTCAACCTCATCGATGGGCTCGACGGGCTGGCTGGCGGCATCGGCCTCATCTCGGTGTCGACCCTGATGGTGCTCGCGGTCATGGACAACAACGTCCTTGCCGCGCTGATGTGCGCCTGCCTGGCGGGCGCGCTGGTCGGCTTCCTGTTCTTCAACTTCAACCCGGCGCGCATCTTCATGGGCGACACCGGCAGCTTGTTCCTCGGATTCGTGCTCGCGACGTTCTCGATTTCAACCTCCGCCAAGGGCTCGACGGCAATCGCGTTGACGGTGCCAATGCTCGTCCTGGCCCTGCCGATCGTCGACACCGTCCTGGCGATCGGGCGTCGCGTGCGTGCGCGACGCAATATCTTCTCGGCCGACCAGGAACACATCCATCATCGCCTCTTGAAGGCCGGCTTCTCCCATCGTGGCGCGGTGCTCGTCCTCTACGGGGTGGCCTCGGCATTGGCGGGTCTTGCACTTGTCGTGCGCGCGAGTTCGCAGCCGGTGGCGGGCCTTGTGATGCTGGCGGCGGCGGTGCTCTTGTTCGTGTTGCTGCGGATCCTGCTCGGCGGAGGGCGCGTTGTTCGGGGGCTGCACGACCCCTTCGGAGTCGATGGCCTCAGGGCGCGCGCGGTTCTCGACGAGGCCGCCACACGGCTCCTCGCGGCGGACCGCAAGAGTTTGGTCGCGCGTGAGCTCGACGAGCTCGCCGTCTCTACGCGCTGCCTCTCGGTCGTCGTTGTCGATGGCGAGCGTGTGCTTTACGTATTCGATCGCGTGGCGAGCGCCTACGAAGCAATGCGCATGCTCAGCAGCTACCAGATCCCGCTGGCCGAGCGTGGCACCAGTGACCATTCCTCGTCCGCCCACATCGAGCTGCGTTTCGCGCGCGAACTGCAAGACGCAGACTCGTCCGACCTCGCTGTGGTGCTGCCGTGGGAGCGTGTTCGGCCCGCCATCGCTTCCGCGCTCGAGCGCTTGCACTGGCCGACCCTGCAAGAGCCGGTGCCCGCGCTGCCGACCTCCACCCAACCGCCGGTGCCGCTGCCAGCGATCGACCCGTTGCCCGCCTGGACCCGTTCCAGCGCGCGCCCGAAGGGGGCGTGAGCATGCACGTCGTGGCACTCAACCAGTTCTATGCGCCCCATCGCTCGGCCACCGCCCAGCTCCTGACCGAGCTCGCTGAGGGCCTCGCCCGGCGCGGTCATCGCGTCACCGTCGTCACCTCAGGGCCCCGTTTTCGGTCGACCTTCCGCGGGCCCGGCAAGGCGCACGTCGACCGCGACGTGAAGGGCGTGCGCGTCATTCGCATCCCGTCGACGCACCTCGGCAAGGCAAACCTGCTGCGGCGCGCTGCCGACTACGCGACCTTCTATGTCGAAGCGCTGCGCACGTTGTTGGCCCTGCCCGAGCGGCCGGATGTGTTCCTGCCGCTTACGACACCGCCGTTCGTCGCGATTGCGGCCCAGCTCGCGGCGCTGCCCAAGCGCGTGCCGGTGGTCGCGCTGGTGCAGGATCTCTATCCGGACGTCGCGGTACGGCTCGGGGTGTTGACGCCCAACAGCCTGCCGCACAGGGCGTTCGCCGCGCTGTCAGGGGCGAGCCTGCGCGGGGCGACCCACCTGGTGGCGCTCTCCGAGCTGATGGCCGAGCACCTTCGCGCCTACGGCGTGCGCCCGGGGCTCATCGATGTGATCCCGAACTGGGCCCTGGCCGAGCTCGAAGGGAGCGGTGCGTCACCGGCCGCGGATGCGCTCGCCCGCAAGAAGCACGGGACCGAGGCACGCCTCGAGTACGGCCTCGGCGACCGCTTCGTGGTCATGTACTCGGGCAACCTCGGGGCTGGTCACCAGTTCGAGACATTGCTCGCCGCGGCGCGGCGCTTGAAGGACAGGAACGACATCGTGTTCGCGTTCGTCGGCGAAGGGGTGCGCAAGGCCGAGGTCGAGCGCTTCGTGCAGGCTGAGGCCCTGTCCAACGTGCGCATCTTCCCGCTGGCGCCGCTGGCGTGGTTGGCCGAGAGCCTCGGCGCCGCCGACCTGCACGTCATCACCATGCGCGACGGGCTCGAGGGTCTGGTCGTGCCGAGCAAGCTCTACGGGATCCTCGCGGCCGAACGTGCCGCGATGTTCATCGGGCCCGAGCGCGATAGTGTCGCCGAGACGATCCGCGAGGCCGATGCGGGCGTGTGCTTCGACAACGGCGACGTCTCGGGCGTGGTGGCGGCCATCACGTCATTGGCTGCCAACCCCGAGCGTGGCCGCGCCATGGGTCTCAGAGGGCGCGCCCACCTCGACGCGCACCTCACCCGCGAGCGTGCGCTCGACGCCTACGAGCGTGTGCTTTCCCTCGCCTCCGCGCCCGGCCACAAGGCGCACGGCGCCAAGGCCCAAGGGGCGTCCACGGCGCCTGACCGGAGACTCGGCCGATGAAGGAGCGTCTGCCGCGACCCGAGAAGTCGCAACTGTTGACCCCGGCCGAGCCCTCGAAGCTCGATCTGTTGCCGGGTGGTTTCGTCGCGCAGCGGCCGCGGGAGGATCCCGAGAATGAGTCGCTCATCGGGATCTTGTCGGGCTACTGGGCGATCCTCCTGCGCAGGAAGCTCATCGTGGTGCTGGTGCTGGCCCTGTCGGTCGGCGCCGGCTACTTCTGGCTGCAGCAGCAGGTGCCGGTCTATCGGGCGAGCGCGAAGATCATCATCAACTATGACCCGCCGAAGGTGCTGCAGGTGCGCGACGTGGTCGAGCTCGGCAGCCCCAAGGAGTATCGCGGGCAGCTCGCCTACTTCGAGACGCAGTACCGCATCATCAAGAGCAACCTCGTGGCCGAGATGGTGTTGAACCGCGAGAACCTCTGGAACGACCCGCACCTTTTGGGCTTCGACAAGCGCCCCGAGATGACGCAGGCCGAGAAGGATCGCGCGATAGAAGGGCTACATCAGCCGACGCTGCTCGCGAACATGGTGCAGGTGCGGCCGGTGCCGAACTCGCTGATGGTGCAGATCGACTTCGACGACACCGATCCGAAGTTCGCGCAGCGCCTGGTGAATGCGGTCGCGGTCGCGTACATGGACCAGAACGTGCGCTACAAGGACAAGATCGTCGAGAACGCGACGCGTGATCTCGAGAAGAGCGCCGAACAGAAGAAGGAGAACGTCGACGCGGCGCTGCAGGAGCGCATCGCGTTCGAACGGCTGCACAGCATGGGCAGCGTCGACGTGTCGAAAGAAGCGATCGACGAGCGCATGAAGAAGCTCGAGAGCGACCTCACCGACGTGCGCACCGAGCGGCTCGTGCTGGAAGCACGTTGGAACGGGCTCGCGCAGTACGCGAAGGGCTCGGACCCGTTCAAGGTGAAGGCCAAGGACATCCTCGACTCGGATGTTATCCGCCTCCTGAAGACGCAGATCGCGGGCCTCGATTCCGAGCTGGCGGGCCTGCGCACGAAGTACCTCGACCGTCATCCCGACGTCGTCTCCAAGGAGGAGGAGCTCGCGAAGCTGCGCTCGATCGCGCGCCAGGAGGTCGAGAACCTCGCGCAGAGCGTGAAAAACCAGCTCAACCAGAAGCAGCAGGTCGAGGTCGGCATCATGAATGCGCTGACCGGGGTGCGTGAAGAGCAGAGCCGGATCAGCATCCTGGCGCTCGAGTACACGCGCATGAAGGAGACCGAGCAGCAGGTGAAGGACACCGAGGCGCTCATCTCGAAGCGCCTCTCTGAGATGAAGGAGTCCGCCAAGTTCGAGGCCAACAATGTCCGCTTACTCGACGAGGCGACGCTTCCGAACGCGCCGATCTCGCCGCGGCGCATGATGGTGCTCACGGTGGCGTTCGTGATCGGCCTCATCCTGGCGGTCGGCAGCGCCCTGCTCGTCGACTATGCGGACGCGACGGTGAAGGATTGGAAGGACCTCGAGGACCGCCTTGGCCATAAGGTGCTCGGCGTGGTGCCGGTCATCGGCACACGCGCTAGCCGCCAGATGACGCCTGAAGAACGGCGCGAGAAGGACCTCTATATCCATCAGAACCCTACCTCGAACGCGGCCGAGGCGAGCCGCTCACTGCGGACCAACCTCCTCTTCATGTCGACCGCGAAGAAGCTCGAGACGCTGCTCATTGCTTCCGCGAGCCCGTCCGAAGGCAAGTCGATGATGGCCGTGCACGTAGCGACCTCGGTCGCGGCCTCGGGCAGTCGCGTGCTGCTGGTCGAGGCGGACATGCGGCGACCGCGGCTGGCGGGCAGTTTCAAGGTATCGCAGACGCTGGGTCTGTCATCAGCGCTGGTCGATACCGACTCCATCGAGCGCTATGTGCAGAAGACCGAGGTACAGAACCTCGATCTGCTCGCGTGTGGCCCGCTCCCGCCGAACCCGGCAGAGCTTCTGCATACGGCCCGCTTCGCCGAGCTTCTGGCCGAGATGAAGCGACGCTATGACACGGTGATCTTCGACTCGCCGCCGATTTTGCCGGTAGCTGATGGGCTCGTCCTGGCCCAACAGTTGGACGGTGTGCTGGTCGTTGTGCGCGCCGGCCAGACGAGCCGACACGCGTTGCGGCATGCGTTGCGGAGCCTGTCGAATGTCGAGGCGCCCATCCTTGGCATGGTTCTCAACTACCAGACCCACAAGAAGGGCGGTGGCTACGGCTACAGCTACGGCTACGGCTATGGCTACGGCTATCGCGGAAAGGACGCCGAGGCGGCAGGTTGAGTTGAAGCGCGCCTCTCGCAACCCCGAACCCATCACGCGCAAGGTCGGCACCCCGCGGCCCGCGCCGGGCACCGGGAGCCACGAGCGCCCTCGAAGGGCGCGGGACCCTTCGACGCGTCGCCGCGCGACCGGCCAAACCACCTTCGTCACTGCCAGTCTGCCGCATTGGGACCGCGTCACATGGCCCGAATATCTCTTTGCATTCGGTGTGATAGGTGCCCCGCTGGCGATCGGCAGCGTGCACGTCCTGGCACAGATTGCGCTCGCGTCGGTGCTGCTCGCAGCGTTCATTGGCACGTCGTGGAAGCTCTCGCGCGAAGGGCGTGAGGTGCGGGTCGGGTGGATTGGGATAGGGCTCTTCGTAGCGCTCGCCTGGTCGTTCCTGCAATGGTTGCCGCTGCCTGCGGGGCTCGTCGAAGTGTTATCGCCCGCCGCCTTCGCGGCGCGGCGGGTGGCGGCCGAGCTGGCCCACAGCGAGCTCGGAGCGTGGTTGCCGCTGACGCTCGACGCGGGGCGCACGGCGGCAGGCATCGTGAGCTTGTTGGCGGTGACGCTCGCCTACCTGACGGCGACGAGCCTGCGTCAGGACAGCAATGCGCGGGCGCGCATCACCAACTACGTCGAGCTGGCGGCGTTGGGCGTGCTGTTGTCGGCCGTCGTGCACCACGGGCTCGGGCTCACCGCGATCTGGGGCATCTACACGCCGGTCACGTCGGGCCTGCCCGCGTTCGTATCGAGCTTCGTCAACCCGAACCATGCGGCGGCGCTGATGATGCTCGGCGCGATCGTCGCGTTCGGGGCGTCGCTCTCGTCGGAGCGTTCGCAGCGCTGGCACCTCGTGGTGGGCGTCGTGCTGTCCGTCGGCGTACTCGTGTCGATGTCGCGCGCAAATGCGCTGCTGCTAATCGCGGGCCTGCTCGCGCTGACGTTGCCACCGCTGTTTCTGCGCCGCTTTCATGCCGAGCGTGGGCGGGTGCTGCGACTCGTGCTCGGCGCGGTCTGCTGCCTGTTCGTGGCGCTCGTGTTGATAGGCCCGGAACGCTGGATGCGGGAGCTCACGGCGCTGGATGACAAGGGACTGAGCGGGCAGGGGGTCTTTACCTACTGCTGGGCGGTGGCCGGCGACGTATTGGGGTTGGCGCCCTGGGCCGGGGTCGGGTCGGGCAACTTCGGGGTGGCCTCGACGCCGTTCGTCGGGCCGCTTCAGCAGGGCTACCTCGCGTATGCGCACAACGGTGTCTTGCAGGTGCTGGCCGATCTCGGGCTGGTCATTGGCTCGCTGGCGTTGCTGCTGGTCGGTGCGGGCTTCGTGCGCGTGGCGGTACGCGGGCTCCGGGGCGCTGCCGCAGAGCTTCCTATCTGGGCGGCCGCGGTCGCCCTCGGGGCGCTGGCGCTGCAGAACCTCGTCGACTTCTCGCTCTGGATCCCAGGCGTTGCGGTGCCCGCGGCGGCGGTCCTCGGGCTCGCGGTCGAGTGGTCGTGGGACACCCGCCGGGGTGCCTCGCGTTGGCTCAGTCCCGCCTGGCGGTGGCCGTTGTGGGCGTTGATCATTCCGCTCGGGATGTTGATCGTGACCGCGTTGCCGGCCCATCGCGACCGTCCCGATGCATGGAAATCGCATGCCACCGCGGCGCTCGCGAGCGGTGACGCGACGACGATCGACCGCAGCCAGCTCGCGCTCGATCACCCCCACGACTACCTGGCGTTCGACTTCGCCGCGGCGCTCGCCGATGCGACCGGTCAGCGCGACGAAGCGGTGCGCTGGCTCGCTCGCGCGCTCGAGCTGGCACCCGACGATGGGGCGACGCTCGCGGCGGCGGCGCGGCAACGCCTGCGCATCAAAGACGAGGTGGGCGCGTTGAGCCTGATCGAACGGCTCGACACGCAAGGCACGGGCGACTTGCGCGCGGTCTCGTTGGTGCTCGATGCGAGCAACGCCCGGGCGCTTCAAGAGGGCTTCTTCGGGCGCACCCCGGAGCGCGCGATCGCCGCAGCATATGAGCTCCGCGCGCGCGCGGATGCGGCGAAGACACCGGCTGCAAGCGCGCAATTGGTGGCGCAGGCCAACAAGCTTCTCATGTGGTCGCTGGCGCGCTTTCCGACGTCGCTCGCACTCTATCGCGAGCTCGGATTTCGCCACTGGGATGATGCCGATTTCCTCGCTCGGCTTGCGACGACGTGTTTGTCCCAAGGCGGTGGCACGAGCACTGAGCACCTGGGTTGGCAGCGTCTGGGCTACCTCTTCCAGGCGCGCAGCGAGGCCCTTGGGAGCCGCTTCCAGACCGCCTATCAACTCTATCTCGCGGCGGCCGATGCCGTCTCCGAAGAAGGTGCGCTGCCGCTCATCGAGGCGGGCAAGATTGCGGCCCGGCTCGATCGTCGTGAGTGGTTGCAGGACACGCTGACGCGCCTCGCGAAGGTGCCGATCGAAGGGGCCTGGCCGCGCGGCGAGTACCATCAGCTGCGCTCGCAGCAATACGAGCGGCAGTCCAATCTCAGCGCCGCCATCCGAGAGATGCACGAGGTCCTGCGCACGCTCGGGCATGTTCCCGCGATGCACGATCGACTGGCGGATCTCTACCAGCACGCGGGCGACCCCGAGGCCGCCGCCCGCGCGCGTGCCCGGGCCCGAGCACTCGAACGCGCGCCATGAGCGACCTCGCACCGAGCGTGCTCGCGGACCTCGACCAGACCGCCACTTCACCGTGGCGGGCCCACCTCGAGCTCGCCTACGAACGGCGCGGCGAGCGCACAGTCCCGAGTCTGCGCCGGCACTTCGGGCCGCTCCGGATCCAGAAGCACTTCGAGCCGGAGCCGGTCCTGTGCGAGCATGTGATCGTGCATCCGCCGGCCGGGATCGTTGGCGGCGACCAGCTCGCGATCGATGTCGACGTCGGTCCCGCCGCCATGACCCGGCTCACGACGCCGGGGGCGACGCGCTGGTACCGCTCGGCCGGACCACAGGCACGGTCGCAACTCTCTGCGCGGGTCGGGCAGGGGGGCTTTCTCGAGTGGTTGCCGCAGGAGCAAATCGTCTTCGACGGCGCCAACGCCCTATCGAGCTTGCGCTTCGAGCTCGCGCCCGACGCGACGCTCATCGCCTGGGACGTCACGGTGCTCGGCCGCAAGGCCGGCGACCAGCCCTTCGCGAGCGGCACCTGGCGTACGCGCATCGACATAGAGCGCGCCGGTCAGCGCGTCTGGTCCGACCGCGCGAGCACCCACGCGAGCGATCCGATGCGCCGATCTCCCCTCGGTTGGGGCGGACATGATGTGCTCGCAACGTTCATCGCCACGGGCCCGAAACAATTGACCGCTATCTTGCCGGCCGTTCGCGCCCTCCCGGTCGCGGGCAGTGCCGGCATCACGGAGGTCATGGGCTCTTCCAGCCCGCTTCTCATCGCCCGTCTGCTGACCGACTCGGTCGCCCCGGCGACGGCCTGGTTGGCCGCGCTGTGGCGCCTCGTGCGGCCGGCGTCGATCGATCGCCCGGCCCACCCTTCGAGGATCTGGAGGACCTGATGGATCTGTCCCCGCGCGACAAAGACAAGCTCCTCATCTTCACGGCGGCACTCGTCGCCGAGCGACGCAGGGCACGCGGCCTGAAGCTCAACTACCCCGAGGCGGTCGCGTTCATCTCCGCCGCCATCATGGAGGGCGCGCGCGACGGCCGCACGGTGGCCGAGCTGATGCACCTTGGCACGACCTGGCTGACGCGTGACGACGTGATGGAGGGCGTGCCCGAGATGATCCCCGAGCTGCAGGTCGAGGCGACCTTTCCCGACGGCACCAAGCTCGTCACCGTTCACGACCCGATCGTCTGATCGCATGACGCCCAAAGGAGCTAGCATGGTCCCCGGAGAGATCCTGACCGCCGAAGAGCTGGGTGACATTGAGCTGAACGTCGGCCGCATCACGACCACTGTCGAGGTGCACAACACCGGCGACCGCCCAGTCCAGGTCGGCTCGCACTATCACTTCTTCGAGGTCAACGCGGCGCTCGAGTTCCCGCGCGGCCGTGCCCGCGGCATGCGCCTCGACATCCCGGCCGGCACGGCCATTCGCTTCGAACCCGGCCAGGGCCGCGTCGTCACCCTGGTCGCCCTCGCCGGCCGCCGCCACGTCTACGGCTTCCAGGGCCTCGTGATGGGCCCCCTCGACGACTAACCCCTGGGGTCAGGACTACCCGTTTTAGACAGAAAGATGCGTAAGATCATGGCCATCCAGACAAATCGAGTACCCCCAGAGCGCACCCGAGCCGACCCCTCGACACCCCGAAGGAACCGCTGACGTGAGCATCGTCGACCGCCGCGCCTACGCCGAGATGTACGGTCCCACCAAAGGCGACCGCGTCCGCCTCGCGGACACCGAGCTGTGGATCCGCATCGAGGACGACTTCACGACCTACGGCGAAGAGGTGAAGTTCGGCGGCGGCAAAGTCATCCGCGACGGCATGGGCCAATCGCAGCTCACGCGCGCGCACGTCGTCGACACGGTCATCACCAACGCGGTCGTGCTCGACCACTGGGGCATCATCAAGTGCGATGTCGGCCTGAAGGACGGCCGCATCTTCGCGCTCGGCAAGGCCGGCAACCCGGACATCCAGCCCAACGTCAACATCGCCATCGGCGCCTCGACCGAAGTCATCGCCGGCGAGGGGCTGATCCTCACGGCAGGTGCCATCGACAGCCACATCCACTTCATCTGCCCGCAGCAGATCGAAGAAGCGCTCGCGTCCGGCGTAACGACCATGCTCGGCGGCGGCACCGGCCCCGCAACCGGCACCGCTGCGACCACCTGCACGCCCGGAAAGTGGCACCTCGCCCGGATGTTGCAGGCCGCCGACGCGTTCGCGATGAACATCGGCTACCTCGGCAAGGGCAACGCGTCCTTGCCCGAACCCCTCGCCGAGCAGATCGAAGCGGGCGCCATCGGCCTCAAGCTGCACGAGGACTGGGGCACCACCCCGGCCGCCATCGACAACTGTCTGAGTGTGGCCGATCGCTACGACGTCCAGGTCGCCATCCACACCGACACGCTCAACGAGTCGGGCTTCGTCGAGGACACCATCGCCGCGATGAAGGGGCGCGTCATCCACACCTATCACACCGAAGGCGCCGGCGGCGGCCATGCCCCTGACATCATCAAGGTCGCCTCCCTCTCGCATGTGCTGCCGAGTTCGACCAACCCGACCCGGCCCTACACGATCAACACCATCGACGAGCACCTCGACATGCTCATGGTGTGTCATCACCTCGACCCGTCGATCCCCGAAGACGTCGCGTTTGCCGAGTCGCGGATCCGCCGAGAGACGATCGCTGCCGAAGATATCCTCCACGATCTCGGGGTGTTTTCGATGATCGCCAGCGACTCGCAGGCGATGGGCAGGGTCGGCGAGGTGATCACCCGCACCTTCCAGACCGCGCACAAGATGAAGCTGCAGCGTGGCCCGCTGCCCGAAGACGCAGGCTCGGGTGCGGACAACTTCCGGGTACGCCGCTACATCGCGAAGGTCACGATCAACCCGGCGTTGACCCACGGCATCGCGCATGAGGTCGGCAGCATCGAGCGCGGCAAGCTGGCCGATCTCGTGCTCTGGAAGCCGGCCTTCTTCGGTGTGAAGCCGGCCATGGTCATCAAGGGCGGCATGATCGCGCACGCGCTGATGGGTGACCCGAACGCGTCGATCCCGACGCCGCAGCCGGTGCACGCGCGCCCGATGTTCGGTGCGTTCGGTGGAGCGCGCACCGCGACCAGCGTCACGTTCGTCTCGCGCGCGGCGCTCGATGCCGGCATCGGCCTCGAGCTCGGGCTGAAGAAGCGGCTCGTCGCCGTCAAAGGCTGTCGCACGCTCCGCAAGCAGGACCTGCCACTCAACGGGGCGACCCCGAAAATCGATGTCGATCCGCAAACCTACGAAGTCCGTGCCGACGGCGTGCTGCTCACCTGTCCACCGCTGGCGGTGCTGCCAATGGCCCAACGCTACTGCCTCTTTTGATGGAATCCTCGATGACGACGCTCACCGAACGCCTGCCTCCCGACGACCGCGCGCCCTGCGACGGCGAGCTCTGGCTCGACTTCGACGAGCGTCAGAAGCGACGCCAGCTCGTCACGCTCGGCGACGGGCGCGAGCTGCGCATCCAGCTCGAGCGCCTGGATGCGCCGCTCGGCGAAGGCGACCGGCTGGTCGGCGATGGCCTCACCATTCGCATCCGCGCCCGCGCCGAACGGCTCATCGAGGCGCGCGGGTCGATCAACGCGCTCACGCGCGGCGCCTATCACCTCGGCAACCGCCACGCCAAAGTGATGGTCGGCGACGGCTTCCTGCGGACGCCCGAAGACGTCGTGCTGGGGCCGATGCTGGTCCAGCTCGGGCTCGAGACGGCGCTCGTCGAAGCACCGTTCACGCCGGAGATCGGCGCCTACCACCAGCACGGTGCCGGCCACACCCACGACGAGGCGCACCACCACGGCCACGGCACCGCACGCATCCACCGCTTCGAGCGCGCGGTACTCAAGCCCGCCGTATCGCCTCCGGCTGGCGACGCCGGCAAACCCTGATGTCGCTTGCCCCACTTGCTCCGCTCGATGCGCTGGCGGCTGCTCAGCTCTTGCGTCTGGCAAGCCCGGCGCTGCCGATCGGTGGCTTCGCGTGGTCGGGCGGCCTCGAAGGCGCTGTCGCCGAGGGGCTCGTGGCCGACCCGGCCGCCGCCCAGGCCTGGATCCACGCGCTCATCGCATATGGACACGGCCGTTGGGACGCGCCGCTGTTGTTCGCGATGCTGACATCCCCCACTCACCGCGAGGCATTGAACGTGCGCTACCTCGCGAGCCGTGAGACCCACGAGCTGCGGGCCGAGACGCTCCAGACCGGCACCTCGCTCATGCGCCTATTGGCTGCCCTCACGCCCGACCACGCCCGACCTCGCAACGATGTCGCGCTGCCGCTCGCCTGGACCCTCGCCGCCGAGGTCTGGCAGGTCCCGCCCGCGGCCGCGCTGCTCGGTTGGCTGACAGCCGTGCTCGACAACCAGATCGCGGTTCTGCAAAAGGCCTTGCCGCTCGGCCAGGTCGCCGCCCAGCGCCTGCACGCGGCACTACTGCCAACGCTCGTCGCAGTGCACACGCAGGCGCAGACCCTGCCCGAAGACGACTGGTCCTCTAGCCTTCCCGGCCTCGCCATCGTCTCGTCTCGTCACGAGACGCAGTACTCGCGCCTCTTTCGTTCTTGATCCGGCCTTGATCGCCAGGAGAATCCCCAATGACCACCAAGCATCGTGACGGCCACCGCACCGACCCCATGCGCGTCGGCGTCGGCGGCCCAGTCGGCTCCGGCAAAACCGCGTTGCTCCTGGCGCTCTGCAAGGCACTGCGCGATCGCTGGAGCCTCGCAGTCGTGACCAACGACATCTACACCCGCGAAGACGCCGAGTTCCTGGTGCGCCACGACGCGCTCGGCCTCACCGGCGCCGACCGCATCCTCGGCGTCGAGACCGGCGGTTGCCCACACACCGCCATCCGCGAAGACGCGAGCGTCAACCTGCAGGCCGTCGAGGAGCTCACGGCGCGCCACCCCGACCTCGACCTCGTGTTCGTCGAGAGCGGCGGCGACAACCTCGCGGCGACCTTCTCGCCCGAGCTCTCGGACGTGACGCTCTACGTGATCGACGTCGCCGCCGGCGACAAGATCCCGCGCAAGGGTGGGCCCGGCATCGTCAAGTCGGACCTGCTCGTCATCAACAAGACCGACCTCGCCCCGATGGTCGGCGCCGACCTCTCGCTCATGGCCCGCGACGCGGCCAGGATGCGCGGCAGCCGCCCCTTCGTGTTCACCAACCTGAAGACCGGCGACGGCCTGCCCGACGTTATCGGCTTCCTCGCGCGCCATCTACGAGATACCGACCCTCAATGACCAGACAGGGAGAATTCGCCTCAGCGTCGTGCGATCGCGATCATCGACTTGGCCAGCGCTGGAATCCGTCCGACGCGACGAAACTCGAGCTGCTTGAATCCCGCTTCCATGAGCAGCGCGCTCAGCGTCCTTACCGACCAGAACTTGATATGACCATGATCCCACAGCGCCGTAAAATGCTTGTCCA
>Ga0105048_10005666_pt1 | contig 20167 bp, 17 predicted proteins | sample MAT05_FD_78382 | JGI IMG/M metagenome (GOLD analysis project Ga0105048, IMG submission 78382) | Freshwater microbial communities from Lake Fryxell liftoff mats and glacier meltwater in Antarctica - MAT-05 | ecosystem: Environmental > Aquatic > Freshwater > Ice > Liftoff microbial mat | place...
ACCTATGTCGGAACGGTTCGTCATGATGTCGATGTGCTCGTGAAGTATCTGAAGCCATGAACGACGCCGTCGAGATTCGCGGGCTTACGGTTGCCTACCGCGAGACGCCGGTCTTGTGGAATGTCGACCTGACGGTGCCGCGCGGGACGATGACGGCGATCCTCGGGCCGAACGGCGCGGGCAAAACGACACTCCTGAAGGCGATGCTCGGGCTGACGGTGCCGCTCGCCGGCAGCGTCCGATTCCGCGGTGCGCAGTCCGACAAGTCCGTTCGGCACATCGCGTACGTCCCCCAGCGCGGCACGGTCGATTGGGACTTCCCGACAACCGTCCTGGATGTCGTCACGATGGGAACCTACGGTCGACTCGGTTGGTTCCGCCGGGCAGGCCGCAAAGAGTACGACGATGCGCGTGCCGCGCTCGCGGATGTGGGTCTGGCGGACTTGGCAGGCAGGCAGATTGGGGAACTCTCCGGCGGTCAGCAGCAGCGGACCTTCCTGGCGCGGGCTTTGGTGCAGCATGCCGATTTGCTGGTGCTCGACGAGCCGTTTCAGGGCGTCGATGCCGTGACCGAGACTGCGATCGTTGAGGTGTTGCGGTCGCAACGCAACGCGGGCCGCACGGTGATCGCGGTCCACCACGACCTGTCGACGACGGCGGAGTACTTCGATCGCGTGGTGCTCTTGAACGTCCGCAAGATCGCGGATGGGCCGACGGCTGAGGTCTTTACCCAGGCCAACATCGCAGCGACCTATCGGGCTGCCGTGCCGATCGACTTCACGTCCTCAACCGCGGTTCGCTGAGTTTCCCCAAATCGACACTACCCGGCCCGCGCTGCTTTCGGTTGAATGCACTTCGAAGCAATCCGTTTTCGTACCACCGCCGGACCTGCACGATGGAAGTACTACTGACGGCCGAGCAGATCCGCGAACGCGTTCGCGAGATCGCTGCCGAACTTCGGGACGAATACGACGGCAGGCCCTTTACGGTCGTCGGCATCCTCACCGGCAGTCTTTTCTTTCTTGCCGACCTCGTGCGGGAAATCGGCCTGCCTCTGCGGGTCGGTCTCATTGCGGCCAGCAGTTACCGCGGCAATGCGACAACTGCGGGAACGCTGGTCGTGCAGGACGGCCTGTTGCCGGACGTGGAAGGCCGACACCTCGTGCTGCTCGACGATATTCTGGACACCGGCAACACCATTGCCACGCTCGTGTCGCATCTGCAGAACCGGGGTGCGGCGAGCGTTCGGACGTGCGTGTTGCTCCGCAAAATCGGTCGGCAAACGGTGCCGTTCGAGCCGGACCACACCGGCTTCCTGATTCCCGACAAGTTCGTGATCGGCTACGGGCTGGACTTCAACGACGAGTATCGGCATCTGCCGTTTGTGGGTGTGCTGCCGGACGATGTCGCCCTCTGATTGTTGCTTCGTGCGGCTCGTCAACAACCGTCCTTCGGAACCTCGCTCCATGCCGCGCATTCTGTTCCTGGCTTCCGAAGTCGAATCGACGGCACCGGCGAAGTTTCTCACGACCATCGTCCCGGAACTTCGGCGCGAGTTCACCTTGGCCGCGATCGACCTGCGCGGCCGTGCGTCCTCCGCCGTGCTGCAGACGCTTGCGGATCTGGAAGTGCCGGTGTGGTCCGCGCCGGTGAACGGATGGGCGGATATCCGCGGCTTGCGGGAAGTTCGACGGTGCGTGAAGGAGTTCGAGCCGGATGTGATTCATACCCTGGGCGGCCGGGCTGCGGTGGTCGGAGGGCTTCTGACCTTACCTCGTGTCGGCATCGCATCGACTGTTCGTTGGGTCGTCTCCGGTGCGGATCGGGCCGCGGTCGGGTCGGGCTGGTTGGTGCGACGACTATGCCGACGAGCGGTCTGCCTGATGCCGACGGCCGCCGAGGCGGAGCGTTATCGCGCGGCCGGCATCACTCCACAGGCAAGCATAGTCGTGTCGCCGGCCGTAGCGGTCGCACCTCCGGCTCCGAATGCTTCAGCTTTTCGAGCCGAGCATGGCTTGCCGCCGGAAGCCCGGCTGATCTTCGCGGCGGGTCGCTTCGATTCGGTCTCGTCTCTGAAGTCCGCGGTCTGGGCGTTCGATGTGGTAAAATATGTCGCCTCGGACATCTGCTTGATCCTCGTCGGCGACGGGCCGGAACGGGAGCGGCTGGCCCGCTTTGCCGAGGCTCTGGGATTCGACGATCATCGCGTGCGCTTTCTCGGCCGGCGCGATGATCTGCCCGCACTTTTGAACCTTGCGGAACTCGTCTGGGTGACGCACGAGCAGGGCGGCGCGTCCGTAGCACTGGAAGCGATGGCGGCGGGCAAACCGGTTATCGCACAGCGAACGTCGGACCTGGCGGAGATCGTCGTGGATGGTGTGACCGGCACGCTGGTCACTCTGGGGGACAAGGTCCAAATCGCCTCGGCTGCGAATTTGCTGCTGGAGAACCCGAGCTTGGCCCAAGCCTATGGCGAAGCCGGTCGCGTGCGGGCGGCAGAGCGGTTCTCGGCGAAGCTGCCGGCAAAGCGGGTTGCGTTGATTTATCATGGCATTGCGTGCAATGCTTCCGATGTGGTCGGGTGATGTGATATGCCGGACGATGTGTTGACGGTCATCCTGGCCGGCGGAAAGGGAACTCGGCTCGAACCGCTGACGCGGGATCGCGCGAAACCGGCCGTGCCCTTCGGCGGCATCTACCGCATCATCGACTTCACCCTATCCAACTGTCTGAACTCCGGGTTGCGGCGGATTCAGGTGCTCACCCAGTTCAAGTCGCGCAGTCTCGACCGCCACATCCGCCGCGGCTGGAACTTCCTCGCCTCCGAACTCGGCGACACGATCGAAGTGCTGCCGCCGCAGCAGCGCATCGACGAAAGCTGGTATCAGGGGACCGCGGATGCCTTGTACCAGAACATCTACTCCATCGAGAAGGATGCCCCGCTCGACATTCTCATTCTCGCCGGGGACCACATCTACAAGATGGACTACTCGGACATGATCCGCACGCACCGCGAGCGCGACGCTGACCTGACCATCGGCACGATCCCGGTGCCGCTGAGCGAGTCGCGGCAAGTCGGCATCCTTACCACCGACCGCGACGGCCGCGTTTTGGACTTTTTGGAGAAGCCGTTGACGGCCCCGCCGATGCCTGAAGTTCCTGGGCACTGCCTCGGCTCGATGGGGATCTACGCGTTCAAGACGCGGGTACTGTTCGAGCAGCTTTGCGAGGATGCCGCCCGAACGGACAGCTCCCACGATTTCGGCAAGGACGTGATTCCGCAGATGATCGTCTCCGGCGATCGGGTTTTTTCCCATCGCTACACCGATCCGCGCACCGGCGGCTTGCCCTACTGGCGCGACGTGGGAACGTTGGACGCCTACTACCAGGCGAACATGGATCTGATCGAAGCGGAACCGAAGCTCGAACTCTACGACGACGACCGGCCGATCCGCACGTGGCAGCCTCAGGTGCCGCCGCCGAAGTTTCTGCATTTCGAATTCGGCGAGGCAGGCACCGCCCGGCGCGGTACTGCGGAGAACAGCCTGATTTCGCCGGGCTGCATTCTCTCCGGCGGCACGGTGCGGCGAAGTGTGCTGTCCCCACGGGTGCGGGTCAACAGTTATGCCGTGGTCGAGGATTCGATCCTGCTCGAAGGCGTGGACGTCGGCCGTTATTCGCGGATCCGCCGTACGATCATCGATAAGGATGTGAAACTTCCGCCGTACACGGTGATCGGCTACGATGCGGATTTCGACCGCCGCCGCGGCTTCACCATCAGCGAGCAGGGCATCGTGATCGTGCCCAAGTCCGAACCGGCCGAGACCTTCCGGGCGCCGAATCCGCTACCGTAAGCTCCGCTCCCACATCAGCAGGGCTGCGACCGTCTTCGCGTCTTTGATGCGGCCGTCCAGACACATGTCGACCGCTTCGCTCAGCGGCACCGCGATCGCTTGAATCTCTTCGTCCGCCTCGAGCCTGCTCGGCCCGGCAGTCAGATTCTCTGCAAGAAACAGGTGCAGCTTCTCGTTGAGCACACCCGGCGAGGCATACAGCCAGCCGAGGCTGCGCCACGTTGCAGCCGTGTAGCCGGTCTCTTCCTGAAGCTCGCGTTTCGCGGCATCGAGTACGTCCTCCGGCGGTTCCAACGTACCGGCCGGGATTTCCCAGAGCACCTCGTCGACCACCCAGCGATGGTTGCGAAGCAGGCAGACGTGCTCGCGGTCAATGACGGGAAGAATCACGACGGCACCGGGGTGGGCGATCAGGTCCCGGGGAATGATGGAGCCGTCCGGCGCGAGAAAATCGTCCTGAAAGACTTGAATTCTTCGGCCGGTGTGGATCAGGCGACGGGCCATGGGTTTTTCCGGTCGGGGTGGACAAAGGATTCAAGTTTCGGCATACCCGTGCCGAGTGTGCCATCGAGGGTTCATGGTATGGCTTGCGGACGGCCGGTGTTGGTCGTGTTCCTGACGATGGTCGTTGCCGGTTCGGCGATCGGCGTCGATCCGCCCATCGCGGAGCGCGGTGCGGCACCGCCTTTGCCGCTGACCGTGACGGTCGCCCCTGCGAAACCACCGATGGTCGAACTGCCGCCGCTGATCCTGCCGGGGCCGTTCGAGAACAGTGGCATGCCCGGCGGCGTCGGCGTGTCGCAGCCGCTGCAGCCCGTGCTGACGGTCGAGCAACCGGTGCACGCGATTTACCCGTTGCCCGGCATCGAAGTCGAATCGGCGTTGCCGCATTCCTGGATCGGCGGCGAGTATCTCGTTTGGTGGCCCAAGTCCCATCCGTTGCCGCCGCTGTTGACGTCCGCACGCGGCGGAAGCGTTCCGCGGCTCGGCGGGCCGAACACGATCACCCTCATCGGCGGGCGAAGCGCGGAAAGCGAGAGTACTGCCGGCGGCCGCTTCACACACGGCTTTCGGTTGAATGAAGCCGGAACGACGGCGGTGAGCGTCACCTACTTTTTTCTGAATGCGCAGAACCGAACGCTCTTCGCTCAAGACGGTGACCATGCCGGGCGCACGCTGGGTAGGCCGATCGTCAATGCCGCGACCGGCTTCGAGGATGCGGTGCCGGTCGCGGTGCCGGGCGAACAGCGTGGGACGTTTTCCGCGACGACTTCCACTCGAATCAACGGTTGGGAGGTGACCGGGCTGGTCAATCTCGTTGCCGGGCCGCAGGCCCGCGTGCATGCCCTGGCGGGTTATCGCTACTTCCAACTGAACGAAGGACTGCGGCTCGAACAGTACGCCTTATTGCAGGCCGGGGGAAATCGAACGGCATTCACCGCCGGCTATGCGGATCAGATCGATGCGCAAAACTCCTTCCACGGCGGCCAGATCGGCTTTCAGGCCGACGTGGTTCACGGCTCGATGTTTTTGGAAGTGAGCGGCAAGCTGGGCATCGGCCAAGTGCAGGCGACGGTTCGCGTTGCCGGGCAGTCCACGACGGCCGAACCGGGAATGAGCGCCATGGTTCGCCCGATCGGCGTGCTTGCACAACCGTCGAATTCCACCCGCATCGTCAACTCGGCGTTCGCGGTGCTGCCCGAAGGCTGGCTGAAGGTCGGCTATCGCTTCACGTCGGATTCGCGCCTCTACATCGGCTACAACTTCCTCTATCTCTCCGAAGTCGTGCGGCCCGGGGAACAGCTCGATCGAACGATCGACCCGGCTGCGGTGCCCGGCATCGGCAACACGCCGGGCCTGCCGTCGGAGCGGCCCGGCGTCTTGCTGAACCGCACGGACTTCTACCTGCAAGGGCTGATTCTAGGCTTCGAGTTGCGCTATTGAGCCTTGGCCTTCAACGTCTCCATGACCTGTTCCAACGCCGTCAGAACCCGCGTCACGTTCTCCGGCGTGCTGTTGTATCCCATCAGACCGATACGCCACGCCTTGCCCTTGAACTCGCCCAAGCCGCCGCCGACTTCGATGCCGTGGTCGTTGAGCATCAGCTTTCGGCCGGCGAGATCGTCGATGCCTTCGGGAAGGAAGACCGCGTTGAGCTGCGGCAACTGCGACCCCTCAACCGCGATGTACTTCAGCCCAAGCGCCGCCAGCCCGGCTTTCAGGACGCGGTGGTTGCGTTCGTGCCGGGCGAAACGTTCTTCCAGCCCTTCCTCCAGTGCGATCCGCAAGCCTTCGCGAAGCGCGTAGATCATCGAGATCGGTGCCGTGTGGTGGTAGACGCGATCGCCGCCCCAATAGTTCGCCAGCATGTTGAGGTCGAGGTACCAACTCTGGACCTTGGTCTTGCGCGCCTGGATCGCCGCCAAGGCACGGTCCGAGAAACTCGCCGGCGACAAGCCCGGCGGGCACCCGAGGCCTTTCTGAGAACAACTGTAGATCGCGTCGATGCCCCAGTCGTCCACGTTCACGGGAATGCAGCCGAGCGAGGTCACGGCATCGACGACCAGCAGGACGTCGAATTCCCGGCAGATCGCGCCGAGTCCTTCGAGGTTCTGCCGCGCTCCGGTGCTGGTCTCGGCCTGGACGATGCCGAGGGCTTTGGGGCGGATGGATTTCACCGCCTCCCGAATCGGATCGAGACCGAAGACTTGGCCCCAAGGTTTGGGCAGATGCGTGACCACCGCACCGGCGCGGCCCGCGATGTCGAGCATCCGCGTGCCGAAGAAGCCGTTGACGCAGACGATCATCTTGTCGCCCGGCTCGAGCAGGTTGACCAGACACGCCTCCATCCCCGCCATGCCGGTCGCGGCGATCGGGAACGTGAGCGTGTTGCTCGTGCGGTAGACTTGCCGCAACAGGCTTTGGGTTTCGTCCATGATCTGCAGAAACTGCGGGTCCAAGTGGCCCAACAGCGGCGTCGTCATCGCGGCGAGCACGCGCGGATGGACGTCGCTCGGGCCGGGACCGAGGAGCAGACGAGGACTGGGATTCAATTGGCCGGGACTCGTCATGATGCACCCGAGAACTGTGGAAAGGAAGGAAACCCCGTCAGGCTGCGGACCAGCGCACTCACGGACTTGAACGCGGGATGCTTCGCATCGACGAGCCATTCGAAGGCGATGGCTTCGACGGTCGTGACGACCGCACCGGCCTGCCGCATGCGGTCCAGTGCCGTGCTGCAGTCGCATTCGAAACGGCTGCCGACGGCATCGGCGGCGATGACCACGCGGTGGTCGAGGTCGAGCAGATCGAAAGCCGACTGCATGATGCAGACATGACTCTCCGCACCGATGAGCACGACGGTCGATTTCGCGAGCCGTTCCAGTTCCGCCCGCAGGTCTCCGCAGCCGAGGATGCTGAAGGCGGTCTTCTCGAACGGTGCGTTCGGCAGTCGTTCCCGCAGCCGCGGAAGTGTCGGCCCGAGTCCCTTCGGATATTGTTCCGTGGCCAGGACCGGCACGTCGAGCAGCTTGGCAGCCTCAACGAGGAAGGCCGCGCGTTCGACGATCGCTTCGGATCGCGGCAGCGCATTCAGCAGCCGCTCCTGCAGATCGACGACGATGAGGATGGTGGTTTCCCGGTCGATGCGGTGCTGCGTCATTCCGGCCCCGTCTGCCTGATGAGAATCGTCAGTTCGGTCAGCGCGGCTTCAACGGCATCGAGTTCCGCGGTCGCGATGGTGCGACCGGCAAAGCGGGCTTCGTAATACAGGGCGACGATGCGCTTGGGCGCGTCGCTGCCGAGTTCGGCGGATAATCGCGTGGCCTGTTCGGCGAGCGTTTCGCCTGCTTGCGGGGGTCGTCCATACTTCTGCAGGATCGAGCGATAGCGGTCGAACCACACGATGCCGCTCGGCGCCATTGCGGCAAGTCGGCGACGGCGATGGCGCCGAGCCAGGACGAGTGCGACCAGTCCCGCGATGCTCAGCCAGATCAGTCCCTGCCCAAACGGGCCAAGGAACCAACGGCTGACGGCCTCGAAAGCGCCGCGGCGCTTTTCCGGATCGTAGCCGATGATGAAGTCGCTGAAGAAGTTGACGAACTGGGCCCACGGATTCTTCAGCACATCACCCGCGCCATCAGTCGAATCCTCGGTGCCCTCCGCGGGTGTGGGGTCGAGCGACAACCAATGCCAGACCACCGGTTTGCCGTCCAGACGATCGTTCGGCCTGCGACGGAATTCGAAGCCTGCCGGGGCCGGTCGCGGGATGGCGATCTCGACCCACGCATGGGCCAACTCCTGGCGGACGAGATAAAGACCCGCCGTGTCGGCGTCCGGCTCGCAGCCGCGATAGCCGAGCACATAGGCGGTGGGGATGCCGAGAGACCGCAGGACCAACGCCGTGCCCGCCGCGAAGCGTTCGCAATGGCCCTGTTTCGAGCGGTAAAGGAACTCCTCGATCGGGTCAGCGGCGGCGTCGAGCCGGCGGAGCTTCAGCGTGTATTCGTACTCGGGCGACTGGGCGAAGTACGCCGTCACGGCCCGGGCGACGACTTCGAAGTCCTGAGGGATCAACTGAAACGTAGGCGACTCGATCGCGCGGTCGAGTGCCGTCTGCACGGCCGGGTTGCTCTTCCCCAACCGCACAGCGAGTTCCCGACTCCAGGCCCGCAGTTTGGTCAGGCGATGGTTGCGGAAGACGTACCAAAGCGAATCCGGATCGCCGGCCGAGCCGAGTGGCTGATAGGCGGACATCGGCTCCCACGGCGGACCAAGATCGGTTTCCGCGGGCGACACGAACGACTGACGGTAGGGCAGCACGCCCCCTTTGGTCATCGGGATGCCGAAGGGCCGGAACAGGCCATCCTTGCCGTGCAGCCACGGACGAAGTTCCAGTTCGGAGAGTGTGACGATCGGCGAAGCCTTGCCCGTTTCCCAGTTCACCGGGTCGGCCAAGATCGGCTCCGTCAGGCGGATTTTCGGCACGAACGTGATGTCGATCTGGTTCGGTCCGAAGTTCGGCAACGCTCCACCGGAGCGGTCGTCGCGGATCAGGCGGGCCGTATTCATCAGGATCGGCTGGGTATCGACGCGGACCCAGCGACCGCCTTCGTAGGAGTTGAAGGTCGAACTTCGGAAGCGTTGCTCCAAATTGAAGTCGGTCACGGGGGTGCCGTCGCGCCGGTTGATCGTCAACTCGAATGCGGCTTCGCGGCTCGGCTTCAACTCGCCGGTGCGGTTGAGGTCGCTGAAGTTTTCCTGAGTCAGGCCGGTCTCGAGCCGCTGTTGGCCGAAGGTCCACTTCGGCGCGGCCGAACGCGGCGTGAGCACGAAGAACGGTGCGGCGATCGCGATCGCGAGGGCGACCCAACCCAAGGCCCGGCCGAGGAATTCACGACCGAACTGCGTCTCTTCGACGCGGATGGTTGAAGCCAGAATCGTAACCGGCGGGCCGGGATCGCTCAGCGGCACCGGCGGCAACAGGCCCGCCACGCGGAGGTAGAAGAAGAGCGACAAACTCCAGACGCCGCAAACCGCATAGAGCGCCAGCAGCACGCCGAAGATGGCGTCGTCCTCCATCGCCGCCGCCAGCGAGGCCGTGGCCAGGCCGATGCCCTGCATCGCCCACCAGTCGCCGATGTGCTTGGGCCGAAACAGCTTCGCGGGCATCAGCACCATAAGCAGCGGGCCGAGGTAGGGCAGCAGGCTCGCAGGCCACGGGAACGTATAGATCAGGCTGTTTTTGTTCAAAAACTGATAGGCCAACCACGCCGTACCCGCCAAGCCGATACCGAAGCCGAGGCGGTTGGCGCTGGTCAGATCGAGTTCGTAACGGCCGTCGCACAGGAACGCGATCACGAGAAAAACGATCACCAAGCCGCCGAAGAAACTCGCCTGACGCAGGAGATCCCACTCGGCATACGACAGGCAGGCGCAGGCCAAGCCCAGCGTCAGGTAGGTGCTCAGCCGGAAGGCGAAATGCGTCGGCATGGCGTTACCCTTTTCGTTCCGCGAGGTCGTGTTTGCGCATGAGAAACTCGGGCGGCGTGAACCAATTCGGCGGGCGCTCGGCACTCGCTTCAGCATAACTGATGCCTTGGCCACGCAGCAGCGCCGCGATGGTCCCACCGCTTCGCGGCGACAAGATCACGCGGGCCGCATTCCCCGCCTTCGGCCGCACGGCATCGAGCGGCAGCCGCAGTTGGTCCGCCGTACCGACGACGTCCGCGAGTCCCGCGAAGGCTTGACGCACGAAGGCCACACCGGCGCGACCACTCACGACCTGCAACTCGTTCCCCGGCAGCACCAACGTCAACTGCGGCGGTGCGTCGGACTCGGCCGCGGCGAAGCCGAGGCTGACGACCAAACTCAAAGCCCATTCCAGCCGGCGTTCGGCCTCGCGGTTTTCGTGTCGCTTCGTTTCCCATTCCTTCGGGTTCACCACATCGGACACGGCATACGGGTCCGGCAGATAGGGATCGACGATCAGAATCAGATCGAGCGGTTCGGTGCGGTCGTACTCGCGGACCCAGAGCTGATTGCGGCGGGCCGAGGTCTTCCAGTGAATCTCGCGCGGCGTGTCGCCGGGGCGATAGGGCCGCAGGCCGCGGACTTCGCCGGTGCCGACCGCAGGCCGCCGGGAGGGTCGACGGGTTTCCCCTTCGCCGGCATTCTGCCGCACCAGCCAGCGGCGAAACTGCTCCATGTTGACCTGGCCGAGAGTGGGAAGCACCTGCACCGCCGCATCGCTCCCCAACGAGCGGACGACATGGACCAACCCCAACGGGTAGGACGAATCGACCACAATCGAGCCGAGCGGATGCCGGCCGCGCTTCTCGAACGTCCAGCGGGCCGTGATCGTGCGTTGGTCCGTCGCCGCCAACGGCGCGAACATCCATGCCGTGCGATTGCCGGCGGAAGCAGTGGTCACAAGCGTGGTGATCGGATGCGACGCATCGTTGCGGATTTCCGCCGTGAGCGCCACCAACTCCCCGGCGAACGCCGGCGGCACCGGCCGACGCGACACGCTCAGGCGAGCCGAAGCACGCCAGGCCAGCCGCAGATTCACGGCCAGGAGAGCGAGAAGGAAGTAACCCGCGAGGACAAGCAGGTTGATGGTCTTGTACCAGCCGACGACGGTGATCATCAGGGCGACGGCCGTCCAGACGGTGGCGGCACGCGTGAAGCGGATCTTCGCCCCGCTGCCGGTCACGTCGGCACCGGCGTTTTGGCCGTGATCTCGCGGACGATCGAAGCGGTATCGTCCGAGCCGCTTTGGTCCCACGTGCGGGTCAGAATGCGGTGGGCCAGCACCGGCTCGGCGAGATGCTTCACATCGTCCGGTACGGCATACTCGCGTTCCTGGAGCAGAGCATAAGCCTGAACGGCACGATAGTACGCGAGAGCTGCCCGCGTGCCCGCCCCGAGGCGGACTTCCTTGTGCGTCCGCGTGGCCTGTATGAGATCGAGAATGTACTCGGCGACGGAGGCTTCGACCTTGACCTCGCGGGTCCGCGCCTGCAGGCCGAGGACTTCGGTATGCGTCAGGCTCGGCTGCAGGGCATCGATCGGCTCGCCGCCGCGGTGCTGCGTCAGGATCGCCCGCTCCGCTTCGCGGCTCGGATAGCCGATGCTCAGGCGAAGGAGGAAGCGGTCCAATTGGCTCTCGGGAAGCGGGTAGGTGCCTTCGAATTCGTAGGGGTTTTGCGTCGCGAGCACCATGAACGGCGGCCCGAGCTTGCGGGTGGTGCCGTCGATGGTGACCTGGCGTTCGGCCATCGCTTCGAGCAACGCCGATTGCGTGCGTGGGGTGGCGCGATTGATTTCGTCCGTCAGCAGGATTTCGGCGAAGATGGGGCCGGATTGAAACTGGAAGGTCTGCGTCTGCTGGTTGAAGAGGCTGATGCCGAGCAGGTCCCCCGGCAGCAAGTCCGGCGTGAATTGCACGCGGCTGAAGCGGCACGACAGGCTTTTGGCGATCGTCTTGGCGAGGAGTGTCTTGCCGAGGCCGGGCACATCTTCCAGCAGCAGGTGACCGTCGGCCAGCAGGGCGACAACCGCCAGGCGAACGACTTCCGGCTTGCCGAGGTAGACCGATTCGATGGACGCGATCAAGGCCCGCAACCGAGGGTAACACTCGGCGGCGGTCGGTGTGTGGGCATCGTTCATCGTGGCCGGGACTCGATGGGTGCAGGGGTCGGTCTCATTCGCCGGTGTCGATCAGCAGTTTGCCGCTGCCGATGCCGCCGCGGAGGTTCGGGTTCATCTTGCGGGCAATCATCCGGGCTTCGGCTTCCTGTCGGTCGGCTTCCTTCTCGGCGTCGTCCTTCGCATCCTCGGCCGATTCGGCTTCGGCGAGCAACGCTTTGAGGGAAAGCGACATCCGCCGGGCCTTGACGTCCATCGACAGGATCTGGACCGTGATTTCCTGGCCTTCGGTGACCGCTTCGCGAACGCGGCGGATCCGCATCGTGGCCATTTCCGAAATGTGAACCAGGCCTTCGATGCCGGGAGAGACCTCGACGAACGCTCCGAAGTCCTCGATGCGGGTCACCTTGCCGGTCAGACGGGCCCCGGTCTTGTTGGCTTCGGCAAAGTCGTCCCACGGGCTGCGGATGAGTTGTTTGAGGCTCAGGCCGATCTTACGCGTCTCGAAGTCGAGCCGTGCGACCACGACTTCGACCTTCTGGCCGAGGGAGACGATTTCGGAAGGATCGCCGATCCGGTTCCAACTGAGTTCGGAGACGGGAATCAATCCGTCCGCGGCGCCGTCGAGATCGACGAACGCACCGAAGGGTTTGATGGACCGAACGATGCCGGTGCGGGTTTGGCCTTCCTCGACCGTCGCCCAGAACTTTTCGGCCTTCTCCGCTTTCTCGCGTTCCAGGAGTGCCCGACGACTGAGCACGAGATTGCGTTCCTCGACGTCCAACTCGTTGACGACGCACTTGAGTTTCTGATTGATGTAATCTTCGGGCTTCTCGACGCGGTACATGTCGATCTGGCTGATCGGCATGAAGCCCTTGATGCCGTTGACTTCCACGAGCAGGCCGGTGCCGTTCTTGTTGACACCCGTAACCTTGGCTTCGACGATCATGCCGCGGGCGATGCTGGACCAATCGGTAACCACGATCGACGATCCGGTCATCGTCAGCTTGAGCAGTCCGTTGGAGCCGTCGTAGCCTTCGATGTCGAACTCGACGAATTCGCCGAGCTTAGGCTTCGCTTCGCCGAACTGCAACAGGGGCAATACCCCCTGGCTGCGGCCGCCGGGGACTTCGACGAAGACGTCCTTGCCGTGAATGCCGACGATTTGCCCACGCTTTTTGGTCTGCGTGCCGGTCCCTTTTTTCTGTTTCGCTTCGGCCACGGTCGTGCCGGTGACGTCGAAGTTGCCGAGCGCGGCATTGAGCTCCGCTTCCAAGCCGTCGTCCAGATCGCGCTTGTTCGGACGAAGTGCGGCGAAGTCCTTGTGTTCGAGTTGCGGCGGCTTGGTGCCGTCGAACTTGGGCCGTTCGCCTCGGGGCGGCAGGGGCTTGCGCGGACCGCGATCACCGGGGTGCGGTGGACCACGACGGTCGTTCCGGCCTTGGGCCGGAGTCTGTTGGGGTTGGACTGTCGCAGCGGCGGCGGGCGGGACACTCGCGGTCGGTTCGGTCGGCGGCAGGGCGGTCGGCTCGGTCATGGATCGTTCCTGAAGGCGAATCCCGTCGTACTGTCCTTGTGAAGTTATCATGCCGCGTTGCACTCGACAATGGCGGGGTGCGGCATCGGTTCGTATCGTGGCTGGATGCGTTCCGCACTTGCCTGGCTGAAACTCGCGTTCAAAGTCGTCCTGATCCCGGCGATCGCGGTCGCCGTCTGCCGGCATTTCTGGATCCTCCTGCAGGCCTCGCCGCCGAATTTGGACGACTTCGTCTTCCGTTGGGAATACCTGCTCGCGTCCGCCATGTGCTACCTTGCCGCGCACACGCTCTGGGGCACGTTCTTTTGGCAACTGCTTCGCGATCAAGGGACCGGGCTGACGTGGTTCGCCGCGATTCGAGCCTACTTCGTCAGCCAAGTCGGTAAGTATCTGCCGGGCAAAGCTTGGGTAATCCTGTTGAGAATGATGATGCTGCGGGACAAGAACGTGTCGGCCTCGGTCGTCGGTGTCTGCGGCATCTATGAGACGCTGACCAGCATGGCCGCCGGGGCGATGATCGCGGCCATGCTGCTGCCGTATACCGGATTGGTTCCCAAAGAGCGCATCGAAGGCGGCGGGCTGGAACGGTGGGGTGTGCTCGGCGTGGCGATGCTGCCGATCGGCGCGTGGCTGCTGAATCGCCTCGTCGTCCGCATCGCCCGTCGTCGCCTGGGGCCGGACGCCAAGCCCTTTCCCAAGCCGTCGCTGCTGCGGTTGCTGCAGGGCCTGGTTCAGGCGGCCGTCGGCTGGGTGCTCTTGGGCCTCGGGCTGATGCTGACGTTGAAGGGCATTCATGCCGAGCCGCTTTCCATCGACGGCGAGCGGGCGGTGGGGTTGCTCGGCGCGAACTCGGTGGCGTACATTGCCGGCTTCGTGCTCTTGTTCCTGCCCGGCGGCTTGGGTGCCCGCGAGGAACTGCTGCAGCGGATGATGACGGAACAATTGAAACCCGAACTGGGCGATGGGGCACTGCCGCTGGCGATCGCTGCGGCACTGTTGCTTCGGTTGTTGTGGACCCTGGCGGAAGTTGTCGTCGGGTTGATCCTGTGGTTCGCAGGCCGGAGGCCTACGGCAACTGCGGTGGAGACAACGGAGGTCGTGCATGCCGGTTGAAGTGGAAGTGGAACTTTCGTTCGTCGTCCCCGTCTTCAACGAGGCGGAAAGTCTGCGCGAGTTGACGGACCAGATCGCCGCCGCGGTGGCACCGCTGCACAAGTCATGGGAATTGATCTTTGTGGATGACGGCAGCACCGATGAATCCTGGACGACGGTGGGCAAGCTGGTTGCGGAACGGCCCAACGTGCGCGGGCTGAAGTTCCGCCGCAACTTCGGCAAGGCAGCCGCACTGCAAGCGGGCTTCGGCGTCGCCCGCGCTGCCGTGGTCTTCACCTTGGACGCGGACCTGCAGGACGACCCCGTCGAAATTCCGCGGTTTCTGGAAGCGCTGAATGCCGGCCTGGATGTGGTGAGCGGTTGGAAGCAGGTGCGGCACGACCCGTGGCACAAGGTCTTTCCGAGCCGCGTGTTCAACGGCATGATTTCCCGACTAACCGGCGTGACGCTGCACGACCACAACTGCGGCTACAAGGCGTACCGACGGGACGTCATTCGCGAAGTGCGGCTCTACGGCGAATTGCACCGCTTCGTACCGGTGCTCGCAGCGGCGCGGGGCTATCGCGTCGGCGAGATGGCGGTTCACCACCGGCCCCGGAAGTTCGGCCGGTCCAAATTCGGCTGGCAGCGCTTCCTGAAGGGCTTCCTCGATCTGCTGCACGTGCGGTTCGTCACCGGCTACGGCCGCAGGCCGATGCACTTCTTCGGCACCACGTCGGTGATTCTGTTCGCGCTGGCGCTGCTGCTGATCCTCACCGGGTCCGTCCTGTCGTTGGCCACTAATGCCGGATTATTGACCGTGCTTGCTTTTGTGCTCGGATCGGTCGCATTGACGACCTCAGTGCAGGCCTTGTTTGTCGGCTATCTGGCCGAGTTGTTCGTGTCGCGGTCGACGACCGACCGGGATACCTTCGAAATCTCACTGCGCCTCGGTTTGGAAGATCGCTCATGATCGCAACGACCGACGCGACCGCTGCACTGCGAAGGTCGCTGTACCTCACCGTGGCGATGCTGTCGTTGGGCATTGTCGCGGCCAAGATCATCGGGGCGGAAAACCTGTTCGAGCCGAGTCGCTACAAACCGCCGACTGCGGCGGGTTACACCGGCTATTTGGAACCCGGCGCCGTGCCGAAGCGGGTCTGGCCTGCGGTGCGACCGGAGCCGACGCCGATGCTCAGTTCGAACGACCGTTCGCGATTCGCGACCATCCGCGTGCTGGTGGAGCAGGGGACCTACGCCATCGGCAAACGCGAGAACTTCCGCTCGGACAAGGGCTTTGTGGATACCGGCGTCATCTTTCAGGACGGCTATCAGTCCTTGGACAAAGTCATGGACCCGGAAACGGGCGTCTTCTATTCGAGCAAGCCGCCGTTGTTTCCAACCGTGCTGGCGGGGGTATACTTCATCCTCAATCGCGTCTTCGGGCTGGAGATGGATCGCGACCGCTGGTGGGTCGTTTCCATCCTGCTTCTGATCGTGAATCTGTTGCCGTTCGCGGCCTATCTGTGGCTGCTCGCAAAGCTTTCGGAACAGCACTTCTCCGGCGACTTCGGCAAACTCTTCACCTACACCTTCGCCGCGACCGCGACGTTTCTGACAACCTTCAGCACGACTTTGAACAACCACCTGCCTGCCTGTTGCTGCGTGCTCTTCGCCCTCTATCCGCTCCTTCGACGCGAACAATCGGGGCCGCTCGGGCTGTTTCTCTCCGGCTTCTTTTCGGGCGTCGCCGCTACGCTCGAACTCCCGGCGTTGTCGCTGACGGCGGCACTGTTCGTTCATCAACTCCGGACGCGGAATCTGAAGGCGTGGCCGTTCCTGATCGGCGCGTTGATTCCGGCCCTAGCCTTCTTCGGCAGCAACTACGCCTCCATCGGCAAATGGCTTCCGGCCTACGGCGAATTCGGCGGCCCATGGTACGACTTCCCCGGTTCCAACTGGGTGAAGCTGAAGGACCCGATGCTGCGGCCGACACTCGGCATCGACGGGGCCGAAGAGCCCAAGTGGCTCTACGCGTTCCACCTCACCTTCGGCCACCACGGCTGGTTCAGCCTCACGCCGGTGTGGCTGGTCGCGGGCTGCGGTCTGATGGCACAGGCCGCCAGAGCGTTGCGGTTGCGGGCAGCAGCCAAGCCGGTCGAACAACTCGCGATCATGACGCTGCTTGTTTCGATCGTGGTGTTCGCCTTCTACGTGATGAAGTCGAACAATTACGGAGGCTTCACTTCGTGCGCCCGCTGGCTGATGTGGCTGACGCCGCTCTGGCTCTTCGGCCTGCCGGACGCAGCGGAGCGCTTGAACCGTACGACCGCCGGCCGAGCATTTCTCGTGATGTTGCTGTTCGCGTCGGCGTTTGCGGTCTATTACCCATCGTGGAACCCGTGGCGACCGCCGTGGATTCTGCAACTCTGCGAACTCGTCGGCTGGGTGCGTTACTACTGACCGTTGCGGGCGGGACGATCATGGCCGAGGGACCGACAGCCTATTTCATTTTGCGCCGCGAGGACGGCTTTGGGGACGTGCACCCGCTCGTCCCCGGGTCGCGCTACACCATCGGCCGGGCGTCGGACAACCGCATCATTTTGAAGGACGACCTCTGCAGCCGACACCATGCGGAGATCTTCGCGGATCGAGCCGAGTGGGTGATGAAGGATCTTGGCAGCCTCAACGGCTTGGCCATCAACGAGCGTCAACTCAAGGGCGATGCGACACTACACGCCGGCGACGTGATCCGCTTTGGCCGGGCGAATTATCTCTTCGTCCGCTCGCTCGAAGAGCTGCCGCCGGTGCCCGAGCCGCTGCGCACGGCGGACACGACCGAAGGCATCGAGATCACCAAGCGCCTCGGTCGAACGAAGTATCTGGCGACCGATGCGCCCGGCGAAGCGACGCTCGCCGCCCCCGTCCCCGGCGAATCGACCGCCCGGCCGGGAACCGTCGAAGCCTTGGGACTGCTGTTTCGCCTGGCGATGGAGATGGCCGAGGCGGAGACGCAGAAGGAACTCGCCGACCTCGTCATCTCGACCTTACTTCGGGCCACCTCGGCGGAGGTGGGCGCGATTCTTCTGGTCCGCGAAGGAAGCAAGGATCTGGAGCCGTTGGCTTACGACACCGTGCCCGGCATCCGCAGCGGTTACCACCGCGTGTCACAATTCGTGAGCCGCGAAGTGCTCACGGACAAGCAGGCCGTGCTGGCTGAGGACATCGCCCAACACGTCCGCTTGAAGAACCGCGAGAGCGTCGCCGACCTGCGTGCGGGCAGCCTGATTTGTGCTCCGATCCTGCACGACGGCAAGGCCCTCGGCCTGCTTCACCTCTACCGCATCGCCAAGCTCGATCCCTTGAATTCGGAGGACCTGGAACTGACCTTGGCCGCTTCGCAGCAGCTCGGCACGGCTTGGCACCGGCTGCTGATCCAGACCGGTCTGGCGACCGAGAACCGGGTGTTGAAGGATCAACTCCGCGTCGAGAGCGAGATCGTCGGCGACAGCCTCGGCATCAAGCAGATCGAGGATCAGATTCATCGCGTCGCGGCGACCAAGGCGACCGTGTTGATCCGCGGCGAAAGCGGCGTGGGCAAGGAACTCGTCGCCCGCGCGATTCATGCGCAAAGCCCCCGCAAGGCCGCGCCGATCGTCTGCCTGAACTGTGCGGCCCTGACCGAGACTTTGCTCGAAAGCGAGCTGTTCGGCCACGAGAAGGGGGCTTTCACCGGGGCGACCGAGCGGATGATCGGCAAGTTCGAGTCCGCCGATCGCGGCACCATCTTCCTCGACGAAATCGGCGAGATGGGCCTGAGTGTGCAGGCGAAACTGCTGCGGGTGCTCGAAGGCCATCCCTTCGAACGCGTCGGCGGCAACGTTCCCATTAAAGTCGATGTCCGAGTGGTCGCTGCAACCAATCGATCCTTGGAGGAAGGTATCCGCGATCAGACCTTCCGCAAGGATTTGTACTTTCGCCTGCAGGTGGTTCAACTCGATGTCCCGCCCCTGCGCGACCGGCCGGACGATATCCTCAAACTGGCCCAGCACTTCCTGAAACGCTTCAGCCGCGAACTCGGTCGCAAGGTACAGGGGATCACACCCGCCGCGGCGGCGAAGTTGCTGGCGCACAACTGGCCCGGCAACGTCCGCGAGTTGAAGAACGTGATCGAACGGGCCACCGCCCTCGGGAACGCACCGTGGATCGACGTGGCCGACGTTTGGCTCTCACCGCTGTCGTTGGATTCCACAGAGGACCAGGAACCGACGTTTCGGCCGCAATCGCTGGAAGCCATCGAGAAAGTGTCCATTCTCGCGACGTTGAACCACACCGATTGGAACAAGTCCAAGGCCGCCGAGATCCTGGGTATCGAGCGTTCGACACTCGACCGCAAGATCAAGGCCTACGATCTCAGGAAGTCCCCGGCTTAGCGGCCCGCAGCCGCGCCAGCACGTTCCCCAAGTCCGGCGGCAACGGCATCGTCCAATGCATCGCGGCACCAGTCGCCGGATGGGCGAAGCCGAGTTCCAAGGCATGCAGTGCCAGCCGAGGTACACCGGAATGATCCGGGATCATCGGCTGAAACAACGGCTGGCTGTAGACCTTGTCGCCGCACACCGGCTTGCCCGCTTCGGAAAGGTGAATGCGGATCTGATGGGTCCGACCCGTTTCCAATCGACACGACAGCAGGGTGTAATCGGGCAGGTGTTCTTCAACTGCGATGTGCGTGGTCGCCTGCTTGCCGACGCCGGGCAGGTTGGTGCTGCCGCGACGACCGTCGCCGCGATCTCGGACCAGGAAGGACGCGATCGTTCGTGCGGACATCCGCCCGGCGACCAAGGCCAAGTAGCGGCGGATGACCGTGTGATTCTTGAACTGCAAGCCGAGCGCCCGCTCGGCGACCGAGGTGCGGGCGAAGACCAACAGCCCGCTGGTTTCCCGATCCAAGCGATGGACGATCCGCAACGGCGCCATGGAACCGGGTGCCCGCTTCACTTCGTACGCCACAGCCCAGAGCGCCAGGTCCTGCAACGTCGGCGAGAGTTGTCGCCGCTCATCCGACCATTCCAGTTCCGACGGATGCCGAACCGAGTTGACTCCCGCCGGCTTCTCGACGACCACGATCTGGTCGTCGAGATGTCGAATGACCAACCCCTCGGCCGTAGCCATCCGCGGCAACTTCCGACCCGCCTTGCCGATGGCCACCCGCTCGCCTTCCTTCAACCGCCGCGCCAGGTCCGTGCACACGGCGTCGCCCACGGTCACGCGGCGGGATTCAATCAGCTTGTGCACCTGCGACCACGACGGCAGCGACTCATGCAGCCGCGACCGCAGAATCTTGGCCAGCGTATGCCCCGCTTCGGGCACGGAGACAGTGAATGGTTCGAGGGTGGTATTCATTTTTTGAGTTAGATGATCGCGAATTGAATGGCGACTTGGGCGACGATGGTGATGAAGAGGACGCAACCGGCGATCGCAGCTTGGAGCTGCCATTTCGAAGAATCTTCCTTGTGTCGCTTCAACTCCGCAACAG
>Ga0105048_10005667_pt1 | contig 20165 bp, 14 predicted proteins | sample MAT05_FD_78382 | JGI IMG/M metagenome (GOLD analysis project Ga0105048, IMG submission 78382) | Freshwater microbial communities from Lake Fryxell liftoff mats and glacier meltwater in Antarctica - MAT-05 | ecosystem: Environmental > Aquatic > Freshwater > Ice > Liftoff microbial mat | place...
CACGGCCAACGCGACGATGATGAGGCTTCGGCTCAGCGAGCGCCGGGCTTCGGTGCGGGCGTCGAACCGCGCCAGTGCGATGGGTGTGCCCCGGAACTCCTCCGCGAAGGCGGTGGTGCTCGGCGTGCGGGCTTCGGAATCCAAGGCCAAGCCGTGCAGGACGGCTGCGGCCGCCGCGGCACTGAGGTGCGGAGCAACCTCGTCGACCGGCACGAGCCGTTCGCCGCGGCGGCGGGCTTCGACCGATGGCGGTGCCGCGCCGGTGAGCAGATAATGAATCGTCGCGGCAAGGCCGTAAACGTCGACGAGTTTGGTTTGGCCGATGCCGTCGAGTTGTTCCGGTGCCATGTAGTGCTCGGTGCCGGCGCGGGTGCGGGCTTCGCCGCGGCGATACTTCCGCGCGATGCCGAAATCGAGCAGCACGATGCGGCCGTCGCTTCCCACCAGGATGTTGTTCGGCTTCACGTCCCGATGGATGACCCCTTTGGCATGCGCATAGGACAAGGCATCGGCCATGGCCGATGCCACAATTGTGGCGTCCGCTTCGGAGAGGCCGGCCTTGTCGCCGCGGCGGTGCTCGGAGAGGTGCTGATGCAGCGTCGTGCCCGGCAGGTATTCCATGACCAGATAAAGCGTGCCGTTCTCCGAGAACAGCTCGATGACGCGAACGATGTTCGGATGCCGCAGCGTCTTGACGAGTTGAAACTCCGCGCGGATCGACGCTGTGAGATCGACCCAATCCCGCGTGTGCTTCACGGTGTTCCGTTGCCACAGGCCGAAGAAGGATCGCCGCCGTGCGTCCGGCGGGAAGAGTTCCTTGATGGCCACCGTATCGCCGCGGCGGGTAGTCGCTTCGTAGACGATGCTGAAGCCGCCGCGACCGATGGTGCGCACAACGCGATAGTCGCCGCCGCGCAGCTTCGTACCGGGCGTCAGAGCCGTCGTCGAACCATCCATCGGCGAACCTTGAGGAGAAAACGACTATTCTACGGTTCGCGGCACGGGCCGGGACATTGCCGAGATTCCGGCGAAAGTGCGCATCCAATGGGCTGCTGAGTTGGGTCGTCTGCGGCCGAGTCCAGCAGCAAGAGCAGCTTCAGTTCGAGCCTTGCGACTTTAATGAGCCGCGCACGAAGTAAGTGGACAAAAACCAACCGCTTACTTCTTGCGCGGCACTTTTAGGGTCACACGTATGAAACTGAAACTGCTCAATTGCGCGAGGGAAACCACTGAGGTGATGTTGCCGACACTCTCGACCCCTCTCGACCCTTGACCGATCCGACGCTGTGACCTGATGTAACTGATAAGGCGGGCGGTCCATACCTCCGGTTGATCACCGCCCGGCCGCATCCCACAGCTCCCAGGTGCCCCTCTACCGAGATGGACCCGGCCGGGTGAAAGTGTAACTGTTACTGGCCCAGGCACACTTGGATCAGTTCCGCGCCGACGCCGAACAAACCAGCTCTGCTGCCCGGCCCGCTCGGTGTGCTACACGTCCCGAAAAGCCTACATGCCGCCGCTGTCCCACGTCGTCATTTTGAAAGGCGCGTAAACGATCCGCCCGCGTTACACAACCGCTCACCCCTGGCCCTGTGCCGGTCGCGGCGGGCCGGGGAGGTTCGGTTTGCCGAAGAGTTCCTCGTTCACCTTCTGCTGCAGTCGCTCGGCGTTCTCGGGGCTGGTGATGTAGTAGACGTTGCCCATCGCCACCGGTTTGAGATTCACCATATCCGCGATCAGTTCCAATGCGTTCAACAGTCGTACATCGTCGATCGTCAGCGTGATGTTCGACTGCTTGACTTCCTGCAGAGAACGGGCATCGAGCACGATGTTCGCGCCGGTCTGTTTGCGAAGCTCGTCGAGGATCGAAGCGAGTGATTGTTTCTCGGCCGACAGCGAGATCGGCTCGCCGAGAATCTGCTCCTTGAGTTGTTCCGGAGAAATGCTCAGCGGTTCGCCATCGCTCACGCGGTTCGGGATCGTCGGCGGGATGTAGGCCGGCCCGATGAGGATGCGGTTCCCCGCGACGCGGAAGCTGTGCTTGCCCGGCAACTGGGCCAAGGCGTCCGTCAGGACTTCCGTCACAGTCAAGCTCTTGGACTGCTTAAGGGAGATTTTGGTTTCGTAGAACTTTTGCATGATCTGGCTTATGGGCTCTTCGTTGCTGAAAAACTCGCGCCGCTTGTAGGCGGCGATGTCCATGCGGGAATTCAGTCCATGATTCGCGCGGAGGATGTCCAGCAGTTGCTCGAAGGTGATCGCGTGCACGTCATAAGTGAATTGCTCCTTCAGCACGAGCCGCAGGGTGGTTTCGTCCGCGACCGGCAGCTTGGCGTCCGACTTCGCCTCCGGCGGCTTGTCGGCCTTCGGCTTCTCTTTGGCCTCCTTCGGCTTGTCGTCCTTCGGGGTGTTGGCCTTGGCCTGCGGCTTCGGTTGCTCCTGAGCGCCGGCCTGGTAGAGGCCGATGCCGACGGTGGTCATCAGGCCCGCGGCGAGCAGGCCGGCGGCGAGAAGGCGGGTGGTCGTCATCATGGTCGTGGTCACTCCATCTGCAAGGAGGCCGGCCGCCGACAAGGGGGCCGTACCGGTGGAATACCGAATCGCGTTGTCCAAGGCCGCCGTCGAAAGCGGCCCGAGTTTGGGAGCATAGGCGTCAGCGATGAGGCCGGCGAACAGTGCGTCGAGTGTGAACGTCGTCGTCAGTGCCACGCCGCGGCGGGTGAGCCGGACCCGCAGACTTTCCTTGCCGGCGGCGAGGCGGGAATCGACCGTGCCCTTGGGGATGCCGAGAATGGCCGCCGCTTCGCCGTTGGATCGATCCTCCAATGCGCAGAGCACGACCGCCGCCCGCATCTTCTCCGGCAACGCCGCCAGTTCCTCGGCGAGCATCGCCGTCGCCTCCCGTCGAACGGGGTCGCCGCCGTCCGACTTCGTCGCCAGTTCCTCCGGTAACGCGACTGTGCGACGCCGAGCGTTGGTGCGATGCATTTTCAGGCAGGTCAGCGCGGCGATGCGGACCAGCCAAGCCGCCAGCCGGTCGGGCGATCGGATCGTCTCCACATCCCGGGCGAACACGAACCAGACGACCTGATAGGCATCGTCCGCATCCGCATCGCACCGCAGTCGCGCCCGGCAGACGGCGTAGACCGCCGGGCCGTGGCGCGACATCAGTGCCGCGAATGCTTCCGCATCGCGAGCCAGGACGTAGCGATCCACCAGAAACGCATCGCTCTCCGCCGGCGGAGCGATGGTCCGGTGGTTCACCCCAAGCAACTCACGCGGCACGGCCATGATTGGTCTCACATCCCTCGGCACGCCAATGTTCCCGATGCGGTCGAAATGCTTCAATTCAAACCCAGAAGTTTGTCGCAGGTCAGGTCGTCCGTTAATCAAATTCATTCCACGACCGGCGAGTGGCGGATTACCATCCGCCGAGTCGTCCAACCAACTGCAGACTCGGCGGATTACCATCCACTGTGTTGTCCAACCAGCTGCAGACTCGGCGGATTACCATCCGCCGCTCGCCCAAGAATGGCGTCACCCGCCGATGGTGTGCATTGTGCGTTTCGGTTTGAGGAAGTTGGCGGAGTTGATCTCGTGGCCTTCCTCCTTGGCGGCGATGCTTTTGCGGACGAGAGCTTGAATCGCGGGGACATTCGCCGGACCGGGACGCAGCAGCGGCTTGACGTCGAGTTCGTCCTTGGCGAAAAGGCAGTTGCGGAGGCGGCCCTCGGCGGTGAGCCGGATGCGGTTGCACGATCGGCAGAAGGGGCGGGACACACTCGCGATCACGCCGACCGAGCCGACGCCGTCGGCATAGTCGTAGACGACCGCCGGGGCGGAGGCGTCCAACGTCTTGGCGGGGACCAGCGGGGCGACGTCCCGCTCGATGAGGTCCAACAGTTCATGGGCGGGCACGAGTTTGCCGCGTTCCCAATCGTCCGCGCCGATCGGCATGTACTCGATGAAGCGAAGTGCGAAGCCCTGTTCGCGGCAGTAGTGGGCAAGCGGTGCCGCGTCGTGTTCGATGAAGCCGCGGAGGGCGACCGCGTTCACCTTCACCCGAAAGCCGAGCCGCTTCGCCTCGGCCAGCCCCGCGAGTGTCGCTTCAAGTCCGTCGCGTCGGGCGAGCGTGCGGAAGCGGCCCGCGTCGAGCGTGTCCAGCGAGACGTTGAGCCGACGCAAACCGGCGGCGTGCAAGCCTTCGGCTTGTTTCTCCAGCAGCAGCGCATTCGTCGTCAGCCCGAGATCGGTGACGCCGGGCAGCGCGGTCAGCATGGCGACCAGTTCGGCGAGGCCGCGGCGCATCAGCGGTTCGCCGCCGGTCAGGCGGATTTTGTCGATCCCCAAGGGAATCGTAGCCGCGACGAAGGCCGTCATCTCCTCGAAGGTGAGCAATTCCGTGCGATCGAGGAAGGTCACATCCTCGGGCATGCAATAAACGCAGCGCAGGTTGCAGCGATCGGTGACGGAAAGGCGCATATTGTTGTGGCGGCGGCCGAAGCCGTCGATGAGTGGCGTCATCGGATCTCGTCCGCCGGCGCGGGCAGGACCCAGGAGGTTTCGCCCGTTGGCGTGTGGTCCTTCTTCCAGATCGGTACCTGGTCCTTGATGCGGTCCATTGCGGTGCGACACAGTTCGAAGGCCTCCGTGCGATGCGGCGCACTCACGGCGACGGCCACGGCCGCCTCGCCGACTTCGAGCCGACCGAGGCGATGAATCACCGCGAACTTCACCAGCGGTTTACCGTCCGCCAATTCCGCGATGATCTCGGCCAGCTTGCGCTCGGCCATCGGGGCGTAGGCCTCGTATTCCAGCGCGACGGTCACGTCCTCGCCGGTCAGTTCGCGGACGGTGCCGAGGAACAGGACCACGCCACCGCAACGGCTGTCGCGGACCGCGTCGAGCAGGTCGCTGCTTTGGATGGGATCGTGGGTAAGGCGGATCATGTGGATATGATACGCGCCTCACCCGCCGCTGACCGGTGGGATGACGGCGAGTTCATCGCCGGGGACGATCCGCGATCCTTCATCGGCAAAGGCTTGATTGACGGCGATGCGGCAGACCGCCCACAGCGGCCGTGCGTCCGGGTAATGTTGCGCGAGTGCGGATGCCAACTCGGCGACGGTCGCGCAGTCGGGCAATTCGACGGTTGGGCCGAACTGCTCCTTGTGCGACGCGAAGAGGTGGATGTGCATCATTTCCTTACCGAGTTGTAACGAGCCTCCGGGCTTGCCCCGGAGGCTGGGACGGCAATCCCATCCTTGGATGTCATCGAGCTTACGCAAGGACTTCGGTCCGGACCTCCAAGGCAAGCCCGGAGGCTCGTGGAAAACCCCCGTCACCTTACGAGCCTCCGGGCTTGACCCGGAGGCTGGGACGGCAATCTCATCCTTGGATGTCATCGAGCTTACGCAAGGACTTCGGTTCGGACCTCCGGGGCAAGCCCGGAGGCTCGTGGAAAACCCCCGCCGCCGGCGGCCCTACTTTTTAATGTCGGCCGAAGGGTCCTTGATCTCGTCCGGCTTCGTTTTGGCCGCGGCACCCGTCGGCTTGGATTCGTCCTTCTTGGTCATCTTGGCGTTGTGGTCCTTGTGGGCTTCTTCCTTGAAGTCGCCCAGGTACGGCTTACCCTCGAGTTCCAGGCTGACGGTGCCCTCGAACTCTTGTTCCTTGGCGAAGTTCTCGTGCGTCGCGGTGAAGCGGGAACACTTGCCCTTGGGGTCGCCGGCCTGCGGGTCGGCCTTCAGGTCGACCTGGAATTGCGGCGACTTGATGCTGAGCAACAGCTTGTCGGTTGCGATCGGAACGTCCTTCTTGACATTGCCGTCGAGGATGTGGACGGTCGCCGTTTTCTTGCCGTGATCCACGACGAACTCGCCGTGGTACTTGCCGAGTTCAATGACGGCGCCGCCGCGCGGGCCTTCCGTGTGATCGTCGTGCTTGTCACTTGTGGCGGCAGCCGAGGCAGTGACCGGGGCTGTTGAAGCAGTCTTTTCGCAGCCGACCGCGATGAGTGCAGCCGTCAGCAGACTGTAGGCCGTCATGTTACGGAATCGCATCGTCATTCTCCTGGGTAATAGAATCACGGCAACTCGCTTGGTGCGGCGTGCACCAGGCGTTCGGCATCTTTGCCGCTGAACTTCCAGAACAGCCCCGGGTGGAGCAGGAATTCGCAGAACGTACTCGTGAGAAGCCCGCCGAGAATCACCGTCGACACGGGGTAGAGAATCTCCAGGCCCGGCTTTTTGCCGCCGATGACCAGCGGTACCAGGCCGATCCCCGCGGTGAGCGCGGTCATGAGTACCGGCGACAGCCGTTCGAGGCTGCCGCGCAGGATCATCGCTTCGCTGAAGGCTTGGCCTTCCTCCTTCATCAGATGGAAGTAGTGCGTGACCAGCAGAATCCCGTTGCGGACCGCGATGCCGCCCAGCGACACGAAGCCGACCATGGCGGCAACCGTCAGCGTCTGCTCGGTGACCACCAAGGCAATCACGCCACCGATGAATGCCGTGGGCACGGCGTTGAGGATCTGCAGGCTGATGCGGATCGAGGGATACAGCAAAAACAGGACCGCAAAGACGCCCAGCAGGCTGACTCCTGCGAGGATCGAGATGAGGAAAGTCGCCGAGCGCTGGGCCTCGAACTGACCACCGTAGGAAACGAAATACCCTTCGGGCATCGGCACCCGGGTTGCGACGCGCTGTTCGATGGCCGCGACGATGCCGGCCAAATCGCGGCCGTCAGTGTTGCAGCGGATGACCGCGCGGCGGCGGACGTTGTCTCGGCTGATTTGGTTCGGGCCGCCGGCGGCGTCCGGAATGTCCGCCAGTTCCTTCAACCGCACCTGACCCTTGCCGCTCGGCAGGTCGATGCGGAGTTCGCCGAGGCTGCGGTAATCGGTGCGGAAGCGGGCGTTGAGCTTCACGATCAGATCGAATCGGCGCTGTCCTTCCAAGACCTGAGACACGACGTCCCCGCTCATCGCGGTCTCGACGAATTTGGCCACGTATTGCCGGCTCAGGCCGTGGTAGGCGAGGTCGTCGCTTCGCAGCACGATGTGCAACTCATCGACCATTTCCTGCGGCTCGATGATCGGCGTGGTGAGACCGGGAATGGTAGAGATTTCCGCCTTCACCCGGCGGGCGAGTTGTTGCAGTTTGTCCAGATCGTCCCCGAAGATCTTGATGGCGATCTGCGACCGAACGCCGGAAAGCATGTGGCTGATGAGGTGGCCGAGCGGCTGCTCCGCTTCAACGTCCGCTCCGGGCAGGCTCTCCTGAAACTCGGCGACGGTCTGCTTCAGAAACTCGTCGCGGCGACCGACCGCGTTCGGGTTCATGGTCAGGATGTATTCGCTGCGGCTGACCGGCTCGGCATGTTCGTCCAACTCCGCGCGGCCGGTGCGGCGGACGAAGTGAAGAATCTCGCCGTCCGGGTTCGTCGGCGATTTCCGCATCGACGTCAGCTTCGCATCCATGATCGCAGCCGCCTCGTTGGACGCCTCCAGGGATGATCCTGTGGGCAGCGCCACGTCGAACTGCACGCTGCCTTCGTCGAACTTCGGCAGGAAGTCCGCGCCGAGCGTGGTGAGCCGCCAGACGGACCAGCCGACGACGAGCCACGTGAGTATCAGCAGAATGCCGGCGTGCTTCATGCTGAAGCGGATGAGATGACTTGCGGCCCACTTCAGCAGCCGCACAAGGTAACCATCGTGATGCCCACGCGAAGCCTTCGTCCCGGAGAGCAGGTAGTAGGACAGCACCGGTGTCACGGTCATCGACACGAGCAGCGACGCGAGAATCGAGATGATATACGCCAGCCCCAGCGGCACGAACAGCCTGCCCTCCACACCCGAGAGCGCGAAGAGCGGCAGGAACGCGAGTACCACCACCGCCGTGCCGAAGACGATCGCGGAGCGGACCTCGCGGCTCGCGTCGTAGATCACCGCAATCGGAGTTCGGGGATTCGCCGAAGCCGCGTTCTCGCGCAGACGGCGGTAGATGTTCTCCACATCCACGATGGCGTCGTCCACGAGTTCGCCCATGGCCACAGCGATACCGCCGAGAGTCATGACGTTGATGCTCAACTCGGTGCCGCTCAGGTAACCGATCGCGCGGAAGACCAGCGTCGTCACCACCAGGGAAAGCGGGATGGCGGTCAGCGTGATGAAGGTGGTCCGGAAGTTCAGGAGGAACAGAAACAGGATGATGACCACCAGCACCGCACCGATGATCAGCGCCTCGGCGACGGTGTGGATCGCGCGGTCGATGAAGTCCTTCAGTTGAAACAGATCGGTGTTGATGACGATGTCCGCCGGCATCCCGGCTTCGGCGTCCCGCAGTACGGCCTTGCAGCGATCGGTCACGTCGCGCGTGTCCGCGTGCGGCTGCTTGACGATGGTCAGCACGACGGCATCGTTGCCGTTGACTCCCCCCTCGCCGCGCTTCGGAGCCGGGCCTTCGGCGACGGTCGCCACCTGGCCGAGAAGCACCGGTCGGGTTCCGGTCGTCTTCACGGGAATCAACCGCAGGTCGTCGAGCACCTTGGCCGGCTCGGGGCCGAGCCGGGCGATGACCCGCACCGACCGCTCGAACAGGCCTTCCTCGGTGAAGCCGCCGCCGGCGTTCAGGTTGTTTTCTTCGATCGCGCGATCGACGTCCTGCAGCGTGACCGCGTATTCAAGAAGCTTGTCCGGGTTGACCAGCACCTGATACTGCTTGCGGTCTCCGCCCATCACCAGCACCTCGGCTACGCCGGGAATCTGCAGCAGACGCGGACGCAACACCCAGTCGGCTGTGGTGCGAAGGTCCATCCGCAACTCGACCGGAGTACGGAACTCGACCTTGTGGGTTTGCCCGTCGTGGGTGAACGAGGCGTGCCGGCCGTCGGCGTCGAGCGTGATTTGTCCGACGGTCACGCGCTCCCAAGTCTTCACGTCCCGCCGATCCTTGGCCCGCCACACAGCGAACGGCGACGCACCCTCGGCGTCGGTTCGTTCCGCCAGAAGCCCGGTGCGGCCGACCGCTGCGAGCGTGCCGCCGCTCGGCCCTTTTTGCCGATAACAGCCGACGTGGATGATCTGACCCATGATCGACGCGGGCGGCGTCATGATCGGACGGATGCCGTTGGGCAAGGTGCTGCTCACCGTCGTCAGCCGTTCCTGCACAATCTGCCGGGCATAGCGGATCTCGGTGCTCCAGCTGAACTCGACGTAAGTGACCACAAGGCCGGGACTGGACTGACTTCGCACGGCTTCGACTCCGGGCGCGCCGAGTAGTGCCGTCTCCATCGGCTGGGAGACCGTCGCTTCGACTTCCTCCGGGGCCAGGCCGGGGCACTCGGTGAGCAAGATCACGCGCGGCCGGTCGAGGTCGGGAAAAACGTCGATCGGCAGTTTGGTGGCCGCATAGCCGCCGTAGCCGAGCACGACCAAGGCGGCGAGCATGACCAGCCCGCGATACTTCAGCGATAATCGAATCGCGGTGTTGAGCATGGTGCGACCTTGTTAGTGTTTGCCTTCGTGGAAGGTGCCGTCGGCGTGCATGTGGCCACCCGCCGCTGCCGCGTCGCCGGCGGTTTTCAGCATGCGATTCAACTGGGTCGCGCCCGTTAGCGCGACATGGATCCCGGGGGGGACGCTGCCGTCGTTGGCGACGATCACCGACTTGCGGTCCCGATGGACGACCGCGACCGGCTTGCGGTCGAACGTATCCCCATTGCGGCGGAACACATAGGCGTCGGCTCCTTCGAAGGCGACCGCGGCGGTGGGCAGGATGAAGACGTTGTCGATCGCGTCGGTGCGGACGCCGAGGCGGACGCGCTGGCCGGGACGGAAGCGCCAGAGGGTCACCGTGCGGCCGTCCCGCTCGACGATCTTCGATTGATTCACCAGCGGCATCAGGAAGCGGAAGGTGCGGCTGTCCGGGTCGATGGTGTTGGCGATGGTTGTGATCGGGAACGTTTGCGCGAGTGTGGGCCAATCGTTCGGCTTGTCCTCGTCGAACTCGACGTCGACGGGTCGGCCCTCCTTGGCGGCACGTTGAAGTGCGGGCGATTCGTCCTGAAAGGCGCGGCCCTCGACGGCGAGCAACTCGTGGTTGGCCAGGATACTCAGCGCCTGACCGGCGGTCACTTGCTGGCCGAGTTCAACCTTCACTTCCTGAATCTCGTAGCGGCGCTTCGCCTCGGACTTCTCGCCGGCGAGCACATCGTCGAGCTTCACCTCGATGCGGTTGACGAAGGTGCCGGCAGCGACGCCGTCGATCTGCGCGGCACTCAGCCCGCGGTTCTGCAATTCCTGCCGATAGGCCTTGATGGAGACCTGCGTGCGGACGATCTGATTGTCCGCCTCGATCAGCCGCGCTTCGGGCAGCCCACCGCCGGCGGACGCGAGCCGCTTGCGCTGATCCTCGTTGAGTTTCAGTTCCTGGGTTGCCTTGAAGAGATCGGTCTGGGTCAGGTGCAGCGATTCGCTGAGCAGGGTCAGGGTGAACAGCACATCGCCGGCTTCGACCGCATCCCCGGCTACGCGGTGAATGCGGTTCACGATTCCCACGGCCGGTGCGGTCACGCTGCGGTCCCCGAAGCCGGGCCGATCGACGAGGATGCCGGGGACGGCGATCGACTTCCAATACGTCTCGGCCTTCAAGGCTCGGCTGGTCAGCCCGAGGTTCTTCACGGCTTGCTCCGTCAGTGAGACCTGCTCCAACGGCGGTTTGGCGGCGCGGTCGTCGTGCGCTTCCTCGGCTTCCTGGGGCTTCGGCAGGACGTAAGGCAACCAGCGATCGCGGCTCAGGTAGGCACCGCCCGCAAGTGCGGCGAGCACCGCCAGAAAAGTCACAGGTTTCAGAATGGTTGCGATGGTCATTGCTGCTTCCTCACGGTGGTATCGTCCTCGAGCATCAGCCCGGCAATGTCGGCGGCGGCCTGGCGCAGTTCGCCGAGCGAGCGGATGAATTCCAGCCGCGCCTCGGCCACGGCGCGCTGTGCCGCCAACACGCGCAGGAAGTCGAACTGACCGCCCTGATAGGCTTTCTGTGCAAGGGCCAGGCTCGTCTCGGCCTTCGGGATGATCGATGTGCGGTATTGATCCGCCCGGGCTTTCGCGGCCTCGTACAACGCGAAGGCGGTCGCTGCACGAGCGGAGAGTTCGTTCTGCACGCGGGCGATTTCGTTGAGTGCCTCGCCGACTTGGGCGCGGGCCGCGAGGATGTTCCCCTGGTTTTTGTTCCATAGCGGAATCGGCATGCTGACGCCGAGGCTCCAGTCGTTCGAGCGGTTCTGGTTCTGCCGGATATAGCCGCCGCTGACGGTCACGTTCGGCGTCGGCTCGACCTCGGCTCGGCGGAGTGCCAGCTGCGATTGTTCCACGCCCACCTTGGCCGACTGCACCTGCGGGTGGACACCGAGGATGGTCGGCAGCGCCGTCGCCAAGTCGTACTCCGGCAGGCCCGCTTCGAGATCGCCGACAACGGTACCGATCGGCAGATCGGCCGCTCCGACGGCGGCAGTGAGTTTGCGGATGGACGCCGGCAAGGCCCGCTTGGCCGCGTCGAATTCGGCCCGGTAGCGCTCCCGATCGACCTCCAGTTGAACGACGTCGAGTTCGCTGCCTTCCTTGGCCTTCAGCAGTTTCTCCGCCGTTTCCACCGACCGATCCGCGATCGCGATGAGTTCCGTCAACACCGCGGCGCGTCGTTGTAGGGTCACGACTTCCCAGTAATTCTTGCGAACCTCGGTCAGCAGTTTGTAGCGTTCGTCGACGACGGCCAACGTCGCCCGATCGACTTCCTTGAACGCCGCCGCCTGGGCCAAGCCGAGCTTATTGCCTCGGACGATTTCCTGACTGATCTGCGGGGCATTAATGATGCCGAGCGTGCCTTGGCGGTCACCGAGTTCGTCCGCTGTAACGGCGATGGTCGGGTTCGGGTACAGCCCGGCTTGCAGCGCCCGGCCGCGCGCCGTCTCGACGACCCATCCGACCTGGGCCAAACGCGGATGGCGCTCCAGCGTCAGCGCGGTCAGTTGCGGCAGGTCGAACGAACCGGCGGGCGGAGCCGGAACGGCGGCAACGCTCGGTGCCTCGAAAAAGCCCGCCGGCACGATGGCCGGATCGGTCGTTGATTTCGCCGCAGCGACGACCGCGGTCGAAAGCGGCGACGGCATCGCTGCCGGCGGCTTCGAGGTCGAGGTGCAGCCGACCGCGATGACGGCTCCAATGAGCATTGTGGAACCACGCATGACGACCTCATCCGCATCCGTGCGGAGTCGAAGGAAGGAAGACCGATCTTGAACCGCTGGGATTTGCTGAAGGCACGAAGGGGATCGACTAAATCAGCAGGCTCATGTGCAGGACGTACAATGGGCGCGCAGAGACGCCTTTGCACGTCGTGAGTTCATTCATGCCGCCGATCGACGTCGACAGGTGCACAACGGTTCGGAAGGTTGTCGCAGTTGCGTCCGCCGCGAACTCGGATGAACCGCAAGCCTCGTCCAGTTTCATGCGCTCGAAGACGGCGACATCACTATCCGGCAGATAGACCGCGTCGGCGTCGTGCTCGGGTGCCGTCTGGGATTCCGGCGTAGGAAGGGCCGGCTCATCGTGATGGTGGCGGTGCCCGTGGCCGCCGTGGTGCGTATGAGCGGCAGGACTCAGGTGAATGTGCGGCGGGGATAAATGATGCTTGCGATCGACCGTTCGGCACAGTGCGTTCATTACCCATGCGTGTTGCGCAGACAACACGTTGAGAACGAGCACGATACTCAGAACGAAGCGAATCATAGTCCATCCATCGGACGACGCGGCACGATCAGTTTAGTCGATCTCACCGCTGCGATCCATTATTCTTCCGCAGCCTACCGCGCAACGTCCTGGATAGGTTGCCGCTCCGAGTCGGCGATGCCGACTCCGACACTCCTACCTCGTCAACTGCGGACCAGCCTGCAGCAGCTTGCCGTCGGCCATCTGCATGGCGCGGGGAGAGGGGTTGCAGCCGACCTCAACGAGAGCGAGCAGGAACACGACGAGCATCGCAGTCTTCGTCGGCGGGCCTCAGCGGTTCGGGATCATCGCTTCGATTTTGACGTCGTCCACGTAGGCGATGCCGAAACCCGTGAGCGCAAAGGTCACTGAGATTTTGCCGCTTGCAGGGATGCGGCGATACAGGTGGTAGTGCTGCCAATTCGGGGCGTACCGCAGCCGCACGCCGAGGGGTTCGCCGCCTGCGCTGTCGAAGGCGAGCAGGCCGTCGGCCCCGGCGGTGACGGCGTAGGGAATCTTCACCCAGAAGCTGACGCGCACGAGGCTGCCCGGCGCGAACTCGGCCTGCGGGCTGTCCACGGCGAGGACCGCGCGTTCGAGGGCTTGCGTGCGTTCGGCGCGCTTGCCGTCCTTTTCCTTTTCGTCCGGCGGGTCGATTCGGAGTTCCAGCGTGTGGCTGCCGAGCGTCGGGGCGCGGGTGTCGAGTTGCGGTGCGGCGATCCGAAGCGGGGCGAAGCGGTTGGGCACCACGGTCGGCAGAGTCTTGGGCGGATCGGCGATGCCCTTGCCGTCCGCGTTCACGATCGCGGCCACGGCGACAACTTTGTCCAACACCATCTTGCGGGCCTTCCAGCCGGGAAGACTATCGACGGCGGCCCCACCGTCCGGAGCAGGCTTGTTCAACTCGAAGCCGCCGTGCGCGAAGCCGTTGCCGCCGGGGCGACTCCGGTTGACTTCCGTCGCGAAGGCGTAGTGCAGCGGCAGCGAATAGAAGCTTGTGGCGAAGGGGCTGGCCGTCGGCGTGTCGAGCGTCCGCACGGCGTTTTCCCAGTCCCCGCGCATGATCTCGCGCAGCGGCCGCAGGGCGCGGCGGCTTTCGCGATAGGCCAGGTCCCACTGCTTGTTGTCGAAAAACTCGCGCGAACAGGTCATCGCGTACTTGCTCTTGGCGAAGAGTTCCCCGGACTCGGGAAGTTCCGGCCCGCCGGCGGCGACGATGTTGCGATGGACGATCAGCGTCTTTTCGTACTGCTCGAGGCATTGTTGTTGCGCCCACCGTGCCGCGGTCTCGCCGGAGCGGAAGCGGGTGTGGTCCTGCCAGCGGACCGCCTTGCCGGTCGCACTGAGGTCCGGGCTGATGACGATCGCACAGGCCATGTCGAACTCGGTGATGCGGATCTGCAAGCCCTGCGGCGTGGGCTTGGTTTCCTTGATTTCATCCAGCCCCGCGGGCGTCACGCGCCAAACGATCGACGAGGTTTTGACCTGAGGAACGGTGACGTAGATCTCCGAAAGCGACCCCTGCGCGGGGACGTATTGCGTACCGTTGCCCAGCCAGACCGGGAGAACCAGAATCTCCTGGGGCCCGGCGATGATGGCCGCCTGCACGCGGCTGTCCGAGGTGCCGACCCAGATCGCCGGATCGGTGGCGGACGCCAGCACGGGCTTGAGCATGTCGATTTCGGCATTGATCAGCGCAAGTTCGAGCAACCGGTCGCGGCCGTGGTGCGTGTCCTGACTCAGGTACTTGTCGGACCAGTAGCCGAGGCCCCGTGCCCCGGAGGCGAGGCTGAGGTACGTGAGAATCCGAATCTGCTCCGGGTGCGGGCCGATCGGCTCGGGGAAGGAGTCGATTTCCGTTTTGCCGTAGACCTGCTGCAGATACCACTCGGGCAGGTGCGTCTGAATCCAGGAGTACATCATCTTGCCTGGGGCAATCAATGCCCGTCGCTGTTCCAGCCAATCCTTGTACTGCCCGAGTTCGAGGCTCGAAAACAGCGGCCAGCGGTAGGCGCCGACGGCGTTGACGTACCGCGAATAGGCACTGTAGCCGTCCCACAAACCGACCGAGCGCGGCCGACGCGGATCGAAGCCGCGGACCACTTCGGAGACCTTGACGACCCGGGCCAAATCCTCCGCGGTGCGGTTCAGGCCGAAGTCCCACATCAGCACCGCATCCCCGGAGAGGAAGCGCCGCAGATACTTCGAGGTTTCGTCCGCATCCTTTTGAATCGTCTTCTCGTCCGGCTTCTTGGGTTGGCGTTTCTCCCACTCGCCGTCGGGGATCGGCAGGGTCGGCACGATCCAGAAGCCGTGGCGGATCGCATCTTCGATCGTCTCCGAACTCGCTTCGTTGGGAAACCAGATCGTGTTGAACTGAGCATCGCGAAGGGTTTTGAGCGGCGTATCCGAATGGCGCACGGCGAGCATGAAGAAGGGTTCGCCGTCGACGAGAATCTGCCCATCCGAGAATTCCACCGGCAGGGCCTTGGTTGCCCCCTTGCCGCCGCCGACGATGTTGCCCGGCGTCTTGTCCGTTCGCGGCGGGGGCAGCACGTCGGTCCGCACCGGGCCGATTTCCAGATCGTCGATCCAGACCTCGGACACACCCGGCCCGCAGTAGACGTTGACGATGATGCGGTCGATATAGGCATTGGACGGGTCCACCGCGCGGCCGACGCGGGCGGTCAGCACCGGCATGTGCTTGCGGAAGGTGTCCAGCGGATCGCCGAAGCCGAGTGCCTGCCACTGGCGGACTTTGTCGTAGGTCTCGCCGGTCAGGATCGTGGTCAGCGGTGCGTCCGGATTTTTAGGATCGCGTTCCTTGGGAAGCACGACGCGACACTTCACCTGCACACCGGTACGGTAAGCCTTCACGAAAATTCGCGCGGTCAGTTGCTCGGTCAACGGGGCGGGCGGGCATTCGTAGGCGTAGTGGACGAATTCCTTGTCGAGCGCCCCGGCCGGCGGGTTGGCTTCGATTTTGATGTATTCCGAGGTCAGCGCGCTCTTATGGTGCTCCTGCGAAACCTTGTGATCCTTCTCGTCGAAGCGGATGTTGGCGTCCGCCTTGAGGAAGAACGGCTCCTTGGCCGCGAAGCCGTTGCGGTGGATCGTCGTCGGTCGGGATGCCGGCGGCTGTGCCAGGGCCAGCGCCGCCAACGCGCCGACGAGAACCACGACCATCGCCGGACCGGTCAATCGACCCATGACGGAACCTCGCACGACACCAAGAGGCATGCCGTATACCGCGAGGGGGTACGGAAGGGCAAGGGGAACTCGGGGCAGGACGGTCGTGGTCCATTGCAACTCGATCGTATCGTATCCATTCTTGAGCCGCGTAGCGGCGTTTGCCCGTAGCCCACGGTGAAACCGTTTGATCGTGTCGTATCCATGCTTCAGCCGCGTTGCCGTCGTTTGCAGGCTTCGGCTAAGATAAAGCAGCTTCGTATGAACCACCGACTCGGAACGCCACCATGACCGAATCCCCGCCGCCGGAAGCGTCTCGGCTTCGCCTTTGGCCGGCTCTCGTGATAGTGGCGATGGCCGCCTTCGCCGTGTTCGCGGTGCCTCTGCTCGTCGAGTCGCGCAGTCCGGTTCATTTCTACGGCAAGGCCGGCGGTCTCGTCGGCGGGCCGATGCTGCTGCTCGTCTGGTGGTTGACGGTGGCTCGGGCGACGGGTCTGTTCCGCTGGTTGCCCGCGTTCCTGTTCGCGATTCCGGCCGCCGCGTTCATCGCGTTCATCTACGGCAAGGCGGCGTTCAACGTCTTGCTGTTCGGCTGCTCATTCGTCGCTCTCGTCTGGCTCGTCTGGCTCGTGATACACCGGCTCTTCGGGCTGGGCGGTTTGAGAATCAGCGTTTACCTGGTCATCCTCGCGGGCTGGGCCGCCTTCGGCCTCGTGCGGATCGATCAGACCGACAGCGAAGTGTGGCCCGAAATCCGCTGGGCTTGGAGCAAGACCGAAGAAGAGCGATTCCTCGCGGAACGAGCTGAGAATAACCCGCCGCCGGTACCGACGGCGGCAGAGGCGAACGGCAACGTTGTGAAGGTGCTGCCGGGCGACGTGCCGTCGTTTCGCGGGGTGAACCTCGACGGCCGCGTTGTCGGCCTTAAGCCGAAGTCGGACGACTGGTCCGCTTCGCCGCCGAAGCTCGTGTGGAAGCACCGCATCGGCCCGGGCTGGGGCACGTTCTCCATCGCCGACGGCAAGCTCTTCACGCAGGAGCAACGCGGCCCGAACGAATGCGTCATCTGTTACGACGCCACCGCGGGAACCGAACTGTGGGAAGCGGCCGAGCCGGCCCGGTTCTACGAAGGAATCGCCGGTGCAGGCCCGCGCGGCACGCCGACGATCCAGGACGGCAAGCTCTACTCCCAAGGCGCGACCGGGATGCTGCAATGCCTGGATGCCGCGACCGGCCGGGTGAAGTGGAAGACGAACATCACGGCGGACTCCGGCGGCGTGGTGCCGCCGTGGGGCTACGCCGGTTCCCCGCTGATCGCGGACGACAAGGTGATCGTGTACACCGGCGCCCCCGGCGGCAAAGGCACCTCCGCGTTTTCCGTCTACGACGGCAAGCTCCTCTGGGCCGCCGGCGACGCGACTCATGGCTACTCCTCTGCCCAACTCGCCGACTTCGGCGGCGTAAGACAAGTTCTCATGCTCAGCGATGCCGGCCTCGAATCGTTCGCCCCGGCGGACGGCAAACGCCTGTGGTTCTTCGAGTGGGCCAACAAGTTCAACCGTGCCACCCAGCCCGCGATCCTCGACGAGTCCAGTGTCCTGATCAGTACCGGCGTCGGCCCGGACCAAGGCTCCAAACGCCTCAAGGTGACTCGCAAGGCCGACGGTACCTTCGAAGTCAAGGTTGCATGGGAAGCCCGCCGGCCGAGGGCGTACTTCAACGACGGCGTCGTGCACAAGGGCCACTTCTACGGGTTCGACGACAAGTCGCTGGTCTGCGTCGATCTCGCCGAGGGCAAGCTGAAGTGGAACGCCGGCGCGATCTACGGCCACGGCCAGGTCCTGCTGCTCTCCGACGCCGACCGCCTCGTCGTACTGAGCGACCGCGGCCAGGCAGCGCTCGTCGCCGCCGAGCCGGAAGGCTACTCGGAACTCGGCAAGTTCCCCGCACTCAAGGGCAAGACGTGGAATCACCCCGTCGCCGCCCACGGCAAGCTCTACCTCCGCAACGGCGAGGAAGCGGCGTGTTATGACTTGGAGAAGTAGGCGGTGTTCTGCCGAGTCCCAGTGCAACCCACGAACGATAAACAGTCGTGTCCTCAAGCGGTCCGGCAGATTCCGTTACCCGCCCAAGAGTCGGCCCCACCAGGAGCGGTGGGAGGCCCCGGCGGAGGCTTGGGCTTTGGCGAGTTCCTCGGTGATCGCGGCCACGCTTTTGGGTCGCAGTTTCAGATCGGGCGAAAGGCAGGCTTTGGCCAAGGAGATGAGCGGCTTGGGCGCCCGGCATCGGTCGAGCCGCGTGAAGGCCGGGGCCATGTCGGAACTGCGCGTGCTTCGCATGACAGTGCTGAGTTTGCCTTCGAAGGGCGCCGCTCCGGTCAGGATGTAGCAGAGTATGCCGCCGAGGCCGAAGACGTCGATCAGAACCGAGTCGTCCGCCGAGCCGAGGGCCTTCTCCGGCGCCATGAAGGCGGGCGTTCCAAGGGCGATGCCTTCGCCGGTTTGGCTGAGGTTCAAGGCGACCATCTGCGACGTGTCGCTTTCCAAGTCTTGGGCACCAAGGTCATCCGGCTTCGGCTGGGTTTCCAGAACCTTGGCCAGGCCCCAGTCGATGACGTGGACGCGACCCTTTGCGGAGACCAGAATGTTGTTGGGAGTCAGATCGCGGTGGATGACCCCTTTGCAATGGGCATAGTCGATCGCCTCGCAGACCTGACCGAAGACCGGCAGACAATCCAGCCGCCGGTTCTCTTTGGACTTTTCGAGAAGGACGTCGGTCAGCGTGCGGGCGCGGATGTGCTTCATGGCCAGAAATGCACGACCGTCGGCGAAGCGGCCGACGTCGTGCAGCGGTGGGATGCTCCGGTGGTGGAACTGCGAGTGGATGCGGGCTTCCTGCAGCAGGCGGAGCAGCGAGCGTTCGTCCTCCGAGAATTCGTGCCGCAGTACCTTGATGGCCACCTCGCGGCCCAGCACCGTATCCTCGGCCACGTACAGCTTGCCGATGCCGCCGTCGGCGATCCACGCCCCGAATTTGTAGCGTCGCTCCGAGACCGGGAGTTCCAGAAATTTCTTGAGCGTGGCTTCGCCGGCCGAGTGATCGAAGGCATCGACGAACAAATCGCGGACAATGCTCGCTTCCGACGACTCGGAAGGAAAAGCCGCGATTTCCACCGGCTTCGTCTGAAATGGTGACAGAGGATCGGACATCGCTTGGCCTGTTCTCATCATGAGCAGCAAAGAAGTTGGTCCCGGATTCCACCGGAACGCACGATCAACTCAATCACTTATAGCATGGATACCCGATCGACTCGAACGGATTAAAGAATCGAGCGTGACTTTACTGTGTCGACGCAATCCCGACGTTCTTGGCCATGATGATCTGCGCAACGGACATGCCCGAACGATCTTTCAGGGACAGTCCGATGCCGCGTGACGGGGTAACCCAATGCTCGACGAGTTTGTTGATTTCGTACAGAGCAGCCTTCAGGTTGCGTCCACTCTCCGACTCTTCGCAGACGGCGCAGTCCTTTTGAGCGAAACGGCTGTGCAAAAGCAAATCGGTCGCGCAATTCACGAGTACTGCACCCGTGCTTCTCAGCAGAGATTCTACGGCGGGATCGAAGGCGGCTTGCCCGGTGAATACGGCTTGTCCCCAAGCTTTTGTCTCGGCAACGTAGTCACTGCAAATCTTCGCGTAGTGTAGAAGGGCGTCCTCGATCGTCGCACAGGCGTTGCCTTCGCCATGGTCGCAATCGTCCCGACGCGCTTTCAAGTCGGCGTCAAATTTACTGACCTCCGCCAAGTCGAAAGTCGTCATTGTCGCCTCCTTCCGGTTCGTTCAGGTTTTATTCGACCATTCCTGAGCGGAGGATTCCGTACCACCGGGTTTCCTGGGGCACTGCGCGAATTTCCAAAAGTTCACCTTCATCCCTTAAGATTCCCCGAGGTCGTGCGTTGTCCCGGTAGGCTTGGGGCGGAGGGGTGCGGCGTGGCGGACGCGGATTGGATCACGGCGGCGGTGACGCGGTTCGAGCGGCCGTTGCTCGTCTACGTCCGCGGGTTGCTCGGCCGGACCGGGCGCGAGGCGGACGTGGTGCAGGAAGCCTTCCTGGAACTGTGCCGTGCGTCGCGGAAGGATGTCGAACCCAAACTGGCCCCGTGGCTGTTTACCGTGGCACGTCGCCGCGCCTTGGATCACCTGCGAAAGGAAC
>Ga0105048_10005668_pt1 | contig 20164 bp, 14 predicted proteins | sample MAT05_FD_78382 | JGI IMG/M metagenome (GOLD analysis project Ga0105048, IMG submission 78382) | Freshwater microbial communities from Lake Fryxell liftoff mats and glacier meltwater in Antarctica - MAT-05 | ecosystem: Environmental > Aquatic > Freshwater > Ice > Liftoff microbial mat | place...
ATCGGCGGCGCGAACATGCGGGTGTGGCTCGAGCGTGAGAAGCCGGAGTGGAAGCGCGTGCTCGGGGTGCTCCGCGCGGCCGGCCGAGGTCTCGCCGCTGCGCATGCGGCCGGCATCGTGCATCGCGACTTCAAGCCCGCGAACGTGCTCGTCGGCGACGACGGTCGCGTGCGCGTCGTCGACTTCGGGCTCGCCCGCGCGCGCATCGACGTCGCTGCCGACGCCGTCACCGGCGACGCGGCGGTACTGGGCGGCATCACCCAAGCCGGCGTGCTCGTCGGCACGCCCGCCTACATGGCCCCGGAGCAATTCGGCGGTGGCGTCGGCGATGCGACCGCGGATCAGTACTCGTTCTGCGTGTCGATGTTCGAGGCGATCTACGGCGTCCCCCCGTTCGAGGCGAACGACTTCCGCCCGCTCGTCACGCTCAAACGCGCCGGCAGGATCGCCGAGCGGCCGCCCGGCACCGGCGTGCCCGACGATCTACACGCGGCGATCCTGCGCGGACTTTCGGTCGACCCCGCGAGCCGCTTTGCGTCGATGCCCGACTTGCTCCGTGAGCTGCGGCGCATCGGCGAAGCGAGCGAAGCCGTCGCACAGCGCCCAGCCGCCACCCGCTGGTCGTTCATCCTCGTGATCATGGTGATCGCCCTGGTCGCGATCGTCGTCGTGCTGACGCGTGGGTGAAGCTTCGCCGCGTGGTTGACTCCGCGGGGACCATCGGCTAACCCATGCTTGCTCGTATGCGCATGCTTGGCCTCGGTCGCACCACTATCGCGGCGCTCTTCCTCGCTCCGCTCCTTGCGCTGGGCGCTGCGGGCTGTGTGAAGCGGCTGCCGCTCACGCCCAAGGAGCTCGAGCGGGTGAAGACCGAAGCCGGCGTCCAGCCGCTGCGCGTCTACGTCAGCAAGAAGCTCATCAACATCCGCTACGAGGCGAACGTCGAGCAGCAGTTCAACGTCGACAAGCGGATCGAGCAATCCTCCGATCGCGTCGAGGACAAAGAGCTCGTCTCCAAGGACACGTCGGGCCTCATCATCAAGATCGGCGAGATCAACGGCGCGACGGCGGCGTGGGTCACGTTCGATCCGCGCTTCGACAAGCCCGAAGACGTCATGATCTTCGTGCAGACCGAGGACGGCAGGTTCCGGCTCGCGACCGTGCCCGAGCGCAAGGGCTTCGACAAGGCAACGTCGTATCGCGGCTGCAAGTGCAAGCGCCGCAAGATGAAGCTCGGCAAGCTCCGCAGCCTCGCCGAGGCGAACGACGTGCTGCTCGTGAAGAAGAAGAACGGCAAGATCTTCACGATCGAGCTGCAGGTGAAGAAGATCATCGACGACCGCACGCGTACGCGTACGCGCCGCCTCGAAGGCATCGACTAGCCTCCCTTCCCGGCCGGCTACTTCTCGGCCGGCTACTTCTCGGCCGGCTACTTCTCGGCCGGATTCTGGGGCGCCGGTTGCTCGCGCACCGAGCCGTGCTCCGCGAGGAGCTGCTCGTAGACGCCGACCTTCGTGACGATGCCGGTCTTGCCGAGGCCGAGCGGGCGCTGGACGCTCGCGTTGCGGTAGACCTTCGCGGGCTCGTCCGGCTTGCTCGGATCCTTGTCCTTGATCACGACAGCTTCGTTCATCACGACGTTGCCGTCGGTGAAGTCGACGGTGCGTGACAGCTCGAGGCTGCGCACGACGCCGTTCGGCTGCGGCATGTCGGTGATGCCGTGCAGCGCGAACTCGGCCGGGCCGACGCAGCTACCGTCCTCGAGCACCATCGCCTTCTCGTCGAAGCGATCGCCGATCGCAGGCACGAGCCGCATGACCCGCTCGCACTTCTTCGGGTTCTCCGGATCGCACAGGTCGCTCTCGACGACGAGCACCTTGCCCGCACCCATCGGCTCGAGACGCATGCGCGCACGATTCGCATGGGCTCGTAGCGCACCGATGGATCGCACCGCGATGCCGCGCTTGGTCCACTCGGTGATCGCGATCGGGCCGAGCGCGTCGCCGTCGGCGAAGTACCGCGCCTTCACCCACACGAGCTGCCGACCATCGTCGGTCTCGGTGATGACGAGATCGTCGGGCACGAGCGGACGCTCGGGCAGCGGCGCACCCTCTTCCACCTTCGCGAGACAGGTCGCGACCTCGGGCGGATGCTGGGCCTCGACGAGCTTGCCGCTGCAGTCCTTGATCGGCGCGGTGACGAGGCCGTTCTTGCGGTTGTAGTTCTTGAGCAGCACCTGGAACCAGATCTCCGGCGGGAGCTGGCCTTGCTGAGACTCCTGCGCCTCGTCACCGGCGACCTCCGCGAGGCAGATCGGCAGATCCGTCGACTCCTCTTTCTTGCAGCCGACGAGCGCAGAACCAACGAGGCACACCAAGGCGATGGGCAAGAGGCGCTTCACGGCCGCGGACTGTATCACGGCCCCGCCCTCGCTCGCGCGCCGCGATGCTCAGCGGCGGACTACTTGCGGCTTTGGTCGCGGCTTTGGTCGCGTCCTTGGTCGCGTCCTTGGTCGCGGCTTTGGTCGCGGCTTTGGCCTTCGCCACCGACCTCGGCGTACGCACGCGCGAACTCGGGACCGAAGATCGCCTCGGTGAGCAGCCGATCCGACTCGAGCAGCTCCTTGTGGCGCTGCATGTACTGCCGCCACAGCGCAGCGCCGCGGGTCGGCCAGGGGGTCGTCACCGAGCGCTCGATCTCGCCGGGGTCGAGCCGCGCGAGCAATCCCCTCGCGCCCTCGAGTACGCCGTTGATGAGCGCGACCTGATGAATCATGAGATCGGCGTACACACCGACGAGCTCCTGGGTGCGGTGCGTGCCGGTGCTGTTCCAGTCGAGCAGGTACTTCAAGACGTTCTCGGCAGTACCCGCCGCGTGCAGCGGCGTGAACTCCTTGATCGTGCGCACGTTCATCTCGTTGCCGAATTGTTCCTGGCCGTTTTGCAGCTCGACGAACGCCTTCGCGCTCGCGCGCAGCACATCTTCGATACACTGCAAGAAGCGAGCGCTCTGCTCCGGCGAGCCCGGCGGATCCTCCCCGGGTCGCACCGCGCGAGCGAGTCTCGAGATCTGACCGGCTGTGTCGCCGATCGTCGCTGTGGGTCGCGGCGCCGCCGAGCGGGGGACGCCGGCCTGGGCGAGCATCGCCTCGAACTCGGGCTCGTGCTCGAGCCCGGGGAACTCGCGCTGCACGACGGAGAGCGCAAACTGCCGCGTGTTGGTGTCCATCTGCGACAGCGTCTGGTGCACCGCGCCGAGTAGACCGGTCCACGCGCGGCGATAGCCGTCGAAGTGCGGACGCAGACCGGCGACCGCCTCGTGGATCTCGTGCATCGGCACGTGCGCCGTGCCGGCGGATGGCGCCGGGCGTGCCGGCTGCAACGGCATCCCGCGCGACAGATCACCGGAGACGACCTGCCACGCTGCGGTCGGGGCAACCGCCCCGGGCGGTGTCCATCCTGCATCCGGTCCCCCGCTCGACGCCCCGCTCGACACACGGTGGAGATCGCTCGGCGCAGGCGACCGCGTTCCACCGGGTCGCTGTGTCATCCGAAGCTCGAGCTTGCCGATGGTCACCGACAACAACTCACCGATGTCGACCGGCTCGCCCGCTTGCACACGTCGGCCTTCGAGCAGCGTGCCGTTCGTCGAGCCGAGGTCGAAAAACCTCGCAGACTCGTCGTCGAACCTGATGACCGCGTGCCAGCCGGAGACGAACGCAAACGGCAACGACAGATCATTGAGCGGGTTACGGCCGATCCGCACCGGCGAGTTGGCGAACTTGTACTCCGATGTGGTGCCGGTCTCGGCATCGAACACCGTGATCGAGAGGGCCACCCCTGCAGACTCACGACTCATAGTCTCGGTGTCGCCAAGGGTAGCACGCACGACTCCCCCGACGTTCAAGCCAGCGCAGCGTGCGCTCGGGGGGCCGTCGGCCACGGCTGGCGCGGCGCTTCACGTGGTAGAGTCGCAACCTCGCGGGCGTACGCCCACGATGCTGCCGCGAGAGAGGACCAACCGCTTGCCGAGCTCGAGCAGATCGTCGACGCGGCGCGGGCCGCTGGCGTTGGTGGGTGCGGGCGAGGTCGGAGCGCCGGCCGCTGCGCCCGAAGAGCTCAATCTGCGCGTGCTTTTGCCCCTCGTTCGATACGTCCGCAGTCGCTTCGGCGAGCAGGCGGTCGAGCAGCTCAGCAAGGGCGCCGACATCGACAAGGCCGACCTCGGTCGGGCGAACGCGTGGACGTCGCTCGAGCGATTCGAGCGATTGCTCGCTGGCGCGCGGGCGCTCGTCGCGAGCGATCAAGAATTCATGCGCGCGTGCACGCACGACATGGCGCGCATGTATGGCCCGCAGATCCTGGTGCTGCGCTGCGTCTCGATCGGCCGCGCGTATCGCATGATGGCCGGCACGAGCCACCTCGCGACGAAGATCAGCCGCTACGACGTACCAAGCGCCACGCGCACGTCGGTCCGTCTGCGTTACTCGTCGGACCGCGTGGAGAGCCGCCTGATGTGCCTCTCACGACAGGCCCAGCTCCGCGCCGGGCCGACGCTGTATTGGGGCGTCGCGCAGGCTGCCCTCGAGGAGCACTCGTGCATCGCCCACGGCGACGGCTGCTGCGAGTACACGCTGCGCTGGTACGAGCCGGTGCGCTGGCGCGGCCCCTTGTTCGGTGCGATGGCTGGGCTCACCGTCGCGATGTTCGCCCCGCCGCTCGCGTGGATCGCCGCATGGGCGATGTGGCTCGCGTGCGGCAGTGCGGGCCTGCTCGCCGGCCTGCTGCTCGAGCAACGCCGCCTCGTCGCCGATCACCTGCGCTTCGCCGACGAGACCAATCGCGAGCTCGAGCACCTCGCGATCGCGCACGCACGCGCGGTCGACGAAGTGCTCGCGCTACATCAACGCGAGCGGCAGTGGAGCGAGCAGCGCGAGGCTGAGATCGAAGATCGCTCGGCTCGACTCGATCGCGTCGTCGAGAAGCTGCAAGAGCACGCCGAGCCGCGGCGCGACAAGCTGCGCAACCTCTCGCACGACATCAACAACCCGCTCGCGGTGCTGCTCGGTATCGCGGGGCATCTACGCCGCAACGGCCAGACGCCCGACGAGGTCGACGAGACGGCGCAGACGCTCGAGACTGTCGTCGAGCAGATCGCGGGGCTCGTCCGCGAGCTCGCGTCGATCGTCGCCGAAGAACCGGCGGTCGCGACCGAGGCCCAGACGGTCGAGATCACCGAGCTCACCGATCGGCTGCGCCGGCAGGTCCGCGCGACGGTCGTTGCCCGCGACATCCGCGTGACTGTGTTCCAGACCCGCGAAGCACCGCAGACGATCCTCACGATTGTGCCGATGTTCGAGCGCGTCTTGGACAACATCCTCACCAACGCGGCGAAGTACACCGACCGCGGCAGCATTGTCGTCGAGGTCGGCGGCACGCCGGGGTTCTTGCTCATCAAGGTCTCCGATACCGGTCGCGGTATCGGACCCGATCGACTCGAGCAGGTGCTGCGTCGCGGTGGCCCGGATCCGAATCCACCAAAGGGCGGCAGTCAGGGCGCCGGCCTCGGCATCGTCGCGCGACTGCTCGACGGTCTCGGCGGCCGGCTCGAAATCATGAGCGAGCCCGAGCAGGGCACGACGCTGTGGGTCTACATCCCGTCGGAACCGCCGGCGTCGGCAAGCGAGCGCGGCGAACCGTCGCGTGGGGATCTCGAGGCGCGTGAGGGCGAGCCGCTCGCCGGCGTCATCGAGCGAGTCGTCCGCGTCCGGTCCAAGCCGACGTTCGGAGGCGGACTCCGGTGACCGCGAGGGCGACACCACGATCTCGGGAAGCCGCGGTGCCCGCCACCATGGTCGACGTGTTCCTCCACTATCTGCGCGCCGAAGGGGCGCGAGTGGTGTTCGGCGTACCGGGTGGTCTGCTGCATCCGTTCTTCGCCGCAGTCGAGAAAGATCCGGCGTTTCGACTCATCGTGTCGCGACACGAGTGCGGCGCGGCGTTCATGGCCGACGGGTTCGCGCGCGTGGGTGGCCCGCTCGCGGTGTGTGCCGGAACCTCCGGCCCAGGCGCGACGAACCTGCTCACCGGCGTCGCGGTCGCGTACTCCGACGGCGTACCGATGTTGGTCGTGACCGGGCAAGCACCGTCGCATGCGCTCGGCAAGGGCGCGGCGCAGGAGACCCCGCCCGAGGACATCGACATCGTCGCGATGTTCAAGCCGATCACGAAGTACTCGACGATGATCCCCGGCCCTGCCCGCCTCGCGCATCACCTGCGTCGTGCACTGCGGCTCGCGCTCACCGGTCGACCCGGTCCCGTGCACCTCAACGTGCCGGTGGATTTCTGGGATCGCCCTGCCGAAGAGGATTGGTTCGACCCCACGACGTACCGCCCGGCGTACGAGCTGTTCGATCGTCGCGCGGTCAGTGCCGCCTCGCGCCGACTGCTCGGCGCACGACGTCCGCTGATCCTGGTCGGCTCGGGTGCATCGACGTCGTCTGCCGCCGAGCACGTACGCTCGCTCGCCGAGCTGCTGCCCGCGCGCGTCGTGACGACCCCGCGAGCAAAAGGCGTGTTCCCGGAGGATCATCCGCTGTCGCTCGGGGTGATGGGCATCGCCGGCCACGCGGCGGCCAGGGGCGCGCTGTTGTCCGACGAGATCGACGTGCTGCTCACCGTCGGCGCCTCGCTCAACGAGACGACGACGCTGAACTGGCACCCCGACTTTCGTCCGAGCGAGGCGCTGATCCAGGTCGACATCTCCGCCGATCGCATCGCACGAAACTATCCGGTCGACATCGCGCTCGTCGGCGACGCACAGACGATCGCGATCGAGCTCATCTACCACATCCACCGCTTGCTCCGTGACGGCGAGAGCGCGGCGTCGCTGTGGCGTGGCAATCCGGAAATCGATCACGGCCACGAGTTCTACGACTCGCCGGATCTTCGCCAATCAATGGCGACACCGATCACGCCGCAGCGCTGGCGCGTCGAGCTCGGCGAGGCGCTGCCGCCGGACGCGATCGTGTTCTCCGACATCGGCGGGCACATGCTGTTCAACGTGCACGACCTGTGCATCCGTGACGGCCAACGCTTCGTGCTGAACCTCGGTTTCGGCTCGATGGGCCACGGCACTGCCGCGCCGATCGGCGCCGCGATGGTGTCGGATCGGCCGATCGTCGCAATCATCGGCGACGCCTGCTTCGCGATGCAGGGCATGGAGCTGCTCACTGCGGTCGAGTACGAGATTCCGGTCGTCTGGATCGTCGAGAACAACCAGATGCATGGCATCACGTGGTTCGGTAGCCAGCTCGTCGGTGACGGCAAGCCGATGGAGGCGGTGCGCAACCGCCAGCCCGTCGAGATCGCCGCGATCGCGCGCGCGATGGGCCTGCGGTCGTGGGTCGTCGACGCGCCGGGACAGATTGCCCCGGCACTTCGCGCTGCGCTCGAGGGCCGCCGCCCGAGTGTGATCGAGGTGCGCGTCGCCACCGACGTCGCGCCACCGCTCGGTCCACGTGCGCAGATCATTGCAGGATTTCGCGACCGATGAGCACGCGGCCCGGTCCGATCGAGGACGGCACGTGGCCGACCACGCTCACGGCACATGTCGTCGATGCGAGCGCCCATCCGCGGATCCACGGCTTCGCCGTCGCGGATGATCTCGCGCGGCACTACGCGGCGACCGACGTCACGTGTCTCGCGTACGCCGGCGAGCTACCGAGCGACGTGCAGCGCCGACTCTGCGATCTCGCGCTCGTGTTGCTCGCACCGGCGGACGTTGGGTCGGCGCCGGCCCACGCCGGCGTGCTCGCGCGCGTGCTCGCCGCGGGCGACGCAAACGTCGTCGGCATTGCTGCGATGCTCGCGGCCGAAGCTGCGAGCGCCGAGGTCCGCGGTCACTCGGCGTGGCTGAAGTGGTGCGCAGCGCCGCAAGGTCCACCTCCGGCCGAGTTCCTCGTCACCGACGGCGACGAGACCGCGGCGACAGTCGTCGCCGAGCTCGGCACGTTCGTCGCAGGTGTCTCTGACCATCGCGCGACGCCGGTCGCGACCGCGTTCGCGCTGCTGCACGCATGTGGGCTCGGCGCAACGCTGCGACTGGTTGCTCTCGTCGTGCAGGCGCGTTTGCCGTGCATGATCGCAGAGGCCGAACGGCACACGCCGCGGCATCTGCAGAGCTATCCGATCCAAGCGCCACCGTTCGACTACGACGAGAGCACGCGATGACCGATCGACTCGACACACGGGTCGGTCACGCGGGCCACGGCGACAATCGGTTCCGCGGCCACGGGGTGCATGCGCTCACCGGCACCTTGCCCTACTGGAGTCTCGTCGCGCTCGCGGTCGGGCGGGCGCCGCTCGATGCCGGGGCATGTGCCGTGCTCGACGCGCTCAGTGTCGCGAGCTGTGCCGCGGATCCGCGGATCTGGCCGCTCAAGGCGGTGCGAGTCGGCAGCGCGTACGGCAGCGCCACGCTCGGGGTTTGTGCGGGCCTGCTCGTCACCGATGGGGTGCATGGGCCGAGGATCTGTGTCGAGGCGGCGACCCTGGTCATCGGCATCATCGCGGAGATCGGCCTCGATCCGACCGACGACGAGCTCACCGCTGCGCTCGAGCTTCGATTCGCGCGTCACGTGTTCCCCTTGCCCGGCTTCGGCGTGGCAGCGCGCGACGTGGACGAGCGTGTCGTCGCGTTCGACGATTGGTGGGTTCGCGCGGGACCTGACCACGGGCCCCATTGGCGTCTGGTGCGACGCATCGAGTCGATCGCGATCCGTGCGCGCAAGACCCCTGTGAACATCAGTGGCGCGGCGGCGGCGATCCTGCTCGACCTCGGCTTTCTTCCGGAGCAGATGCACCTGCCGGCAGTCATGCTGGTGATGCCGAACTTCGTCGCGAACGCGGTCGAGGGCGCAGCGCAGGCCCCGGCGGTACTGCAGCGTCTGCCCGCGCCCGCGGTACGCTACGTCGGCACCGCGCCGCGTCGATCGCCGCGCGCGAGCTGAGATCGGCGTCATCGTCGACGCGCGACGCTGCGGCTCACGATCGCGCGCTCGTCGAGATCGAGCACGTATCGCCATGCGCCGACGCCGAGGATCGATCCATACGCGAGACCACAGACCACCAGCTCGATCACCGCACGCCACCGCGGAGACACCGTCACCTCCGGAAGATCGACGAGCGCGCGAACGAACACGAGCAACACACTCGCCACCGAGATCACACCGAGGACGCGAGCGAGCGCGATACCACGGTACCAGCTCCCCGTGTCCAGCCGAACCTGTCGCAGCGACGCGCCCAGAAACCACGCTCCTGCCACGGTCACCGACGCCGCGCGTGTCCAGACGACCGCCTCGAACGGTGCGATCCTTACAATCGCGAGGAGCACCGCGATGCCCACCACCGTCGTGATCAGCGCGAACGCGAGCTCGAGTCGCACCGTACCCTTTGCACGAAGGCTCGCGGTGAGCACCGCAGACTGCTGCGGCACGAGGTTCGCGAGCACGAGCACCTGCACGGCCCACGCCGCCTGCGGCATGTGTTGCCCCGTCCACGCGAGCAACGCGGGCACGGCCGTCACGGCAACGAACACCGCCACGCCGCCGCCGACGATCGCGACCGCCTTGCCTGCGCGATGGATCACCTCGTGCTCGCGCGCGCGCTCGCCAGCCGCCTGGAGATCCGCGAACACAGCGAGCAACGGCGCGACCACTGCGGTCACCGGCGTCCGCGCGAGCTGGACCAGCTTGTCGGCGAGCCCGTACAGCGCGGTCGCCCGCGGATCGATCAGTACCGACAGGAGCACCTTCACGCCCTCGCCGATCACGACCTGCAAGAACGCGAGTCCCTGCATCGGACCACCGATGCGCAGCACGGCGTGGAGCCCTGCACGCGTCGCGAAGATCGGCGAGATGGACACGCGCGGATCCTCGCGCTTGACCCATCGACGGCCGAGCACGAACGCGGCTGTCTGCCCGACGGCGTGACCGATCGCCATACCGACGAGCCCGTGGCCGAGCACGAGCAGCGGCACCGTCACCACCATCTCGACGAACGACGCGAAGATCGTGAGTCGATGGCTGAGGTCGACGCGCTGCAGGCCGGACAGGACCTCGAACGAGCACCCGATCGTCAGCCGCAGCACGAGCACCGCGATCACGATCAGCATCGCGACGTGGGCATCTCCGATGAGCTGCGCCGGGACATTGAGCCAACGCAGGAGCGCCTGGCCCCCCAGCCACGCGACGGCAACGCCGACCACAGCGAACGCCCCGACGACCGCCGTGCCCGCACCCAGGATCGATCGCAGCCGCGCGTAGTCGCGCACGCGCACGCACTCCGCGGTGAACTTCACGTACGAGACGCCGAACCCGACGTTTGCGATCGACACGTACGCGGAGAGCGAGAAGATCAGCGTCCAGACGCCGTAGCCCGCGAGCCCGATGTGCGCGAGGACGATCGGCGTGACGACGAACCGCGAGCCGACGCGCCAAACCTCGGCGAGCGTGCCGACGACAAAGCTGCGGCCGACGTTGTCGAAGCTCACCCGCGCCATGGCCGTAACCGCAGCTCCGCACCAACCGTACCATGGTAGCTTCGCGCATCAATCGGTAGCCGCGGGCATGAGTGACGACGACCACGACGACGACGAGCGCGGTGAAAAGGTCCCGACCGGTCGCCTCTCGCGATTCGCGAAGCTGATCAGCGTCGGCGCGCGCACCGGTGCAAGCCTCCTGCTCTCCCGCGATGGGCGTGGTGCGGCCGAGCATGCGGCCGAGGTGCTCGGATCGCTGCGCGGGCTCGCCGCCAAGGTCGGGCAGATGGCGAGCTACGTCGACGGGTTCGTGCCCGACGAGCATCGCGAGTCGTACGAGAAGGCAATGGGCAAGCTGCTGTCGTCGACGCCGCAATCGTCGCCCGCGTCGATCCGCAGGGTCGTCGAGAGCGAGCTCGGCAAGCCGGTCGCCGAGCTGTTCGCGACGTGGGACGACGAGCCGCTCGCCAGCGCGTCGATCGGGCAGGTGCATCGCGCGACCCTGCACGGTGGTCGCGAGGTCGCGGTGAAGGTGCAGCACCCCGGGATCGAGCGCGCGATCGAGTCGGACCTGAACAACGCGGGCGTGCTGCAGAGCATGGTCGGGGTACTGGTCTCGAAGAACATCGGCGTGAAGGACGTGTTCGAGATCGTCAAGCAGCGTTTCCGCGAGGAGCTCGACTACGAGCTCGAGGCGCGGCGCCAGCGACGGTTCAAGGAGTTCCACGCCGGCGACGAATGGATCCGCGTGCCCGAGGTGATCGCCGATCGCAGCAGCAGGCGCGTGCTGACGAGCGAGCTCGTCACCGGCGTCAGCCTCGACGAGATCGCGAGCACGGCGAACGAGGAGCGCCGCCGTCACCTCGCCGAGACGCTGTGGCGCTTCGTGTTCCGCGGCAACCTGGTCGCCGGCATGTTCAACGCCGATCCCCACCCCGGCAACTACAAGTTCGCCGATGACGGGTGCGTGTGGTTTCTCGACTTCGGCTGCGTGCAGGAGATCGGCGAGCACGAGCTGACGTGGGCCCGCAAGACCCACCACGCGGCACTCGAGGGCAACGAAGCCGGGTTCGAGCGCGGCGTTGCGAACATGATGTTCCTCAAGGGCGGAGCGTACGAGCGCGCGGTGCTCGACTACGTGCGGCTGTGCTTTCGCCCGCTGTTCGAGTCACCGTTCCGGTTCGAGCGCAACTACGTCACGAAGGTCGTGCGCGAGATCCAGTCGCTCAAGCGCTTCACCATGTCACGTGATCCGAGCGTCGTCGCGATGCCGCCCGGCCTCGTGTTCATGAACCGGCTGCAGTTCGGCTTTTACTCGGTGCTCGCGCGCTTGGATGTCGACGCCGACTACGCCGGCGTCGAGCGCCGGGTGATGGAAACCGACGGCATCTGATGAGCGGTTCAGTTCTCGGCGTACTCGAACCGCCAGCTGTTGCCGCCGCCGAAGCCACTGGCCCAGCCGATGTTGAGCTTCGGCGGCACGCCGCCCTGGGCCATCCGCTCGAGCAGGCTGCGCGCGAGGTTCGGCATCAACGATCCGCGCAGCGCGTGATCGAGTGCGCGCGCGCCGGTCTCCGACTCGGTGCAACGGCTGACGAGCTCGGCGACCAGGGAGTCCTGGAACGTCACCTGCGTGCCGTGGGCGAGCTTGATCCGCTTGCCGAGCGACGCGAGCTTCAGCTTCGCGATGTCGGCGAGGATCTCGGGATCCATCGGGCGATACGGCACCATCGTCATGCGCGCGAGCAGTGCCGGCTTGAAGTGCTTGGAGACGATCGGACGGATCGCCGTCGCGACGTCCTCCGCCGACGGCTTCGCACCGTCGGCGTGCAGCTTCATGATCGCATCGGTCGCGAGGTTGCTCGTCAGGATCACGACCGTGTTGCGGAAGTTGACCACGCGCCCCTCACCGTCCGACAGCGTGCCCTTGTCGAACACCTGGTAGAACAGGTTCATGACCTCGAGGTCGGCCTTCTCGCACTCGTCGAGCAGCACGACGCTGTACGGCTTCTGCCGCACGGCCTCGGTCAGCATGCCGCCCTCGCCGTAGCCGACGTAGCCGGGCGGTGAGCCGATGAGCCGGCTGACCGTGTGCTTCTCCTGGAACTCCGACATGTTGATCGTCGTCATCGATCGCTCGCCGCCGTAGAGCAGATCGGCGAGCGCGAGCGCCGTCTCCGTCTTGCCGACACCGGACGGTCCGACGAACAGCATCACCGCGATCGGTGTCTCGGGATTGCGCACGCCAGCGTGGGCCATGCGAATCGCCTCGGCGACCGCCTTGGTCGCGTGGTTCTGGCCCTTGATGCGCAACTCGAGGTTGTCCTCGAGCTGGAGCACCGTGTCGATCGAGCTCGACTTCATCTTGCCGACCGGAATGCCGGTCCAGTCCGCGACGACCTGACCGATCGAGTCGCGATCGACCTCGGCGTGCACGAGCGGGTTCTCGCCCGCGACCTCGGCGACGGCGAGCCGCGCCGCTTCGACCGCCGAGAGACGCACCGCACGATTGTCCGCGTCGGCGGCGTGCAGCGCCTCGAGTGCATCACGCAGCGTCGCGATCGCGGCCTTCTCCGCCGCGAGCTTGGTGTCGAGCGCCGCCGTCTCGACGCCGATCGCGTCGATGCGCGCCTGCAGCTCGGCGAGCCGACCGCCCTCGTCCTTCGCTGCGCCGTCGTCGATGTCGCGACGCCGTGCCGTCTGCTCGCGCTCGAGGCTCGCGAGCTCGCTGCGCAGCATGGCGATCTGCGCCGGCGGAGCATCTTGCTCGATGCGCACGCGCGCCGCCGCGGTGTCGAGCAAGTCGACCGCCTTGTCCGGGAGCTGCCGACCGGTGATGTAGCGCTCGGACAGCTCGACCGCAGCGATCACCGCATCGTCACGCACGACCACCTTGTGCGCGTTCTCGTAGGTGTGCCGCAGGCCACGGAGCATCAGGATTGCGTCCGCGACGCTCGGCTGATCCACCTTCACCGGCTGGAAGCGACGCTCGAGCGCAGCGTCCTTCTCGAAGTACTTCTTGTATTCCGACCACGTCGTCGCCGCGATCGTCCGCATCTCGCCGCGTGCGAGTGCGGGCTTGAGCAGGTTCGACACCTCGCCCGCATCGGCACCCGAGCCGATGAGCGTGTGCGCCTCGTCGATGAACACGATGATCGGCGTCGGCGAGCCCTTCACCTCCGCGATCACCTTCTTCAGCCGGTTCTCGAGCTCGCCGCGCACCCCGGCGCCCGCCTTCAACAGGCCCATGTCGAGCCCGAGCAGCTCGACCTGCTGCAGCTCGGCCGGCACCTCCTTCGCCACGATTGCGCGCGCGAGGCCCTCGACGAGCGCCGTCTTGCCGACGCCCGGCTCGCCGACGATGATCGGGTTGTTCTTGCGCCGTCGCGCGAGGATGTCGATCACCTGCCGGATCTCGGCGTCGCGGCCGAAGATCGGATCGATCTCGCCTTTGCGCGCCCTCTCGGTGAACGAGACCGTGAACTTGTCGAGCGCTTCGCGGCCCGGTGACGACGGTGCGCGCGGTGAGCCACTGGCGTCGCTCGCGGCCGGCACCTCCATCGCTTCGCGCGTGCCGGCGATCACCTCGGCGAAGACCTTCTTCAGCTCGTCGAGATCGATCGCCTCGAGGTCTTCGAACGACTCCGCGGTGTACTTGCCGACGCGGCTCAAGAACTCGAGCAGCAGGTCGCCCGAGCGCAGCTGCACCGCGCCGCGCTCGAGTGACGCCGTCACCCACGCGTTCTCGATCATCGTCCACAGGTTCTCGGCGAACACCGGCCGACCTGCATTGCCCGTGCGCATCTTCTGTAGCGAGCGCTCGACCGCATTCGCGATGCGCAGACGGTCCTTGCGAAAGTGCTGGAGGATCGCCGCGACGTCGCCGTCCTCGACCTGCAGCATCCCGTGCAGGTAGTGCTCCGGTGCGATCTCGTACGTGCGACTCGTCGCGGCGCGACTGACCGTGGCTTCGAGGATGCCGGTGCAGGTGGGGTTGAGACGACGGACCAGGGCTCTCGGATCGACGCGCATGATGACCTCGTTGTGTGGCTCAGGTTGGGAAGAAGTCTTCGGGGTGTGATTCGGCCGCAGGCGCGACCGGAGCCCCGGTGGGGGACTGGATGGGAACGTGAACATGCGTGACCTGGCCGCCGCCGACCCGCGACGAGAGCCAGGTATCGATGCCGATGCGCTGACCGGCGGCTCGGCCGAGCTGAAATGGCGGCCGTGCGCGCGCATCGAGGACGAGGTCGAGCTCGAGATCGATCGGCTCGGGCGACATCATCTCGAGCAGCTCGCGGACGAGCGGGTACATGTCGCCATCGGCGAGGAAGCGGCGGAAGTTGTCGTGCAGCGGCCCGATGCGCACGACCGCTTTGCCGGCGCGGTGGAAGCACTGCACGCCGAGCACCGCGCTCTTGCCGAGGATGCTGTTGCTCTTGGCGAGCAGCGTGCGCTGGGTCGGATCGAGCGGCACCCAGCCGCCGGCGAACTGCAGCATCTCGATCTTTGCGTCGCCGAGCGCCTCGCCGCAGATGTCTTGCAGCGCAGTCTCGATCGCGCGAGCGGATCGCACGCGCGTCGCGAGCAGCGGTGCGAGCCGGGCGAGCCGCCAGATCGGGATGTGCTTGGTGCGACGACCCGACCACGCATCGAGGCCGGCGAGCGCCAGCACCCGGCGGGTCCAGCCGTCGGTGCAGTCGAGTGAGAACTCGCGCGCGAGGTCGAACTTCGTGCCGATGCGGAACACGAAGCTGACGAAACGATGGTGGAACAGGTCGAGGAAATCGCGGCGCATGTTGGCGGCGTCCTGCGCCTGCGCGATCTCTTCGGCCATGAACAAGGGCAGCGGCGTCGCCGATCCGGTGAGGCCGAGGAACGTCGTCGTCACCTCGTAGCGATGGCGCTTGCGCTCGAGCGCCGCGTGGGGCGCACGTGGGATCTCGACGTACTCGATACGGCTCACGTCGCCGTAGGAGAATGCGAGCGACGGATCGTGGCGGAAGCGAATCGCCTCGTTGCCCGCGGGACCGTCGGCACCGATGCGCGCCGCGGCGCTCGTCAGTCGCTCGATCGCGCCGACGGTGACGTAGAAGTCCCACCGGGTCGCGTTCGCGAGCAGTTCCTCGTGCAACGCCGTCGACGGCTGGCCAACCGGTGGTTGGCCCGGCAGGTCGCCGGGCGCCGCTACAGGATCGTGCGCTGACCGTTGCGCGCTGGCCATCGGAATTCCACCTTCGATGGATGTAGGGACAGCTTCAGCTCGGTGAGCGAGTTGAGCGCGACGTGGCCGGCGAACATCTCGTCGAGCACGCAGCCGAACAAGAACGCCTCGCCCGCGTTGCCGAGTCGGGCCTCGTCGACCTCGATCTCGATCCGCGCGCCGCGAACCGGCGCACCCTCGAGCAGTCGCGTCATCGCGACGGCCTGGACCTTGCGCAGCGCCTCGACCTTCAGCTCGTTCGCGCGGCCCGCCGTGTCGCTGACGAGCCGCTGGAAGTTGTACAGCGCCAGGGTCGCGCGGAGCACCGCGACGTCCGCGAGCGACGATCGCGACAGCCCGAGGTGCGAGAGCAATCGCCAGTGCAGCTCGTCGCCGAGCACGGGCCGCGTCGGCACCGTGACCGGCGTGATGTTGCGCAGCGGCGCGGGCGAGGACACGCCGCGTGGCACGACCGATATCTCGCCGATCTGCAGCTCGGCCGGCAGCTTGCGGTTGGTCGCGATGAGGTCGATCGAGAGCACCTCCTCGACCTCCGACGGCGAGACCTCGCGCGGCGTCACGATCGACAGGTAGACATCCATCGCGTCGTCGATCGGCGACGTCGTCGGTCGCAGCGTGTAGTAGGCGGCGTTCTTGCCTTCGGTCGCATGCGTGTACGCGACGAACGGCGCGTAGTTCTTTCGCGCGGTCTGGCCCTGCCGCACGCCGACGACCTCGCTGACCTCGAACACCTCCATGTGCGCCGGCTTGACGCCCGACGCACGCAGCAGCGTCTCGTGGATCTTCGGGTCGCGCTTGATCGGATCCGCCGACGTCTCGAACAGGTTCACGACCGGCGTGCAGAACAGCCGGAAGTTCTCGACGGAGATGCGCGCCGGCAATGGCGGTGGCCTCTCGAACACGAGCGCGATCTCGAAGGCGTCCTCGGTGAATGTGACTCGATCGAGATCGAGGATGTCGATGAACAGGAACTTCGACGGCTGCGTGAAGTACTCCTGCAGGCAGCGATGGCCCTCGGGCGCGAACTTCGGCCACGGCAACAGCGACTCGGACTCGCGAAAACCGACGGGTGCGATCGACTCGGGTGGCAGCGACGCGCCGGTCACGGTGCCGCACTTGACCGAGATGCTGCGGCAGTAGCGACGCAGCCACAGGTACAGCATGCCGGTGAGCGACGTCTCGCCGTGGAGGAACAACCGGATGCCCTCGCGACGACCGATGAACAGTCGCCCCGCCTCGGTGGTGATGAAGCGCAGACGGATCACCGGGCGATGCGCCGATGTCTCGTCGAGCATTGCGTCGGTGAGCTCGAGCGGCAGCAGCTCGACGTCGGCCGTCGTGCGGAACTCGCAGCTCGTGCCCTGCAGCGGCTTCGCGGCGACGCGAGTGCCACGCGGCACGTGGCCGACGGCGCGAAGCGTTCGGATGGCGGGGCTGTACTGCACGATGCTCGTCGCCGGCACCGGTCGCAGGTAGTGCGGCAGCAGCAGCTGCGCGAGGCCGTGGACGATCGCGGGAACGCCGTCGTCGATCTGCTCGCGGATCCTCGCCGACAGAAACGAGAAACCCTCGAGCAGGCGCTCGACGTCGGGATCGCTGCCCTTCTCGGACAGCAGCCCCGCGGTGGTCGGGTGCACCAACGCGAACTCGCGGCCCATCTCGCGCAGATACGCGAGCTCGCTCTCGTAGTACTTCGCGCCCACCCGAAACCCCGGAGGAGCCGGAGTCTACGCTATTCCACGTGCACGCGGCCGGTCGAGCTCACCTCGGTACGGACGCGGACCATGCCTTGATGGCGGTCACTGGCGAGTCGCGCCGCAATCTCGAAGACGAGCGTGAGCGGGTCGTCGCTGGGCACCAACCGAACCCGCACCTGCTTGAGCCGCGGCTCGTACTCACCGACGGTCGCGCGGATGCTCTTTTCCATGATCTGCGCCGCGTTCGGGAAGTTGTGCACGAGATCCGAGATGTCGATGATGCCGAACCCGCTCGCACACATCGAGTCACCCACACGGGTGTTCAAGATGGCGCGGAGGTTCTCGAGGATCGACTGGACCTCGTCGGCCGGACGCAAGGGGTCGGACGATGCCAGCCGCGACAAGAGACCGCGAACTGCCATGGTCCGACCCTAGGCGAGACAGTCGGGGTCAGGTGTTCTCGCGCCAGTTGTCGTGGTGGCTGATGCCGCCGTCCTCGTACGTCCACGTGATGTTGTGGAACACGAAGCCGACCTCTTCGGTGGGCGGGCTCAACGCGGACGCCGGATCGATGACGTCGGGCGACGTGCGGACGATCGACGCGACGCGGCCCTCGCCGAACTCGACCGTGAAAAAGTGCTGCGTCGTTCCGTCGCCGGTCGGGCTCGGGCGGAAGAACTTGAACACGCCCTCGATGACCTCGTTGTTGCACAGCGACTTCGCGATGAGCGGGCTCGACTTGTCGATGCGCTTGCGGAGCTTGATCGGCTCGAATGTTCTGCGACCGGTCGCCATGCCGGAGCCCTTCTCGCGCGCGGTGCGAACCGCGTCCTCGAAGAAGAGGCACTCGATGCTGCCTTCGCGGCCGAGGCTCGTCTGTGTCGACTCCCCCGTGACATCCGCGCCGTTGGATTTGAGAAAGAGATGAACTGTCTCGGCCATGGTGTTGCCACCGTAGCAGCGTGTCCGAGCCGCGACAAGGTGGCCCGAACGGCCAACTGGCTCGCGAACTGGCTCGCGAGCTGGCTCGCGAACTGGGGCTTGGTTCATCGGTTGGGGGGCGAAAGGGCTTGGCGGGGTGGCGAGTCCCACGTCATGCTCGCGGCACCCGAGGCCCATGCTCCGCATTACCGTGACGAAGTCGGGCGAGGCAGCGCGAACGCATGCGTTCGACAAGCGCGAGATCACGGTCGGACGCACGACCGCGAACGACGTCGTGATCCCGGAGCCAGGCGTCTCGAGTGCGCACGCGCGGATCCTCTTTACTGGGACTGATGTGACGCTCATCGATCTCGAGTCGACGAACGGAACGTTCGTGAACGGCACGCGAATTCAGGGACCGCACATGCTCGGGCCGCGCGACGAGGTCTACATCTGCTCGCATCGCATCGAGTTCGATCATGCCGGGCCTGGAGCGCACGCGAGTGCCGGCGTGCCGCAACCATTTGCGCCTGTGCCGGCGTTTGCACCCGCCCCGTCGTATCCGGCGCCCGCGCCCTTTTCCCCTGCGCCCGCGTTCGAGGCCACGCCGGCCGGTCCACCTTCGATGCCGCCGCCTTGGTCACCGCCACCACCGATGGCACCCGAGCCCGCGTTCGAGCCCGCGTTCGCGCCCGCATTCGGCGGGGCGAACCTCGGCGTTCCGTCACCGGTCGGTGTCGGCGGACCGATGCCGCGGTCACGTCTTCCGGACGAGCCACCGACGATGCCGCCACCCATCGGCGGGCCGATCGGATCCATCGGGGCGATCGATCCATCGATCGCCGAGCCACCGCCGATGGCACCACCTCCATCGATGCCACCACCTCCGCTCGTCGTGGCGATGCCCGCACCCGTGCCGCCCGCACCCGCGCGTACCGGCAGCACGCTCTTGCCGGACGGCGGAGGCGTAGCGCCCGATCCCTTCCCCGCGATCGTGCCGCTGCCCGTCGGCCTGGAGTCGAACGTCGACACGCGCGAGCCTGCGGCAGTACTCGATCCGATCGCCCACGCGTCCACGGGCTATCCCGCGCCGGTACAGACGGATCCGCCGGATCCGCCGGCTTGGACGCCCGCGCCCGCGAGTGCAGTCCCCGAATCCGTCCCACCCTCGATGCCACCGCCCGCGTTCGCCGACACGGCGACACTGTCGCCGGCGTACGTGACGCCACCGGTCGAGCTCCCGATCGCGGTCGTCGAGTCGCCGTCGGGACCGATGGCCTCGACGCCGTCGGGGATCGCCGAGATCGCACCGACGCGCAACGAGAGAACCCCGCGCGGCATCGGTGCATCGCCCGAGCCCGCGCGCACGCCGAGCCCACAGCGCAGCACGCCGTCGCGGCCACCCGGCGTGCCGCACGTCGTGCCGGCCCCGAGCTCGCCGCCCGTGCGATCGAATCCGTCGGCGTCGCCGGTGTTCATCGATCCGCGGCTCGTCGACTCGCTCGACATCGACTTCACCGATCTCGCACAGCTGTCGGGCTCGGCGCTGTCGCGCGCAGCATGTGCCCGCGTGTTCTCAGCGGTGTTCGACGCGCTGTGCGACGGCGAGGATCTTCCGGCGCGCGACGGTGAGACGCGTGCACGCGCACGCAGCGAGGCGGTGCGGCTGCTGCAGGTCGCCGCCGACTCCGTGAGCGGCATCGAAGTGCGTCCGTGGTCCGAGCGCATCGCGAGCGAGATGTGCGGCCTCGGTGCGCTGTCGGCTCGCCTCGCCGAGAACGAC
>Ga0105048_10005669_pt1 | contig 20162 bp, 23 predicted proteins | sample MAT05_FD_78382 | JGI IMG/M metagenome (GOLD analysis project Ga0105048, IMG submission 78382) | Freshwater microbial communities from Lake Fryxell liftoff mats and glacier meltwater in Antarctica - MAT-05 | ecosystem: Environmental > Aquatic > Freshwater > Ice > Liftoff microbial mat | place...
CACGTGAGCTGCTCGATCCACTGACGCACGAGAGGCAGTCCGCCACTTGCGTCGACAATCGCGGAACCAATCTGCGGCATTGCACTCGACCCCAGAGTGCCTTGCTGTCCCGAGCGCGCGGCCATGCGGAGGTAGAGGACCGAGCCTCCTGGCCCGAGCGCTCCTCACCCAGTCCGACCCTTCGGCTAAACGCGCATGAAATCCAGTCTGTCTACTTTCGGAGCCAGGCGCGACCGGGCTGAAGTGCTTTGGTTTTCCAATCCCGGCGGCCGAGTAGGCGAAGGCCATGGTTTCTCGATTCTCAAGGAGAAATCAGACCAACGGTCAGCTCGGGCTTCTGCGAGTGGGTCGAGAGCAACAAGACCTGATCGCGGTACGGAAGCGCGCGCATGTGGCGGGTGGTGAAGGGGATCTCGAAGCTCGACGTCGACCACTTCTTGGTCTTTGGCTCGTAGATTTCCACCTTGCGGCTTTCTTCGACGCCGTCCTTGCCCTGGACCGAACCACCGACCAGGAGCAGCTTGCCGCCGGCTGCAATCAAATCGCCCGAAAGGCGAGCTGCCGGGCACGGAAAGTCGCTGAAAGCCTTGGTCTGGAAGTCGAACTCGAGGCAGCCCTCGACCAGATCGAAGCCTTCCTTCATGCCACCGACGATGACGTACTTGCCCTCGAACAGGGCACCGGCGAAGGCGCGGCGGGGCCCGGGAAGTTGGATGTCCGTCGCTTCGAAATTCACCTTCGCGTCGTCGAACGATGCCTTCCAGATGGAGCGGTCATGGTCGAACGCATCCTTGCCCTTGCGGCTCGGATCGTAGTTGAGGCCGCCGAAGATCCACAAATCGCGGCCATTCTGGGCGACTCCGAACTGCGTGCGTCCGCGCGGAAGCGAGGAGAGGGGGCTCCACGCCGCCTTGTCCCAATCGAAGCCGATCACCTCGGCGTGGGAAACGGCGTCGCTCCGAGCATCGGTGAGTGGCTCGTGGCCGAAGCCACCGATCGAGATACCACCAGCCTCGGTCTCGACGACTTGCATGCTCTGGCGCCGGTACACGAAGGGAGTCGTCTCGTGGAACTCGAGGGTCGCCAAGTCGAAGACCCAACTCTCGGACTCGAAGTGTTCGCGTGAGAAGTCGTGCTGTTCGAGGCTGTCGTTCCCACCAAACAGCAGGATTTGTTCGCCGTGGGCCATGATGCCCTGACGGTTCTTGGCGATGCCCGGGTACTCGAAGGTCATTTGGCCGTAAGCGAGGCCAGCCTTCAGCGAGACACGTTCGATTGCGCGAGTACGCCCGCGGCTGTGCATGCCTCCAATGCCGCCCAGTACGACCAGATCGTCGCCGACCTGCAAGAGTTGGTGAAAGAAGCGGCCATAAGCGAGCTTCCGTACGTCACTCCAAGTCTTCTGACCCGGCGCGAAGCTCCGCAGCTGCCCTTCGCGGCCCGAGGCATAGACGAGCTTGCCGTTCGAACTCACGGCGATGCCGAAGGCGTCACCCGGAAAGTCGGGGCCCTTGGACCAGGTCTTGGTCGCTGTGTCGTACACGTCGACCAAGGTCAATGGCTGGCCCTCGCTCGACATGCCGCCGACCACGACCAGACTTTTGCCCAGGGATCCGACGCCGACGGCGCGACGACCGAAGGGAGCTGGAACGGCGACCCAACCAGCGGTTGGCTTCTTCAAGTCGAGCGAAAATAGCTCGTTGTTGAAGACTCCGCCCTCGGGCTTGCCACTCAGCGTCCAGCCGCCGACCAGGTAGACGGTTGAGCCAACGAGGGCAGCCGCATGCGACGACAGGCCCTTGGGGAGTGCCGGCATGTCGCTCCATGTCTTGTCCGCGAGCGAGAGGCAGCGCGCCTCGGTGACCGAGGTCATGACCGTTGGCTCACCGGCAGCGTTAGAGGCGTGGCTACCGCCGAAGTGGCAAAGTCTGCCGTCGAACGATACGGCAGGCACCCCTTGGAGCGCTTGATTCATCGTCGCGATCTTGGTGAAGCTACCAGGCTGGGTGACATCGAAGGCCAAGACGTCCGCAGATTGCCCTTCGCGCGAGTAGGCATGTGGAATGCCGGAGTAGCCACCCAGCAGATAGAGGGTGCCGTTGGCACTGGCGGCACCAAAGCTGGTGATTGCCGTGGTGAGCGGCGGCAGGAACGTTCCATTCGCGCCGCTGACGGCGGGGGTCACGCTGCGCAGCGCCGGCTTTTCCGCAGCAGGGTTCGCGGGTGCCGGGGGGGCGGCCGTCTGAGCGGGCGCTGCGGGGGCGGCCGCCGCGGGTTCGTTGGGGCCGCAGGCGACCGTGCTGGAAAGCAACAAGGCGCCGCACAAGAAGGAAGAACGCGGGGGGAGCGAAACGGTCATGAGTTTTTTTCTCGTTGGGGGTCAGGGAATCGAAAGGGCTAACGGGAGCAGCGAAATGAGGAGCTCGCCACTCACGTACCGATGAATGCGCAGCTTGGCGTAGGCGTCGCCTCGGGCAGCGCGAACGACATAGGTGTTGGGTTTGGGATCGAGCGTGTGGTCGGGTTGGTAGTCGTACCAATCCTCCAGTACGGCATTGGTGCTCATGGTCGTGGCGCCCGATGGACCCTCGATCTCGAGCAGCTCGTCCACGCGGAAGCCGTCCGCTGTCGTGCTGTCGACGTCATCGCAATGGCTCTCCGTGTCATCGAGCTTCACGCCGCCGTCACCCTGGCCGCTCGTCCCACTATTGGTGCGAAAAACGAAGCGTTGGATGGCCAAGTCCCAGTCTGAGCTGCTGTCGGGCCTGGCGATTGCGACCACGCCTTCATCCAGTTTCACGTAGACCCAGTCGTCGTAGCTGCGTGCGTCGACGTAGATGGTGTTCGCTGGCTGGGGCGTTCCATCGTCGTCGGTCCCAGCATCGTCTGGTCCAGCCGGCTCGGGGTCGACATCGGATGGGATGAGATCCTCCTCGGGTGGCTTGATTCTCGCCCAACGAAAGCTGACGACAGCCGAGGTGCCGGCCTCGTCGTAGTAGTCTTCGATGCGCAGCTTGTAGAAGAGCCCGGCGGTCGAACGGACCAGGAACAAGGTGTCCTTGGGCGTGAGCGCATGGGTCGTGACGTCGTAGTCGTACCAATCGCTGAAGACATTGTCGGGGCTGGTGTCGTCGTCCTCGCCATCCTTCAGGTCCACACCCCAACCGGCCTCGGCCCCAGGCGCCTGCGTGACGGCTTCGAAATCCTCGCCGGGAAGCGCCAAAAGCCGTACGCCACCCGAGCCGCTCACCCCGCCGTTGGAGAGCACGCCGAAGCGGCGAAATGAAAGGTCCCAATCCCCGGTGTCGGCATAGCCGCTGTCCAAATCGAGCTTCTGCCAATCATCGGCGCTCGTGGCGTCGACGACGGTCGAAATGATCGATCCGTCTCCGAGCGCGGTGTGCGTGAAATTTCCGCTGGTGCGCGGGAGGTCGGCGGGAGCCGAGCCATCGTCGTTCGGACCGACTTCGAGGTCGGCATCCCGCGCGCCCAAACGATCGGCGCAGCCCAAGGGTGACGCGGCCCAGACCAGAGCGATGGCAAACAGTGCGAGTTTTCTGACCATGGTGTTGTTCCTCAATAGTGTCCGCCGAGACCAGCGTAGAACTGGCGCGGGAGAATGGCGGCGTAGGCGTCACCGGCGTTGGCCAGGTTGGTGCCGCCGACGAAGAGCTCGAAATGCCGAGTGAAGGTCTTGGAAAGGCGCACGTCGAGCTGCAGCACGGGTTCGGGTGTCACGGCCAAGCTCGAGCCGTCGGCCTGATCGAGGAAGTAGGTGCGATCGAGCGACAACGAGCCGCGTGTCATCAGGCTGATGCCGCTGGGCGAGTGGGTGCTGACGGTGCGGAAGGTGAAGCGGTGGACGGGTCGACCGTTCAGGGGACGATCCAAGGCTTCGTCGCGCGTGTTCATCAGAGTGTAGCCGAGTGTCAGCGTGAGGAGTTCGTGGGCCGACCAAATGGCCTGGCTCTCGAGCCCCATCGTCCAGGCGCGATCTATGTTGTCATAGCTGTAGAGCGTGCCGACGATGCCTGGATTGGCGACGTTGACCGTCGAGATCATGTTGGTCAGGTCGTTGCGAAACCCGGCTACTGACAAGAACCACTTGCGTTCAGGGCGCCATTCGGCGGAAACGTCGACGCCGTGCGAGGACTCGGCGCCCAGCTCGGGGTTACCCAAGACAACGTAGCCGACGGCCGGATTCTCGAAGCGGAGCAGCAGCTCCTGAAAAGAAGGCGCACGAAAGCCGCGCCCGTAGCTGGCTCGTAGTGTGAGTTCGGGCAAGGGATCGTAGCGGAGCGCCAGCTTGGGCGAGAGCTGGTTGCCGAACTGCGAGTCGAGATCGAGTCGCGCGCCCGGTACCACCGTTAGAAGTTCGCGCGTGTCCCGCTTGGCCACCACCCAGCGGTGCTCGGCGAAGCCAGAGTAGCGGGCGCGAAACCCCGTGGACGACAAGCGCTGGGAGTCGAGGATCTGCGAGAAGACTTCGCCTCCGACCGTCGTGCGCTGTCGGTCGTTCCAGCTGTACGCGGCGGTGGTAGCGGCCAGGCCCTGGTGCTCCTTGTTGTCCTGGTAGCTGTCGAGCGCGGTGGCCAAACGCTGGTCGTTCAAATACTGCTCGCGAAACTGGGAGTATTGGGCGCTGGCCGAGAGGAAAAACTCGGCGCTTTTTTGCGTGAACATGCCAGCGGCGGCGACCTGCTCTTGCAGCTGCGTTCGGTCGAAGATTGCTCCGCCGGCCGCCAGGTCCGTGCCGTCCAAGCGATTGCGCGTGTAGTCCAGGTTGAGTCGGAGGCGCTTGGTCCGGCTTGTACCAATGGTCAGCGCGACCCCTGCGGTATCGAGACTGCGCGCACTGCCGAGGGTTTGGACGTCGTTGGGCGAGGCGCGGTAGGCGCCGGTGTGTTGGTGACCTGCACTCAGCGAACCACCCAGGCTCTTCAGCGGCCGTCCAGCAACTCGGGCGTTGGCGACCGACCCATTGTTGGTTGCGACGCGGGCTTCGGCGTCGGCCTCCAAGGGGGCTGAACTCTCGCGGGTGATGATGTTCACCGTGCCGCCGATGGCGTCTGACCCGTACAATGCAGAACTCGGACCGCGAACGATTTCCACGCGCTCGACGTTCTCGAGTGAATAGCGGGATAGGTCGATGGCCCCGCTGACCCGCCCTGGCAGACGCTGCCCGTCGACGAGAATCAGCGTGTATTCCGGGTCCAAGCCGCGAATCCAGATTTCCGTACCCGCGAAGGTGCGCTCCACTTGGATGCCGGGTTCGGCCTCGAGCGCAGCGCCAACCGTCGTCGCGCCCGAGCGGCGGAGGTCGTCGCGTGAGATGACCTGCGTGGAGATGACGCTCTCCGAACGCTTCTCGGGGACGCGCGCGCCCGTGACGACGATTTCGCCCATTGCACCTCCGGCCGGCGGAGCTGGAGGCGGCAGCTCCTCGATGGTCTCGGCGACCGTTTCGCGCTGTTCGACGGCTCGAGGTCCAAGCACGATTTCGTACGCGACGCGTACGCGCACTGGTTCGTCATCGACTCGAGCGGGGGCGAACGCCAGGGCAAGGGCGGCCCGTCGCACGGCGGCATCGATGATCGACCCGTGCGACTCGAGCACTGTGGCTTCGCTCACATGGCCGTCGAGCTCGATCACCAGTTCGAGGGCGACACGTTCGCCCGAAGTTCCCAGCTCGACCGACTCGGGGAGCTCCACATGGGCCTCCCCTAGCCCTCGCGGCGGCGTGATCGTGGCGGCCAGGCCAGCCCTAGCAAAGGCGAATAGTCCGCAAGATAAGACTCGCATGAGGCGTCGAGCCTGCGCGCCTCTTTTCGGTGTTTTCGCAATTGCTAGCAATTTTGGCTACCGTTTCTCGGTTCGAACTGGGTACGCGCTTTTTGATACAAATGGAGATGCGAATCAAGTGCAATAAATATCTTGACGCAGACGGGCCCGGAGGATTACCGATCCGGCATGAAGACTTCGCCTCATGGTCCGGTCCCGTTCCGTCGTTCCTTTGGGGCTGGAGCCCTGCTGATGTCTGTCGCTAGCCTTTGGGCTGTTGCCTGCATCGAGGCAGAGGAAAACGCGGACGGCGGCGGTGGCGCTGGCGGCTCCGAACCTGCGACGGGTGGAACCAACGGAGCTACGGGCGGCGGCGTCGCCACCGGGGGTCAGCCGGCTGAAGGCGGAGTGGGCGGGGAGGGTGTAAGCGGCGAAGGCGGCGCGGACACCGAACCGCCCGTCGATACCAGCGTCCGCAGCTGCAGACGCTTGGTCGAGACGACCGAGTTCGGGCTCAAGGAGAGCGGCACGGTTTATTTCGTGAACGTGTGCGCGCTCGACCACCCGATCCGGCACGTCCGCATCGAGCGTGCCCTTGCCCCGGCTCCCCATGGTTCGACCCAGATCCTGCTTGGAGCATCGAGTGCGCCCGTCAGTTCGAATCCGGTGCCAGGTACGGGTCAGTTCAAGGTCATGCTTTACGGCGGCGGATCCGGCGGCCGTCCGCCTGCTAGTCTCAGCGTCCTCTTTGCCGTCCAAAACTCGGAGCTCGCTGCGGCAGCAGACTGGGTCCACACGTCGTCGACGATCTGCTTCGACCTGCTCGCTGGTTCGGAAGCAATGCCGCCTCGGATCATCGCTTGGCGCGACGGCGTAAACGGAGCCAATTGCGACGACAGGATCACGTTAACGCTCGAAAGCGCGTCGTTCAGCGAGCTGCATTGGGATGGCGAGACGGCAGGCGACGTGAACGACACCAACCTGTTTTTCCGTCAAACTTCGCAGAACTCGACGGTCTACCTTTCGGATGAATCGGCGGTCGACCCGAGCGATATTCCCGAGCCGATCCGAGGTTAGTTCGCCGACCCTGAGCCAAGCGTCAGGGCGGCGCACCACGTCAACGCCACGCCGCGCTCTCGTTCGTCGTGAGTCGTGCTGCCTTTTCGAACTCCGCTCGCGCTTCGGCATGTCGGCCAAGCTTCGCGGGCAGGTCGCCGCGCACGGCCGGGAGCAGGTGATAGCCGGCCAAGGCTGGCTCTTGCATGAGTTCGTCGACGAGCATCAGGCCTTGGCGCCTGTCATGGTCGCCTCGCTGGTGAGGAAGGCACGCGCAATCTCAATCGTCGAGAGGCCCGCGACCAACACATGACCGACGATGTCGGCATCGAGGCAGTGTCCTGGTTACGGCATCCGATCGAAGTGCGACTCGTCGAATTCACCTCTTCGATCGGCGACAAATGGGAGGTGCTTCCTTTTCGATTCACGCCTGACCTTCCAGACGTTCCCTACGAGTCGGTGGTGGTGCTGCTCAGCCCTGCGGACTGGGCCCGCCGAAACGAGCTGAAATGGCCGTCCTCATTCGACCCGTCCGACCTGGAAAAGGTCGCCTAGGACTGTGGATACCGAGGCCGATTGGGCGCGCCGGCGCGTACGCCAATCCGAGCAACAACGCAGCCGCGCGGTACTCGACTTCGTCGTCCGCCTTCGTACTTTTCCAGGCAAAGCCAGCGCGGTCGGAATTTGGCGTCACTCCACCGGACGAGTTGCGTCACGTGCACACCGAGCACGTCATCTACGTCGAGAAACAGCGGCTCATCCGAACTCACTTCGAGAGCTTCCGGAGGGTCTCGTCGTGAGCAACGATCATCCGCTTGGTCGACTGGTCGCAATCCTGCCGCTGTTCATCTCCCTCGGTCTGCTCGAGGCAACGGATCGACTCCGCCGGGCGGCCTCCCGCTACCTCTCGCCACGACTCGCTTCGGGTTTCGCGGTGGCGATTTTCGCCGCTGCCGTGGCATTCTCGTTCCGTGGGGCTTGGAAGCAGTACGCGATTCGATCCGATAGCCGCAATCTCGCGCTCGAGTGGCTGAGCCGCAATGCGCCCGCCGACGCACGGATCGTCGTCGATCAGTCGTTGGCGATGGATCTGTCGGCGAGCAGTAGCAGGTGGCGCGTTCGCACTGGAAAAATGAGCCAAGCGTGCAACGCACACGATGCCAAGGCCGGGCGGCGCTTCGTGGTCGTCGGAACGAACGCACCGCTACCCGCGCCATTGCGCGAACTCCAGCCCCAATTCCGCGCCGGCTCGGGCAAGGGCAGCCGTCCCGCCCGTCAACCCGCGCTTGGCCGTCTACGAGCTGCGCTAGCGGAGCGAATGGACCGGGATATGCTTGGCAGGGTGTGCCCCGGCCGTCGCTCACGGGTCCGCCGCCGTACAGTGCAAGGAGCCTGAACCGCACGGTCATCGAGCTGCCGAGTGCCGCCTGGGAAGAGCCGCCACTGAGGTCGCGGAGGATGTGGCGGAGGTGCTGGTGCTCAGCGTGAGTGGGGAGGTCCTCAACCGTGCCCGGTCAGCCCGCCACAAGGTTGCCTACGCTCCAGATTTGGGCTCAACGCGCTCGAGCTCTTCGACATCTGCCAGGTCCTTGTAGCGCCCGGCCGACTTCTTGTTTTTGATGAGCGCAGATCTGCCAATATAGGGGATAGCCAGACCGTCCAGGTCGAACTTCCCAGACCCCTCGAGGGCCTCGTCGAACGACACGCCGCTGATCTGGGTGAGCACTTCGACCTTGAGCGGCGCGATACCAAATCGATAGGCGTCACCCTCCTTCGCAAAGTGCTCGGCAGTCACTTGGTGGGCAAGGAGCGGTGCTCCGAATTTCTCCAGGGCCGCATGGACCCGGCGAGAGTTTTCCGCGGTTGGCCTGACGAAAATATCCATGTCGTCCGTGGATCGAACGTGTCCGTACAGGACAACCGCCCAACCCCCAACGAGCAAAAATTCCGCGTCTGCCCCGCAGAGTTCAATCAGCAGGTCGGAAAAATCCTCGGGTAGCTTGGTGGTCACTTCAGCCACAGAAAAACTTCTCTCCTGGCCAATCGGAGCGCAGCAGGGCAGCCGACCGGCCACGCAGCTCCTGATGATGCTGGACGAGACGGGCTGCAGCGGCCAGTCGCTCCTCCGGTGAGCTATTCGCGTAAGGTGGCGACTTGGGCTGACCCAGCGCAACGACCTCGACCGTCATCACGGCTCGTCTTGCCTCGGCTCGCGCCTGCCTGGCGGCTTGCTCTACTTCGTCGCTCACGCGGCAAATCTAGCATGGCGGCTCGGCGTCACGGATGACTTTGCTTCGATTCGCTCACGATGCCCGAACAATGGACTGAGTTCAGGCTGCGTCGCCCTCAGGTCGCGGGCTCGTAGACATCCGCCCCCCCGTAACATTTGGCGTCAACCACGCCCCTGCGTGGTGCGGCAATCACTCGGACGCCGCATCCTCCGTTGGTACCTGAAAGAACGTCAGGCGATTGCCGAAGGGGTCTTGAGGGCTCTGCCTACGACGTCGGCAACGATGCGCTGGAGACGGTCGTCGGGCTGACAGATGGGTGGCGACGGCGAACTGCTCGGTAGCAGGGACGCACCTGCAGCCGCAGGTCGCCAGTTGGCACGACCGGTGCGTATCCTGCTGGCATGATCCCACGAGTCCAAGCTTTTTTCGACAAGGACAGCTCCACCCTTACGTATCTCGTCTCCGATCCGGCTACCGGCGACGCCGTCATCATCGATCCCGTCTTGGACTACGACGTGTTCGCTTCGCAGACGAGCAGCAGTGGAGCTGATCTGATTCTGGACGCCATTGTCGCTCAGGGCCTGCACGTTCGCGCTTCGCTCGAGACGCACGCGCATGCTGACCATCTGTCGGCTTCTCACTACCTGAAGGAGAAGCTCGGCATACCGGTCGGGATTGGACGGGACATCACGCTCATTCAGGAAACGTTTCAGCAGGTGTTCAACTTGCCGAAGGTTGCAAAGACCGACGGCTCACAGTTCGACCTCCTGCTCGAACCAGGGCAAACGAGCCGCTTCGGCTCGCTCGAACTCTTGCCGCTGCCCACTCCCGGGCACACACCCGCTAGCCTCAGCTACCGAATCGGCGACGCCGTTTTCACAGGCGACGCGTTGTTCATGGAAGACTATGGAACGGGTCGCACCGACTTCCCTCTCGGCAGCGCTCGAGCGCTCTACCACTCGGTCCACGACGTGCTCTACGCGCTTCCCAACGCGACCCGAGTGTTCGTCGGGCACGACTACCAACCTGGGGGGCGGCGCGTGCGCTACGAGTCGACGATAGAGCGGCAGCGCTCCAGCAACGTCCAGCTCCGCAGCGGAACCGAACTCGAGGATTTCGTGCGTTTCCGCGACGCGCGCGACAAAACCCTCCGCGCTCCGCGCCTCATCTACCAAAGCGTTCAGATGAACGCTTTCGGGGGACTCCTTCCCGAGCCCGAAGAGGGGGGCGGCCGCTTCTTCAAGATCCCTTTGAACCGCCGAATCAAGACCACTTCCGGTGGCACGCCCCTGTCCTGAACTCACACGTGGGCGCCCCCAAAGGCGCGCTCCGGGGTGACCTCATTGTGGCGGCTGGCGGGTCGAGGACTCACCGCTCCGCTGCGGCGCAGGGTCGGCCTTCCCCGTCGATCTAGCCACGCCAAAGAACGCGCGCGTCGACGTGTCACGCCGCATTTCCTCCACTGAACCAGGCTGGGCCGGCCCTGGCAGCCGCGCTGGCCGGCCCGTATGCTCTGGTATGCGTTGCCCCCGAGACTCGACGGACCTTCGAACCCAAACCTACGAGGCGAGCGTGGAGGTCGACCAGTGCCCCCAATGCTCCGGGCTGTTCCTGGCCAAAGGGGAGCTGGAGACGCTCCAGGCCTCGATCGATACCGACGAGCGCAAAGCGAGCGTCGACGCGCTGCAAATCTCGCGCGCGCCCGTCGACGCGCAGGATACATCCGCCATCATCGCTTGCCCCCAATGCAGGGCGACCATGGACCGCCGTCGCTACGGCTTTGGCTCACAGACTATGATCGACGAGTGCCCCCAAGGCTGTGGGCTTTGGCTCGATGGTGGGGAGCTCGGTCAACTGGAGACTCTGTATGAGTCCAGCAAGGACGAGCTTCAGATCCCGCTGACGTGGCGCATTTGGGCTGCTGTGCGCGGCGCGCTCGGCAAGGCCTAGGCAGCGCCTCCGTCCATTCCGTAGCTTCGGCGATTTGATTGGTGCTATTCGATGAACCATGACCCAGCAAGTACCCGTCAAAATTGGTGACCAGCTGTTTCAGCGCGAGGACGGCGCAGCGTTTGGCGCCGTCGTCGGCATCCATGCGCACGAGCTCTTGGTCGAGGTCGAGGGCGTAGGCCAGGCGGTCATCCCGGCGGCCGCCATCAAAGCGGTCCACGACGGGAAGCTGCTCGTTGACCTCGCACAGCTGCCTGCACCGCTGCGCACCTCGATCGAGCACGCTCACGATCGCGAGACGGAATAGCTGCGGCTCGTCTGCAGGCAAACACGAGGCGAAACAGCGCACACGCAGCGCCTGCTCGAGTTGGCTAGCCGTCGCTTTGGCGCATTTGGTAGGCGGCGTAGCCGAGGCCCGCGACGCCCGTGAACGTGGCGGGAAAGAGCAGTGTGCGAGAACCAATGGCCACGTAGCTGAGTCCGCCCAGGATGCTGCCGCCGATGAAACCGAGCGCGAGCAGCACGTACAATCCCGTGCGACGCAGGTCGACCCGGTCCCCGCGCAACGCCGCGCCCGCAGCCAAACCGAGGTCGGTGATGATCCCGGTGATGTGCGTCGTGCGAATGACCGCGCCGCTGTAGCTCGTCGCGAGCGCGTTCTGCAGCCCACAAGCCATGGCCGCCAGGAAGTCGCCAGCGGCTTGCCCGTTGACGAGCAAGTAGGCAGCGCTGAAAAGCAGGGCGGACTCACAGACGAGGGCAACCCCATAGCGCCGACCGAGTTGCAGCGCCTCATGCCGGATCAAGACGCCACTGAGCACGCAACCAAGAAAGAAAGACGAAAGCACGAGCAAGGCGTGCAGCGCGGCGGCATATTGGCTGCGGGCCAGCTCAGCGCCGAAGATCGCAGCGGTGCCAGACATATGGCTGAGTGCCTGGTGATGAAGGCCGATCAAGCCGGACGCGTTCACGCAACCGGCACAAGCCGCAAGCAAAGCGCCGCCCAACAAGATCCATCCGGGAATGGGTTTGGTCAGCATGGGTGTCCCTGAATACTTGCAGCGACTCGCCGTGTCATGAAAACATCGTGTACGGCTTGTGAAGGCCGGAGGGTCGGTTAGCGTCTCGAGCTAGGGTATGGCGCAATTCGTTTTCTTCCTGAGTGCGCTGACGACGCTGGTGTTCGTCGTTGACCCATTCGCGGCCGTGCCCGTCTTCTTGGTGATGACGAGCGGCGACACTACGGCTCAACGCAGCCGCACCGCGCGGCGGGCCGCCTGGACCACGACTGCTACGCTCGCCGGCTTCGGCCTCTTCGGAACGACGCTATTCGGACTCCTGGGTATCTCGGTCGGTGCGTTCCAGATTGCCGGCGGCATCCTCTTGCTGCTGCTCGCAATCGACATGCTCGGCGCTCAGCGCTCGCGTCAGCGGACGACGCCCGAGGAGGAGGCCGAAGGCATCGAAAAGGATGACATATCGATTTTCCCGCTCGCCATCCCCATGCTCGCAGGACCCGGCGCGACCTCGACCGTGATGGTGCTCGTCTCGCGCGCAGCTGGTCCTGTCGAGCTGGGGCTGCTCGGCGCCTCCATCGTGCTCGTGGGGCTCCTCACCTTCGTCACCCTGCGCGCCGCCGGGTCGCTCAGCGCGCGCCTCGGAAAGACGGGACTCAACGTGCTCCAGCGCGTCATGGGCCTCGTCGTGTCGGCGTTCGCCCTCGAGTTCATCCTCACCGGACTGCGCGCGGCTTTTCCCGGACTCGGCTAAACCAGCGCGCCATTGCGGGGCTGCCCTTCCATCCTTTTCGCTTGCGCGCCGCGGCCAGGTGTCTAGATCGGGGGCCCGATGGAGCTCTCGACAATCCTCGCCTTCGCCGTCTCGGGGGTCCTCGTGGGCACTCTCGTGGGCGCAACCGGCGTTGGCGGCGGCTCGCTGATGACCCCCATCCTCGTTCTCCTGTTCGGCGTGAACCCCGCGACGGCCGTCGGCACCGACTTGCTCTTTGCCGCGGCCACCAAGAGCTTCGGCACGGTGCTGCATGGCCTGAATCGATCGGTGAGCTGGAAGGTGCTCGGCCGCCTCTCGCTCGGCAGCCTACCGGCGGCCGCCGCCACGCTTTGGGCACTGCGCTTCGTCGATCCGCAGGCCAGCGCTGTTCTCATCACGCGCGCGCTCGGCGTTGCGCTCCTCATCACCTCGACCGCCATCGTCGCGCAGCCGTTCTTCCAGAAGCTGACAGCGCGTCGCCGCCCCTCGACCGCCGTGGAGGAAAGCTTCGTCGAGGCAAGGAACGCTCAGGCAATCGAGGCCGAGCTGGCTCGCGCCGAGGAAGAATGTGAAAGTCGCCCCGGCGCTGCCTGGCGCACGGTGCTGCTGGGCACGGTACTGGGCGGTCTGGTGACGCTGACCTCCGTGGGCGCCGGCGCGCTGGGCGTCGTGGTGCTCGTCGCGCTCTACCCCAAGGTGCGCGGCGTACGCGTCGTGGGGACCGACATCGCTCACGCCGTCCCGCTGACGCTCCTCGCTGGCCTGGGTCACGCGACGCTCGGCGGCGTCGACTTTCCCATGCTGGGCGCGCTGCTCTGCGGCTCGCTCCCTGGCGTCTTTCTAGGAACGCAACTGGCGTTTCGCGTACCTGAGCGAGTGCTCAAGCAGGGCCTCGCCGCCATCCTATTCGTGGTGGGCAGCAAGTTCGTCTTTTGAGTCAGAGGCAAGACCGCGGCGCGAACGTGGCTCGCGCCCCCCAGCGGGCTAAGGTGAGGCATGACTCGCGCCCCGTTCTTGCTCCTTGGTGCGCTCGCGCTGTCGTGCGGAAGCAGCACCGGAGACTGGGATGATGCAGCGGGCGGTTCGGGCGCTTCCGGTGGGGCCGGCGGCTCCGCCAACGCGGGACAGTGGGCGGTCGAGGCCCTGCCCTATGCGGTCACCGCGGGTCCAGCGATCGAGAGCGAGCCTGGCAAGTGGACCTTCGTGGGCTTCCCCGATTCTCAATGCGCCAACGGCACGTCCACGGGCATCGCAGTCAACACCCTGGCCAAGCCGGAGGGGCTGCTCATCTTCATGCAGGGCGGCGGAGCGTGCTGGGACGCGGCGAGCTGCCTGCTTCTGAAGTCGTCGGTGCACCTCGAGGACGAGGTGGGTGAGGCTACGGTGTTGGCCGAAGCTGGCAGCTTGGGTGGCCTCTTCGAACACGACAACCAAGCCAATCCATTCGAGAATTACGCCTACGTCTACATGCCCTATTGCACCGGCGATCTGCACGTCGGTAGCGGCATGCAAACCTACGACGCGGGCCTGGGACCGGTGACGATCGCCCATCAAGGCGGGAACAACGTCGCGGCGTACTTGAAGCGCTTGGTTCCTACCTTCGTCAGCGTGCCGCGGGTGGTGGTGAGCGGCGTCAGCGCGGGCGGCTTTGGCGCGACGCTCAACTGGTGGCGTTACCAAGGAGCTTTCGCCGGCGCGCGCGTCGACATCTGGGACGACGCCGGCTTGTTGGTTGATGCGCCGGACGCGCGCTGGGCGACCATGGTCTCCAACTGGTCCATGGTTTTGCCCCCTGGTTGCGCGGCCTGCGCCGAGCGCTTGTCGGCCTGGCTCCCTTTCTTGGGTCAGCACATGGTGGCCCCGCGCCGCTACGCACTGAGCGGCTACCTGAACGACACCGTGATTGGTGGCTATTTTGGCCTCACCGGCGGTCAGATCGAGACCCAGCTGCTGGCGCTGCGCGAAGCCGCCGCGGACAACCAAAAGACCTTTTTCCTGAGGGGAAGCCAGCACAGCGTGATCGGTGAAGGCGCGACCACCGTGGCCAGCGACGGCAGCACGCTGCTGCCGTGGATCCTCCAGTACGCGCTCGACGACCCCCAGTGGTCCCACGCCGGTCCGTAGGCGACGCCGGCGCACCGAACTCAGCTGATAGCTCTCAAGCTTCGACCAAGCTGAGTCGTTTGCGCGCTGCAACGCGAATGACCAGCCAAGACAGCAGACCCAGTGGTCCCACCAACAAGGTCAGAACCAGCGACGGCACCACGAAAACGTGCCGAACGCCCAAGCGTCGCGCATCCCGCGCTACCCAAGCGCCCACGAACAGATCAAAGACGAGGTAGTGCGTCCAGCAGGCGAGAATGATCGCCGGCGAACTCCGAAAGAGCGCAGTCACACCCGCCAGCGAGGAGAAGGTGGCGTCTTTGGGCCCCTGTCCAGCAAAGAGCAAGAACCCATACGCCACGGCTAGCAGCGCGGGAATGTAGACCGCGTGAACGATGCGGTCGGTCCAGCGCCAGGCAGGGGCAAAACCGGCGCTCCAACCGCCGAGGCCCCGGCCCGATTGCACCCGCTACCCCCAGCCAGCCTCCAGCAACTCTGGGAGTCGAGAACCACGCGTCCCGACAACGGCGTCGACGCAGCCGCCACAGCAGATGGCGCAGATGCTCATCGCTGAGTTCTTGCTCTATCGCCCGCTCGGAGCCGATTCGATCTGGGCCTTGCACGCCGGGTTCACGGGCGGGGCGGGCTACCTGAGAATTCCCCACCCGGACGACGACGTCACCCGGGTGGTTGGTTTGGTCACCAGCCTCGCGTTGGGTGTCAGCGTGGGGCCGTGACCGGCTGCGCAGAGCTCTAGCGCACTGGCCCATTCAGGGCGTTCGCGCAGGTGAGCTGCCGCGGACCGTAGAAGAGGCAGTCGAACTCGGGCTCCTGAATGACGATGCGAACGTTCTGAGGAAGGGCGAGGTCACCCGCCGCGTCGGCCGTGATCTCCTGAAGGCGGCCCTCGACGTCGCACGCTGCGCCTTCCATCAGACCCACCGTTTGGTTGGGTCCGACATGAATAGTCCAAGTCTCCTTCCAGGATTCTCGGCAGTCGTCGAAGCCCACGACGACCACGTCCGTCGAGCTGCTGCCGCCCTCGCCGCCCTTGCCGCCTTGCGCCGCATCATCGCTGCCCGGGGCTCCTCCGCCGCCCAGCACCGACTTTCGCACAATCACCTGCGTGCCGTCGTCTCCTTCGCGGACGAGCACATCGCCCGAGCAGACGGTGAGCTCGTGCGCCGCGGTGAACCCGCAGGGCAGTTCCTCGTAGTCTCCGTCGGGGGCGCTCTTGTTGTGGACCAACACGCCCTCCGCAAAATAGTTGTGGTCGCCAGCCACCGTCAGATCGAAGACGCGCGCCTGCTCGTCACCTGACTGGTAGTGGGGGGCCGGCAGCGATGCGGTGATGAGTTCGCTTACCCTCGCAGCACGTAGGCTCCCTGGGGCCTGCCAGGCGTCGTCCAGGGTCACGAACGAGCCTGAGACCTGGAACTCGCCGATGCGCACGTAGCGCCCAGTCGCGTCGTCGTAAAATGGATGTTCGGCCGTAGCGCGCAGGGTGGCGCCACTCGGGAGTTGCAACCGACCCACCTGACGAAGCGTATTGCGCACGCCCACCAGCGTTTGCGTGCGCACGCGGCCCCTCGCGTGATCCCAAGAGAGCACGTCATCGCCCAAGCGCAGATCCTCGATCTTCCGCGGGCCGCCAGGAGTCGCGATGCGAGTGCCCTCGGCCAGACAGTTGTCCTCAGACTCGGGGCCGCCCCCCGTGCCGTCGCCGCCCGGCTGCCCTCCCGAGCACGCTTGCAGCGGCACGAGCAACGACAGCGCGACCAAGAGCAAGGTGGGCCAAGAGCGGCGGACGACAGAGTGCATGCGGGGCTTTGTCGCAAGCCCCGTGCCTGACCTAACAGGGTCCGAGGCTGACCAAGAAGTTCGAATACCTCTTGGGCCAGCCGCCTTCGGCTTCGAAGCATCTGGCACACGTGGGCCAACCCTGACGAGAAAGTCGCTGACGGTGCAAAACTCCTGGATCATCGAGTCCGTACTCGAAGTCGACCTCGGGAAGTTGACGCTTGGCCTTCGGGATCAAGGCGCAATCGAGACCTTGCTCCAGCGGATTTAGCTGCCGCGGTGCACTCGCTTCCAGCGAGCAATCAGTTCTTCCGGATCATTGGTACTTAGGTCCAGCCATTCGCCGGCAACGAGCGCTCGGATCTTGTTGACCCAACCGTTCTGAACGGCGTCGATGGCTCGCAAGTGGAAGAGGGTCACCTCCGCACCATTGATGCGAACCTCTATGACTGGATCAGTCGGCCCGTTGCCGGCTGCGGACAGCAGGGTTTCACGGGCCCAGACGGTGATCGGCTTACCGGCCGCCCGCGCGGCTCTATCAAGGGCCTCACGAAGTCGTTGCCCCTCAGCGCCTTCCCCCAGACCGATAACCAACTGTGAGCGTTCGCGTTCCATGTGCCTTGGTAACACCAGAGCAATGCCGCGGCATTGCCGAGGCATTGCCAGACTGCGTGGACGCTCGCGTGGCGCGAGGCGTCGTTTAGGAGCAAAATTCTATTTGTTGCCTACTTTGCCTGGGAACACTGGGCGAAATGCGAACGATGGACTTCCATTCGAACATCCACTAGCGAGAGCGCCCCTAAGTGCTACCATCGGCGCCCTTCAGCCGACTAGTCGCGATGGTTGCGTGACGGTACGTGACCACACATGCACTGCCTTGACAGGCTGTGGACAACTGGTGGACTGTTCAGGGAACAGAGGTGCAGACATGGACGAGCAATCACGACTCCTAACGCTACTAGCAACGCACGCATACCAGTATCAGCCTGAAAGTCCTTTCACGCTGGCCTCTGGGCGAGTTAGTCCCGAGTATCTCGATTGCAAGTTGGCGCTGAGCCAGCCGGAAGCTGTTTTTTGCTTGGGCAAGTTGCTTCTAGCTCGGCTCAAGCCCCAGGTAGTGGCAATTGGCGGACTCACGATGGGATCGGATCCCATCGCGGTCAGCACTTCAATTGCGAGTTTCGGCACTGATCGGCAGGTTCGTTGGTTCGCAGTCCGCAAGGAACCCAAAATCCACGGCAGAAAAAAGCTGATTGAGGGTGACGTCCGGGAAGGTGAAACCATCGCCGTGGTCGATGATGTCGTCACCAGCGGAAGCTCCACAATCCAGGCAATCATGAAATGCCGAGAAGCCGGTTTTAAGGTTGCTCAGGTCATTGTGTTGGTGGATCGTGAGCAAGATGGTGGCCTTGACGAGATCCGGAAAGTCGTCGGCGAGGACGTTCCTGTCGACGCCATCTTCAAGAAAAGCCAAATTCACGAGCGATGGCTGGACAAAATAAAGTCAACACGGCCGATCTTGGAGAAGACGGCCTAAAGGCTCTTCGGGAGTTTTTCGAGGCACGATTCGCCGGGGATCCGACGATTCGTCGCGCCGTGGTCGGCGTTCTCGACAGCATTATCGAAGGTTGGCAAAGCTCGGGCAGTATGTCGCCCGACAGCTTTGAATCCCTGAAAGCTCGACTTACCCCGCGCTTCGATGCGTTGGCGAGTCTTCCGACTACCGACTGCAAGCCTCAATGCGATGGCCTTGTTGATGATTGGGAGGACTTGGCGCCTCAAATCTCCTGGGGCTGATAGCTAAGTATCTCCTGATTGAGTTCGGTCATGGTCCTTAGGTTCGCACCCAAAGCCACATCATATCGATTTTCCAGCTCGCTATCCCCATGCTCGCAGCACCCAGCGCGACCTCGACCGTGATGGTGCTCGTCTCGCGCGACGCGAGCCCGTTCGAGCTCGGACTGCTCGGCGCCTCCATCGTGCTCGTCGGGATCATCACATTCGTCACTCTGCGCGCCGCCGGGTCACTGAGCGCGCGCCTTGGAATGACAGGACTCAACGTGCTGCAGCGGGTCATGGGCCTCGTTGTGTCCGCGTTCGCCGTCGAGTTCATCCTGACCGGCCTGTGCCAGGCCTTTCCTGGACTCGGCTAGACCAGCGCGCGATTCGCGGACTCGGATTCTCGAGCGTGCGCGACTGCACGAGTACTGGAGGACGCCGACCGTGATGACCGCGATGTGCCCCACCCTGCCGTTTGGCGTCTGCTCACGGTCTCTGGGGCGTGACGACGAGGCGTTTCCGATCGTAGCCGTGCTTTTCGAGGCGCTCGAGGATCTGCTCGTAAAGCGCCGGGTCGAGTTTCGGCTTGCGACTCAAGATCCACAGGTAGTCACGCGAAGGGTGCCCGACGACCGCGTACTCGTAATTTTTGCCGAGGTCGATGATCCAGTACGCGCCGTGAAAAGGCCAGAAAAAGCTGACTTCCAGCTTGGCGTTGGACCTCTTGTCCACGATCCAGGCGTGCCCGTGGGCGCTGTCTTCTTCTCCGTTGATGTCCGGCTTGCGGCAGCGATTCAAGACGTCCAGTTCGCCGTCGTCGCGCAGGCTGTAGGTTGCCGTCGTCGCGGTGCAGCCCTTTTGAAAGCTCTGCGGATAGCTCGCGATCTCGTACCAAGTGCCAAGGTAGCGCGCGACATCGACCTGCGGCACGGTGGGCAGTTCTCCCAATTGGAGACGCTCAGCGGTCGTCGTCCCGCAGCCTGCCGTCGTCGCGAATAGAAGCGCCCCAAAAAACGCGATGTTGAGTTTCACGGTCTTGTTCTAGCCCCAATCGACTCGATGAGAGCCAATCGTTCAGCAGCGAGAAATCAAAGAGGCGGCGGGGTGGGTCCTTTGAGCCTGCTTTCGCGAATCTGGTAGGCGGAGTAGCCCAAGCCGGCGATGCCCGTGATCATGGCGGGAAAGAGCAATACGCGGAAACCCATCGCCACATAGCCGAGTCCGCCCAGCACACTGCCGCCGGTGAAACCCAGCGCTAGCAGGGCGTACAATCCCGTCCGACCCACGTCGACTCGGTCCCCGCGTAGCGCAGCGCCCGCCGCAAGACCAAGGTCCGTGATGATGCCGGTGATGTGCGTCGTGCGAATGACTGCGCCGCTGTAGCTGGTCGCGAGCGCGTTCTGCAGTCCGCAATATTCGCTGCGCGCCAGCTCAGTGCCAAAAATCGCCGCGGTGCCCGACATGTGGCTGAGCGCTTGGTGATGAAAGACGATCAATCCTGCCGCATTGACGCAACCAGCGCAGGCCGCGAGCAAAGTACCCCCCAGCAAAATCCAACCGGGAATGGGTTTGGTCAGCATCGGTATCCCTGAATACCCACGCCGGGCTGAACGGGGAAGCAGGCCGGCGGGGCGGGACTAGGGCCTGGCGCCGCTCTGTTGAAGCCGTGGTACCTTGTGCCGATGAACGAGC
>Ga0105048_10005671_pt1 | contig 20160 bp, 10 predicted proteins | sample MAT05_FD_78382 | JGI IMG/M metagenome (GOLD analysis project Ga0105048, IMG submission 78382) | Freshwater microbial communities from Lake Fryxell liftoff mats and glacier meltwater in Antarctica - MAT-05 | ecosystem: Environmental > Aquatic > Freshwater > Ice > Liftoff microbial mat | place...
GCTTCAACAGTCCGCTCGAATCACTCAGGCCGAGTGACTCTTGCGGGCTACGGCTACGCAATTTGCGAACCGCATCTGCTACGCCGACGGATTCGGACCGCGCTGTTGCGCTCTTGGAGGCTTCGCCGTTCACCATATTCGGGACCATTGTGGAGTCGTCCCACGGAAGAGAGTCGGGGTAGGTTGAAACATCTCGTGCCGCCTCTATCGTACCCGGTTTGCGGCTGGCAGCAACCCTTGATTCGCGAAATATCTTTTTCGACCGGTCGGATTGCCGCTTGCATTCTTGTGCGCCGGTCGACATACTAACATTCGCGTGATGCCGTCCGTGAACCGACCCTCCAACCCGCGGGATTCCAATTGCCCCGCTTGGTCGCCACTGAAAGTGCAGGCTAACGCGAACCGCCGCCCTCGACCCGACGCCCTCGGGGTCGACATTCGCAAGACTGATTTTTTCCTTGTCGCCGAGCCGTTCATGAGAATTCCTGCCAAAGTCTCCTTCTGTAGCTTCCTTCTTCTGGTTGGCGCGGGTGCGGCACTCACGTTGATGCCGTCGGCTTCGACCGGCCAGGAAGGCAAGGACAAAAAGGATAAGTCCGCGCCCGTCGAGCGGGGCTCGATCGTCGAGGATCGTGCCGCGCGAAAGCTCCTCGAAGCCGGCGACGCTCGGCTCGAAGCCGGCGAGCCCGCGAAAGCGATCGAGGTTTGGCAATCGGTTATCGAACGCTATCCGCGCAGCCGCGTTCGTTTCGATGCACACGTCAAGCTCGGCAATCATCTGCTAACAAAAGAGCGTGCCTTTGACCGGGCTCGCACTCAATTCGAATCGGCCGCGATCGAAGAAAATTCCAACGAAGAACAACGAGCGGAAGCGACGCTGAAGATCGGCATCTGCTTCTACGAAGGCCGCAATTTCGGCAAGTGCTTCAAGTTCATGCGCGACGTGGTCGAGAAATTCCCGGTCAGCCCGCACGTCAATCAAGCCTACTACTACATCGGTCTCGGCCACTTCCAACAAGGGCATTACAGCCGGGCGATCACGGCTCTCGAACGCGTCGGCACCGCGTTGCCGCCTCCGGAAGAAGGTGCGAAGGTCGCATCTGCGGAACTGCTCGAAGCCGGCAAACGCCTCTTCGTCCGTGTCGACGACGCCGATCTCGCGGCACTCGAGCTGGGCAAGACGGTGCCGGTTCGCGTTGAAACAACGAGTGGCGACGTGGAGACCATCGAGTGCGTCCCGATCGGCCGCAATGTGCGATTGGTCATCGGTTCGATGCCCACAATTTTGGGCAAACCGCTGTTGAACAACGGCCGCCTGGAAGTTCGTGGCGGCGACAAGGTCAAGATCTCCTATCGCGATTCGCACACCGCCAACAACAAAGAAGACATGGTGGTGAAAGAGATCGCGGTCGTCGGCACTGCGACCGCCGCGATCATGGACGGCGCGTTCGGCGAGACGCTGCAAGGCGTCGTGCTTGGGCGAGGCGTGAATCTCCAAATTGTGGATGCCGACTTCGACATTACGGATGGAGCCGACGTTCTGAATGCGACGATCGAGGTTTATCGTGAAAAGACCACAGAAGAACTTGCCATGGACCCGGTCCCGGCCATGCCGCCCGGCAAGACCGACGCGAACAAGCTCGATAAATTCAAGAAGATCGACAAGGTTGACGTAATCCTTACCGAGACTAAAGTCATCCGCCCCATTCTTGACTCGGCCCCGCCCCTCGAGATGATGGAAACCCCGAAAGAGGGTGAGAAGAAGACGGGCGAACCGGAGAAGGGTCCCGAACCGAAAGCTGTCGAGCCCAAAAAGGACGAGCCCAAGAAGGATGAGTCCAAGAAGGAAGAGGGTGAGAAGGCTCCCGAACCGAAAGCCGTCGAACCGGTCAAGAAACCCGAGCCGAAGTCGGTCGAAGATGACGGCACCATCCACTCCGGCACGTTCCGTGGCATCGTGTCGATCGAAAAGAGCGAAGAAGCCAAGGCCGACGACAAAGTGCTGCAAGCCGTGCCGAACGACTTAATCGTGTTGTCTTACATCGACGCGAGGAACTCCACCGGTGAAGTACGCACGGTGATGTTCAAGGCTCGCGCCGTCGAAGGCAGCCTCGGCAGTGTCCGTGTCTCCCAGACGCAGATCTCCGACCAGGATCTCCGAGTGCGAACGCAACTGAAGACCGCGAGCGCGTTGACGAACATCGGCAACCGTTACAAGGAATTCGGCCTGAAGGGACACGCCGACCAGAAGTACCAGCAGGCCATGATTCTTTGCGAAGAGATCAGCGGCGAGGCCAAGAAGCTCGGCGGCCGTACGCTGGAAGAGACCTACGTCCAGCTTTGGAAGATTTACTTCGAAATGGACAAGCTCGATCTCGCCGCGGCGATGAGCCAACGCCTCCAACGTGACTTCCCCCACAGTGAATTCGTCGACGCCGCTCTCATCTCGCTCGCCCAGGTCGCCCGCAAACAGAACGACCACAAGCGAGCCATCGGCATCTACAGCAGCGTCCTACGGCTGACCAAGAGCCAACTCTTGGGCGAAGCTCAGTCGGCATCGCCGAGTGCTACGAGGATATGGCCAAACTGGCGGAGGGCACCGCCGCCCAGGCGCAATTGACCGATCACTCGTTCCAGGAATACAAGAAAGTCTTCGACAAGTACCCGGACAGCGGACGCGTGGGCGAGGCCGTCTCCAAGATGGCGAATTTCTACTACATCCAGAAGGACTACGCCCGTGCCATCGACGTGTTCGAAACCGTCCTCCGCTCGCATCCGGACGCCAAGTTCCTGGATGTGATTCTGTTCAACTACGCCCGCTGCCTCTATCGCCTGGAGAAAAAGGCGGAAGCTCGGAAGCAATTCGATCAACTGATCGCCGACTTCCCCGAAAGCCCCCTCGCGAATGACGCGAAGAAGATCTCCGAGGCGCTCCGCAAGGGCGGTAACTGAGTTTTCTTGGCGAACTGAGCGGCGTGAGCCGCTTGGTGATGCGGATCCAACAATGAAAAACACAGAATCTCCGATGAAATCGAACTCCTCTCAATCCATGGCTCATGGTTCCTCCATGCTTACGCGCAAATTGGCGGTTGCCTCTCTTCTCTTCGCCCTGATCGGGAGCGTGCTGGCTCAGGCGCCGGCCGACCCGAAAGGCAAGGCCGCGGCCAACGAGGCGGCGACCGACGAATTCAACAAACAAGCCGCGAATATCGAGGCTCAACTCGCCAAGACCAGCAGTACCAGCAAAGAAGCTGCTGAGGTCATGCTGAAGTTGATCGACCTCTACCACGACAACGGCCGGCCATTCGGGCTGGTCCGCGTCGCGCAGCCGTTCGTGGCACTCCATTCGGCTCATCCCCGTCACAAAGATGTGATGCTGAAGCTGATCGACGGCCTCATCACCACGGGCCGCAACAAAGACCTGTTGGCCACCGGCCGGCAATTCCTCGCTCGCAATCCAACGGACCCGGCCTGCGCGGAAGTCGAGCGCTGGATGAGCCGATTGCTGCGGCGAACGAATGATAACGCGGGCGCCGCCGCGGTGCTCGAAGCTCATTGGAAGCGATTGACCGCTCAAGAAGACGGCCCCCGCGCCGGCCGCGACGCCATCCAGATTTACCTCACCCTGAACACTCCCGATTCGCTGGCCAAGGCTGCGGCTCTGGGTGAAGACATGCTCGAAAAACTCCCCGCCGGAGGTATGGCGACCGCCGCCGGTTGGAGCGCGGTCGACGCTCAAGAAAAGCTCAGCGCCTGGGCCAAGGCCAACCTCGTGGCGACGAAGCTTTTCACCAAGAGCCCTCCGACCATTCCTTACTACTTGCAGTATCTCCATTCACGCATGGCCGAAAATTACAGCAAGCTCGGGCAGCGGACGAACGCCGTCGAAAGCTGGAAAAAAGCCATCGCTGTCGCAACGCCGACGAAACGGCCCGATCTGTACGCACGCCTGATCGAGGATCTCTTCCAGACCAACCCGAAGCCCGCTGATTTCGAAACCGTCATCAACGACTACGTCACGAAATTCCCGAATCGGCCGGACCGCAACGCGGCCCGTACGCGGCTGGCCCAGGTCTACATTGCCGCCAAGGAACCGGCCAAAGCCGAAGCGATTCTTGCGGAAGTTCTGCCGCTCGACTCCCGCACCTACGGCGCTCATTCGCTGTATGTGCAACTCTTTGGCGCCGAACCGGACATGGCCGCACGTACCGCCGGTCTCGCCAAGGCTGAGAAGACACTCCGTGACGCCGTCGCCAAGAGCACACCAGCCAACGCGCCGCCGCTTCGTTACTCGCTCGCACTCGAACTCCTTCGCGATCGGGTGAAGGACGTACCGAAGGCCAAAGCCGCCGCCCGCGAACTCGTCTTCCAGTTCCCCTCAAACGACGGATACACCAGCGGGGCATTGAATTGGCTGCTGGACACCGCGGCCGACGACGCTGAGTTTGCGGACGACCTCGCCAAGACGATCGAAGCTCGCGCGAAATTCCCGTGGATTTCGACTTACCGTGGGACTCTCTCCGCCTGGACTCAAGGGAAACAGGCAATCAAGGCCCTCGCCAAGCGTGCCCAGAGCGTGAACAACGAATTGGGCAAGTCCGACAAAATTCCGGCCAATGCGGAATGGCTGGCTCTCGATCAGGCGAATGCCGTCAACATCTGGTTGCCGAAGACCGCACAACTGCGTGAAAAGTTGCTGGAACCGGCTGATCTGGCGAAGATGCCTGATGAAGTCGCGAATGTCCTTCTCTCGCATCAACAACTGTACTTCCGGCAATTCGGTCCGGAACCGTCACGGCTACGTTGCATTGACGTCGCCAAGCTCTGGGTCACTCGGCTGCCGAAATCGTATGACGCCGCCACGACCTACCTCACCACCACGAGCGATTACAACAAGCCGGATGCCTTGCGCGACGCGGTCACACACATGCTCACCTTTGATCCGCCTGCTACCAACACCGATTTTGCCCGCCGCATGTTGCTGGGTGTCTCGCAATCGAAGGACGCCGTTCTCGGTGAGAAGGTCTGGGCCTGGACGAAGAAGATGTTCGACACGCGCGGCTACGACAATAGCTCAGCCGTGGGAATGGGCGACACTCTTTCTGCCGTGGGTCTCAAGGCTGAGGCGAAGGAATGTTGGGAACGCGCCCTCACCGGCAACACCGATGTCAACGACGCGCGGGAGAGCGCCTTCCGCTTGCTCGCCCTGCTTCCCGATGCCGACAAACCGAAGTTCCTTGACGGTTTGATCGCCAAGGAAACCGGCTATCAGTTCAGCTATGCCGTGGCTCGCGCTGACATGTTCATCAAGGCCCACGAAGTTCCCGCCGCCGCTAAACTCTTGACCGACTCGGCCAAGAAAGTTCGCGAACGGGCCTTTGGCGGCGCTAACCTCGACACCGATTACAGCGCGCTCGTCAACTGGGTGAATGCCTACCGGGCGGACCCGAAGGCCGATCCGGAAGTCAATCGCCAGTTGTTCACGCTGGTTCGCGACCTGAAAGTGTTCCGCGCGACGATGATTGCCCAGGCTGCTTTGATGGAACTCCCCGACGAGGGGGCGAAGATGCCGCCCATGACCCGGCTGCTCGCTCTCGCCCAGGCGTCGCAGTTCGGTTTCAGCGACAGCACGGATTACGACATGCTCGCCGGCTATGCCCAGTACGCCATGAGCCGTAAGGATTATCTCGCCTCCGCCACGTTGGTCAGCGGCATGCTCGCCAACTTCACGAGCATCGACGAACCGCGCCGCAAGGCCGCTCGCGATCTGCTCACGCAGGCTTATACCCGTCTCGGCGCTGCCGGCGGCGCGGCCATTGATGAGAAGAGCCCGATCGCTCCACTGCTCTCCGCCGCCCTGCAACTGCGGTTGGGTGATGAGAAGCTTGCGTTCGAAACGTACATCGCCAATCAAAAACTCTTCGACACGCACCGCGCCGATGCCCCCGTCGAATTGATCATGTTCGTCTGCGAGACCCACATCGCGGCCGGCGGCGACGACAATCACAACCGCGTTGAAGACATCCTGCGCTCCTGGCTCATCAAGAATGCCGAGATCAAGGAAGTCGATGAGCTTGACAAGTCCCGCATCCAGCTTCTGCTTGCCAAGAACTTCTTCCGGGCCAAGCGATATGATCTGGCCCGGGCTGAATACACCACCCTGAAGAACCGCTATCCGAAGACGCCGCAACTGGTCGAAGCCGAGTTCGGCATCGGCGAGACGTTCATGGAACAGAAGGTGTACGATCAGGCTGAACAGGCCTTCGAACGCCTCGCGGGCAGCCGCGAACGCGACGTCGTCATCCGCGCGGAGTTCCTCCGCGGCGTGCTCGCCAGCCGCCGTGGCGACCGCGATGAAGCCCGCGCCATTTTCCGCGGCGTGCTCGAACGCGTCCCGAACATCGAACTGGCCAACCAGGCGCTATTCAATCTGTCGGAAGTCTACGGAGCCGAGCAGCGCTACGTCGATCAGTTGGAACTGCTTCGCACCGTCGGCCGTCTCGGCCGGGCGAGCAAGCGCTTCCACACGCCGGGCGAACCGCTTTCGATCGTCGTGCAGGATACCGACCTCGGCGTCAGCCGTGGACATAGCCGCATCCCCGTTCGGGTCACCACCGAACCGGGCGGCGATGAAGAAACCATTTACTTGCTCTCCGGCGGCGCCGGCAAGGGCCTCTTCCGCGCCGATCTTGATACCCGACTCGGCACGGCCGCGAAAGACGACCGCACCCTGCAGTTGACCGGCAAGGACATCATCCGCGTCGACTATCCGCCCGAGTTCAAAAAGGAATTCAAGGACGCTCCGCTTCCCGATACCGAGATCCGCATTGCCTCCGATGGCAAGCTCGAGATCTCTTCCTCCAAGATCATTGACGAGGAGGACGAGACTTTCAGCAAGATGCTGGAGCGCGAAGCCCGTGACGAAATGGAAGAGACTCGCAAGGGCGTCTCGCGGCCCAAGAATCAGGTCAAGCCGGGCAATCTCGTCTATCTGCGAGTCAAGGACGCCGACCGCGACCTGACCGATCAGCCGGACAAGATGGCCATCAAACTGACATCCACGAGCGGCGATCAAGTCTCCGTCATCTTGACGGAAACCGGCGCTCATACCGGCATCTTCGAAGGCACGGCCAAGACGGGCGAACTTCCCGCTGGGGCGCTCGCCACCAACACCGCCATCGATCACAGCCCGTTGATGGCAATCGATAAAGACCGCAAGACGACGTGGCTTAGCGAGCCGGACGGGGCTACCCCGAAGATGCTCTCCATCGATATGAAGAGCCTCAAGACGACCGATCATGTAGTTGTCTCAACGCCTAACGCCAAGCAGAATGTCCCGATCCGCACGACGCTGGAAGGCAGCGACGATGGCCGCCTCTGGTATCGTTTGGCCGTCTCGCATCCCGGCCCGAAGGTCGAGCCGGTTGTGGGCGAAGCCGGAGCGATGACCACCCGCATTTATGAAGTCAATGGCAGCATCTTTACGACCTGGGATCAGGTCGTGGCCCTGACGAAGAATTCCAAGCCCGCTATTGAGGGCAAGGCCGCCGATCTGTTCTGGACCCGGCAGCCTGACGAAAAGCCGAAACGGCCGACCACGATCGTCTGGAGCGGCAAGCTCGTCCAGGCCAAGACCGGGGCGGCGCGCTTCATGGTCACCGGCGACACGACCGCCCTGATGGTCGATGGCCGAGTCGAACTGCCGCCTGGCCGCGGTGGTCGTATGGCCGATGTTTTCCTGTCGTCCGGCACTCACGAGATCGCGATCTTCGCGGCCGCCGCCAACACAACCAACAGCCTCGAGGCCAAGTGGGCCGTGGGCGATACGACTTCAACGGATGTGGTTCCGGCCGCTTTCCGTGAAGTCGATTTCGACCTGACTCGCCCGGAGGCCAAGACCGCCGGCGCCGTCCGAACTCTGGGCGACGGGACGCTCGACAAGGACGGCACGTCATGGGAATTCAAGTTCCTGCCGATTGATGTTCGCCACGTCCGCCTCGTCATTCATGAGTACCAAGGTGAAGCGGTCGCGATCAACAACATTGATGTGCGCGACTCCGTCAAGAATCAACTTCACATCCCCACGGAAGCCGACCTGCTTTCGCTGGCCACGAACAACATCCTCGAAATCGGCGGCGGCGACATCGTCACCGCGACCTACATCGACGACGTCAACCAGACCGGCTCCTCCCGTATGTTGAACGCCAAACTGACGGCCACGTACCACAACGCGACGGTCACGGCCATCGGTTACGATTTCATCAAGAACGCTAATGGCCAGGTCAGCAACATCCGCAAGCAACTCCTCCGCATCGAACCGGGCGAGCGGATCGTTGTGGAAGTGACCGATTTTGATCAGGACCTGACCAGTGCGACCGACAAGATTAAGGTGCAAGTTGCCGTCAATGGCGACGCGCCGATCGAGTTGGAAGCATCCGAAACGCAGGCGAATAGCGGCATCTTCACGAAGGAAATTGACACCGCCGCCGCCGCCGCCGAGGGCAAGATTGTCGTCAAGCCCGGCGACACGGTCCACCTTCGCTATGTCGATCAGCAGAACACCGTGCCTGGCCACCCGGCCGTGCGTGAATCGGTCGTTTACGTGACCGAGCCGACAGCCGGCCGAATTCGCGTGATCGAAACTCGCGCTTCACTGCCGCCCAAGGCAGCGAGTGACGCCGTTCCCGTCGTGAAGTATCTGACCGCTCCGGCAGCCGATGCCGACCCGAAGGTCGCGGTAGGCGTGTCATTTGAAGCCCCGTTCAGTGTCGAAGTCATCGACCCGGACGCGGCCAAGGACAGCCGTAGCCGTGTCACCGTCAAACTTCAAACGACGGCTGGCGGGACGGTCGAAGTCGAGTGCGTGATCACTGATCGCCGGCTTGGGTCGACCGCGGCCGAGAAGCCGGGCACCGCCCTCCTCGAAGGCCGATTCACGGGCCAAATCATTATGCAACTGGGCGGTAAGGAGAGCCTGTCTCTGGTGCCGTTGACCGCTTCCATGCCCCGCGACATCGTGGGTGGTCCGAAACCGCCCAAGGAAGAAGGCGACGAGCCGAAGGGCCGGGATAAGACGCTCGTGACCACGGTGCTGAACCTGACCGGTTCCGATATCGTGACCGCGAGTTACAAGGACGAACGTCGCCCCGCCGGCGCCGCCGAACTGAAAGCCGCGGGCCGATTGATCACGGACGGCAAACTCGCCAGCACCGATCCCGAGTACCAGAAGGATGTCGTTTCCGTCCACGTGGGCGAACGGCTTTACCTGCGGGTTATTGATGCCGATCTCGACCGCACCGAGGATCGCGATCGGGCCAAGGTGATCGTCCGCACGATGCGTGGCGAAGAAGAAACGGTTGAACTGGAAGAGACGCTCAACCATAGCGGCGTCTTCACTGGCTCCGTGCTTCTCAAGCCTTCCGACAAACCGATGAAGGGGAACCTGAAGCCGGAGACGGCCGAGATCGAGTGCTACTTCGGCGACACACTCGAAGTGGTCTACACGGATGAACGAGCCAGTTCCTCCGACGGCAAGCTGGAATCGATCGTTCGCGTTGCCGTCATCATCGGCACCGACGGCAAGATCCAGGCCTTCAGCAAACTCTTCGGCGACGAGGCGCTCGCCGTCGAGACGCAGTTCCACATTGCGGAAAGTCACTTCGAACTCTTCAAGAGCCACCAGGCCCTCGGCCGCGAGGCCGAAGCCAAGAGTGACCTGGAAGCCGGCCGTCGTGTGCTCCGTGAAGTGATTGAAGATTACCCGAACCCCAAGTACACGCCGCGCGTTGCGTATCTCCTTGGCCAGTTCGCCCAGGAAATGAAGAACTACGCCGAGGCCGTGAACGCTTACCAGACGATTGTGAAACAGTTCCCGGACCACACGCTGGCGCCGGACGCGCAGTTCAAACTGGCTCAGTCGTATGAAGACGCAGGTGAGTTCAACCAGGCTCTCGAAGCCTACGTGACGCTCGCCGCGACCTACCCGCAGCACGCCCTGATCGCGAACGTGATGGTCCGCATCAGCGAGCACTTCTACAAGGTGGAGAACTTCAAGGTGGCCGCCCAGGTCGGCGAGAAGTTCCTGGAGAAATTCGACAGCCACAAGTGGGGGCCGAAGATGGCGTTCCGCATCGGCCAGTGCTACTATAAAGACAAGCAGTTTACCAAGGCGGCCGAGACCTTCGAGAAGTTCGCCGTTCAGTTCCGCGACGATGCCTTGTGTGCCGACTCACTCTTCTGGGCTGGTGAAAGCTATCGCACGGCCAGTAACATGAAGAAGGCGTTCCAGGCATACAATAAGTGCCGTTGGGATTTCCCCGCCAGCGAAGTCTCTCAGTACGCCCGTGGCCGGCTGGCCCTACCGGAAATGCTCCGCCAGTTCGAGGCAGCCGCTTCGGACCTGGATAAGAAGTAAACGTTGAAAGTGGACGCGTCGGGGCCATGCTCCGACGCTTGCCTTGTTAGGTTTGCGATCACTACCTGCCGGGTTTCCTCATGCTGATGTTGACACTTCCCATTGCCGCATTCTCGTTCCAGGATCTCATGAAATCCGGGGCGATGGGCTACATGTTCGATGGCGGCATCTTCATGTGGCCGATCTTGTTCATGGCCATCCTGGGCACGGGCGTCGTCATCGAACGATTCCGCAGCCTGCGCTTAATCGCGACTGACGGCGACGCTCTGCGTTCGCAGGTGCTCGAGTTGCTGCACGATGACAAGGTCGAGGAGGCGATCGCCGTCTGCGTGCAGGCACGCGGGCCGGTGCCGGCCATCCTCGCCGTCGGTTTGCATCGATACGAGCTCTTACGCAAGCTTAACTACGATCCGGCTCGCATCGAAGAGCAAGTGGTGAAGGCGATGGACGATTACGGCGTGCACATCACCGCCGCCCTCGAACGTCATCTGCCCGTGTTGGCCACGATTTCAAACGTGGCCCCGATGGTCGGCTCGGTCGGCACGGTCGTCGGCATGGTCGTCTTGTTTCAAGACATCGTCGCCAAGTTCGGCACCGAGAACATCGTCATCGCCGCCGCGGCCGGTATCAAACTCAAGCTGATTGTCACGGTCTGGGGTCTTCTTGTCGGAATCCCGGCTTACATCTTTTACAATTACTTTACCACCGTTGTGAATCGGTATATCCTGGAGGCCGAGGAAACGGCCTCGCAATTGATTGAGGCATTGACGTTGCGGCTGGCGTCGGCGGCGCCGACCGGGGAACCTGTGAACTCAGGGCGATCGTTGCCCGTGGCGGGAGGTTCCTGATGGCCGGCGGACCAGCCATCGGCGGGGGCGGCAAACGCGGCAGCGCCGCCCAGACGGTGGGTGTGCTCAACCTGCTGACCGACCTGGCCTTCAACCTGCTGATTTTCTTCGTGGTGTGCGCCTCGACCGAGCCGGAAAAAGGACGCCCCCAGGACGTGCCGAACGTCAACGAGAAAAAGACTGAAGAGTCGAAAGTTCAGCCGGTGAAATTGAGGGTGAGCCGCACGGACGTCTTTCTTAAAGGCGAAACGGAAGAAAACCTGCCGATCGAAGGCCTGGCAGCCCGGCTGAGAGAACTGCTGGCGGAGAAAACGAATCCACGGGAACGGATCGTGATGGTGCAGACGGATGGCGACACGACGTACAGCCAGTGGATCAAGGTGGCGGAGAAGATCGAAGAAGCGGGCGGCGTGATGACCATGCTGAAGGTGACCGAGAAGGTTGTGACACTCCGTAAAAGCGGAGGGGAATGATGCGGTTCAAGTGGAAGAAGCTCGAAGTCGCTCCCCCATACGTGTCGATGGCCGACATTGCGTTTAACCTCGTGCTGTTCTTCGTGATCCTCGCCCGCACGCAAGACGACAGCCATCTGAAGTGGGAACCGGCGAAGTCCGCGGCGACCCGGCAGATTGAAAACGCGAGTATGTCCATCACCGTCGATGTCGACGGCAAGACCTACCTGAACGGCCAGCAAGTGGGAATCATTGAGCTTCCGGAAGGAATTGCCTCGCAATTGGCCGCCAAAGGCGAGACAAAAGGGAAAGTTTTGTTAAAGATCCACAAGGAAACGCAGGCCTTGACCTTTGAGCCGATCATCAAGGCCGTTAGCAAGGCCGGTTGCGAAGTTGTGCATGTGCTCGAAGAACAGCAATGATGGCAAGTGTATTTGACCGATGAATCCCCCAGAGGGGTTACTTCAATTAAGGAGGGAACGAAGTGAATGTCCGCATGTTCTCCATGATCCTGACCGCCGCCGTCCTTTTGGCGTCCACGGTCTCGGCCGGTCCGCCGGATCCGGCAGCCCTGGCCAAAACTATCGACAAGCTCATCGTCGCCGAGAATGCCGATAGCAAGACGCGGGAAGCCGCGGTGATTGACGACCTGCCGTTCCTACGGCGAGCCGCCATTGACCTGACTGGCCGCATCCCGACCGACGCGGAAATCTCGAAGTACCTCTCCTGGCCCGCTTCCGAACGCCGCGCCAAGGCGCTCGAAGATTACATGAGCCGTGAACAGTACGCGGACCGCTGGGCCGTGTTCTACGGCGATCTCCTCCGCGTTCGCGCTCGTAGCGACGGCGGCGCCGCCTTCCAGGCCTTCATCCACGAAGCCGTCCGGCAGAACATGCCGTACGACGTTCTTACCCGCCGTTTGCTCGGCGCGTCTGGCCGCGCCAACACTCAGCCGGAAACGTCTTTTATCCTCGCTGACGAAGCTGACCCGTACGCCATGACCGGCATCGTCTCGCAGGTGTTCATGGGCGTTCGCATCTCGTGCGCGGAATGCCACAACCACCCGTTCGACACCTGGACGCGTGAAGAGTTCTACGACCTTGCCGCATTCTTCGGCAAGACCCAACGTATCGAGCACAAGATCAAGATGCGCGTCCTCGGCATCTACCTGAACGAACGCAACGAGACCATGATCAAGTGGCCGCCGGAAGACAAGGCTCAGGGCAAGACCCGTGCGGCCGTCAAGGCGCAGTTCCCCTTCCCGCTTGACGAGACGGATGGCCCCAACAAGCATCTGGCTCGATTCAAGGAGTTGCGCGACCGCCTTGCCGCCGAAGCCAAGGCTCGCGCGCTCAAGACTGGAACCAGCGTTGAAGATCTGCTCAACGGCGCCAACACGATTGGCGGCATCAAAGATCCCATTGACGTAACGGCTGAAAACAAAACCGACATCCGCAAGATCGATCTCCAGGGCGACCTCTACCGCGCCAGCAGGCTGCGGGCCGATCTCGCTGAACTGGTGACCGATCCGCGCAACCGCTTCTATTCGCGGGCCATCGTCAACCGTGTTTGGGCTGAACTGATCGGCCGCGGCTTTGTGAATCCGGTCGACGATTTCCGCAACGACAATCCGCCCAGCCATCCGAAGACCCTCGACTACCTGGCGGATGAATTCGTCGCCAGTGGGTACGATCTCCGCTTCTTGATTTCGTCGGTGATGAGCACGAATGCCTATGCCCGTGCCCACCTGCCGGGAACGGTTTCGCCCCCGGAACGCTTGGAAGCCGAGAAGGCTTTCACCGCTGCGCCGCCGCGGCGCATGGTCAGCGAGACCATGTTCGACAGCATCGTCCTGGCCGGCCACCTGTTCAACGTCAAGCACAAGCCGGGCGAGAACATTGTCACCGTGGTGACCTACGTCCAAGTGCCGATTGCTTCGAAGAACGATCCGGCCAAGCCGGTCTTGAAGCCGTTGGAAGGGACCGCGATGACTGCTCCGAAGACCATGCCCGCCAACGGCGGCGCGTATGATCTCGAACGCGGCATTGAAGTCGACTTCAAGATCGCCTTGAAGAACAAAGAAGGCCTCGACGTCGACAAGATGATGGTGAAATCGGCCGAAGAAGTCGAAGCCGAGATGATGATGAAGAACGGGACGATGCCGAAGACCGGCCGTGTCCGTTACACGACGAAGGAAGTCCGCTCGGAGGTCGACGACAACCCGCACTTCATCAGCTCGATGCGGATGGCGTCCCCCGCTCCGGTTGGCCATTTCCTCCGCGTGTTCGGTCAGACCGATCGTGCGACCCTCGACGAACGACGCGATCACAATCCGTCGATGCGTCAGGCCCTGATGATGCTCAATGGGAAGCTGACGAACGAAGCCGCCCGCGTCGGTTCGCTCGAACCGGTGCATGCTCTTCTGGTCGGCCCCAAGTCCGATCTGGACGCCGCCATTCGGCTTGTCTATCGCGAGGCCCTGACTCGGGATCCGACGGCCGACGAGATGGCGGACGCCAAAGCCATCGTGAAAGAAGCAGGCTCGAACCTCAACGGCATCGCCGACCTGCGTTGGGCGCTCTTCAACAGCAACGAGTTCCGATTCATCAACTGAAATCTGAATGAGACGAGATTCCCGAATACAATACTGACACTCTTACCTTAGGATCTAAACAATGAACTTTGATTCGAAACCATGTGCGGGCTATCGGCTTAACCGCCGGGCCTTCTCCGGGGCGGCCGCCGGCCTGTTCCTCGGCATGAATCTCCGCACGCTCGTCGCTCGCGCGGATGAAACCAAAAAGGCCTCGGCCGAACACGTCATCCTGTTCTGGAACAGCGGCGGCATGAGCCATATCGACACGTTCGACCCGAAGCCGGGCCGCGACGTCCAGGGCGACCTGGAACCGATCAAGACCTCCGTCAACGGCATCCAGATCTCGGAAATCTTCCCCGAGCTCGCCAAGCAGATGCAGCATGTCGCCCTGATCCGCTCGATCGCCGGAACCAACGGCGACCACGGCCGGGCCACTTACAACCTCCAAACCAGCTACGGACGCAGCAGCAATCTACAGCACCCGGGCATCGGCTCCGTGGTGGTCAGCGAACGGCAATCGCTCGGTGAATTGCCCGCCTACATCAGCATCGGCGGCCAAGGTCCCCGGGCCGGCTACCTCGGTCAGAAGTGCGAAGCTTACTTCGTCGGCCGGGCTGGCGAGAAGGACCCTTATCTGGCCTTCCCCAGCACCATCGGCGAAGAACGCGGCAACAAGCGGCTCGACATCCTCAAGAAGATGAACGAAAAGCAGGCCAGCGCCCTGCCGATCGATGAAGCCACGAGCTCCCAGACTGCCTTGGCCGACGCCGTGCGCCTGATGCGCAGCCCGGCTCTCGATGCCTTCGAAGTCCGCAAAGAGAAAGCCGAGACTCTCGAGCGCTACGGCGACTCCGAATTCGGCCGCTCCACTTTGCTGGCCCGCCGGCTGGTCGAGAAGGGTGTCCGCTTCGTTCAGGTCAACCGCGGCGGCTTCGACGTACACTCGAACGCCTTCCCCGCCATGCGCAGCCACGGCGAGGTCATGGATCCCGCGTTGGCGGCCCTGATCGAGGACTTGGCCCAGAGCGGTCTGCTCAAGAAGACGATGATCGTCATGCTGAGCGAATTCGGCCGCACGCCGAAGATCAACGTGACCATGGGTCGCGATCACTTCCCGTCGGTGTTTAGCTGCATGTTCGCCGGCGGCGGCGTCAAGGGCGGCCAGGTCATCGGCTCGTCCGATGCCGATGCCATGGCCCCGAAAGAACGACCCGTGAAGGTCAGCCACCTGCACGCTTCGATTTGCCACGCCCTGGGCATCGACTTCAACAAGGAAGTCATGACCCCGCTGCAACGGCCGATGAAGCTTGTCGACAACGGCAAGCCGGTCGATGAACTGTTTGCGTAATCGTTCTCCGGACGAAATCAGAGCCCGCCGTGTCTTCAAGAAATCCAATTCTTGAAGATGCGGCGGGCTCTGGGCTTTGATGGAGTGCTCAAACTCGATGACCGAGCGAGAACGAACTAAACTGATTCAGAGAATCGTTTTCTCAATCGCCATCTTGTTGCTGATTTCGTTTTCGTTCTGCTTCGTCATCGTCAATTGGCTTGCGAAACAATTCTGATTGGTCATGAGCATTCTCCCGTTGGCATTTTATCGTTCCTACGCCTTCCACGGGTTTCGCTTCGTCCGCCTGACGGCGGACTTCGCTTCACCCGTGGCTACACTCCGCCGCCCCTCCGGGGCGAGGACCTGGGCCTCACGGGGTGGTGAGAGGGGTCCTTTGTCACAAATTCTTTTGCGATTGTATACATTCCCTCAAGTTGTATTTCTTGCAAGGCGCGTCACGAAGCGTGCTGACAATTCGGAAAAGAATTCCGTCGCTGTAAGTGCTTAATCAGGAGTCATTTGCGATCGTCATAAATCAGAAAATCCCGGAAGATCCCGTCTCGGCATTGGGCGTGCATTTTAATTCCAGTGCCCAACCCGAACCTGGAGCCGACCATGACCCGCCTTAACAATACGCGAAAGTCTTCCAAGTTTGACTACCCGAACAAGCCGAGCCTGAGCGAACTCCCCGAAGCGATCTTGCGAGAAGTCGCGTTCGCCCTCGAGATGACCCGCCGGGTGAAGGAATCGATGACGATGGACAAGAAACAATTTGGTCCGGCCACCGGAAAAGCTGCGTTGCCGTTGAAAGGATGATCCGCCAACGGATCGAAGCACCATGATTTGACACCGATTCACCGACGCAGCCTCCAGAACCTTGCCGCATGCCGAGAAGTTCAACACCCTGTAATTGACACCACTCGCTCAGGCTCGGCGTGCGCAAGGTTTTGGTTCACTTCAGATCAAACGGCATTCGTGAAAGCCCGGTTCATTTCTTCCAGTTATAGGCCTTCAGCACGTCCTTGAGATACCAAACCCGAAGTAGACGTTTGACATCGGTCGGAAACGGGGGTGTCCGACCCTCACTCCCGTTTCAGCAGCGGCCCTGCCGGCATCTTGCCTTCGGCATCTTGTTGCCAACGATCGACCCAGAGGTCCCAGGCGAGTGGTTGGTGCGAGAAGAGCAATTGGTCCGTCGGAATTTCACCGAGGAGACGGCCGTCGATCAGCCCAGATGGTTTCATCGCGGGGCGATCGTCGTAGTCGATCGCGACGGCCTCGCCCGGACCCTCCGGAAGGACGAGCAACCCTTCGGGCCGGCAATCGAGGCGGTAGGGTCTGACATCGAGGACGGCAGCGGCTTCCTCACGCAGCACGTGCACTCCCGCGAGTTTGAAGATCGCAAGGACGGTGTCATCGAAGGCGGCACGCTGCGTCACGCTGAGTTTGTCGAGCCAGCCGCGTTTTTCGAGCGAGCCGATCAACCAGCCGCCGCGTTCTTCGATGCTGATGACGACATGCCCCAACCAGCCCTCGATCGTCAGAATAATTCGCAGGCGGTTGACGGCCAAGGTGGTCTCGGCGATCCGAAGCGGCAATCCGTCCCAGCGCTCGCTGGCTTTCAACGTCGCGAGCAGCACGCGTTCCGCAAGCCGCTGGATGGCCTCCGCGATATGTTCCAGATGATGATGGTGCTTGGCCGCCTTCACGTGTTCATGGGCCGATTCCGCCCGACGCAGCTTGGCGTAGGTCTTGGGCACCACACCTGAATGAAAACCGGGTCGCAAAAGACCGCGAACGTGTTCACCATGCGAGCCGACTGCCACCGCCTCCAGATTTTTCGGCCGGTTGGCCCGGTAGAGTTTCCAGTTCTCCTTCAATTCCCAGACGAGAAACCCGAAGATGCCGGGGATGCCGAAGACGATAGTGGAGGCGACCGCATTGGCAGTCTGCGGGGTGGTATCAACGACCTTGAGGATCAGTTCCGCCAAGGGTGAAGGCACGGTCGCGTTGCTCGTCAGGGCCAATGGAAGGATCAACTTGTGGGAGACGGTGACAACCGGGAAGTGCTTGATGGGATTAATCTGCGGTTCGATCAAGAGGTTCCATGCGAACCGGAAGATGTAGGCGAGGAAGAACCAAACCATCCCAAAAACGAGCTTGAAGGCGACGCTCAATGAATTCTCGCCTTCGCGGAAGCGAAGCCATTCATCGACGGCGTAAATGCCTTTCTCGATAAGTTCAAAAACGATCCGGAAGAACCAGAGGATCCAGGTGAGGGCGCCGAGCAGGAAGTTCACCGAAAGGATGCGCCAGACGCGCGAGATCGTCTCGTCGAAGCGTTCTTCCAGCCCGCGGCCCAGGGGGGTGCGGAAGAACGAGGCCGTCAGCATGACGGCGCCGGCGCCCACCAGGACGGTCGGTTCCCATTCGTGGTCGGAGAGGCGCATCAGAAAGACGGCCGTGCCGCCGGCGAGGAAGGGCGTCAGCAGATGACGAATGAAGAATCGTGAGGCGGCATTGTCCAAGAAGTAATCCCAGATAAATGAGATCACTCGCCCCAATATGTCGAGGACGAAAAAGGCGACCCGGGCAACCTGCTTCCGGAATGCCGGCAGATGGATCATCCCGATCAGGAAAATGCCGAAGATCGCGATAGCGGGCCAGGAGGTCATCCACGATTCGGCATGGGCGTGACCGGCCGGGTTCGGCGGCGGCGGTGGAGCGCCGGTGATGGTCCGCGCGATGAAATGCGTGATGCTCGTGAGCAATTCGACGAAATGATGCAGACCACCCAGGACGATGAACGCGCCGAAGAACGGCAGCACGGCGAACTGGGTGACGAACCGCCCGACATATGTGCCGAAGGCCAGCGAACTACCGCGTTGCAGGGCACGCATGTAAATCTCGCCCCGTTTGTAGAGGCCGTCCATCCGCACCGCCAGCAGAGAATTCGCCCGCAGGATCGGGTCGCCCAGCAAAAGTTCCTTGGGACCGGAGAGATCGTGCAACTTCAATTGATTGCGGGCGATGGCGTCGCGCAGGTCAGTCATCTTGATGAAGCCGCGGGCACAGAGACCATCAAGCAGTTCGTCGATCACCTTGTTGCGGGCGATCTTCTCTGGCGGATTTTGCGGCCTCAGGCCGACTTCGTCGAGCACTTCCAGCAAGTAGGGCCGATTGACCAAGCGAACTCGGCGTTCCGCCTTGTGGATGGCGTCTTGCAGGAGACGCTCCAATAGTTCGCTCTGCTGGTCGGTGATGGAAACGCGGGTCGACAGTTTCAGCGCTCGGCGCAAACGGCGGAGAATGTTCACCTCGCGCGGCTTATCGATCAACCGCCGCAACGGTTGCTTGCCGAGCGTGATGGCGTACTCGATCAGGTCGACCGAGAAGAGCTTGCGTTCCTCGTCGTGGCAAGCTTTTTGAAGTTCGTAAAGCAGCCGCCCCGCGACGGGCCAGAAGCCGACACTGGCGGGCCGCAATAGCGGTCGCAACGATTCCTGCCAGGGTTGACGCTCCGCCTCCGAGAAACGCAGAGCTTTCTTGAGTCGATTGACCAGATGGGTCAGCCGTTCCTCGGCCTCGACCACCCGACCGCATTGGCGATACGAGATGGCGGCGCGCACATCATTGCCAGCCGTCGCGGCAGCAGCGGCCCGTTTCTCGATCCGGGGTGCGTCGGCGACGATCGGCAACGTAGGCGTTGCGGGATGGGCGCCCAGTTCGGTCGGGGCGTGGGCCGACGGGTCGGGGGCATCGGGTAGACGGGTTGCGTCGAATAAACTCTGGGCCTGATACTTGTCATCCAATTGCCGGGCGACCGCTTCCGCGTCCAGGAAGCCGGGGAAGTAGGTTTCGAGTTCGTGGGGTGCGAAATAGTGAAGTTCCAGAAAGAATGCGGCGAATTCGCGAAAGTTCATGGCCGGATCTTCAGTCGGCGGCAACCGATGCTCGTCCCGCAGAACAGTCATGATCTCATGGCGAACCGTTGCCGTGTACAGGGCCGGATCATCGGCGAACCAACCGCCTTTGCGATCAATGGCCCGATCGATCGCGGCATGAAACAGTCGCCGCCAAAGGTCGAGAAGTACATCAATCCTGGGCGCGTGATCGTCAGGTTCGGGGCAGGGCAGGAGCAGGATACGTTCGGGAATGGTGGCGTCGGTTTCGCCCACGTCGGATGCGGACACGCAGCCGAGGAAGGTGCCGCGGTCCACCTCGAAACAAAGGTCATGCGGCGGGTTCTCGCTTGCCTTCAAGCCATAATGCCAGCGGATAACACGGCGGACGATGCGGCGCGGGGCCAAGCGGGCCGTGGGATCCACGGCCCGAACCTGGGACGCGAGAGAAGCGAGGTCGTGCGACATGGCGGTGATTGTATGGCTGCATCAGGAAGAAAGAACAGCCAGATGCGGAGACAAGGAGACAAGGAGACAAGGAGACAAGGAGACAAGGAGACAAGGAGACAAGGAGACAAGGAGACAAGGAGACAAGGAGACAAGGAGACAAGGAGACAA
>Ga0105048_10005674_pt1 | contig 20152 bp, 19 predicted proteins | sample MAT05_FD_78382 | JGI IMG/M metagenome (GOLD analysis project Ga0105048, IMG submission 78382) | Freshwater microbial communities from Lake Fryxell liftoff mats and glacier meltwater in Antarctica - MAT-05 | ecosystem: Environmental > Aquatic > Freshwater > Ice > Liftoff microbial mat | place...
ATCTAGATCTCCCAAAGCTACCAGACTCTTCGCCAGCATTGCTTGGGCATTATGAGACATTTCTTCTACTTCAACCATGTAGTCAGGAACAGGATAAGGAAATAGTTTAACAGCAATTTCTGCTAAGTCTTCGGCATAGTCACCAATTCTCTCGATATCTCGCACTAACTGCATAAAAGCACTTAACAGCCGCAAATCTTGGGCAGCAGGTCCCTGCTTAGTAATTAAATTAGCACATTCTAATTCTATCTGGCGGTAGTACTGATCTACTTGATCATCAAGGGCAATAATTTCTGGAATCACCTCTAAATTTCTGCGAAACAAAGCTTCGTGACTGAGGCGAAAGGAGGTTTCCACTAAAGTTCCCATGCGTAATACATCTTGCTCTAACCGCCGTAGCGATCGCTTAAATTGTGTAGCCTCAGCCCGAAAGTTATAAGAAGATAAATTCATGATATTTTAGATACAGAAAATAATATCTGCTTAATATAATAGCTACAAATACCTTGTATAAATACCTTGTATAGATACCTTGTATAGATACCTTGTATAGATACCTTGTATAAATATTTTGTATAAATACTAAGTGTTGCCCCCGGCAAATCAGAGCCACTATACAGTAATTATTAATTTAACTATCTTTGGTTAAGAGCAGTTAAGGGTAGATAAACTATTATATTCTCAGGCTCTAAAATTTGCTTACTTATCTTGCCTCCTATAAATTTCTTGAAGTTACTGGAGGCTAGTAGAAACTATTTAGGCTGTGCTAAACCGGTAAGGATGTCCCCTGCAGCGCGGGGGACATCCTTACTCAAAAATCATTACTTGTTTAGGACTACCACTATTTGTAGTTATTAAATTTGGGCGATCGCTAACTTTTTAGCTCTAGTTCCTAGGTTATTAGGATTACAACGGGAGTTGGAGTGATTTCTAAAGCTTTTTGCCCGTGAATTGGAAAGACAAGTTATGCAAGAGACTTCTTGCGTGAATGGAAAAACCCCTCATCCCCCAGCCCCTTCTCCCAGAGCAGGAGAAGGGGAGCCGGAAATATTGAAGTTTCAAAGTCCCTCTACCCACTTGGGAGAGGGTTTAAAGCCTCTGGTATATAAGAAAAGGGTGTAGCTTGCTTCTCGTAGAGTGGGTCATGATTCACACAATAGGTTTAAGTTATAAAAACTCAACCATGGATAGCAACACACGGTTGAGTTTCTAAAATAGATATCAAGGGTCATACAAATTATTTCCAGCGGGATAAATATCTAGCTTTGTTTTGCCCTAGGCGATCGCCCGTAAGTTTGGGTCATGGTTTTGAGGCGATCGCTCAACTCCTTAGTCAATGCTCCCTCCCAGTAGCGCCAAGCCCAGTTGCCTTCGGGGGTGCTAGGGAAATTCATGCGGGCGTAACCATCTAAGCCCAAGACATCTTGCAAGGGCAGGATTACTTGGTTAGCGACCGAACCCATAGCCAGCCGAATTAAATCCCAGTGAATGCCCCAGGGACTGACAAAGCCCACATACTTCCACACATCACCTTTTTCGTGATCATTTAATTTTTCAAACCAGCCAATAGTTGTATCGTTATCGTGAGTTCCGGTATAAACCACACAGTTACGCTCGTAGTTAAAAGGCAGGAAAACATTGCCAGAACCACTACCAAAGGCAAAATGTAGAACCTTCATCCCCGGAAATTCAAACTGATCTCGCAGGGCGATCACTTCATCAGTAATTACTCCCAAGTCTTCCGCAAGGATCGGTAACTTGCCCAATTTTTCTGCAATCACCTTGAATAGTTCTGTCCCCGGAGCTTCTACCCACTCACCATTGATGGCAGTTTCTTCGCCCATGGGTACTGCCCAATAAGCCTGAAAGCCACGGAAGTGGTCGATTCTGATGATATCCACGTAATCTAATAAAGCTTCAAACCTTTCCACCCACCAAGCGAATTTTTGCTTAGTTAAAGCTTCCCAGTTATAGACCGGGTTGCCCCAGAGTTGCCCTGTGGCACTGAAATAATCTGGGGGAACTCCCGCCATGAGAGCGGGTTCTCTGGTTTCTTCATCGAGGCAAAATAGGGCTGGATGCGCCCACACATCAGCACTATCGTGGGCAACGTAGATGGGAATATCGCCAATAATTTCAATGCCCCGCAAGTTGGCATACTGTTTTAGCTCAGACCATTGCTGAAAAAAGGCAAATTGGAGATATTTATGAAAGAGAATCCGATCGCGCAGTAAGTCTTGATAGTGGGCGATCGCCTCTGGTGCTCTAGTCGCAATATCTTCATCCCAGCTAGACCAACTCTGCCCTTGAAAATGCTCTTTAAGTGCCATGAATAGCACGTAATCTTCTAGCCAGTCAGCTTTGGTGTCACAAAACCCGGCAAATTCTTTTTGAGTGATGGGGCTATTTTGTTGTTGAAAGTTTTTGAAGGCGGTTTCGTAGAGGGGCATTTTGTGGGCAATGACGCGATCGAAATCTACCGGATGCCCCGGCAGGGCTGGAAAACTATCTAAATCTGCTGCCGTCAGAAGTTGCTCTGCCTTTAGTTGCTCTGGACTAATCAGGAGAGGATTTCCTGCCATGGCTGAGTAGGACATATAAGGAGAGTTGCCATAGCCCGTGGGCCCAATGGGTAGCACTTGCCATAATTGTTGATCGGCAGCAGCTAAGAAATCAATGAAATGATAAGCCTCTAGCCCTAAATCCCCTACCCCAAAGCGACTAGGCAAAGAGGTGGGGTGGAGCAAAATACCGCTAGCACGAAAGAATGGCATAGAACATCCCAGATAGTTGATGAATTTTTAGAAGAATTATTTTTAAGTAGAAGAGCATTAGTATAGTTGAAACGAAAATATAGCTAATAAATTCCCCATGACCTATCGCAATCCTACTCCTACAGTTGATATTATCATCGAGATGATCGATCGCCCCCATCGACCCATAATTTTAATTGAACGCCAAAATCCCCCTCATGGCTGGGCTTTCCCCGGTGGTTTTTTAGATTACGGGGAAGCCGCAGAAACTGCTGCGATCCGGGAGGCTGCCGAAGAAACATCTTTGGTTATCAAGTTAGTAGAGCAGTTTCAAGTTTATTCTGATCCCCTGCGCGATCCTCGTCAGCACACTCTAAGTATTGTTTTTATTGCCAACGCCACCGGATCGCCAAAAGCTGCTGATGATGCTAAAAGTATCATTATTTGTTCGCCTTGGGAAAAGCCCGATCGCCTCTGCTTTGACCACGAAAAAATCTGGCAAGATTACTGGAATTATAGGTACTATGGCATCAGACCCAAATTATTTTGAGTGCTGCTAATAGGGTTAAACCAGATTAATTAGCAAGAGGAAAAAGTTAATTATAAGATTCTCGAAAAAAATGGTATCAACGCAAACGGGCGATTTTACTATCCACAAAAGGTATTGGTGAGGTCACCGCCGCCTTGTGTTTAGCGGAACTACCTGATTAGTGGCAACAGGCTATAATCCAGTGATTCAGACTTTTTATCAGCGTTTACTGACTCACGGTAAACTCAAGAAAGTTGCTCTGACGGCTTGTATGCGGAAGTTGTTGATGATTCTGAATGCTATGATTCGTGACAACAAATCTTGGCAAGTATCTCATTAATCCAACTTTTAGTAAGATTTTATATAATCAGTCCCAATGGATAATCAGAGTCATAGATTTTCTGTGAGCATTGGAAAATTAAGAATTTTCTTTTATGGCTATTGACTTTACCTAAAAAATAATTATGCTGGGATTTCTGAATCTAAATAAATCTCAGGGCTTTACTTCCCATGATTGTGTAGCTAAGGTGCGGCGTTTTTTACGTCTCAAACAGGTGGGTCATGGGGGAACTCTCGATCCTGATGCTACGGGGGTGCTGCCGATCGCCCTAGGGAGAGCTACCAGATTATTACAATTTCTGCCTACAGATAAGGCTTACATCGGCACGATTAAACTAGGTATCGTCACCACTACCGACGATCTGGCAGGGGAAGTAATTAGTCGTCAACCAGTTGATCACCTAGATTTAGGCACTATCACCCAAGCTCTAGAAAAATTCCACGGGAAAATCCAGCAAATTCCCCCTAAATTTAGTGCGATTCAAGTCGGGGGTAAGAGATTGTACGACTTGGCGCGATCGGGAGTTGCCGTGGATGTCCCGGTGCGGGAAGTAGAGATTTTTAGTATTAATATCCTCGATTGGCGACCTCGCTCCACGAGACTATCGTCAACGCAGGAATTTCCAGAATTAGATGTAGAAATTAGCTGCGGGGCGGGGACGTATATCCGAGCGATCGCCCGCGATCTAGGCGACATCCTTGGTACTGGGGGAACCCTCGCCGCCCTCACTCGAACTCGCAGCGCGGGGTTTGGTCTAGATACCAGCGTGAGTTTAGAAGAGCTAGAGCAATTATTAGGAACGGAAATAACCAGAGAGCCGAGCCGTGTGCCCCTACAAGACCTATCATCTATACCTCTCATCGCTCCTCAAGTTGCGCTCCGCCACTTACCAGAATTAGTTTTACCTTCCCCCCTCGCCAAACGTTGGAGCCAAGGGCAAAAAATACCCCACCCAGAACCCGATGCTAGTTTCTCTGGGGAATTTATCCGCATCACGGAGGAAGGAGGGGATTTATTGGGCATTAGTGAAATTATGAATTCCACTTTAGATCAGCAGTTAATTTTAGTTCCCAAAGTTGTCTTAGTTGGTGGTTAGATTGCTTGAGAGAATCTTATCTAGTAATCTAGAGGGACGGAAATATTCTTTAACTTCTGAAAAACCATGAAACTAGGGGAATTACTAGCAGGGCTTGAGGGAGTAGATTTAACTAATCATCCTCATCTTGAGATGGAAGTAACAGGAATTTCTACCAATTCCCAGACCTGTGAGTCGGGAAATTTGTTTATTGGGATGCCCGGTACTAGGGTAGATGGGGGAGAGTTTTGGCAAGGGGCTATAGCAAGGGGTGCGATCGTTGCCCTCATTACTCCATCAGCTTTAATCAAGGTTTCAGCGATCGATCCTAGAGTGCTGACTGCTCCAGATATCGCCCTTGCTTGTAGCCAACTTGCCACCAAATTTTATGCCTATCCTGCCACTAAGCTCAAACTAGTTGGTGTAACCGGGACTAACGGCAAAACTACTACGACTCATTTAATTGAGTTTCTTCTAGAAAAATCTCACCAATCCCCTGCCCTCTTAGGAACTCTCTACACCCGTTGGCAAGGTTATCAAGCAACAGCGGTGAATACCACTCCCTTTGCCGTGGATTTGCAATCACAATTAGCCCAAGCGCAAGCCGCTGGCAGTGAAGTTGCGATCATGGAAGTGAGTTCCCATGCCCTAGCCCAACGCCGGGTTCTAGGTTGTCCCTTTGAAGTGGCAGTGTTTACTAACCTCACCCAAGACCATTTAGATTTCCATGGCACTATGGAAAATTATTTCCAAGCTAAAGCCTTGCTATTTTCCCCAGACTACCTCAAGGGCAGAGCCGTGATTAACCTAGAGGATTCCTACGGCAAAAAATTAGCTCAATCTCTCGCTCCAGAGCAGTTATGGACTTATAGCGTAGACAACTCTGAAGCAGACCTATTCATGAGCGATCTGGACTATGGCGCGATAGGAGTTAAGGGCAGAATGCACACTCCTCTAGGAAAAATAAATTTTAGTTCTCCCCTTGTCGGGCAATTTAATTTAGAAAATCTCTTAGCAGCGACAGGGGCTAGTTTGCATTTGGGGGTGAAATTAGAACTTATTGCTTGCGTTTTACCAGAGTTTACAGGCGTGCCGGGACGGATGGAACGAGTCCAAGTGCCGGGGCAGGATATCAGTGTGATTGTAGATTATGCCCATACTCCTGATAGCTTAGAAAACCTCCTCAAGGCGGCACGACCTTTTATTGCTGGCAAGATGATTTGTGTCTTTGGTTGTGGGGGCGATCGCGATCGTACCAAACGTCCGCTGATGGGAGAAATTGCTGCCCGATTAGCGGATCTTGCCGTAGTCACTTCTGATAATCCTAGAACAGAAAATCCCCAGCAGATACTGAGAGATGTTTTGGCGGGCATCCCTAATGGTGCAAATTCAATAGTGGCGGGCGATCGCGCTACTGCTATCCGTCTGGCTATCTACCAAGCACAACCAGGAGACGGAGTCCTAATTGCCGGGAAGGGGCACGAAGATTATCAAATTCTTGGCACCGAGAAAATCCACTTTGACGATCGAGAGCAAGCAAGGATGGTGTTGAGCGATCGCTATACTGGGTAGAAAAACTCTAATAAGCCTCTTATACTCAGGGAAAATTGTGGTAATTCAAAGGTTAACTTCTGCTAAAAATATGATTGATAGCATAGGATTTTCTAATGTATTAAGTGAGTAATCATGAGGTAATCTTATAATAATTCTGGTGTATAGCCACAGAGAGTTCTCGTAGGACAATACAGACTCCACTTACAAAAAATAAAGGTAGTGCTAAACCGGTCAGGATTCCCCCTGCGCTGCGGGGGAAATCCTGACTAAAAAATCATTACTTTTTTAGGACTACCAAAATAAAATCGGAAGCAATGCAAAATACTCCAAATCAGTCCTCTGGTCAGGTAAGTTCATGGGTTGACCGTGTTCTTGTAGTACGTGCCTTAGAATTCATTCAAGATTTGATTGTCATCTCTCTATGTATTGGGCTATTTGGAGTGATGTCCCTGCAACTCAAAGCTATGTTTTCATTTCTGATTTCTCCAGATAATCTTCAGTTTCATGCCATTACTGCGGATATTTTATTCGTTCTGATTTTGGTTGAATTATTTAGATTATTAATTATTTATCTCCAAGAACACCGAGTATCAATTGGGGTTGCGGTAGAAGTTTCGATCGTTTCCGTACTCAGGGAAGTCATTGTTAATGGGGTACTAGAGACTCCTTGGGTACAAATTCTTGCTACGGGGGGATTTTTATTAGTACTAGCAGTTCTACTTTTAGTTAGAGTCTGGATACCACCTACTTTCGATGGCATCAATCCCGAAGCTCGTATTATCGAGGCTTATCATAACTCTCATAAAGAAATATCAAAGCATTAATTTTTATGAGAGCTTCAGATTACTTTGATAGATTTGATCTTCTAACCTGACCTCCTGATCTACTGATCTACTGATCTACTGATAACAGCCACCACTATAGTTAAGATGGATGTGGCTTCGGCTACGTTCAGCCAACATATTCAGATTCTTCCTAATCAGACTGTCTACTGCTATACAACAATTTACAGGAGAGTAGCTAGATTTACTCCCCTGCAAAGAAAACCTTTACAAGTATTTTAGACATGAAGGTTGTTGTATTTACGCAAACTACCGTGGCAGAGAAAGGGATTTTTACTGACTAGTAGCGATCGCTTTGGTCTTTTCTGGCACTGCTGGTTCCATTGTCCGCAGGCTAGGAAATAGAAAATGATTTTCTTCTACATACTGCGCCCCAAACAAACCCTTTTCTGCCCAAAAATAGCGGTCTGTAGTGTGTTCGTTTCTTTTAACCAGAACTAAAGCTGGTGGTAATATGCCGGCAGACTGGATATACTTTCTAGCGGCTGTTACTGGCTTATCCTCGCCACTTTCAATGCTATACTGTGGTACGTTTTCCAAAATCTTGCGCCCTTCTTGGCGACGGCGACTCTTGCGCTTACGTCTTCTTGCCAACTTTCGTGCCCTCCGAATTTTCTAAGTAAGATGTAATTATAGCTACAAAATCCGTGCTGATTATATCCGTGCCAGTTAAAAATAGCAATAGGCATTTACAGATTGATACAATCAATGATAAAGATCGCCGTAGTTTAAAAAAGTATTGCTAGTGGATAGTTGGAACCGCTAACAAAAAAAACAAAAGGAAGGATGAATTTCCTTCCCTTGATTATGGCTTTTAAGTTTATTGCGGAGCATATTAGTTTGCTTTCTTAACTGCCTTTGTCTAGCAGAACCACCTTTGCCTTTGTCATTTCTCCCTTGGCGGCGGGGAGATTCCCAGCTTTTTAGTCTTTGGTGCATGGTAGCTAACCTCCCTAAGCAATTATTGCAATTGTCTATTTTAGTTGTAAGGATATCAATTTTTGGGGTTGGGATCCTCGCAAACTAATAATTGAATGGGCGGGGGGAGACTCGAACTCCCAAGACCTTGCGGCCGGCAGATTTTGAGTCTGCTGCGTCTACCAATTCCGCCATCCGCCCTTAATCGGTTCTTGACTATTGTAGCCTATTGTTTGGCTTTGTAAAATATTTTGATAATCTTGGGAAGTTGCCCAGCGATCGATCGCCTTGGCCCTCAAGACGGGAACGGGATGACTCAGGGAAGCAGTGTGCATGGTTTTGAGCATTTGACCCAGATCAGTATCACTCACGGCTTCGTAAGCTCTAGCTTGCTCTAAGAAAGCATCTATATTTAGCAGTGGAGAAAGAGTAGGGGAACCACCGGCAAGTTTCATGAGAACCGAGGCAACGGTTTTAGGGTTTTGGGTGGCAAGGAGGGCAGCCCGATCGCAACTAAATTCCGCACATCTTACCCAAGCAAGCATTTGCTCCCGGAGTTGTTGCGCGATCGCATTGCCCCAGTCGGGTAATAACCCCGCCGCCAGCACACATAAATTTGCCAAGGTAATATACACGCCGTGTTCACACTTCAAATGCCCCAACTCATGGGCAATTACGGCTTGAACCTCCTCCGGGGTTAAGAGATCAATCAGAGAAGTATGCAGTACCAAAAAGGGTTGTTTTCCCCGCATAGCAAAAGTATAGGCATTGGGCTGAGGATTTTGTTGCACGTACATCTGAGGCGGTTCTAAGTCTAGAGTGGTGCAAGCCTCTAATAGTAATTGATGCAAGTGGGGCAATTGTTTTTCACCGACTAAGACACTGGCAGAAATATTGTTGAGATAGAAAAATTCTTCGGCGATCGGCCCCAAAAGGTTCCGCACCAACAGATCGATCCCGGGTAGCTGCTTTAGAGATTGAGTAGCGGCGAGATCAAGAGGATGGCGAAATTGATCTGCCTTGAGACCGAGGAGGGGAATTTTGGGTAGGGTCATAAGAGATGGGGAGAGAGTTGGGCTATGGCTTCTATGAGCTTCACTTACACTTAGTGTAATCTAATATTTGGGGGATAGGTTCGTGGCGATTATTTAGGGGATAGGTTCGTGGCGATCTGAACCTTGAGCCACTGAAAGCAGCCCTAGATAGATTTTTACTGTAGGTTTACAAAACTAGCTGAAATAATGTGTCACAATAGTCGAAAATGCCTAATAATGTAAGGTATCAAGTACAACTGTTCACCTAAATTTTTTATTAAATTCTAGATGAGCAGTGAAATTAACAATGGCACAACCTTTCAAGCCCTTGACTAATTTATTTCTTTTTGTTCCCCTTGTAATTAATTGTTTTTTGACCAGAGCGATCGCTGATATCAAGCCTTCTTATTTTTGGTTAGCTGTTCAAGTCGGCACTGTAGAAATTCCTGTGGCTGCTCCTAAGGCGGCTGTGGGAATTTTTGGTCTACAAAGGGGAACAGCAATGAGAGAAAATTGTCAAAGGCTCCTTAAAATTCAGCATTAGGACGGAAATAAAATTAAAATTCTATTGCTAATTTAGGGGTTTGAGGTTTAATGTCAGCTAATTATTCTGTTTAGGAGAAGCAAAATATGTTACACCGCAAGATTTATCAACTCTGTTGTGATGGTCGTGAGGTATCTATCTTCTTGAGGGATCAACAACGCTTGGTGGAACGCGCCCGGATTGTAGATATAGAAGGGGATTTGGTAACATTCCGCTACGAAATTGATGACGAGGAAGAAATTAGCTCTTGGGAAGAAATGGTGCGTCTAGAAAGCATTGGGGCTGTTACTCAGAAATTAGCAGGGGTAATAAAGAGTAACTTTGAGCCTTTAGTTTCTGAAGATTGCCCAGAGGCAGAAAAACTCCAAAATCCCTCTCCTGAGGAATGAGCTTAACTCCTTGGCGATCGCCCCTAGCTAGGGCTTTACATCTGAACCGCAGTCTGGTCTATGCCCGTTATTTTCAATTAGCAACCATCGGTAATAACGGTTATCCGGCAAACCGGACTGTGGTGTTTAGAGGTTTTTTAGAAGAAACTAATCAAATAAAAATCATTACTGACTCCCGTAGCCAGAAAGCCAGTCAAATCAAAGATCATCCCCAAGGAGAAATCTGCTGGTACTTTCCTAAATCTCGGGAGCAGTTTCGTTTTCAGGGTCTTCTAACTCTAGTTACTGGAGAGGATGTTGAACTTCAGCCTGCTAGATGGCGGGTGTGGCAAGATATCTCTTTAGCGGCCCGCAGTCAGTTTTTTGGGGCAGCACCGGGGGAGTTACAAGCTATGGGAGGAGAGGTGATGAAAGGGGGAGAGATTGAGAAAGTAGAAAGGGATACGATCGCCCCATCTGCGAATTTTTGTCTCCTACTCTTGGATCCAATCGAAGTAGATCATCTGGAACTCCGGGGCGATCGGCAGAATCGCCATCAATACCTTTGGAATGGGACTAATTGGATCACGACCCTAATTAACCCCTAATTAGTCCCTAAGTTCCGATGCTTGCTCTCGTTTGGCAGTGACGGGAACGTGGTGAGTTACCGAAAAAATCCAAACCGAGCCTATTGAGGTAGATAGTGACGAGCGAAGAATTAATATAAGGATGCTTTTAGCTGGCGCTACCACCTACACAGTTCGAGGGATTTGGGAATGGTTACCAGCTTCTAGGGAAAATCGTAAGGGTAACTTAATCATAAACTCCGTCCCTTCCCCTAGGGTAGACGTCCAATCTAATACTCCTTGATGATACTTAGAAATAATTTGATAACTAATGGATAAACCCAACCCAGTCCCTTTACCCACAGGTTTAGTAGTAAAAAATGGATCAAACAACATAGGGCGAACATTTTCAGGAATACCTAAGCCATTATCAATTATCCGAATCATGAGCCATTTTTGATCAACTAGCTGAGTTTGTATCTTGATAGTTGGTGGTGGGGCAGAACCAGCCAGCAGATTTTGTTTCTCTACTAAGGCATCGATCGCATTAGTGAACAAATTCATAAAAACTTGGTTAATCTGTCCCGCCAAGCATTCTACCAAGGGTAAATTACCATACTCTTTAATTATTTGAATTTCTTGTTGATTACCCTTGGTCTTGAGTTGACTTTGGAGGATCATCAGAGTATTGTCAATACCTTCATGGATATCAACTTCCTTAGCTCCTTCTTCATCCATTCGCGAAAAATTTCGTAGGGATAAAACAATTTTTTTAATCCGGTCAACCCCCAGTTTCATAGAAGATAAAACTTGTGGTAAATCTTCTATCAAGAAGTCTAATTCACTTTCATCAATATTATCTGAGATATCTTTTACCGGAAGAGCATAGTGGTGGCGATATAGTCCTAGTAAATACATTAAATATTGGGTATATTGCTCTACATAACTAATATTGCCATAAATGAAATTTACTGGATTATTAATTTCATGGGCAACTCCTGCGACTAGCAACCCCAAGCTAGACATTTTCTCTGTTTGGACAATTTGCGCTTGGTTTTGTCGTAATTGCTTCAGGGTTTCACTGAACTGACGGGCTTGGGCTGCCGAGGCTTCTTTCAAAGCATGGAGTTGAGCTTCGGTTTCTTCTAATCTTTCTTGAACTTTTTGGCATTGGCTTTCTAGGGCTTGTCGATCGCTAACTACCTGCTGCAACTCTACTACCTTAGTTTGTAACCTAGCACTCAACTCATGAACCAAGTTTTGCCAGCACTGCTTTTCTCCTTCCGCCGATAGATCACAAGCACTAATATCAAGAGGGGATAACTCCTGTAGCTGATCCTGTCCATATCTCGTACCCATAGCTTTGAACTCCTCTTAATTAACTACTTAAACCTATAATTTTTATATTTTCTTAAGATTTTTACGGATACCCTTAATCGTTTAGGCTAATATCTCAGGGTTTTCCTGCCCTTAACTTATGAGATAACTTAAGCTGGGATAGAGAGTAATTGTTGGCTGGCATGGTGCGCTCCGTAATGATTAGGGTCGAAGCCTCGGGGAAATTGGGTCTCATCATTGTAGAGCGATCGATCAAAATTTGCCTCCTCAAACTGGGCATCCCTCATATCCGCTCCCCGGAGATCTGCTGCTTGCAACTGTGCCAAGGTGAGAATTGCCCAACGCAAGTGAGAATGACTAAGATTTGCCGCCGTCAGAACAGCCCCCATCAAGTTTGCCCCATTAAGTTTTGCCTCACTGAGATTTACACCGTCCAAATCCGCTTCTCGTAGATCCACACTATTGAGATAAGCACCACTAAGTTTAACTCCGTTTAATAAGGCTCCTTGAAGATTAGCCCCACTCAATTTAGCTCCACTCAAATTTGCCCAACTCAGATTTGCCCCCCGGAGATTAGCCAAGCGGAGATTAATTCCCCGGAGATCAGCCCCACTTAAGTTAACATCCTCCAAATTTGCCTCTTGCAAACTCACTCCAATAAGGTTAGCCCCACTTAGCTTGGCTCCCTTGAGATTCGCCTTTACTAAACTAGCTCCTTGAAGATTAGCTTTATTCAAATCTGCCCCTACAAGATTGCCATAACAGAGCTTAGCGAAACTCAAATCTGCTCTTTGTAAGAATGCTTGGGCAAGATTAATTGCCGTAAGATTAGCTCTGCTAAGATTTGCAGATACCAAGTATGCTACCGGAAGAATTGCTTGGGTTAAGTCTGCCCCAACTAGAATTATCTCAGCTAAATTAACCCCCGGTAGATTTAGCTGATGAAGATCTGCACTCCCAAAATCTCGCCTACCTTCTACATATTGCTGAAGAAGTTCATAGTCATACATCTCGTGCCTCCGCTTCTGGTTAGGAATTTTCCTAGAACAATTACTCAGTAATTGTTTAATTTAGGTTAAAAGTTTTTCCCTTGGGAGGAAACTACTTATTTATAAATTATCTGAATTGTCCTACTTCTTAATTTTCCCTTAAGTTTACGAATTAACAAGGATTCTGGGCAATTACATACATCTTTTAATAAAACCATTACAAAGCTTCATTAATATCGATCGCTACCAGTAAATTATTTGCCTAGCCCAAGAATATTTGACGTGAGTTATCAAGAGACTTACCCCCTACTCCACCAAACTCAGGGGAAGGTAAGTTCCCCCAGATATCCATCGACCTATTTTTCATCCGGGTCGATGATGCGTTGAAAAAGGTAGCCGGTACCTCTCGCCGTGAGGATCAACTCAGGATTGCTCGGATCCTCTTCTAGTTTTGCCCTGAGCCGCGAGATGTGAACATCTACCACTCTGGTATCTACGTGCCGTTCAGGAGTGTAGCCCCAAACTTCTTGCAGGATTTCCGATCGCGAGAAGGGTTCCCCAGAGCGACTAACTAATAGCTCCAAGAGGCTAAACTCCATCCCCGTCAGCCGGATACGCTCATCGCCTTTGTAGACTTGCCGTTTGTTGGTATCTATGCGAATGGTGGTTACAGTGATTACTCCAGAACTAGGAATTCCTGAAGTCCCAGTTTTGTCAACCCGCCGCAGCACCGATCGAATCCTTGCTTCTAATTCCTTCGGAGAAAAAGGCTTAACTACATAGTCGTCAGCCCCTAACTCCAAGCCCGTGATGCGATCGGCCACATCCCCCAAGGCAGTGAGCATAATGATCGGAATATCTGATTCCTTACGCAGTTCCTGACAAACCCCATAGCCATCCAGCTTGGGCATCATCACATCTAGAACCACCAAATCTGGATTAGTGTTGCGAAATATTTCCAGAGCTTCTTCCCCATCAGCAGCAGTGACTACATCGTAGCCAATCATAGAGAGACGGGTTTCCAGAATCCGGCGGATGCTGGCTTCATCATCAACAACCAGGATTTTTTCTTTATGATTTTCCAAAGGACGTTACACTCCCAAACGAAATATAATTTGTTACTTTTATTAGTTATCAGATCTTAATGCCTTCTAATACAATTCCCATATTTATTAAGGATTCTCCCGATTTTTAATAGATATTTAACTGTTAAGATTCGCAAATAAGAAATACTAATTATAACTATTGGTTGGGGCTATCCATCACAAAATCTATGGCAAAAATCAAAACCCGCTACGTTTGTAATAGCTGTGGCAGTGACTTTCCGCAATGGCACGGGCGCTGCCCCGGTTGTAGTATTTACAATTCTCTCGAAGAGCAACTAGTTCCCCAAGAGATAAATAGCGATCGCCGCCCCGGTTGGTCTTCTGGGAAATCTAGTGCCAAACCTAGATCAGCTATGCGCTTTTCCGAGATTGAAGACCGAGATCAGTCCCGCTTTCCTTCTGGTTACGAAGAACTCGATCGCGTCCTCGGTGGGGGCATTGTTCCCGGTTCCCTCGTGCTGATTGGGGGCGATCCGGGTATTGGGAAATCTACTCTCCTGCTGCAAGTTGCCAACCAACTTTCGGGGCCGCACCGAATCCTCTACGTTACTGGTGAAGAATCTGCCCAGCAGGTGAAGCTCCGGGCGGGGCGGTTGGGGGTGGCAACTGGAGATGAAGATAATCCAGAGCTAAACCCAGAGAAGTTAAGCAATCTCTACATCTTGGCAGAAACGAATTTAGAGGAGATTATCCAAGAACTAGAGGCTCTTAAACCCAAAGTTGCGGTGATTGATAGTATTCAGAGCGTTTATCTAGCGGTGCTGAGTTCGGCTCCCGGCTCCGTCTCTCAGGTGCGGGAATGCACGGCAGCCTTGATGCAGGTGGCAAAGCGGGAGCATATTACTCTGTTTATTGTGGGTCATGTCACCAAGGAGGGGGCGATCGCGGGGCCGAGGGTCTTGGAGCATTTGGTAGATACAGTGTTGTATTTTGAGGGCGATCGCTACGCAGCCCATAGATTATTGCGATCGGTGAAAAATCGCTTTGGAGCAACCCACGAAATCGGGGTTTTCGAGATGATCGATCGCGGCTTACGACAAGTAACTAATCCCTCAGAATTATTTCTGGGCAATCGAGATGAACTAGCTCCCGGTACTGCCGCCATTGTTGCTTGCGAAGGAACTCGACCGATCGTGGTGGAGTTGCAAGCCCTAGTTAGCCCCTCTAGCTATTCTTCCCCCCGCCGTTCCACTACCGGAGTAGACTACAACCGCCTCCAGCAGATCTTGGCAGTTCTAGAAAAGCGGGTGGGTATTCCCTTGTCAAAACTAGATGCCTACGTGGCCTCGGCGGGAGGTTTAGGAGTAGAAGAACCGGCGGCAGATTTAGGCATTGCGATTGCCCTAGTGGCAAGTTTCCGCGATCGTGTGGTAGATCCCCGCACAGTGTTAATCGGGGAGATTGGCTTGGGGGGACAGATTCGCCTAGTATCTCAGCTAGAACTCCGCCTCAAGGAAGCAGCAAAACTGGGGTTTCAACGGGCGATTATTCCCAAGGGGCAAGCCCTTCCCCCAATGGATTTGGAGATTATTCCCGTAGGCAGGCTCTTGGATGCGATCGTTGCGGCTTTACCTGCTAGTTCACTACGGGAAGTTAAGGATGAAGTTAAGGATGAAGTTGAGGAGGAGAGCGATCGTGAAGAATAGAAACTGATTTTAAGGAAAAATTAAAAAGGTTATCTTTTTGTTTGATTGCTTTTGGGAAGGAAGTTGTTACCCATTCAAAACCCTTGCGGCTGTTAGCTGTATATCACCTAGCAAAGGCGAAACGATCGCCTCATCTCCTCCATAAACCGCTTCCTCATAAAAACCCTCAACCCATTCTAAAATTGTCACTTTCTGGGCGATCGCATCCACAATCCAATACTCCATAATCCCTCTCGCTGCATACTCCGATCGCTTGTAGCGATAATCCCGATTCTCCTGACTGGGACTCACCACCTCAACCACCAACAAAGGCGGCGGCATATCCATAAATACCATCGATCGCTTCGCCCCTTCCATCGCAACTGCTAGTTCTTCTGAAAGTATGATCAGATCCGGTATCCGCACACCCACCCTTTGGCTATTCACCGCCACTTCAGTTTTCATACTCAACCGATAAGAGGGAATCTCCTGCTGTAAAAAATAAGCAAATAAAAATGATGTAATGCGCCGATTAATCTCACTTTCACAAGGTATTAGAATTAGTTCTCCATTTTCCAGCTCATACCAACTGTTATCCGAACCATCATCAAACTCAAGAAACTCCTCGAAGCTCATTTTACGATTTGCTTCTTGAGATGGGGTTTTAGTTGTATCCTTGGCGATCGCTACAGTCATCAGCTTATCTCCTAAGTTCTATGTATTGATTATCTCCTACATCTTATTAATATTGCAAAAATTGATCAGCTTTTCGTTCTCCTAGAGTAGAGAGATTAATATCAGTCACAATTTGTTTTAGCTTTTGGTTTTAGCTTTTGGTTATTTGATCTTTTAGCTCAAAACCATAAATATCTCGAACAAAATAGAGTGGTCTACCCTTAACTTCTTGATAAATTCTGCCTAAGTATTCCCCAATTACTCCTAAAGTAACTAATTGAATCCCGCCAAAAAATAGGACAGCCACCATCAGGGAAGCATAGCCCGGTACGTCAATTCCCAAAATCATGGTGCGGAGGATCAGGTAACTAGCGTAGAAAAAGGCGGGGAGAGCGATCGCCAAGCCTAGATAACTCCAAATTTTCAGGGGCATAAAACTAAAAGAAGTGAAACCCTCTAGGGCAAAATTCCATAGCTTCCAGTAGTTCCAGCTACTGCTACCAAGATGGCGTGGGGGGCGATCGAATACCACAGCGGTTTGTTTGTAGCCTACCCAAGAAAATAATCCTTTCATAAACCGATTTCGTTCTGGGAGTTGCCGCAGAGCCTCTACTACTCGGCGATCGAGCAACCGAAAATCTCCGGTATTATCAGGAATTGTTACCTCACTCAGCATATTTAAAACCCGATAGAAACCAAAGGCTGTAAGTCGTTTCAGCCAAGTTTCCCCAGTGCGCGATCGCCTAGTGGCATAAACCACATCGTAGCCTTCTCGCCATTTAGCTAATAATTCCCCAATCAACTCCGGCGGATCTTGTAAATCTGCATCAATGATCACTACGGCTTCCCCTTGGGTGTAATCCAGTCCCGCGCTCAGGGCAATTTCTTTACCAAAATTCCGGGAAAGATCAAGGATTTTGATTTCTGGATAGTTGTGGTGATAATCTATCAAATATTTGAGAGTTTCGTCCCGACTGCCATCGTTAATACAAATTATTTCGTAGGTCAACTCTAGCTTTTGCAACACTTCTAATAAGCGCTGAAATAGATAATCTAAGTTTTCCTGTTCGTTATAAACCGGGATGATAATAGAGATGTTGATAACACTAGAATTCATCAGTCTGCCTAGTAATTAGTGATTGCAATCAATAATAATCTCGATAACCAAAAAGAAACCGCCCCCAGAGGAGCGGCAATTATGGTCTATAGGATGGGCTATAGAAAAGTAATGGACAGAACGGAGAGGGAGGGATTCGAACCCTCGGTAGGGCATTACTGTTCCTACAACAGATTAGCAATCTGCCGCATTCGACCACTCTGCCACCTCTCCGAATTACATTTTTGTATCTTAGCACAAGGGGAAATATTTCTCAAGGAAATTACGGCAAGATCCAGCAATTCTTCTTTTCCATATTTAATATTGCTGTGCTTCACTACCGCAGAAATACCCAGCTAACTGCTTCTAATTTCTTGAGCTACTAGATAAATGCGACTCCATTCAGTGACTACCTGATGAAGTTTGAGATTTCTCTCTTGAGCGATCGCCGCCAGATCAAACCCTGCTTGTAATTTTTCGAGAATTTCCTGCTGTTCTGGAGTAAGACTGGTAGTAAATTCTTGCCACTGTTGGGTGTTCAAACCTAAATTGTTTTCTTTCAAGGAAATTTCTAACCAGTTGGTGACTAATTCTGGCTTACTTTTGATCGCAAACACCCGCACCGCATGGTAACTAATTTTCTCCCGGAGACGATAAATTTGTTTGATGGGTAAATTTAAGGTCTGGGCGATCGCATCTTGGGTTTTGCCTTGGAGATATAACCTTAGCCAATCCACAGCGATCTCTCCTAATTCCTCTTGGAGATAATGCTCAAATTCTTGCTGCACAGTCATCCTCAGAACTTGTTGCTGTTCCCAGCTTTGCTCTTCTTGGTAGGAGGCGATCGCCTGTTCATCCCAGAGATGCATCGGATTATCTGCATCTTCTCCTATTACTTCTTCAGAAATTAATTTAATAATTTCCCCTTCTGGGATGTGGGTCATTCCTCCCCGCTGGGAACGCCGGAGAAAATTGACAAAGCGGTACACAATTAAGGGCTGGTTACGGATAGGACGGAGGCAGTATTCTTCTACTGTTGTCAGGAGCAAGGCATCCCGGAGCTTGGCATCGTTGGTACATTGAGCTATCCAGAGAATCTGTTTTTGGATGTAGCGATCGCTGTGGAGCAACTCTTGAATTATCTCTTGGAGAACATCTACTACTGCCCGTTGGCGATCGCGGCTGAGGGCAACCCAAGTCCGAATCTTATTTCGCAATAACACCAAGGAACCAAGACGACCTGTGAGATTTTGGTAGCACCTAGCTGGTGGGACACCTAAGTAGCGATCCTTCAGGATCCGATAGCGATAATCCATAGCTTTTTGGGCAATAGTCCACTGCTGGGGATTCATGGCAGCAAAGTTATCCCTATCTGCCCCCAAAAGCCACTGGTTAATACTTTCACGGGTGCTATTGCTTTGGGATAGACATTCTTTTTCTAGGCGCGTCCGCCACACCTTTGCTAGCTTCTCTGCCAAGTTCTCCATGCAAATTTAACTCCTCTCGCCACCTCAACTAGATACTTCGTACCAATTTAATAAATACCGCTATCTATTAAATTCAAACCCTTTCTAAAAGGCGGTTTAATTGAAATATACGTGGCAACTAATATTTCAATTGGTATCACCCTAAAGTGTAACTGATCACACAGTTTATCTCAAAAATCCTGATTAGCCTAACGAGGTAAAGTAGGCACATCTAGAGGTTTTCCACTACGATCGACTAAATATATATGCCAAGTGCCATTAATCGCTGCCTCAAAAGCAATAGTTCCGCCGTTGGCACTAATTACCGGACTGCGGACTTCCGTGTTGAGACTTTCTGTGAGATTACGGACTTGAAACAATTGGCGATCGTAGAGATAGACCCCAGATTTTCCTTGCCGGGTGGCCTGAAATACAATATACTTGCCATCTTCCGAGATATCAGGATGGGAGGCGATCGCATCCAAGCTATTCAAGCCGGGTAAATCAATCAACTGCCGATCTACCGCATCAAACAAAAAAATATCTTGGGATCCCCGGCGATCGGAAACAAAAACTAAGAAGCGATCGGCAATTCGGGGCTGCAATTCGGCTGCGGAGCTATTCAGACTCCTACCTCCAGCATCAAAAGGAAATTCCATCAATTGAGCCGTATTGTTACAGCTTGCTAATCCAAAAGCTAATCCCAGCAGGAGTAGGCGATCGCTCAATTTTATAATCCTGCGTTTAATCCTGTGTTTAACTTCGAGCTTAACCACTCCTAGCCCTCCAACTTGTCTAATTCAATCTTCGTCCCGCGATCGATAACTTCAATGTCCCACTGTCCTCGGCGATCGGTTTCAAAGACCAGATAGCGCCCATCAGGACTGAGGGCAGGACGACGGATAAGATTTTTATAGCCGGTAGTCAAGAGTTCAGGACGTTGGGTGAGGCGATCGTAAATGACAATATCAAGTTTGCCTTGATTGTTGGCAAGGTAGGCAATATAACGGGCATTGCGACTAAGGCTAGGATTTTGGGCGATCGTAGTAGATAAGTTCAACCCCGGTAGGGCAATAAAGTTGCGAGTCTTGATATCGTAAAGTAAAAGTTGGTTAGCTCCATTCCGGCTACTGATAAATGCTACAAATTGACCATTTCCGCTCAAAGCTGGCTTCTCATCGGTATAGCGGCTGTTAAGGGTAGAAGAATCTTGAACGGGAGAATTACAACCGGTCGCCACAATTGAAATAGCAAATAAACAACCCACGGCGATCGCCCTTCGCATATAAATCTGCAAAAAACTTCGAGCTGCGATCGCTGTAGCCATGAGCTTA
>Ga0105048_10005675_pt1 | contig 20152 bp, 12 predicted proteins | sample MAT05_FD_78382 | JGI IMG/M metagenome (GOLD analysis project Ga0105048, IMG submission 78382) | Freshwater microbial communities from Lake Fryxell liftoff mats and glacier meltwater in Antarctica - MAT-05 | ecosystem: Environmental > Aquatic > Freshwater > Ice > Liftoff microbial mat | place...
AAGAAACAGTACGAGAAATTCATCGACGACACCACCGCGAAGTACCCGCGCGACGACGCGAAGAGCAAGCCGCGATTCGTGCTGATTTCGCCGATCGCCTTCGAGAACACCAGCGACAAATTCTTGCCCGATGGCAAGGCCGAGAACGCGAATTTGAAGCTCTACGCCGACGCCGTTAAGGCCGTCGCCGAGAAACGCAAGCTCGCTTTCGTGGATGTCTACACACCGACGCTCGCGGCCTTTGCCAAGGGCGAGGGCAAGTTGACCGTCAGCGGGTTCCAGTTGAACGAAGCGGGCGACAAGACCCTCGGCGAAGCGCTCGATAGCGGCCTCTTCGGGACGCCGTACACCGGGGCCAAAGCGGGTACGACCGACTTCGAGAAACTCCGCGCCGCCGTCAACGACAAGAGTTGGATCCACCATCAAGACTACCGCATGGTCAACGGTTGGTACGTCTACGGTGGCCGGCGGACATTCGACAACGAGACCTTCCCGCGCGAGTACGCCAAGCTGCGGGACATGGCCACGGTGCGAGACAAATACGTCTGGGACATCGCCAATGGCAAAGCCGTCGCGGACAAGCCGGACGATTCCAAAACGGCCGAACTGATCGTACCGCCGACGCGGTTCGGCCAACCGGGCCGCGATTACTCCGAGAACGCGGTCGGCGGGCCTGTGATTCAAAAGCCAGCCGACTTCATCAAGGGGGCCCAAGTCCCCGCCGGGTTCGAGTTGAAACTCTTCGCGGACGAATCGAAGTTCCCCGAAATCTCGAAGCCGGTGCAGATCAACTTCGATAACAAAGGCCGGCTCTGGGTCGCCTGCATGCCGAGCTACCCGCAATGGCGGCCGGGCGATCCGAAAGCGGCCGACAAACTCGTGATCCTCGAAGACACCGACAACGATGGCAAGGCCGACAAGAGCACCGTCTTCTACGACAAGCTCCAGTGCCCGACCGGCTTCGAGTTCTACAACGGCGGCGTCCTCGTCGTCGATCAACCGCGGATGCTCTTCTTGAAGGACACCGACGGCGACGACAAAGCCGACCAAGTCACCTACCTCATGGACGGCTGGGCGAGCGACGATACCCACCACAGTTGCGGGGCGTTCGAGTGGAGCCACGGCGGCCTGCTGCACATGCTGGAAGGAATCGCCACGAGCACGACGTTGGAAACGCCGTGGGGCCCGCACCGCAGCGCCGGTGCCGGCGGCTGCTACGTCCTCGATCCGCGCAGCATGAAGATCCGCCAGTTCGGCCTACCCGGCATGTACAACATGTGGTGCTACGTCTTCGACGAATGGGGCCAAGGCATCGTCGGCGACGGCACGACGCCGAACCAAACCTGGGACGTTCCGCTGTCGGGCCAGCAGTTCCCCGGCCGCAAAGGGATCGATTTCGTCCTGCCCAACGGCGTTCGGCCCAACATCGGCAACGAATGGCTCGTCAGCCGAGCACTTCCGGACGATGCCCAAAAGCAATTCGTCTACGCTTGCGTGATTCAGTTGAACGGCCTGCCGCGCTACACGATGAAGGACGACGGCGCCGGCTTCAAAGGTGAACGCGTGAAGAATAAAGACGGCAAAGGATTCGACGACCTCGTCCGCTCCACCGACAAGCACTTCCGCCCTTGCGATCCGCAGATCGGGGCCGACGGGGCGCTCTGGTTCGGCGATTGGGCCAACCCGCTGATCGGCCACATGCAGTATTCGCAGCGCGACCCGAACCGCGACCACACCCACGGCCGTATTTACCGCATGGTCGGCACCGGCAAGAAACTGGTGACGCCGGTCACGCAGTTCGGCAAGAAGCCGGAGGAAATCTTGGAGCAGTTCCGCGAGTACGAATGGCGGACGCGCTACCGTGCCCGCCGGGAACTCCACGACCGACCCTCGGCCGAAGTGCTTCCCGCCGTAGCCAAGTGGGTCGAGAAACTCGATCCGAAAGATGCAGACTTCGACCGCCTCCGCTGCGAAGCGCTGTGGGTTCAACAGGGGCACCACGCCGTCGATGTCAAGCTGCTCGACGCGGTGCTGGAATCGAAGACCTTTCAAGCCCGCGCCGCCGCGGTGCACATCCTCGCCGATGAACGTGAGCGCCTGCCCGAGGCCTTGACCCGTTTCAAGAAAGCCGCCCTCGATGAGCACCCGCGCGTCCGCACCGAAGCGGCACGGGCGCTCAGCTTTTACCCCACAGCCGACGCGATGGCGATGGTCGCCGAGATCGCCAAGAAGCCCCTCGATTACTGGACTCGCTACACCGTGGAGGCCGCGCTCGGGGCCAACGAGCCGGCGTGGCGGCCCGATTACCTGACGGGCAAAGTCGCGGTCGGGAACCCGAACGCCGCCAAAATGATGGACGACATTCTGAAGAGCAACAAAGCCGGCGGCGCGGCCGCACCGTTCCTCAAGGCCCTTCTGAGCCAAGAGGAGAAATCGAAAGAAGAGCGCAACAAAGCGATGACGGCGCTCGCCGGAATGAAGGGCAACCCGAGCAACGGCCGGGCGGTCTTCCAGCGGATGTGCATCGCTTGCCACAAAGTCGGCAGCGGCGAAGGCCAAGAGTTCGGGCCGAACCTCGACAAGGTCGCCACGCGTTGGCCGCGGTTCAAAATCGTCGAGTCGATGATCGACCCGAACGCCGAGATCGAACCCAAGTACCTTTCGACGCGCATCGACACGCTCGATGGCAAATCGGTGACCGGCCTGCTTGTGAGCGAAACCAAGACCGAGACGGTCATATTCGACGGCAAAGCGAAGGTGACGATCAAAGCCGAGGACATCGACAAGAAGACGCTGTTGAAGCAGAGCAGCATGCCGGAGGGCCAAGCCGGGGCGATGGCCCCGTCCGAATTCCTCGACTTGGTCGAGTACCTCAGCACGCTGAAATAGCGCATCCGTCGACCGCTGGCGACAACGTGTCGCCAGTGGCTCGGGCCGCTTCACTCACGAGAACCGAATCAGCAAATCGCCGCCATCAACTTGGGTGCCCGGCTTCACGAGCACTTCGGCCACGGTGCCTCCGGCTTCGGCGTAGATCGTCGATTGCATTTTCATCGCTTCGAGCATCGCCAGTTTTTGCCCGGCAACGACCTCCTCGCCGGATTTCACCATGATGGCGACGATCGCGCCGGGCATCGGCGCGGCGACGTGCTTCGGGTTGCCCGCCTCGGCCTTCAACCGCGTCGCGGCGATGGCCCCGAGCGTCCGGTCGATCACCACGACTTCGCGCGGTTGCCCGTTGAGTTCGAAGAAGACGCTCCGCTTGCCCTCGGCCAGCGGTTCGCCGACGGTGAAGAATTTGATGATGAGGGTCTTGCCCGGTTCGATTTCGACGCTGACTTCGTCGCCTTTCTGCAACCCGTAGAAAAACAGGGGTGTGGGGAGCACGCTGAGGTCCGAGAACTTCGCCATGTGCTCGGCGAACTTGCTGTACACCTCGGGGTACAGCAGATACGACACGACGTCGCGGTCGCTCGGATCGCGTTTGAGCATCGGTTGCAGTGTCGCGCGGGCCGCTTCGAAATCGGCCGGGGGCAGTGTCGCGCCGGGGCGGTCGGTCAAGGGCGTGCGGCCGCGGAGGATTCGCTTCTGGAGGTCCGCCGGGAAGCCACCCGGAGGCTGGCCGAGTTTGCCCTCGAAGAATTCGATCACCGATTCGGGGAAGGCGATCTCCTTGGCCGGGTTCTTCACATCGGCGGGCGTCAGGTTGTTCGCCAGCATGAAGAGCGTGAGGTCGCCGACGACTTTGGACGTCGGGGTGACCTTCACGATGTCGCCGAAGAGTTGGTTCACCTCGGCGTACTTCCGGCCGACTTCGTGCCAGCGATCCCCCAAACCGAGCGACTTCGCTTGCACGTAGAGGTTCGCGTACTGCCCGCCCGGCATCTCGTGCTGATAGACTTCGGCCGAACTCGAAAGCTGCCCCGTTTCGAAGGGGGAATAGAAACCGCGGACTTCTTCCCAGTAACGTGCGGTGTCTTGCAAGCTCTCGAAATCGAGGCCGGTGTCGCGCGCGTCGAAGCGCATCGTTTCGACCAGCGCATTTAAGCTCGGCTGAGCCGTGACGCCGGCGAGCGGGGCGAAAGCGCAATCGACGATATCCACGTCCTCTTCGGCGGCCATGAGGTACGACGCCAGTTGCCCGCCGGCGGTGTCGTGCGTATGGAAGTGGATGGGGATGTCGATCTCCTGACGGAGTGCCCGCACCATCTTCTTCGCGGCGTACGGCTTCAACAGCCCGGCCATGTCCTTGATCGCCAGCATGTGGGTGCCGTGCTTCACCAAGTCCTTGGCGAGATCGACGAAATACTTCAGCGTGAATTTGTCGCGCCGGTCGTCGAGGATGTCGCCGCTGTAGCAAATGGCCGCTTCGCAAATCGCGTCGGTCTTCCGCACGGCGTCGATGGCGAGTTTCAAGTTCGGCAGCCAGTTGTTCGCGTCGAAGATGCGGAAGATATCCATCCCCGCGTCGGCGGCTTCCTTGACGAACGAGTAGACGACGTTGTCCGGGTAGTTCGTGTAGCCCACCGCACTCGCCGAGCGCAGCAGCATTTGGAACAGGATGTTCGGGATGCGTTCGCGCAGCTTCGTCAGGCGGTCCCACGGGTCTTCTTTGAGGAAGCGCATCGAGGTGTCGAACGTCGCCCCGCCCCAGTTTTCCAGGGAGAATAGTCCCGTGTGCACCCGGGCGTAACGCGGTGCGATCTTCAGCATGTCGTAGGTGCGCATCCGCGTCGCCAGTAGCGATTGATGGGCGTCGCGCATCGTCGTATCGGTCACGAGCAACCGCTTCTGCGCCCGCACCCACTTGGCGAAACCGTCGGCCCCGAGCTTCTGAAAAATGTCCCGCGTCCCTTCGGGAAGCGGGCTGACATCGCGTTTCAATTCCCACAGTCGGTCGGTCGGTGTCGCCGCGAGCACGGGTCGCACGGCCGGCGGGGTCTTCACCTCCGGGTGGCCGTTGACGATGACATCGGCGATGTAGCTGAGCACCTTCGTGGCACGGTCTTGCCGCACCTTCAACACGAAGAGTTCGGGCGTCTCGTCGAGGAAGCGCGTGGTCACGCCGCCGTCCAAGAACTCCGGATGCGTGACGAGGTTGATGAGGAACGGGATGTTCGTCTTCACGCCTCGGATGCGGAATTCTTGCAAGCAGCGTTCCATCCGCCGCGCGGCATCTTTGAAACGCAACCCGCTCGCCGTGACCTTGACCAGCAAGGAATCGTAGAAGGGCGTGATGACCGCACCGCCGAACGCCGTGCCGGCGTCGAGGCGGATGCCGACGCCGCCCCCCGAGCGGTAGGCGGTGAGTCGGCCGTAGTCGGGCATGAAGCCATTGGCGGGGTCTTCGGTCGTCACGCGGGATTGAATGGCGAAGCCTTGTGTCAAAATCTTCGATTGATCGCCGAGGCCGATTTCCGCATCGGACAGCGGCACGCCTTGAGCGATGAACAACTGGGCGCGGACGATGTCCCGGCCGGTGATGACTTCCGTTACCGTGTGCTCGACTTGGATCCGCGGATTGACCTCAATGAAGAAAAACTTATTCGACTCGGCGTCGTACAGGAACTCCACGGTGCTGGCGTTGTCGATGCCGACGGCCCGACCGACGGCGAGTGCCGCGTCGAGAATACCTTGGCGGACATCGGCGGGGAGGCTCGGGGCCGGCGCGATTTCGACGACTTTCTGGTGGCGCCGTTGGATCGAGCAATCGCGCTCGTAGAGGTGGACGAGGTTGCCGTGGCGGTCGCCGATGAGCTGCACTTCGATGTGCTTGGCGCGCTGCACGAACTTCTCGAGAAAGCAATCGCTGTTGCCGAAGGCTTGCCCCGCTTCGCGCTGGGCTTGCTCCAGCGCATCGGCGAGTTTGTCGGCCGTCGGCACCACGCGCATCCCCCGGCCGCCGCCGCCCATCGACGCTTTGACGATGACCGGATAGCCGAGCGATTCGGCGAGCGCGGCCGCTTCGGCGACCGATGACACCGGCTTGTCACCGCCCGCCAGAATCGGCACCTTCGCTTTCGTCGCGATGGCCCGCGCCGCGACTTTGTCGCCGAGTTGACGGAGGACTTCCGGCCGAGGCCCGACGAAAGTGATCCCCGCGTCTTCGCAGGCTTGGGCGAAGTCGGCGTTCTCGCTGAGGAAGCCGTAGCCGGGGTGGATGCCGTCGACGCCGACTTCCTTGGCGAGGCCCACGATGCTTTCGATGTCGAGGTAGGCCCGGATCGGCTCGCCGGGGTTGCCGACACGGTAGGCTTCGTCGGCTTTGAAACGGTGCAGGGCGAAGCGGTCTTCGTGGGAATAAATCGCGACGGTGCGGATACCGAGTTCGTGGGCCGAGCGGAAGATGCGGATGGCGATTTCGCTGCGGTTGGCGACCAGCAATTTCGTAATGGGCTTCGACATGGACGGCGATCCTCGGCAGCGGCTTCGTTCGCGGTTTGATACGGAATTGTCGCCGGCGGGAAAAGCAACGGGGAAAAAGCACCAACCCCGGCGGGGCCGTGGTTGGTGCTTTCTTAGCGGGCAGTGGTCAGTGGTTGGTGGTCAGTTGAAACCGGGACTGAGGAACGATCGAAGATTGTATTCATCGACCACTGACCACCGACCACTACTTCTTCACTAACACTAAGGCCGAGACGTTCACGATCAACTTCGGTTGCGTCTTACTGTCCGTGACGATTTCGATCGTCTGCTTCACCTTGCCTTCGGTCTCGGCTGCCATGTTCACCTTCAGCACGTGGGCCGCCCGGGAACCTTCGGTCACTTGCGTCACACTGACGGACCCGTTCGGCACTTTCACTTCGAGGATCTTGAATGGGGCATCGCCGGTCAGGGTCACTTGTTGCGTCGATGGCGTCTTGCTGGAGTTCACATCGCCGAAGCTCACTTCGGAAGGGCTGACTGCAATCGACTCGGTCACGGTCACGGTCACCGGGATGCGGATTTTCTCCACGCCGACGCCATTCGTCGTCAGGAACACTTCGGACATCCAATTGCCCTTCGGGCAATCGGGGTCGAGCGTCGCGATGACTTCGTAAGATATTTCGCCGTTGCCCTTGTTCGCGGATTTGGTTTCGACTTTCACGAACTTACCGTTGCTCTTGGCGTCTTTGATCTCCCACTTCGGCTGGTTGAACAGCGTGACCTTCATCGACACTTTTCCGCCGGCCGATTTTTGCACGTTACCAAAGGCGAGCGAATCCGGGCTGAAGAAGAGGTCTTCGCGGGCCACGCAGGAGACCTTCAGCACGACTTCTTCCGGAACCGGGTTCAAGAAGGGCACGGTGACGGTGACGGTCTTGAAGGTGTTGCGTTGGTGCGTCGGGATTTTCTTCGTGTCCATGTAAGCGACCACGTGGGTCGTCTCGCCCGGTTCGAGTTGGGCCTTGAGCAGCGAGGCCGCGACGCATCCGCAGCCGATGCGGGGCGTGCCGAGTTTGAGGGTGTCTTTGGTGGTGTTCGTGATCGGGAAGTAATGCACCAGCACCGGCCCGATCGACGTCGTCGCGAAATCTTTGCTCTTCTCCGGGAAGTAATCCGGAGCGCCGGCGGAAGCCGAGGCTGTGAAGCCGGCCACCATGGTAATCGTGTAAACAAAACGCCACATAGTTAAATCTCCCAAAGTGCGGCAGGGGTGGCATCTCCCCCCGAAAAGCCAGCGACTGCCGATGCATTTAATGTAGCAAGCCCTGCGCCCGAACAGAATGAGGAAAAAACGCGGGTTGGCGATATCGGGCGTTCCCCTAGCCCGGCTTGTCGAAAAAGACCGGACAGCGCGAACGACCGGCACGATTGATCACCGGCGTAACCACGCCCTGTTGTTATCGGAAAGCGACCGGAACCACATCGACTTGCGCGGCTACGGAACCGGGAAGTGCCGCTGGCACACGCAATGAAGGCGCCCCAACCGGTACAATCCGAAACTGCCATTACCGAACCAACCGCCTGTGAATCGGGCATGACCCGATTTGACGAGAATCTCAAAAAAACTCCGACAGGCCTGAACCCGTGAGTTACAGTTTGTAAGTGGCTTGTTAATTCCGCGGAACTAGCTTGTGCCGGAGTTCCGGTCGCAGATGCGTCCGCGAGGATATTTCCGGCCCGTGCAAAGTCTATTCCGGCACCGATTTGCGCTGAATCCAACGATTCTTTCGCAACGAAGTCTCCGTGGGCGGTGCCGAATCGGGTAAAATCAGACTCGACGTGCTAACTTGCAGTCGCGCGTTCGCGGATGGTCGATTTCCTTGGAGAATGCCCATGCCTCAGCCCAATCCGGGAGATCATTTGGCTCCGATTCCGCTCACGCCGGCCCACGGTTCCGTTCCGCACTCTGTCGCGAATATGTACGGCCCCAATCCGTTCGCCGTGGCCAGCCCGACGGCGGCTCCCACGGGCGGCCACCGCTCGCTGCCGACCTTGGCCGAGTTATTCCATTCGTTCAAGCGGCGCTGGCTACTCGGGTTGCTGATCGGCGGGATCGTGGCCTCGGTCGTCGCCGCGGCGATTTGGATGGTCATGCCCTCCGGCAAGCACCAAGTGCGAGCCATCATCAAGATGCAAGCGACCGTCTCCAACGGGCTATTCAAAGAAGCGGGCCAAGACAACGACGCTTTCGAGCGCTACAAGGATAGCCAAAAAGCCAACATGCAAACGCGGACGTTCCTGTCCCGCGTGGGCAACGACCCGTCCGTCCGCAACCTGCCGATGATGCAAGGCGACAAGGCCGGAGTCTACGAAAACCTACTCGTCTTCAAGTGGGACTCGCCCGAGTTGCTCCACGTCAAGATGAACGGCGACGACCAAGAACAGCTCCGGCTGCTGCTGTCGGCGTTCGTGAAAGTCTACGCGGAAGAGGCCAAATCCGAAGAGCGAGCGTCTTACGTCAGTCAAGAAATCCAGTTGAAAGGGTCATTGGCCAACGCCAACGCCAAAATCGAAGCGATCGAAGCGAAGATCCGCGAGAAGCGGACGATCAAAGGTGGCGTCGGCGGGAGCGACGCGATGTTTCAACGCCAGCAGTACATCCTGAGCATCAATAACTTGGCGCCGGAAATCGATAAGCTTTACCGCGATGAAATTCTGTTGCTCAGCGAAGTGCAACAGGTGGAAAAAGAACTCGGCGGCGAACTGCAGATCGACGAAGACTTGCTGGCCCAGGTGATCGACTCCGACTCGGCCGTACGCGGGCGCCTGCTCGCCGTCGAGAAAGCCAAAGACGAACTCCGGACATTGAACAAGTCGCTCCAACCGGGCAACCCGGTGCTGGCCGAAAAAGAAATCGAACTCGGCAAATTGAAGTCGTTTGCGGACGCCGAGCGGAATGCGATCCGCCCGCAAATCATCAAAGTCGCCCAGGCCGAGCGCCGCGTCGAACTCAATAGGTCGAAGAAACAGAAGGTGAACTCGATCGAGACCGTCCGCGCGCAGTTGACCACCCTCAAGGCCAAAAAGTCTCAGGCCGAAAAAGATCTCCGCGACCTCGGCGAAGTCGAACTCGAAAAACAAATCAGCAGCACCGAACTCACACCGACGATCGACATCCGCAATCGCTACTCCAACCGTCTCGACGAAATCCAAGGCATCCTCAAGAACGACAACCCTCGGGTCACCATCCAAGAAGACGCCGTCATCGCCGAGAATTACAACCTCAAGCAGAAGATGGTGATGGCCACCGGCGGGGCCTGCGTCGCCATGCTCGGCATCTTGCTCATCATCTCGTACATCGAGTGGCGTAACCGCCGGGTCGACGGCGTCGATCAGGTCGTCACCGAACTCGGGATGCGCGTCATCGGCACGATCCCCGCCTTCCCGAGCCGGGCGAGCCTCCGCAACGGCGAAGCCAGCCAAAACCAGAACTGGCGGTTCATCTTGAACGAGTCGGTCAACAGCACGCGCACGATGTTGCTACACACCGCCAAGACCCAGCAAATGCAGATCATCCTCGTGACCAGCGCCATGCAGGGGGAAGGCAAAACCTCGCTCTCCAGCCAACTGGCCACCAGCATGGCCACCGCCGGCCTGCGCACGCTGATCCTCGATTGCGATCTCCGCAACCCGAGCATGCAGAAATTGTTCGACATCCCCGTCGCGCCGGGTTGTTCCGAAATCTTGCTCCAAGAGATCGACATCGCCGACGCGGTGCAACCGACGAGCGTGCCGAACCTGTGGATCATCCCGGCCGGGCAGTGCAACCACCGCGTGATCGCGGCCTTGGCCCAAGGGCACCCGCTCGAAGCGATGTTTAACCGCCTCCGCGGCCAGTTCGATATCATCGTCGTCGATAGTTGCCCGATCCTGCCGGTGGCCGACACGCTGCTCGTGGCCCAACACGTCGATGGCGTCGTCTTCAGCATCCTCCAAGACGTCAGCCAACTACCCAAGGTGCAAGATGCGTCGGATCGGATGGTGCACCTCAACATCCCGCTGCTGGGCGCGGTGGTGAACGGCATCAAGCCGGACATCCAAGCCTACGGCTACAACTACGTCAAGCAATTGCCGGCGTGATCATGTCCAGCAAACTCACCATCGCCGCGCTCCTCGCCTTGTTCGCAGGCGTTGGCGCGTGGAATGTCCTTCGCCCCGGCCCGGCGGAGTCCGAGCCGGCCGACATCGCCTCGGAGCGCTTGGCCGACATCCCGATGCAACTCGGCGCGTGGCTCGGGGCCGACAACGAAATCAACCCGAAGGCCATGAGAGTCGCGGAGGCGGAGGCGTATCTTTCCCGTACTTATCGCAACGGCAACGAGGCGTACTCGGTGATGGTGCTCTACGGTTCCCCCGGCGGCTTGGGCGCTCACGACCCCAAAACTTGCTACGCCGGCACCGGTTTTGAACAAAAGGGGCCGAATCAAACGTGGTTGACGAAGACACATGGCCCGCTGTGGAACGCCCGTTTCGAACGGGATCAACCGACCAAGGCCGCGCTCGATGTCTACTGGGGTTGGGGAACGAACGGCGATTGGCAATCGCCGGAACAACCGCGGTTGACTTTCTCGGGGCAAAGCCGGATTTACAAGATTTACCTCCAGCGAGCGGTACCGGTGAACGCGGAGCCGGCCGAAGCCGCGAGTTTCCTGCCGGCGTTCCTCGATGCTGTGAAAGTGGCCCTCGTGAAGATCCGACCGTGATTCACTCGAACTGCGAGTCTATGGCGACAACGACGAAAACCGAGCCCCGCGCGACTCCGGCTTCCGACTTTTGGAAAGAAGCCGACCGCGTCAGCTCCCGAACTCGGTTCCAACTGCCCAACCGCGACGGCCACTTTTACGCGCTGGCGAAGTCGTCGCTCGATTTCGCCGCCGCGGTCGTGTTGTTGATCCCGATTCTGCCGTTCATTGTGCTCGGCTGGCTGCTGGTGAAGATTTCGTCGCGTGGACCGGGCTTTTATGTGCAAACGCGCACCGGCCGCAGCGGACTGCCGTACCGGATCATCAAAATCCGTTCGATGCACCACCGCGCCGAAGAAGAAACCGACGGGCCCAAATGGTCGCCGATCGGCGATCGGCGCATCTTCGGCATGGGCAAATTCCTGCGCCGGACGCACCTCGACGAACTGCCGCAGTTGTTCAACGTCCTCCGCGGCGAGATGAGCCTCGTCGGGCCGCGTCCCGAGCGGCCCGAGGTCATCGCCTCCAAGGGCCTCTGCGACGAGGTGCCGGGCTACGACGTCCGCATGGTCGCCCGCCCCGGCATCACCGGCTTGGCCCAGTTGCAGTTGCCCGCCGATTCGGACATCCTCAGCGTCCGCCACAAGGTTTACTACGACCTCTACTACATCGCGAATCAGAGCCTCGGGTTCGACCTGCGAATCTGCGTCGCCACGCTGTTCAAAGCCGCCGGCGTCGGGCCGAAGTGGCTGCGGCGGCTGTTTTTCTTGCCGTCGCCCGATGCCGTCCGGTCGCAGTTCTTGGCGGTTGCCAAGCCGAAGCGCCTCGAGCGCCAAGATTCGAGCCGCTATCTGCCGGTCCCTTCGTGATGGCCGAAAAACCGCGCGTGCTCTACCTCACGCACCGGCTGCCGCACCCGCCCGACAAAGGCGACCGCATCCGCAATTTCCACGTGCTCCGCGAGTTGGCGAATATCGCCCGCGTTACCCTCGTCAGCCTCGCCGACGAACCGGTGAGCGAGGACTCTGCGCAGAAGCTGCGGGGCTTGTGCGACACGCTCGAAATCGTCCCGGCCTCGGGGAAACGACGCTGGCTGCGCGCCGGTCGCAGTTTGCTGACCGGCGGTAGTCTGTCGGAAGGCCTCTTCGCCGAACCGGCTCTCGACGCCACCATCCGGCGCTTGTCGGCGATTCAATCTTGGGACGCCTCCCTCGTCTCGGCGTCGAGTTTGGCCCCGTACCTTGCGCGCCACGGATTGCCGGGCCAAACGAGGTTCGTCGATCTCGTCGATGTCGATTCGCAGAAATGGTTCGACTACGCCGACGTCGCGAGCGGGCCGAAGCACTGGCTTTACACACTGGAAGGCCACCGTGTCCGCCGGCTCGAGCAATGGATCGCCGAGTGGGCGACGGCGACGACCATCGTCAGCCCGGCCGAGTGCAACGTCTTCGACGGCTTCACCCGCCCCGGCGCGGGGACCGTCGCCACCAACGGCGTCGACCTCGACTATTTCCAACCGCAGCCGGAAGTGCAAACGGTACAGGCCTGCGCCTTCGTCGGCGCGCTCGATTACGTCCCCAATATCGACGGGGCGAACTGGTTCGCCAACGACATCTGGCCGGCGATCCGGCAGCGGCTTCCGCAGGCCGAGTTCTGGATCATCGGTCGCAAGCCGACGACGGCCGTGCTTCGCCTCGGCTCCCTCGCTGGAGTGAAAGTCGTCGGTCCGGTGCCCGATGTACGACCGTACGTGGCGCGGGCGGCGCTCGCCGTGTGCCCCATCCGTATCGCCCGGGGCCTGCAAAACAAGGTGCTGGAAGCGATGGCGTTGGGGAAGCCGACACTCGCCGCCCCCGCCGCGATCCGGGCGTTGAAGGCCGTGCCTGGGGAACATCTGCTGTCGCCGGCAACCGAAGGCGAATGGGTCTCGGCCGTGTGCGAGTTGTTCACCGACACGGCGCGCCAGCTCGAACTCGGTCTCGCGGCCCGGCGGTTCGTCGAAGTCCACCATCACTGGGATCGCTGCTTGCAACCGATGATGCAGGCGATTCTCACGGCCACCCGGCAGCGGGTGCCGGCGTGACCCTACGACTTCCCCGCCCGTTGCCGGTCGTCTTCGATGCCCGCGTCGTCACCGGTTCCGGCGGCGGGCCGGACAAGACGATCTTGAACTCGCCGCGGTTCCTCGGACCCCTCGGCTACCGGATGTTGTGCGGCTACCTGACGCCACCGGGCGACCGAGGCTACGCCGACATCGAAGGCAAAGCCGCGAAGTACGGAGCGCCGCTGATCACCATCCCCGATCGCGGGGCGGCCGATTGGCGCGTGGTGCCGAAGTTGTTGAAGGTCTGCCGCGACGAGAACGTCGCCATCTGGCACGGGCACGATTACAAGACGAATGCGCTCGGACTCCTGCTGAACCGATTCCGGCCGATGCGGCTGGTCACGACACTGCACGGTTGGGTGAAGCGAACAACCCGGACGCCGCTGTACTACCGCATCGACCGGCTCTGCCTGCCGCGCTACGAGCGCGTCTTCTGCGTCTCGGAAGACCTGTACGACGCGGCCCGCAAATGCGGCGTCGCCCGGAGCAAATGCATCCTGCTCGAAAATGGAATCGACACCGCAGAATACGCGCGGACGCGCACCATCGCCGAAGCGAAGGCCTCGCTCGGCTTACCGCCGGAAGAATTGTTGATCGGGGCCGTCGGCCGGCTGTCCCCGGAGAAAGGCTTCGACCTGCTGATTCGATCCGTGAAAGCCCTGCGCAGCCGGGGTCTGCCGGTGCGGCTCGCCATCGTCGGCGAAGGGGACGATCGCCCCCGGCTCGAAGCTCTGCGCGCCGAGCTGAATCTGCGCAACTCCGTCGATCTGACGGGCTGGCAGTCGGATGTGCGGGGCTATTTTGAAGCGATGGATTTGTTCGCGCTCAGCAGCATCCGCGAGGGGTTGCCGAACGTATTGCTGGAAGCGATGGCGCTCGGCGTTCCCTGCGTCGCCACGCGGATCGCCGGCATTCCGAAATTGATCGAACACGGCGTCGCCGGGTGGCTTGTTCCAGCGGGGGATGGTTCCGCCCTCACCGAAGGAATCTTCCGCCTGCTCAACGATTCCGAACTACGCTGTCGGTACGCGGAGTCGGGTCGCGCCGCGATAGTGGCCCGCTACGACTTCGGCCGACGGATGGTCCGGATGGCGGAGACCTACGACGAATTGCTCGCGCGAGTCCGGCACCGATGATTCGACCCATGACTTCGTCCGAATTGCCCGCCGTGACCGTTTGGGTCCACCCGTACGCGCGCCTCGCCCCTCGACTGCCCGCGCTGGCCGACTTCGCCATGAAAGGCGACGCAGCCCCGCTGAGTCGGCACCCCGCGTGGCTGAAGGTACTGCACGACGGTTTGAAGCAAGAAGTCTTCGCCGTCGAAGCCCGGATGCACGGCGAGACCTGCGGATTCCTGCCGCTGGCGTTCGTGAACACGATGCTGTTCGGCCGATTCTTGGTGAGTTTGCCCTACCTCAACAGTAACGGCGTGATCGCGGAATCGCCCGATGTGCAATCGCTGTTGATCGACCGGGCCGTAGCGCTGGCCGATGAACTCGACGCGAGCCACTTGGAACTGCGCCACGAATCGCCCTTGGACCACGCGGCCCTCGATGGGGCTATGGCCAGTAAAGTCCATATGCGGATGGCGCTGCCGGAATCGAAAGAACACCTCTGGAAGCGATTCGATTCGAAGGTCCGCAACCAAGTCCGCAAAGGCGAGAAGAACGGCTTCACCACCACGTGGGGCGGGGCGGAATATTTGGAGCCTTTCTACGCGGTGCTCAGCGAGAATATGCGCGACCTCGGCACGCCGGTATACGGCCGGGGTTTATTCCGGGCCATTCTGAACACATTCCCCGACGACGCGGAATTCAACGTCGTCTGGGCCGGTGAAAAACCGATCGCGTGCGCATTATTATTGCACGGTCGCAATTGGACCGAAGTGCCCACGGCGTCGTCGTTGAGGGAATACAATAATACATGCGTGAATATGTTAATGTATCGCCATTTGTTGGATCGGGCCGTCGAGCGCGGTCAGACGATATTCGATTTCGGCCGTTCGACAGTCGGCGGTCCCACATTCAATTTCAAGAAGCAATGGGGTGCCGAGGCGGTGCCGGCGACGTGGCAATACGCCTCATTCTCCGGGGAAATCGGTGCGATGCGGCCCGACAATCCGCGCTACGAGCGGATGATTCGCCTCTGGCAGAAACTCCCCGTTCGGCTGACACAATACATCGGCCCCCCCATCGTGCGCGGTATTCCTTAAAGTCGTCCATTTCAACTTGACCTTCGCATAAGATGTGCGGGTCGCGGGAGAATTGACGAAAACGGCGATTCCGATTTGCACGACCCACTTGTATTCATTACATTACAGATGTCGTAAGGGCGATTAACACCGCCCGACAATCCGGCACCGGCTCCCCCTCCCGGAGATATTCTCGGCACCCGTCCCAGACCCGAGTCCGTTTCGGATGCGCTTCGCCGCGCTGGGAGTTGATCGAATGCAGTTCACACGCAGGATGTTGCTCGTCGGGTCGGATGCCCGATTCGCGCAATTGGTGCAGACCCATATTCACAAGAGCTTCCTCCTGACCGCCCCCTCGGCGCGCTTCGAGGACATCCCGAATTTCGTCCGCGGGGACACCGACGGCGTCTTGCTATTCCTCGCGTCTGCGGCCGAGGACGCGGAGCGAATCGACGCCGCCGTGCGCGAACTGCACTTGCAGCAGCTGCCGCCGCGGTTGGCCATCCTGTCCGGCGAGCAGTTCGCACCATCGCGCCGGCTCGAGGCGCTCGCGCCGTTCCTCGATGCGACCTTCGTCTGGCCGGGGCACCTCCGCGAGTTCAACGGTTGGATCCGCCGCGCCGTCGTGCCGGGGATCCCCTTCCCGGACTGGCAGACCGAGAATCTGGCCCAGCGCATCCGGGGTCGCTTGCTCCCGCTGACGCCGTCGCTGCTCCCGCTCGCCGAGCAAATCGAGCTCGCCGCGACCCACGATGTCACGGTGTTGATCGAAGGCGAGACCGGCACCGGCAAGACGCACTTGGCGAAGTTGATCCACGACAGTTCGCGGCGGGCATCGAATCGTTTCTTATCCGTCTCCTGCGGAGCCCACCCGGGGAGCCTCATCGCCGGGGAACTCTTCGGCCACGCTCCGGGTGCGGACGCGGCGAAGGTCGGCAAGATCGAAGCGGCCGGTCCCGGCACGCTGATGCTCGACGAGATCGACAGCTTGGCGCTCGACCAGCAAGCGGCCCTGCTCCGGGTCATCGAAACCGGCGACTACGAACCGGTCGGCGGCAATGAATCGAAGCGCTGCGAGGCCCGCCTCGTCGCCGCGACGAACTGGCCGTTGGCCGAGTGCGCCGGCCGGGGCACCTTCCGCAACGACCTTTTCTACCGGTTGAACGTGCTCGCCATCCGCTTGCCCGCCCTCCGCGAACGCACGCAAGATATTTCGCCGCTCGTGCGCGGTTTGGTCGCCCGGTACAACGCCCGTTTTGCCAAGCGCATCGGCGGCGTGCATCCCGAGGCGATGCGGGCGCTCGAAGTCTTCCCGTGGCCGGGCAACATCCGCCAGCTCGACAACGTCGTGCAACAGTCGGTGCTCAGTTGCACCGGCGACGAGTTGCGGTTGCAGCACCTGCCGCCGATCGTCCATACTCTGCGGTCGGAAGCCACGACGCCTCTCCCCGTGGCCGGGCCGGGGCCGAACGGTTCGCTGGCGCACAATCGGGAAACGACCGAGCGCGCCGCGATCTTGCGGGCTCTGGAGCGGGTCTCGTTCAGCCGGACGCGGGCCGCGGAACTCCTCGGCGTCAGCCGCGTGACCCTGTATAAAAAGATGAAGAAATACGGCCTACTCGGGAAGGCAACCGGGGGCGAAGTTCCGCCGTTCGCCCCGGCGTACGCCCGGGTCGGTGGCTAATCGATGACCACGGAGTGACACCGGCATGACGCCCGACGCGGATCTGCACTACTTCCACAAGCCGACTCCGGCGGGGCCGTTGCCAGCCGGGGTCGAGTTCCTCCCCGTATCCGAGTTCCTCGCCGACGAAGCGGCCTGCAAGACCCTTTGGGAATTGCTGGATACGCAATTCCGCACGCGTTCCAAATTCCTAGCCATCTGGCCTTCGGTGCGATTCGTCTGCCTCCACCGCGACAGCGATGGCGGCGCCGACGGCTTCCTGCTCGTGAGCGCCCCCGTCAACTGGCAGATCGACTACGTCGTCGTCCGGCCCGATTCTCGCGGCCAAGGGATCGCCGGGAAAATCGTGAAGGCGGCGCTCGGGCAAGCGTACTTGCACAAGGCGCCATACGTGATGCTGACGTGCAAGGAATCGCTGCGGGGCCTCTACGAGGGGTGTGGGTTCGTCGCGATCGCGGAAGTTTCCAGTCCGGTGTAGATCGCTCTCCGCGTGGCACCCCCGTCGACGAATTCCAACCGGCCTCCGAGAACGGATATTCCTCTATGTGCGGCATCATCGGTTTTACCGGTCAGCGCGAAGCCTCCCCCATCCTCGTCGACGGCCTGCGCCGGCTCGAATACCGCGGCTACGACAGCGCCGGGTTGATCACCGGCACCGGCGGTCACCTTCACCTGCGCAAGAAGGCCGGGCGGATCGCCGAACTCGCCAAGGCGCTGACGACCCACCCGGCGCCGGGCACTTACGGCATCAGCCACACGCGCTGGGCGACCCACGGCGGCGCCACCGACACCAACGCCCACCCGCACCTCAGCACCTGCGGACGGATCGCCGTCGTGCACAACGGCGTCATCGAGAACTACCGGACGCTGAAGCACCAATTACAGGCCGACGGGGTCACGTTCGTCTCCGAGACCGACACCGAAGTGCTCGCGCATTTGATCCAACACTTCTACCAAGGCGACTTGCTGCAAGCGGTGCGGGCGACGGTCGAACTCGTGAAAGGCACCTACGGCCTCGCCGTGATGTGCCAGCAGGAACCGGGCGTGCTCGTCGGCGCCCGCCTCGGCAGTCCGCTCGTCATCGGCTTGGGCGCCGACGGGAATTATCTGGCCTCGGACGCCAACGCGCTCTCGGGGTACGCCGATAAAGTCGTTTATCTCAACGACCGGCAGATCTGCCAGCTCGACGGCGAAAGCTGGGTCATCCGCAACATGGACTTCGACACCGTCGATGTCCCCGTGGAAGACATCAAGCACTACCTCGGTGACTTCGAAGCCGAGAAGGGGACCTTCGAACACTTCATGCTGAAGGAGATCTACGAGCAACCCGAAACCATCGCCAACGCCATGCGCGGCCGGCTCGACGACGACAGCGCCACGGCCCACTTCGGCGGCTTGAACCTCACCCCGCAGCAACTCCGCAGCACTGAGCGCATCATCATGACTGCCTGCGGCACCAGCTACCACGCGGGGCTGGTCGGCGAGTACCTGTTCGAAGAACTGGCCCGCATGCCGGTGGAAGTGGAGTACGCCAGCGAGCTGCGCTACCGCAATCCGCCGTTGGATCAGAAGACCATCGTGCTCTGCTTGACGCAGTCCGGGGAGACGGCCGACACGCTCGCCGCGCTCAAGGAAGCGAAGCGGATGGGCCACCCGACTCTGGCGATCTGCAACGTCGTCGGCAGCAGCATCGCTCGCGAAGCGGATGGCGGCGTCTACCTGCACGCCGGGCCGGAGATCGGCGTCGCCAGCACGAAAGCGTTCACGAGCCAAGCGACGGTGCTGGCGATGCTCGCGCTGTTCTACGGTCGCATGCGCCACCTCTCGGCGCCGCAGGGCCGGAAGATCATCGAAGAACTCCGGGCGCTGCCCGACATCGTCCGCAAGACGCTCGAATGCCACGACAAGGTGAAGGAGATCGCCAACCGTTACGGCGACATGCACAACTGCCTCTACCTCGGCCGGCAGTACCTCTACCCGACGGCGCTCGAGGGGGCGCTGAAGCTCAAGGAAATCAGCTACATCCACGCCGAGGGCTACCCCGCCGCCGAGATGAAACACGGCCCGATCGCGCTGGTCGATGCCGACACGCCGAGCGTCTTCTTGGTGCCGCGGGGCAACGTGTTCGAAAAGGTCATGTCGAACATGCAGGAGATCAAAGCCCGCGGTGGCCCGGTGATCGCCGTCTGCAGCGAAGGGGACCGCGACGTCGCGGCCATCGCCGACGACGTGATCACGGTGCCCGACGTGCCGGATTATTTGCAGCCGATCGTCTGCAGCATCCCGCTGCAATTGTTCGCCTACGAAGTCGCCGTGCTGCGCGGCTGCGATGTGGACAAACCGCGGAACCTGGCGAAGAGCGTCACGGTGGAGTGAGTCGAGTGTGAAATGAGCAACGCCCGCAGCCTCCACGAGACATCGCGCGGAAGCGGCAGGCGTAAATGTGTCGGGGTTCGGTCGCCCATCGGCCCGACGTTAACAAAGTAGAGCGCGTTTCCGGCGCCGCACGAAATCCCACGCGATTTCACACAAGCTTCAAATTGCTCCACTCGGAGAGGTCACGCCAAGATCGCCTTCACCACTTTGCCGTGGACATCGGTCAGGCGGAAGTCGCGGCCGGCGTAGCGGTAGGTGAAGTTCTCGCACGACTTGGCTACGATGCAGGAATTCGCCCAACAGGTGCTCTGCCACGACAGCGATCGCATCCAAGCCGTCGGCTCTCCGCAGGACATCCTGACCCCGGAAAACATCCGCAAGCTCTACGGCGCCCAGCGAATGGTTATAGGTAAGTAGCTAAGGTGAGGCGGTGCTTCATTAGCAAAGATAAATCAGCGTTTCATTTCCATCCTGCGGCCGTTCCAGACCCATCCGTTTTGTGTTGCGTAATTCTTTAGGTAATGAGAATCGCGATCTATTCTCAGCATTCGCTGGAGTGACACCAGTTGGCCTTGAGGCGAATCTACGCAAGGAGGATGATCGGCTCGTCGTTTCGATCCGTCTCGGGGAGAGCAAGGATGCGTCCCAGTTATTCGTTTGCCGAAATCGATGTCGCGGCGATTGCGGCC
>Ga0105048_10005676_pt1 | contig 20151 bp, 17 predicted proteins | sample MAT05_FD_78382 | JGI IMG/M metagenome (GOLD analysis project Ga0105048, IMG submission 78382) | Freshwater microbial communities from Lake Fryxell liftoff mats and glacier meltwater in Antarctica - MAT-05 | ecosystem: Environmental > Aquatic > Freshwater > Ice > Liftoff microbial mat | place...
GCTGGGCCTGCCCTTCAAGGTCGTGGCGCCGCTCACCGACGAGACGGCCCTGCCCGACGAGACACCCGCGGCGCTCGCCCAGCGGCTGGCGCTTGCCAAAGCGCAAGCGGTGGCCGCCTTGTTTCCCGAAGCGGTGGTGATCGGCTCAGATCAGGTGGCCGATCTGGACGGCATGGCCCTGGGCAAGCCGGGCCACCACGACGCTGCGGCGGCGCAACTGCAGCGACTCAGCGGCCGCAGCGCCGTGTTCCAGACCGCCGTGGCGGTGGTGCGCGCCAGCACCGGCTTTTCGCAGGTGCTGCTGGCCTCGGTGGACGTGCAGTTTCGGCTCTTGACAGCGGCCGAGATCGAGCACTACCTGCACCTCGAACAGCCCTACGACTGCGCCGGCAGTGCGAAGTGCGAAGGCCTGGGTATCGCACTGCTGACTCGCATCGACAGCGACGATCCCACTGCCCTGATCGGCTTGCCGCTGATCCGCACCTGCAGCCTGCTCAGGCAGGCAGGCTTGGACCCGCTGGCCCAGCGATGAGCGCGCCTGCGCTGGCGTCTGGCCGCCTCATGCTGATGCCCAACGCGCTGGACCTGGGCAGCGACCCGGTGCCCCTGCAAGACGTGTTGCCTGTCGGCGTGATCGCCCAAGCCGCGGCGTTGCAGCATTGGATCGCCGAAGATGCCCGCAGCGCACGCGCCTTCCTCAAGCGCGTGGACGCGCTGGTGCCACTGGCGCTGCCGCTGCAGCAATTGCATCTGGTCGAGCTGCCGCGCCCGCGCAAGGGCAGCCACCAGGCAGTGAGCAGCGCGGAATGGCTGGCCTTGCTGACGCCGGCGCTGGCTGGCAAGGACATCGGGCTGTTGTCGGAAGCTGGCCTGCCGGCCATCGCCGACCCCGGCGCCGGCCTGGTGGCAGCCGCCCATGCCGCAGGGGTGCAGGTGCAGCCGCTGGCCGGTCCCAGTTCGCTCCTGCTGGCGCTGGCTGCCAGTGGGCTGAACGGCCAGAGTTTCGCCTTTGTCGGTTACCTGCCGCAGGAAGCCGCCGCCCGCGCGGCCAGGATCAGGGAACTGGAAGCGGGCTCGCGACGCCTTGCACAGACCCAGATATGCATCGAGACACCCTACCGCAACACGGTGCTGCATGGCGCCTTGTTGCAAAGCCTGGCCCCGGCGACCTGGCTGTCGGTCAGTTTCGGTTTGACCTTGCCTCAGGGTTGGACGCGGACCGACACGGTAGCCGGTTGGCGCTCCAGGCCCGCGAACCTGCCCGACAAACTGCCGGCAGTTTTTTTATGGCTTGGGCACTAACTTTGGCTTCAGGTTTCCTGACCTGAAGCGGCGCCTCGGATCATCGAACCTCTCCAATCCAAGGCAGACGATCAGCGGCCACCGCCCAACAACGAAGCCACTCTTTTCTTCGGCTTGATGTTGGGCGACAAACCACTGCCCGATCTGGCAGGCATGGCGCCCGAGGCCTGCGCCGCCTTCACCGCTGGCTCCCAAGCGGCATCGCCTTGACTGCTGGGCTCATACGGCTTGTCGAAGAAAGGGTCGGCAGCGGCGCGCGGCGCCGTGACATGGCGCGGTGCGGGTCTGGCGCTGCGCTCGACCGGCGCTTCGCCGCCGGCGGGCAGGACAGGTGCTTCATCCCGAAGCTGCGGCCGACGCGGTCGTTCATCTTCAATCTCGAAGGCCTCGATCTCGAGCTTTTTCTTGATCAGCTTTTCGATGTCGGCGACCAGCCGGATGTCATCCCGCGCCACCAGGGTGACTGCCAGGCCCGACGCACCCGCCCGCCCGGTGCGGCCGATGCGGTGCACATAGTCCTCGGCGTTGAAGGGCACGTCGAAATTGAAGACCGCAGGCAGGTCAGCGATGTCCAGGCCGCGGGCGGCGACATCGGTGGCGACCAGCAGATCCACTTCACCGGCCTTGAACGCTGCCAGCGCCTTCAGCCGCTCGTCCTGACTCTTGTCGCCGTGCAGTGCCTGGGTCTTCAACCCATCGCGCTCGAAGGAACGCGCCAGCCGCGCCGCGCCCAGCTTGGAATTGACGAAGATGAGGGCCTGCGTCAGACCGCGCGTCTTCAGCAGTTGACGCACCACGGCCCGCTTGTCGTCATCGGCGACGCTGTAGAAACGCTGTTCGACGTTGGTCGCGGTGGCGTTGGGTCGCGCCACCTCGACCAGCACCGGGTCTTGCAGGTAGCTCGACGCCAGCTTGCGGATTTCGGGCGAGAACGTGGCCGAGAACAGCAAGGTCTGACGTTGTTTCGGCAGGTAGGCCAGGATGCGCTGCAAGTCGGGCAGAAAGCCGATGTCGAGCATGCGGTCAGCCTCGTCGAGGACCACATATTCGACCTGATTGAGGATCGCATTCTTGGCTTCGATGTGGTCGAGCAGGCGTCCCGGTGTGGCGATCAGGACTTCCACGCCTGCCTTGAGCTGCAGCGTCTGCGGCTTCATGTCGATGCCGCCAAACACCACGGCCGAACGCAGTTGGGAGTGTTTGGCGTACTTCTTGACGTTCTCGGCTACCTGGTCGGCGAGTTCGCGCGTCGGCGCCAGCACCAGGGCGCGCACCGGGTGGCGGGCGGGCGACATGCTTGCGTTTTCGTGCTGCATCATCCTTTGCAGCAAGGGCAAGGTGAACGCTGCCGTCTTGCCGGTGCCGGTCTGCGCGGCACCCATCACGTCCCTGCCCGCCAGCACGATGGGGATCGCCTTGGCCTGGATGGGCGTCATCGCGGTGTAGCCCGAATCGACCACCGCGCGCAACAGCTTGGGGTCGAGCGGCAAGGTGTTGAACAGCGGCGGCGGCTCCGGAGCCTGAACGGCTGGATCGGGCGTTTCGGTCAAGCCGGACAAACCGGAATTCAGGGGTGAAGAAGACAAGGCGCTGGAATGGGAGTCGGTCATTCGCCCTGATTATCCGCCCACGGCTGCTCCGACTTGCGCGCCACCCTCGGACGCGCTCCCTGCGGTTTCAACCAACGCGGCGACTTGAAACGCACGATGCGCCAGTAAAGCACCACGTACGCCAGTGCAAAAAGCGCCACTGCCAGCGACAAGATCAGGGTGTTGTCCCAGAACAGCACCGCCGGCAGCACTGACACCATGCACAGCAGCCACAGGTAAGGCGAGGTCATCGAGTTGCGACGCGTCAACGCGCGTGCACTGCGGCTGCCAACCGCCCAGCGCAGCATGCGGCGGTAGATCAGGGAGTGCAGGTGAATGCCGTCAGGCATGCTGGGCGGTACGGCGCGCAGAAACTGTCGGCGGTAGATCGAGAACAGGGTTTCGAAGACCGGATAGATGCACACCAGCAAAGGGAAAACAGGCGAGACCTCGGGGTTGCGCACCAACAGCAGGATCGACAACTCAGCGACATAAAAGCCGAGAAAGTAGGCGCCACCATCGCCCAAGAAGATCAGGCCGCCGGGAAAGTTCCAGATAAAAAAGCCCAGTACCGCGCCAATGCCCACCAGAGCCATGGCACCGATCATCGGGTCATTCACCTGGAAGGCCACATAGGACAAGGCGGCCAGCATGATGATCACGCACATCGAAGCCAGGCCGTTGAAGCCGTCGATGATGTTCACCGAATTGGCGATGCCCGAAACAGCCAGCAAAGTCACCACCAACGCGCCAACCGGCCATGACACCACCCAGTCCAGACCCGGGATGCCGGTGTGAACTATCTGCGCTCCGAGCAGCCAAAAAGCGATGGCCGCAGAGGCTGCCGTGGCGAGCAGTCGCCACTTGGCAGACACCGCCTTGGTGACATCTTCGAGCAATCCCGCAGCGAAAGCCGGCACAGCGCAAGCCACCAGCGTCATGCCGAGATACTTGTCGGCTGGCAAGGCGCTTTGACCCAGCAACAGCAGGCCCAGGATAAGTCCGAACACGATGCCGATACCACCCACTCGGGGCACCGGCACCGCGTGAAACTTCTGCGGGCCCGACAAATCATGATCGGCCAGCAGGCTCCAACGCAGCTTGGAGAATCGGACCAGGATCAGGGTCAGCGCGGCTGACAGAACAAAGGCGCAAGCAAAAGGAATCACCATATGAAGTGTAGCGGCCAACCTGCGGTCAGCGGTCGCCCTGCCTGCCGAGCGTCAACAGGGAAAACGAAAGCCATCAGCACGGCGCCACGGCCAGCGGGCACAAAACCAGCGGGCCCAATGCGCGCAGCTAGAATCTTGCACTTCGCCACGCAGCGGCGGCCCTGAAGGGCAGTCGGGCACAGCCAAATCCGATACATGCGACCGACCGGTTGTCACCTCATCCGAAGCTTCATCGCACTGATTTTTTCGCTTTTGGCAGTCACTCCCTGGGTGGCTGTGGCGCAGACATCTTCCGGGACAGGTGCCGACAGCGGCGGCGCCTCAGGCGGCCCGATCCGGCTGCGCCAGCCGCAGCAGCCGACGGCAGCGCCTGGAACGACAGCCACACCTGCAACCACAATTGCACCCGCGTCGGGCTTCCGCAGTGATCGAGATGAGCCCGAAACCGCCGTTCGCACGTTGCCCGGAGAGTTCGAGCGCTATATCCAGGCGCTGGCGGGTGACAGCTCGATTCGGCGCTTCGGCGCCGAATTGGTGATCGACAGCCAAGGCCGACAAGCCACCGATTTCCAGGCCGCCGTGCCGGCCGATTACAAGGTGTCTGCGGGCGACGAGTTGCTGGTTTCCATCTGGGGCTCGGTGGACGCCGACCTGCGCCTGACGGTCGACCGTACCGGGCGCATCAGCATCCCCCGCGTCGGCACCGTGATGGTGGCTGGGCAGACCGTCCCCGAGGTGGTGGGCATCATCCAGCGCCAGGCGGCGCGCGTGTTCAAGAACTTCGAGCTGAGCGCCACACTGGGGCAGTTGCGTGGCATGCGCGTCTACGTCACCGGGTTCGCAGTCCGCCCCGGTGCCTACAGCGTTTCCGGGCTCAGCACGCTGTCTTCCGTGCTCTTCCAGCGGGCCGGCGGGCCGGCCTCGGCAGGCAGTTTTCGCAACATCGAATTGCGCCGAGCCGGCGCGGTGATCGCCCGGCTGGATCTCTATGACCTGATGTTGTTCGGCAAGCGCGATGCCGACCAGTTGCTGCGTCCCGACGATGTCGTTCACGTTGGCTCCGTGGGCAGCCAGGTGGCCTTGGTGGGCAGCGTCAACCGGGCCGCGATATTCGAGATCAAGGCCGGCGAAACGGTCGGCGACCTGCTGCGCATGTCCGGCGGCTTCAGCGCCGTGGCCGATCGCACGCGGCTTGCGGTGGAGCCTCTGGGCGACAGGAACAAGGCCCGCATTCGCGAACTGACCTTGCCCGGCGACGCCGGTGAAAAGCTGGGTTCGGGCGATGTGCTGCGTGCCTTCAGCGCGGTTGAAGCGTTGCTGCCCCAGGAACTGCAAAACCGGCGCGTGCGCATCGAAGGCGAGGTAAGGCGCCCTGGCGACTACATCCTGCCGCCCGACACCACGGTGGCCGATGCACTCAAGGTAGCCGGCGGCATGACGTCGGCCGCTTTCATTTATGGCACCGAGTTCTTCCGCGAGAGCGTGCGTCAGAACCAGCAGGTGAACTTCGAGCGTGCCTTGCGCGACCTGGAGCTGGAGATCACCAAGAAAGGCACCAGCAACACGGGCCGGTCGAACGAGGATGCCAACAACGCAGCGCTTCAACTTGCTGCAAACGAGCGCTTTCTGCAAAGGCTGCGGGAGACACGCCCGACAGGTCGGGTGGTGCTGCAGCTCGCACCCGATGCAGGCAACCTGCCGGACCTGAAACTGGAAGACGGTGACCGGCTGAGGATTCCTTCGACGCCCAACTCGGTGGGTGTCTTTGGAAGTGTCTACAACTCCGGCAGCTACCTTTTCCTGCCGCAACGCACGATTGGGGATTACCTTCGTCTGGCCGGCGACCCCACCCGCGGCGCCGATGTCGAAGGCGTGTTTGTCGTGCGTGCCAACGGCAGTGTGGTCAGTGCACAGCAGCAGAAAGGTTCCTGGCTCAGTGCCAGGAACACCGGGTTCACTACCTTGCCAGTGTTGCCGGGGGACACTGTCTTCGTGCCGGAAGAACTGAACAAGACGACTCTCCTGCAGGCGGTCAAGGACTGGACCCAGGTGTTCTACCAGTTCGGCCTGGGTGCGGCGGGCATAGCGACCATCTTGAGATGAGCGAATCTCATCCACCTTACGCGGTCACACCGCCAGAGATCGCGAACGGTGAAGCAGCGGACAGTTTCGACGCCGTCATGGCCCTGATCGAGCGCTGGAAGCTAATTTCTTTGGGTGCCTTGATCGCCGGCCTGTTGGCGCTGGTCATCAGCTATGTGATACCGCAAACCTTTACAGCTCGCACCTCCTTCCTGCCGCCACAACAGCAGGGTGCCGCCGCCAGCGCGCTGAACTCACTCGGGGCCCTGGCCAATCTGGCCGGCGGAGGCGGCATTCGCACACCTGCCGACCAGTTCGTCGCGCTGTTGCAGAGCGCGAATGTTCAGGACCGCATCATCGAAAAATACAAGCTGATCGAGGTCTATGACGTCAAGTTCCGCGCTGATGCGCGCCGCGAACTGGCGGAGAAGGCACGCGTCAGTTTGAGTAAGCGCGACGGCATCATTTCGATCGAGGTCGACGATCACAGCCCGCAGCGTGCTGCCGAGATGGCCAACAGCTACGTTGACCAACTGCGCCGCCTGACTTCCACGCTGGCCATCAGTGAAGCCCAGCAACGCCGGGTCTTCTTCGAGCGCCAGATGACGCAGACGCGTGACAGCCTCACAGCCGCCCAAGTGGCCTTGCAAGCGAGCGGATTCAACGCCGGCGCTTTGAAATCCGAGCCGCGTGCGGCGGCGGAGGCCTTCGCGAAATTGCGCGCCGAACTGACCGCCACCGAGGTGCGCCTGCAGGCGCTGCGCGGCTCGTTGGTCGACGCGGCGCCCGAGGTCGTGCAGCAGTTGGCAGTGGTCAATGCGCTGCGCAGCCAAGTGGCGCGCGCTGAGAGTCAGACAGAGTCCGACGCTGGCGTCAATTACGTCAGCAAGTTCCGCGAGTTCAAGTACCAGGAAACGCTCTTCGAGCTGTTCGCGCGCCAGTACGAATTGGCCCGCGTCGACGAAGCCCGCGAGGGCGCACTGATCCAGGTCATCGACGTCGCTCAGCCGCCCGAGCGCAAGAGCAGCCCGCGACGCGCGCGCGTGGCACTGCTGACGACCTTCGGCACCGGTCTGCTGCTGGCAGCACTGGTGCTGCTGCGTCGGCGCTGGCAGACGCTGCCACCCGACCATTCCCTCCGCCTGCGCAGGGCAATCTCGGCCTAATGTCTGTGCCCGCCCAGGTCCATGCGCTGCCGGTGAAGGACCCTTCCGGCGCCGCGGATGCTGGCCGTGCCTCGCGGCTGAGTCGGCACACGTTCTACAACGTGCTTGGCCTGGGCGCTCCGCTGCTGGTGGCAGTGGTCACCATTCCGTTGTTGCTTGCAGGCCTGGGCGTCGCGCGCTTCGGCCTGCTGACCCTGATCTGGGCGGTGGCCAGCTACTTTGGCCTTTTCGATCTGGGCCTGGGCCGTGCCCTGACGCAGCAGATGTCGGCGATCCTGGCGCGCGGCGAGTCGGCCCGGTCCGGCAGCCTGGTCGGCACCGCGCTGGCGATGATGGCAGCGCTGGGTGTGCTGGCCGGCTTGATGCTGGCGCTGGCCGCACCGTGGGCCGTGGACTTGGTGCGCGGCGTGCCCGAGCGCAGCGAACTGGTCGCTGCCGCATGGTGGATAGCGCTGGCCATGCCGGCCATCGTGCTCACTTCGGGCCTGCGGGGCGTGCTTGAGGCCGTGCACGCCTTCGGCATCGTCAACCTGATCCGCCTGCCGATGGGCCTCTTCACCTTCATCGGCCCGCTGGTGGTGCTTTGGCTGTATGGCCCGCGGCTGGATCTGATTGCTGCCCTGCTGGCCGCCGGTCGGGTGGTGGCCTGTGCCGTCCACGGCATCTGCGCCGCTCGGGTCATGCCGCGGCCGATGCGCCTGGCCTTCGATAGCGCACAGGTCGCGCCCTTGGCCGTGGCGGGCGGCTGGCTCAGCGTCAGCAACATCGTCAGCCCGCTGATGGGCTATGCCGACCGCTTTGTCGTGGGCGCGCTGATTTCGGCCGCCGCTGTGGCCTGGTACGCGACGCCGCACGAACTGGTCAGCAAGCTGTGGATCGTGCCGGGTGCGCTGACCGCGGTGCTCTTCCCGACCTTCGCGGCGCGTTTCGCACTCGGCGGCGCAGGCAGCCTGGGGTTGTTCGCACGCGCCACCGACGCGCTGTTCGCGGTGCTGCTGCCGATCACCGTGGCGATAGCGCTCTTTGCCCACGAGGGCCTGTCCTGGTGGGTCGGGGCCGACTTTGCCGCGCAGAGCGCGCCCCTGCTTCAGGTGTTCGCCGTCGGCACGCTTATCAACTGCCTGGCGCACGTGCCATTCACGTTGATTCAGAGCGCTGGCGCGGCCCGCCTCACGGCCTTGATCCACATCGCAGAGTTTCCCTTCTTCATCGCGCTGTTGTGGCTGCTGACCATGCACTATGGCGCATTCGGCGCCGCCTGTGCCTGGCTTGCGCGCATCGTGGTGGACACTGCCTTGATGTTCGAAGTGTGCCGCCGCTTGCTGCGCTGGCCGCTGGCCGCCATCCTCAACCCGCCACGCCTGACCTTGGCGGTGTTGGCAGCGGCAGCCTTTGCCGGCATGGCACTGCCCTCTCCCGCGTGGAAGGCGGCCTGGCTGCTGCTGTGCACCGTGGCTGCGCTGGTCGCCCTGCGCAGCGCGCTGCGCCGCCCCGGCCCCGCGTGATGACACCGATGCCCAACCCGACGCTGGTGACCCTGGTCACACCCACCTACAACCAGGCCGATTACCTGCCCGAGACACTGGACAGTGTGCTGGCACAGACCCATGCGGCGCTGGAGTACCTCGTGATCGACGACGGCTCGGTGGACTCGACGCCGCAGGTGCTCGAGCGCTACGCCGGTCGGCTGACCGCGATGCGGCAGGACAACATCGGCCAGGCGCGGACCTTGAACAAGGGATGGGCGCTGGCGCGCGGTCGCTACATCGGCTATCTGAGTTCGGACGACCTGCTGCTGCCCGAGGCGATCGCGCGCATGGCCGAATTGCTCGACGCCGAACCCGACGTCGTCTGCGTGTATCCCGACAGCGACCTGATCGACGGCGCGTCTCGCGTGATCCGACGCGCGGTCGGCCGCCCTTTCGACTTGGAGACCGTGGTCGTCTCGCAGGAGTGCCCGATCGGTCCGGGTGCGCTGTTCCGCCGCGATGCGTTCGAGGCCGTTGGTGGCTGGCGGCCCGAGCTCAAGCTCGGGCCCGACCGCGACTTCTGGATCCGACTTGCAGCACACGGCGGCTTCCGCTTCGTTCGTGAGAGTCTGGCGCGCTACCGCACGCATCCGGAAGCGACGTCGTTTCGCGCCGCCTCAGAAACGACTTCGCTTGAGTTCGTCCGCGTGCTCGACGACTATTTCGGCCAGTCCGTGGTGCCGCCAGCGCTGCAGCGGCGGCGGAATGAAGCCTATGCCAATGCCGAACTGCTCCTGGCACGCAACGCGCTGTGGCGCGCCGATTGGCGTGCCGCGCTGCGCCACTACCGCGCCGCCCGTGCGCTGCACGCGCCGCACCGCTCGCTGGCGGCCGGGCTGCGGCTGCTGCGCCAGGGCGCGAGCAAGCCGGCCAAGATCATCTATGCGCGGTTGCTGCACAGCCGCGCCCGCCCCTGATGCCCGCCGCCACCTCGCTGACGCTGCGCCGCTGGTTGCTGCCGCTCGTCTTCTTCCAGCTCTACCTGAGCTTGACCGTCTGGCTTTTCTTCTTTGGCCCGTGGCCGTGGGACGTCGACAACCCGATGCAGCTGTTCGGCTATCTGGCAGCGGCACAGGTCGCGATCGCAGTCGGCTATCTCATGTCGTGGCGCAGGCTGTCCCGGCTGCGGCCGAGCGGTGCCGTTCGCGAGCTCGACCTGCACGAAGGCATCGCGTTCCTGAAATTCGGCCTCGTCGTTTCGGCACTGCTGGCCCTGCCGAGTTCGCTGTCGCGCACGGGCGCGTTGCTGCCCGACGTGCTGGGCGGCATTGCCAACGCCGGCGCCGCGTACAACGAGAATTTCGAGCGGCTTGAAGCCGGCAACGCTTTCGTCGTCGTCGAATACGTGCGCATGCTGCTGTCGCCGTGGCTGATCGGCGTCTTCCCGCTGTTGGTGCTGTACTGGGGTCGGCTCGGTTGGTCGTGGCGCTCGGCTGGGCTTGCCATCGTCGCGCTGAACCTGGCGATGTTCCTGGCAACCGGCACCAACAAGGGCATTGCCGACGTCGTCGTCACGCTGCCATGGCTGGTGATCGCTGCGGTCTGGGCGGGCACGCTGCGGATTCGCAAGCTCGGGCTGAAACTGGGGGTCGCCACCGTCCTGCTGCTGGCGGCGTTCCTGTATTTCTTCGGCGCCGGGCAGCAGCAGCGCGAAGGCAGCGGCAGCGAGTACGGCAGCTTCTTTACCGGCACCGCAGTGCTGCTGGCCGACAGCGGCCACTTCATCTCTTCATGGTTGCCTGAGGCGATCCGTCCGATCTTCGAGGCGCTCAGTCGCTACGTCGTGCACGGCTACTATGCGCTGGCATTGGCGCTGACCACCGACACACCGAGCACGCTCGGCGTCGGCCATTCGATGTTCCTGGCCCGCAACGCCGACGCGATCTTCGGCGGCAACTTCTTCGTCTGGCAGTCGATCCCGGGCGTGCTGGAGCAGCGCGACTCGTGGGGCATGTTCCTGTTCTGGCATTCCATCTACCCGTGGCTGGCGTCGGACTTCGGCTTTGCTGGCGCGCTGCTAGTGATCGGCGCGCTGGCGTGGCTGCTCGGCCTGTCCTGGGGGCACACGTTGGCGAGCGCCTCAGCGCGCTGGACCGTCATGCTGTACCTGCTGCTGGTGCTGTTCTTCTACGTGCCGGCGAACAACCAGATCTTTCAGTCCGGCGAGTCCGCGTTCGCATTCTTCATCCTGCTCGTGATGCTGGCTCGCGGCAACAGATCCCGACGAATTCCTGCGCCGGCCCGGCCTGCGCAAAGGCTGACAACATGATCCAGGGCGACCCGGCAAGCTTCTACCTCGACGGGCAGTACGAAAAGCTGAATCCGACGTGGGACGTGAAGGATTCGCAGTGGAAGGCCGCCATGGTCAGCGGCGTTCTCGAACGCAACCGCCTGCAGCTGGCGACGCTCGCCGAAGTCGGCTGCGGCGCTGGCGAGGTGCTCGCGCTGCTGGCCCGGCGCTGGCCGCAGACCCGATGCCACGGCTGGGACATCGCACCCGGCGCGGCGCGCTTCTGGCCCGCGCATCACGGCGTCGAATTCACGCAAGGCGACTTCCTCGCCGCGCCGACCACCGTCTTCGACGTGGTGCTGCTTCTCGACGTGATCGAGCACGTCGCCAACCCGCACGACTTCCTGAACCGGTTGCGGCCGTGGGTGCGCCACCTGGTGCTGCACATCCCGCTCGACCTGTCGGTGGCCAGCGTGCTGCGCGAAACGCCGCTGCTGGCGCAGCGCCGCGGCGTCGGTCATATCCATTACTTCACGCGCGGTCTGGCGCTGGACCTGCTGGCCGAGTGCGGCTATGAGGTCGTCGAGTGCACCTACAGCGGCGCGCACCTGCGGCCGCGCACCGGGTTCGGCCGACTCGCGAGCCTGGTGCGACGCATCGTGTTCGGGTTGTCGCGCGACATCGGCGTGCGGCTGCTGGGCGGCGACACACTGGTGGTGCTGGCGCGACCGAGGGCGGGCTGAGCGATTCGATGGCCGCCGCGAACCCTGCCATTGCAACCGCTGCGATGCCGCCCACTGCACCGGTGGCAAGTCGCAGCGGCGAGCGCCGACTGCTGTTGAGCGCGTTCGGCATCCACATGGGAGGCGGATTGGTGCTGCTGGACGCACTGCTCGCCGCCGGTCGATCAAACTTCCGCGAGTGCCTGCTCGACGCCCGGCTGGCGACCCGCCCGCCAGCCGGTGCCGACGGTCCTGCGTTGCGCTGGGTGGCGCGCAGCTTCCTGGCGCGCGCCTGGGCACTGATCGGCCTGGCGGGCCGGGCGCGCGCCGGCGACACGCTGCTTTGCTTCAACAGCCTGCCCCCGTTGCGCAGATGCGCCGCCCATGTTGTTTGCTTCGTGCAAGCGCCGCACTTTGTCGGCGCGCACAAGGGCATCAAGTACATGCCCCTGACCAGGGTTCGACTCTTCATCGAACGCGCGTGGTTCCACGCAGGCCTGCGGCATTGCGATGAGGTGTGGGTGCAGACGGAATCGATGGCGCTGGCGGTGCGGCGCAGGCATCCTGACTGCCGCGTAGAAATCAACGCGTTGATCGACGAGACCCTGCTGCAGGCGCTGTCGACCGAGGCGGCGACGGCCGCCGCCGCGACCCAGCCCGAGTCGCACGCCGCGTTGAAGTTCTTCTACCCTGCCGACGGCGTTGGCCACAAGAACCACCGCAACCTGCTTCAAGCCTGGCAACTGCTGGCTGAACGTGGTCTGTACCCGCGCCTGCTGCTGACGCTGGCCCCGGCCGAGTGGCAGCGGGTGCTGGGCGAGTCGGGCGCGGATGAGAACAAGCTGAGCGCCGTAGACAACCTGGGCCGCATCTCGCGTCAACAGGTCCTTGCCGAGCTGCGCGGCAGCTCAGCCTTGATCTTCCCGTCGAAAGCCGAGACCTTCGGCATCCCGATGCTCGAGGCCACTGCCTTCGGTGTGCCTGTCGTCGCCTCTGAACGCGACTTCGTGCGCGACGTCTGCACACCCGCCGAGAGCTTCGACCCTGATTCACCGCGATCGATCGCCCGGGCGGTGGAGCGCTTCGCCACAGGCGACAGGCAGCCGGCGAGGAAATTCCTGTCGGCAGCGCAGTTCGTCGCTGCGCTGTCGAGTCGGCGGACCGCCGGCGCCGCGTGAAGATCCTCGTCTACAGCCAGCACTTCTGGCCCGAGTCTTTCCGCATCAACGATGTGGCCCAGTCACTGCATGCCGCCGGCCATCAGGTGACCGTGCTCACCGGCCAGCCCAATTACCCTGGCGGCACGGTCTTCCCGGGTTACCGCGCCGCCTCGACCGGCGTCGAGCACTTCGGCGAGATCGAGGTGCACCGCGTGCCCCTCATCCCGCGCGGGCCGGGGACGCCACTGCGCCTGATCGTCAACTTCCTGTGTTTCGCGCCAAGCGCGGCGATCTTCGGCGCCTGGCGCCTGCGCGGGCGCAGCTTCGACGTGATCTTCGTCTACGGCTCGTCGCCGCTGCTGCAGGCCATCGGCGCGGTGGTGCTGGCCCGGATCAAGCGCTGCGCCCTGGTGACCTGGGTACAGGACCTCTGGCCGCAGAGCATCCAGGCCACGGGCTATGTGAGCAAGCGCTGGATCATCGCCTGGTGCGCTTCAGTGGTGCGGGGCATCTACAGGAGGCAGCACATGCTGCTGGTGCAGTCCGAGGGCTTCGTCGCCCCGGTGCGCGAACTCTCGCCAGCCGGCCTGCCCATCCGTGTGCACCCCAACCCTTCCGAATCGTTGCCGGTGCAGGACGGACCTGCCCCGACCGCGCCTGCACTGAGCCTGCCACCCGGGTTCAACATCGTCTTCGCCGGCAACCTGGGTACCGCGCAGGCGCTCGACGCGGTGCTGGACGCCGCCGAACAGTTGCGCGACGTGCCAGGCTTGCGCTTCGTGCTGGTAGGCAGCGGCTCGCGCAGCGCCTGGCTGGCTGAGCAAGTCGAGGCCCGGGGACTGACCAACGTACTGCTGCCGGGCCGCTTCGCGCCACAGGAGATGCCGGCGATCCTGGCGCAGGCGCAGGCACTGCTGGTGTCCTTGCTGGACGACCCGACGATGTCGCTCACCGTGCCGAGCAAGTTACAAAGCTACCTCGCGGCCGGCAAGCCTATCCTGGCGGCGCTGGGCGGCGCTGGCGCGCGCGTCGTGGCCGAGGCCGGCGCAGGATTGGCGTGCGCTGCCGCCGACGCCGCAGCACTGGCGCGGGCCGCGCGCCGCTTGCACGCCCTGCCCGAGAGCGAACGGCAGCGCATGGGCGAGGCGGGGCGGCAATATCACGACACGCATTTCGCCCCCGAGGTCCTGACGCCGCGCCTGATGACGCACCTGCAGGACGCGGTGAACCTCGCGCGCCAGGCGCGGGGCGCGAGGCGCAGACAAGAGTGAGTTTTCCCGGCCTTGGGTCCATCCATGGCTGGCCGCGCAGGTGAAGTCGCGTGACCTGGCGCAACAGGTGCTGTGCCCGGGCGCGTGCCGGCGTCGAAGGTGCCCGGCGTGCTCGCCAAGGCGCAGGCCTTGCTGGTCAGCGACCCGGCCATGTCCTTGACGGTGCCCAGCAAGTTGCAGACCTGTCTGGCGGCCGGCAAACCGATCATCGCGGCGCTGGACGGCGAAGGTGCGCGGGTGGTCACCGAGGCCGGCGCCGGCGTGACTTGCGCCGCCGGTGACGCCAACGCCCTGGCGGAATGTGCGCAGCGTCTGGCCGCGATGGACGCAGTAGAAGGCGCACGAATGGGCCAGAGCGGGGCGCCATTTCATGCCCGCCACTGCACCCCCCAAGTGCTGACGCCCAGACTCGTTCAACACCTGGAAAGTGCAGTCAGGTACCGGCGGGCAAGCCGGTGACAATAGCTCCTCCGAGAGAAATATTGCGATGACCCCTCTAGTCAACCCGACAAATCACCGCGTGCTGGTGCTGGGCGCCACCGGCATGCTGGGCAACGCCATGCTGCGTGTGCTGTCGGCGAGCCCGGGCGTGGACACCGTGGGCTCGGCGCGCTCGCCCAACAGCGTGCGGCTGCTGCCGCCGCACTTGCACCGCCTGGTGCACACCGGCGTGGATGTCGAAAATCCGGACGCACTGGCGCGTCTGCTCGAACTCACGCGGCCCACCGTGGTGGTGAACTGCATCGGTCTGGTGAAACAACTGGCGGAAGCCAACGACCCCTTGGCGGCCTTGCCGATCAACGCCATGCTGCCGCACCGGCTGTCGCGTTTCTGCGCGCTGGTCGGCGCCAGGCTGATCCACATCAGCACCGACTGTGTCTTTGCCGGCACGCAAGGGGCTTACACCGAGAACAGCCCACCGGATGCGCAGGATTTGTACGGCCGCTCCAAGCTGCTGGGTGAAGTCACCGACGATCCGCACGCGATCACCCTGCGCACCTCCATCATCGGCCACGAACTGGCCAGCGCGCATGGCCTGGTGGGCTGGTTCCTGGCCCAAAGTGGTTCGGTCAAAGGTTACGCCAAAGCCGTGTTCTCGGGCTTTCCCACCGTCGAACTGGCGACCCTGGTGCGCGACCACGTGTTGCCACGCCCCGAGCTGCAGGGCCTGCACCACGTGTCGGCCGAAGCGATCGACAAGCTCAGCTTGCTGCGCCTGGTCGCCGCGCAATACCGGCATGCGATCGAGATCGTGCCTGACTCCCGGCTCGTCATCGACCGCTCGCTCGACTCCAGCCGCTTCCGCGCCGCCACCGGCTACAGCCCGCCGGGCTGGACCGAACTGGTGCGCCGCATGCATGCCTTCGGCTGATCGCCTTCGATCCGCCAGGCCCCCATTCCCAGACCCGTTCCCGACGCCTTTTTCCCCATGTTCAAAGACAAGGTTCTCCTCATCACCGGCGGCACCGGTTCCTTCGGCAACGCCGTGCTCGACCGCTTTCTGAACTCGGACTTCGCCGAGATCCGCGTCTTCAGCCGCGACGAAAAGAAGCAAGAGGACATGCGGCTGAAACTGAACAACCCGCGCGTGAAGTTCTACATCGGCGACGTGCGCCAGTACGACAGCGTGCACGACGCCTTGCGCGGCGTGGACTATGTCTTCCACGCCGCCGCGCTCAAGCAGGTGCCGTCGTGCGAGTTCTATCCGATGGAGGCAGTGCGCACCAACGTGCTGGGGGCCGAGAACGTCATGCGCGCGGCCGTCGAGCACGGCGTGAAGCGCTGTGTCGTGTTGTCCACCGACAAGGCCGTCTACCCCATCAATGCGATGGGTTTGTCCAAGGCCATGATGGAAAAGCTCATGGTCGCCAAGAGCCGCTTGTGCGACCCCGGACGCACGGTGCTGTGCGCCACCCGCTATGGCAACGTCATGGCCTCGCGCGGGTCGGTCATCCCGCTCTTCCTTGCGCAGTTGCAGCAGGGGCGCGAGCTGACCATCACCGACCCCACGATGACACGCTTCCTGATGTCGCTGGAAGAGAGCGTGGACCTCGTGCTTTACGCCTTCGAACACGCCAGCCAAGGTGACATCTTCGTGCAGAAGGCGTCGGCCTCCAGCGTCGGCGATCTCGCCGAAGCGCTGCGTCAGATCACCGGGCGCTCCAACGCCGTGCGCGTGATCGGCACCCGCCATGGCGAAAAGCTCTACGAGTCGCTGGTCTCGCGCGAAGAGATGGCGCGTGCCGAAGACCTGGGCGGCTACTTCCGCATCCCGGCCGACTCACGCGACCTGAATTACGACAAGTTTTTTGTCGAAGGCCAGACACAGATATCGAGCAGCGAGGACTACACCTCGCACAACACCCGGCGCCTGGATGTGAATGCCGTCAAGGAAGTGCTGATGCAACTGCAGATCGTGCGCGAGGCCGCGCAGGCAGGAGCCGATCGTGAATGAGCCACGGATGCAGGAGTCGGCCGTGCATGAACCGCGCAGCGGGGCCGGCAAGGGCCTGAAAGTGATGACCGTGGTCGGCACCCGGCCGGAGATCATCCGGTTGTCGCGCGTGATCGCCAAGCTCGACCGCCACTGCGACCATGTGCTGGTGCACACCGGTCAGAACTACGACCACGAACTCAACGAAGTCTTCTTCAGCGAGTTGGGCATCCGCAGGCCCGACCACTTCCTCGAAGCCGCAGGCGCCACCGCCGCCGAAACCATCGGCCAGGTCATCATCGCTGCCGACAAGGTGCTGGAGGCACAGCGGCCGCAGGCCCTGCTGATCCTGGGCGACACCAACAGTTGCCTGGTTTCGATCGCCGCCAAGCGCCGCAAGGTGCCCATCTTCCACATGGAAGCCGGCAACCGCTGCTTCGATTTCCGCGTGCCCGAAGAGATCAACCGGCGCATCGTCGACCACACCTCGGACATCAACCTCACCTACAGCCAGATCGCGCGCGACTACCTGCTGCGCGAAGGCCTGCCGCCCGACCAGGTGATCTGCACCGGCAGCCCGATGCGCGAGGTCATCGACCACTACCGGCCCGGCATCGACGCCTCCGACGTGCTGGCCCGGCTGGGGCTTGAAACGGGGAAATACTTTGTCGTCAGCTCGCACCGTGAAGAGAACGTCGACGACCCGGCTCGGCTGCAGTTGCTGCTGGCGCTGCTGGAGGGCCTGGCGAGCACTTACGGCCAGCCCGTCATCGTCTCCACCCACCCGCGCACCCGCAAGCGCCTGGACGCGTTGGGCGTGGCCTTGCCGGCGCAGGTGCAGTTTCTCAAGCCCTTCGGTTTTCTCGACTACGTGAAGCTGCAGTCGGCGGCACGCTGCACCTTGTCCGACAGCGGCACCATCACCGAAGAGTCCAACATCCTCAACTTCCCGGCACTGAACCTGCGCGAAGTGCATGAGCGGCCAGAAGGGTTCGAAGAAGCCGCCGTCATGTTCGTCGGCCTGAACCTGGAGCGTGTGCTGCAGGCCATGCCCATCGTCGAAGCGCAGTCGCGCGGCAGCAGCCGCACGCTGGAACTGGTGAACGACTACGCGCCCCGCAACGTGTCGGACAAGGTGCTGCGCATCATCATGAGCTACACCGACTTCGTGAACCACAAGGTCTGGAAACGATGAAACCCGCGGCGCTGCTGGCACTGCTCTCGATGCTGCTGCTGCCCGCGCCAGCCTGGGCCTACATCGACCCCAACGCGGGTGGCATGCTGTTTCAGTTGCTGGCGCCGCTGTTTGCTGCGGTGGTCGGCGGCTGGTTGTTCCTGCGCAAGTGGATCGCCGAGCAAGTGCGTCAGGTGTGGCGAAAGCTGACGGGCCGCAAGCCCGAATGACGGCTTTGCCCTCCGAGCTGCGAGCCAGCGGCTGGCGGCTTTTCGGTGCCGCACTCAGCGCAGTTTTGCTGTTATGGCTTCCGGTCGCCACTTTGCCCATTCTCGACGGCATGCTGTTTGTTGCCGCCGGCGCCGAAGTGCTGCGCGACCTCGGCCTGCTGGCCTGGTTGGGCATGCTGGTGGCGCTGCTGCTCGCCCTGCTCGCCACCGCCTTGCGCGTTGGACTGGCGCTGGCCGGTGTGCCACGCCATCGGTGCCATACCGCGGCCTGGTGCGTGGTGCTGTTGCCACTGGCCTGGGTCAGCGCGTGGCACACGCTGCGCATGGCCTGGCAGTGGTTGCGCACCGTGGCCGGTCTGGACCTGTTGATCACGCAAGAGCTGCGGCTGCTGGCCGTGGCCTTGCTGGTGCTCGGCTTCGCGGCGCTGGTCCGCCGCCTCACCGTCCAGCGACTGGTGGCGGCCGCCGCCGCGACCCTGCTCGCCGCCAGGCCGCTGGCCGCCGGCGTGCTGCTGCTGGGCGCTTTGGCCATCGCCTACACACCCCCCACCGTCTTGTGGCACGACATCGGCCTGGCGCAGACCGTCGCGCCTTCCAACTTGCCCAGCCAGACCGCGCAACCCGTGCCGGGCCGTCGACCCGACGTGCTGGTGATCTCCCTGGACGCCGTTTCGGCGCTCGACGCCGAGGTCTGCAACCCCGCCTCGGCCCACATGCCCAGATTGGCCGCCTTCGCCCAGGGCGCCACCTGTTTTGATCGCTTCTACACGGCGTCCAACTTCACGACGCCGACCACCAGCACGATGGAGTCCGGGCTGTTGCCATGGTCGCACTTCGCGACCCAGCCCGATGCCAAGATGGCCCACGGCACGCGCCAGCACACCTTGGCGCGGGTGTTGCAACAGGCGGGCTGGCAGACCCACTTCGTGTCTGACAACCTGCTCGCCAGCCCGCGCCACCGGGGCACGTTTGCAGCCTACGACAGTGTCGGCTTCGCCCCCACCACGCTGTACGGCAATGGGTTCCGCGAAGCGCTGACGGTGTTCCCAGACACCGCGCTGCCGCGCCTGGCAGCCACCGCCATGTCCTTTCTGGGCGCGCTCGACATGGTGCTGCATGGCGATCAAAGTCCTTATGAGTCCGAGCGCGTGTACAGCGAACTGCGCCAACTGCTGGCGCCGGTTGCGGCCGGCCAGCCCCGACAGCCGCTCTTCGTCTGGGCACACACCCTGCCGCCGCACTCGCCCTACCTGCCGCCGGCGACCACCCGCTACCGCCTGTTGCCCAAGGGCGAGCTGGAAGTCTGGCAGGACTTCCTGCCCGACAACATCAGCTACCGCCCGGCACAGCAGGGCCTGGTCGACAAACACCGGCTGCGCTACCGTGAAGCCATGATGGCGGCCGATGCGGCGCTGGGCGACTTTCTGGACGAATTGAAGCGCCAGGGCCGACTGCAGCACATGCTGGTGGTGATCACCTCCGATCACGGTGAATCCTTCGAGAAGGGTTTCCTCGGCCACGCCGGACCGCTGACCCATGAAGCGCTGATCCGCGTGCCGCTGGTCATCAAGTTGCCAGGCGCAACGCAGGGACGCGTGGTGACGCAGCCGGTCAGCCAGGCCGACCTGGCGCCGACCTTGCTGGACTGGCTGGGTCAGCCGCCGCTGCCGCAACAAGAGGGCCGGTCCTTGCGGCCGGTGTTTCAAGGCAATACCCTGGCCGAGGCGCCGGTGTTCAGCATGACGATGGAGCGTCAAAGCCGTTTCTTGCCGCTGACCCAGGGTCATTTCGTCATGATCGACGGCCCGTACAAGCTCACCCTGCGTCTGCCCCTGCCCCAGACGCGGGACGCGGCGTCGACACTTTTCAACATCGTCGAAGACGCGGCCGAGACGCACAACCTGGTCAGCGCGCAGCCCGAGCGCGCCGCGTCCATGCAGCAGGCGTTGATGACCAGGTTGGCAGCCGCCGAACAGCGCCGTCTGCCGTTGTCGGCGCCCGCGCAAGGGCACTAGCGCGACCGGCACCGAACTCCGGCCTGACCCCTGCCTGAAGCCCGCCGAACACCCACCGAACACCCGCCCACCCCA
>Ga0105048_10005677_pt1 | contig 20150 bp, 18 predicted proteins | sample MAT05_FD_78382 | JGI IMG/M metagenome (GOLD analysis project Ga0105048, IMG submission 78382) | Freshwater microbial communities from Lake Fryxell liftoff mats and glacier meltwater in Antarctica - MAT-05 | ecosystem: Environmental > Aquatic > Freshwater > Ice > Liftoff microbial mat | place...
GGGCGACGAACTGAGAGACCTCGACTTCGTGGTGATGAACCCACCCTTCCACGACGGCGGCGCGGAAGACCGGGGCCTGGGCATTGCCTTCGTCCAGACCGCCGCGCAGATGTTGCGACGGGGCGGGGTCTGCTGGCTGGTGGCGAACCGGCACCTGCCCTATGAGGCCACTCTCGGCGCGGCCTTCGCTACCGTGACGGTCCACGCTGACGCCGGCGGCTACAAGATCATCGAGGCGCGCAAATGACCCTGGCCAAGGTGCCCATGGCCCGGCTGGACCGGCTGCTGGCCAACCTCGGCTACGGATCGCGCCGCGAGGTCACCGCGCTCGTCGCGCATCGCCAGGTGGTGCTTGACGGCGTCGTCATCAAGGACGCCGGCGCGCGCATTGCCCTGACGCCGGATATCTCAGCGCGGATGACCGTCACGGGCCGGCCCCTCGATCCGCCCGCGCCGCTGACGTTGGTGATGCACAAGCCCCTTGGCGTGGTCTGTTCCCACAAGGAGCCGGGCCGCAGCGTCTATGAACTTCTGCCGATGCGGTGGCGGGCGCGGATGCCGTCGCTGTCGACCATAGGACGGCTCGACAAGGACACCTCGGGGCTCCTGCTGATCACAGACGACGGGGCATTCTTGCATCAGGTGATCTCTCCGCGTCATCATGTGGCGAAGCGCTACATTGCCACCCTGGACCGGCCGCTGGACGGAACTGAGGCCGAGCGTTTCGCCGCCGGCACGTTGATGCTGGAAAGTGAAACGACGCCCCTGGCCCCCGCGACGCTGGAACCGCTGGGTGAGAACCAGGCCCGGCTGACCATCACCGAGGGCCGCTACCATCAGGTCCGACGAATGTTTGCCGCTGTCGGCAATCATGTCACAGGCCTGCATCGCGACCAGATCGGCGGCCTGGCGCTGCCCAATGATCTGCAATCCGGTGACTGGCGCGCCCTGTCACCGGAAGAGCAGGCATCGGTTTTCGCGTAGAGTATTAATGCTTGGGGCAGTGGGTATTGGCTTTCTCCCAGTATTTACTGGTGAACTGGCCTGCGTTCGTTAACCATACCGTGCAAGTTAACCACTTGTTAAAGTCTGCGGCTCCGGCTTTGCTGTGTTCCGACAAGGCCCGGTCAGAGCGTTCCAAGGTGGGACGCTGGCGGGTTCGGAGCCGGTTATGTTCGAACTGGGCCGCGTGCTGAAGCGTTTCTTCTCCACCGAGAAGATGAGGACGCCGTCCGACGGTCTGACCCGGGGCGATTCGTCGCTGCTTGAGTTGCTGAACGCACGGCTGCTGGCTCAGGAAGCCAAGGCCGCTGACATCGCCGCCGGACGGATCGGTGCCAAGGACAAACCCGCCCGCCGTCTGGAAGCCGCCATCGTCTGGCGCGAGGTCGCGCGCCGCACCGGCGATCCGGTAGCACTCCGCAAGGCCGCCGCCGGTGCCGAAACGGCCGCCGCCGGGTTCGACGCCGATCATCGTCGCGACGGCTGGGCCCGGGCGCGCTGTGAACAGGCCTTCTGCGCCCTGCTCGGTGCCGAGATCTTCGGCGATGTCGGTCTAAGTGCCGCCGCTGAACTGGCCTTCAACGAGGCGCGTTCGTCGGTAAAGGGCGGGCTGGCCGCACCGCTGGCGGATGTCGGCCTGGCCGCCATCGAGGGCCGCCGCATTCTGGAAATCTCCGATGCCGCCGAGGCACGGGCCTGGTCGGCCCGGCTGAACGCACCCATTGCGGCGCTCGACACGATGTCCAAACGGGTCCCGGCGGCAAGGGCGCTGGCGGCCGAATGCCGCCTCATTCGCGCCGATCTGCTGGCGGTCTGGGGTGCGCGGCTGAAGGATGGCGACCTGCTGGATCTCGCCGCGCGCGATGCCTCCGATGCTGCCGCGCGCCTGGACTCCGCCTATGAGCCGCTGACCTGGGTACGCGCCAAGGTCGCCCATGGTCAGGCGCTGGCGGCGCGTGGTGAGGCCGTGGGCGATGTTGATTCCCTGGCCGCCGGCGCGGGTGCGCTGGCCCTGGCGCTGGACAATCTGACCCGCGATCACAGCCCGCTGGACTGGGCGCGCACCCAGGTCGCGCTGGCCCAGGCGCTTCAGGCGCTGGGCGAGGCGGCCAGCGACGCGCGCGCCTTCGAGCATGCGGTCAGCTGTTTCGATCGCGCCAGTCTGGTGCTGAAAGAGACGCAGACCTTGCCGCTGCGCGGTGTCGCCGCCAGTTCACGCGCGGTCTGCCTGGCGCGGGTCGCCGAGATCACCGGGGATGGCGCCGTCCTGGACGTCGCCGAAGCCGCCATGAAGATCGAGCTGGGCAAGCTGTCGCCGCGCCGCGATCCGGTGGGTTGGGCTTTGGCCCAGCTGCATCTGGCCCGCATGTACGAAGCCCGGCTGGGGATGACCGGCGTCGACCGGGGCGAGCGCGCTGCCGCGCTCATGGCACTGGACGCAGCTCTTGACGTGTTCGGTGAGCACGGCCTGCGCTCCGCCAGCGTGCTGGCCAACGATGCGATGGAACGCCTGCGTGACAGGCGCGGCGCGTCGCAGAGCTAAATCCTGCTTTTCATTCCCCGGATCATCGCGTTAACTCGCGCCAGCGGATGTCATGTTGAAATCACAACTTCCAATTCTTTTCGGCCTCGCAATTGTCGGATTCGGCACGCCTTTGCTGGCGGCTGACAAGCCGAGCTCAAGTGCCGATTGGCTGAAACGACCGACGTCTGAAGACCTGATGTCCGTCTGGCCGACCGAAGCGCTGCGGCGCAGCATCGGCGGCAAGGCCACGATTTCGTGCACGGTGACGATACAGGGCATATTGCGGGCCTGTCAGGTGGTGGCCGAAACGCCGCCTGGTGCCGGGTTCGGAGGCGCAGCTCTGACCCTTTCGCGACAGTTCCTGATGCGACCCGCCCGAGAGAACGGTAAGCCGGTTGAGACCGTCGTCTCCATTCCGATCAATTTTGCCGCGCCCAGGCCGGAAACCGGTTCCTACCTTGCGCCGAAGTTCGACCCGCCACAGAAGCGCGACCGGGTCTACAATCGCATCCCCTGGAAACGGGCACCCAGTCTGGAGGATATGCTAGCGGCCTACCCAGCCAAGGCCAGGGCGGCCAAGGTCGGCGGCAGCGTCTCGCTCGACTGTCGGCTCAACAAAACGGGTGGCATTTCCGGCTGCGATATCCTTCGCGAGGAGCCGCGAGGTTACGGATTCGCTGCAGCGGCCAGATCGATGAAGGATCGCTTTTCCGGTCCTCTGGTCGACTCGCGGGGAGAGACCCTGGCCAGCGCGCGGGTGACACTGGCCTTCGTGTTTCCTGCAGCAGTGCTGGACGGTTCTGCGGCCGGGATCGGTCGCCCGGAGTGGACCGCCTTACCGTCGGCGGCGGACATGGCGGCTGTGATGCCAGCGGCGGCAGTGAAGGCTGGCGCTTACAAGGCCCGCGTGGTCATGGAATGTCAGGTTGTGGCCGAAGGCGCACTTTCAGGCTGTGTCGCAAAGACGGAGACGCCATTGGGGCTGGGCTATGGCGATGCAGCCATTCGCCTTTCTTCAGCCTTCCGTCTCAGCGTGTGGACCGATGAAGGATTGCCCGCCATCGGCGGGAAGGTGCGGGTCCCGATCCGTTTTGATCTCGACATGACGACGGCGGCAGCAAGATGACTATCTGCCACGCCACCATTTGAGGCCCGCGCGCTCGATGGCCTCGAGCACGGCGTGCAGCGCGACGCCCATCATGCCAAGCACCACCAGCGCGGCGATCATCCGGTCGGTTTGCAGCTTGTTGCCCGCGTCGAGGATCTGCCAGGCCAGCCCGCGCACACCGCCCGAGCCGGCCCCGAACTCGGCCACCACCGCGCCGATCAGGGCCAGGCCCGCGCCCACCTTGTGGCCCTCCAGCAGAAACGGCACCGCCGAGGGCAGGCGCAGCCGCACCACCCGCTGCCAACGCCCGGCACCATAGAGGGCGAACAGGCGTTCCAGATCCGGGTCCGCCGAACGCAGCCCCGCCGTCGCCCCGGAGAAGATCGGGAAGAACGCTACGAGTACCGCCAGCGTCACCAACGCCCGCTCAGGGTGATCCAGGCCTGCCCAGATCAGCACCAGTGGTGCAATGGCGACCACCGGAGTGACCTGCACTACTGAGGCCAACGGCCGGATAGCGCGGTCCAGAAAGGGACTGACGGCGGTCAGGATCGCCAGCGCCTGGGCAATCAGGCTGGCCAGAAGCAGGGAAATCAACGCCACAGACAGGGTGCGCCATGACGCTGCGACGAGCGCCGGCCAGTGTTCGGCAAGCGCACCGGCCACCGCAGACGGCGGTGGCAGGAAATAGACCGGCACCTGCATCACCCGACAGGCGATCTCCCACCCGCCCAGCAAGAGGGCGATTAACAACAAGGGGGCTAGACGGTTCATGCCGCGACGCCCGCGGCCAGCGCGGTCGACACCGCCTCGGCGGTGGTCCGGAATGACGCTGCGGTTCTGAAGTGCGCCGGACGCGGCAGGGGGCCGTCCACGGGGAAGTCACCGGCGATCTGACCAGGCCCGCGGCTGATGACCACGACGCGTGAAGCCATGTAGACCGCCTCCTCGACATTGTGGGTCACGAAGACGATCGCCGGTTTTGTGGCGGCCCAAAGCGTCAGGACATCGTCGGCCAGAGACCGCCGGGTGATCTCGTCGAGTGCCGCGAACGGTTCGTCCAGCAATAGCAGTTTCGGACTGGTCACCAGCGCGCGCGCCAGCGACACCCGCATCGCCATGCCCCCGGACAGCTGCGCGGGCCGCGCCGCCTCTGCACCGCTCAAGCCCACGCGGGCCAGGGCCTCGTCGGCGCGACGTCGAGCCTCGGGCCGAGCCGTACCGGCCAGCTCCAGTGGCAAGGCCACATTGGCTTGTGCCGACAGCCAGGGCGCAAGCGTCGGAGCCTGGAACACCACCGACGTCTCGCCGCGCCCGGCCGCCCGGGTGACGGTCCCCCGCGTGGGCTGTTCCAGCCCGGCCAGCAGCCGTAGTGCCGTGGACTTGCCGCAACCCGAGGGACCTACCAGCGCCACGATCTCACCGTCGCCGATCTCCAGCGAGAACGGTCCCAGCGCCAGTCCTCGATCGTAGTCGACTTCGACGTTCTTGAGTGCGGCGACATTTGTCACTTGGGTGAGAACGCCAGGGTGTAGGCCTGTTTGGGGTCGAGGCTTTTCGGATAGACGCCTTGGGCAGTCGCCATGTCGCTGAACGCCTTCCAGCGGGCGTCGGTCATGGTGCCTACCGGCAGGCCTTCGGCCCCCTCTATTATCTTGTAACTGCGCAATTTTTCGCGCGCCTGGGCCAGCACGTCAGGCGTCATCTCGGGATTGTCCTTGCGGATCAGCGCGTCCGCAGCGGCTGGATCTCCCGCGAGATAGTCGCGCCAGCCCACGGCCGAGGCCTCGACAAACACCTTCACCGCCGCGGGGTTCTTCGCAATCATCCCGTCGGTGGCCAGCACCATGGTGGCGTAGCCGGGGTAGCCCTCGTCGGCCAGCAGGAACACCTTGGTCTTGAGGCCGGCCATCTTCTCGATCGTATAGGGCTCGGAGGTGACATAGCCCTGCTGGGCGGCGCGTTTGTCAGACAGGAACGGGGCCGAATTGAAGTTGTACTTGCGCACCTGATCGTCGGTGAACCCGTACTTGGCCTTGAGCCACACCCAGAAGGCGGTGACCGAGGCGTCGGAGAGCAGGATCGGATGGCCTTTGAGGTCGGCGATCTTTTCGACACCGGTGTTCGGGTGAGCGATCAGCACCTGGGGGTCCTTCTGCATGAAGGCCGCGACGGCCTTCACCGGCACACCCTCCTGGGCCAGGTTCATGACGATGAAGCTATTGGAGCCCATGCCCAGTTCTACGGCATTGGACGCCAGCAGTTGCGGCACATTCACGCCGGGTCCGCCCTGTACGATCTCGACCTTCAGCCCGCGCTTGGCGTACTCGCCGGATGCCAGCGCCTGATAGAAACCACCATGCTCGGCCTGCGCCCGCCAGTCGGTGGCGAAGCGGATCGTCACCGGTGCATTGGCGGACGGCGCGGCGGCTTCGTCCTTTTTCCCCGGAGAACACGCTGCCAGCAGCGCGGCCGCCGCAAACGCCAGGGTACGCAAGACTTTCATGGACACTCCCGACTTGAACCGCACAAAGGTTAGGGCGGAGCGGCGGCGGTTCCAAGGGGCAGATAGCAAGAGGGCGGCGCTTCGGTTGCCCGAAACCCCGCCCTCTCATACAGATCCGTTGGGGGACCTGTGCCTCCTGGCCAACTGTCAGTTCGGGTTCGGGTTGCCCCGTGGTTTTCCCTGACCGCCGATGTCAGACCTTCCGGTTGGTCCCGGGTTACCCCGGTTCCTGGCCTTCCAATCCGCCACTCCACTCGCTTGGTTTACAGGTCCGCCGTTGCCGGTTTTTCCGTCCGCCCGCGCCGCAGTTCCTGTCGGCAAGGGAACGGTGCCCCCGATCAAAAATCCGCGCAAGATGGTCGATTCCGCTGGCGGTGAACCACCGGTTGAAAACCGGTTGAAACATTGTGGATTGTCAGTCAGTTCTTCAAAAGAATCCGGCATTTGTCATTGTCCACAGGAACGCGAAATCGAGACTATCGGGCCGACGCCAGCGCCTCGCGGCGCTCCTCGAGCGACAGCCACTCCTCCTCGGCCGCCGCGACCTGCCCTTGCTTGGCGACCAAGGCCTTGGTGAGGCGGTCAAAGGTCGCTGGATCGCGACCATAAAGGCCGGGGTCAGCGAGCGAGGTTTCCAGCCTGGCGATCTCTGTCGGAGCCTCGGCGATCAGAGATTCCAGTACCTCAAGCCGCCGCTGATCCTTGTAGGTGAGTTTCGCGACAGTTTTTGCCGGCGCGGGCTTCTGTGTGGTGGACTTCGCCGTTTCAGCCTTTGACAGCGCCCCGAAGAACCCGGGGTTCTGGCGAATGAAGTCCTGCCACCCGCCCGGTGTTTCCACCGCGCGACCGGTGCCGTCCAGCCCGATGGTCGAGGTGGCCAGCCGGTCGATGAAGTCGCGGTCGTGGCTGACCAGGATGAGGGTGCCCTCGTAGTCGGCCAGCAGGTCTTCCAGCAGGTCCAGGGTGTCCATGTCGAGGTCGTTGGTGGGCTCGTCCAGCACCATGACATTGGCCGGATTGGCCAGTGCACGGGCCAGCAGCAGGCGGTTGCGCTCGCCGCCGGAAAGGCTCTTGACCGGCTGGCGAAGCTGGCTCTCGCGGAACAGGAAGTCCTTGGCGTAGGCGTTGACGTGCTTGGGCAGGCCGCGCACCAGCACTTGGTCGCCACCCAGCGGGGTCAGCACATCTTTCAGCGTCATCTCGGGCGAGAGCGCCGCGCGGGCTTGGTCGATGTAGGCGACGGTCAGATTGGTGCCCAGCTTCACTTCGCCAGAGTCCACGGCGATCTCGCCCAGCAGCAGCTTTACCAGCGTGGTCTTGCCTGCCCCGTTCGGCCCGACGATGGCGACACGGTCGCCGCGCAGGATGCGGGTAGAAAAATCCTTCAGGATCACGCGCTCGCCGAACGCCTTGTTCAGCCCCTTGGCCTCGACGACGCGTTTGCCGGACAGCGCCGAGCTTTCAAGTCCCATATGCATGGCACCGCGAACTTCCTTCTGGCGTTCGGACTTTTCTTCGCGCAGCGCCACGAGACGGCGCCGGCGGCCTTCGTTGCGCGCGCGTCGTGCTGTGACGCCGCGTTCCATCCAGTGCTGTTCACGCTGCAGCATCTTGTCGAGACGCCTGCCTTCCTCGGCCTGCTGTGCTTCGATCTTTTCCACCCAGTCCTCGAACCCGGCGAACCCGGCGTCGAGGCGGCGCACCTGACGGTGTTCCAGCCAGAAGCAGCGTTGCGTCACCCGCTCGAGAAACGCGCGATCGTGGCTGACGATCAGGGCGGCGGCCCGGCTGGCCCCGATCTGGGCTTCCAGGGTTTCGATGGCCAGGATGTCCAGGTGGTTTGTGGGTTCATCCAGCAGGATGACGTCCGGGTCCTCGGCAAACGCCTTGGCCAGCGCCGCCCGCCGCGTCTCGCCGCCCGAAAGGCCCTGTGTAGACTTCTCGGGATTGATGCCGAACGCGTCCAGCGCAGCCTCCGCAAGATAGTCTGCCGCCCCGCCAGACGTGGCGTGGTCCAGCACCGTGGCACCGGTAATCTCCGGCTCCTGCGGCACAAAGGCGACCGTTGTTCCCGGCGTGACCGTGCGGTCCCCGTCGTCCGCCTCAATTTGTCCGGACAGGATTCGCAACAGTGTGGATTTGCCCGCACCGTTGCGCCCCACCAGGCATGCGCGGTTGCGCGCATCCAGCGCGAGGTCCACGCCGTCGAACAGCATCATCGGCCCGTCGGCGAGACGGACCTGTTTCAAGGCAAGGATGGGGGCTCTCATCGGCGCGCTGTCCTACAGGGTCCCGCAGACGAAGCAAGTTCGGGCTTCATCGCAGCGGCTGGCCGGACTACACCCCGGCCATGGCGGGCGAACCTTTCTGGCGTCGAAAGACCCTTGTGCAGATGACGGTCCTGGAGTGGGAAAGCCTCTGCGACGGCTGTGGACTGTGCTGTCTGGTGCGTTTTGAGGACGAGGCGACGGGCGTGGTGATCCCGACGCGGGTGCACTGCAAGCTGTTCGACGCTGAGGCCTGCCGGTGCTCGAACTACGCCGAGCGCCACACTCATGTGCCCGACTGTGTGAAGCTTACGCCGCACAATATCCAGGCGTTGGAATGGATGCCCATGAGCTGCGCCTATCGCCGCCTGCATGAAGGGCGCGACCTGGCAGATTGGCATCCCCTGGTGTCAGGTGATCCCGAGAGTGTGCATCGCGCCGGCATCTCGGTCCGTGGCCAGACCATCAGCGAAGAGGTGTTGGCTGAACCGGAAGACGCGCTGGAATTTGCCGCCTGGGACCTCATGGATGAGCGGGGGGACGACTGAATTGTGACAAAAATGCCACATCATGCCTTGCGTGACGGAACCGCTCACCCAATCTAGAAGCCAGATCTGACTCAGTGACTAACAAAGGATTTGAACCAGCTTGGAGCGCGACCCCTATCTGGAGCTGGGCGTATCCCGGACGGCGACGGCACCCGAAATCCGTAAGGCGTTCCACAAGCTCGCCAAGGCGAACCATCCGGACACCAATCCGGGCAACGCGGCTGCTGAAGAGCGGTTCAAGAAGGTGAGCGCCGCGTTCGATATCGTCGGCGATGTCGAGAAACGCAAAAAGTTCGACGCCGGGGCCATAGATGCGGACGGCCGCGAAAGCATGGGCGGGTTCGGTACCGGGAGCCCTTTTGGAGCGCGGCCGGGTTCGCGTAGCGGGGGATCGCGAGCCGAAACCTTCGAAGGTGCCGACCTGGGCGACATTCTGGGCGAGATGTTCGGCGGCACGCGGGGCGGGCGACCTGGCGGTGCCGGTGGTGCTGGCTTCGGCGGTTTCGCCCAGCGCGGCGCGGACGTGAGGGCCAGGCTGGAAATCGATCTGGTCGACGCCATTCGGGGTGGCAAACGTCGAATCGCGTTCTCGGACGGTCGCACCATAGACGTGACCATCCCGAAGGGTGCACAGGACGGCCAGACGATGCGTCTCAAGGGCCAGGGAGGCCCCGGACGGGGTGGCGCGGGCGACGCCTTCATCGAGATCGCCGTCCAGCCGCATGCCATATTTCGCCGTGAGGGCGAGGATCTGGTCATGGATCTGCCGGTGGCATTCTACGACGCTGTGCTGGGGGGCAAGGTGGAGGCTCCGACTCCCGACGGTCCGGTGACCCTGACGGTGCCCAAGGCCGCCAACACCGGCACCCGGCTGCGGTTGAAGGCGCGCGGCCTGGTTGACGCCAAAGGCCAGCGCGGTGACCTGTTTGCCCGTTTGATTGTGACGTTGCCGGAAGAGCCGGATCCCGCCCTGGAAGCTTTTGCGACCGAGCAGCGTAAAGACCGACCGTATTCGCCGCGCCGTCGTGGCTAAACTGTGGCCAACTCTAGGCGAAGGGGCATGCTTGTTTAAGATCGTGTTCAGCCAGGGTTCAGTCGTGCCGGCCCAGAACAGGCGTGTCATGAAGCATTTCGCCATCCTTGCCGTACTGCTCGCCGCTGCTGCAGCGACGCCAGTCGTGGCGCAGGCCCAGGGCGGAATTCGAGGTTTTGCGGGCGATCAGGATCAGGCGCGCGAAGGTGTCCGCTCGGGTCGCCAGGCACCGTTGTCGCGTGTTCTGCAGATGATCGGATCGCGCTTTCCGGGTCGGCACCTGAACACGACGCTGGGCGATGCCGGGGGCAAGCCTGCCTACTACGTGCAGTGGCAGATGGAAAACGGCCGGGTGGTCGTCTTCGTTGTCGACGCCGAATCTGGACAAATCATGGGTCGCCAGGGCGGCTGAGCCACGAGACCAATCAAAGGAAGGGACGCAATTGCGCATCCTGCTTGTTGAAGACGATCCGGACCTGTCGCGACAGCTGAAGCTGGCGCTGGCCGACGCCGGCTATGCAGTGGATCACGCCCCCGACGGCGAGGAGGCCCAGTTCCTGGGCGAGACCGAGCCCTATGACGCCGTGATCCTGGATCTGGGCCTGCCCAAGGTCGATGGCGTTACCGTGCTGGAACGCTGGCGGCGCGAGAACATGGCAACGCCGGTGCTGATCCTGACCGCCCGAGGCGGCTGGAGCGAAAAGGTGGCTGGCTTTGACGCTGGTGCCGATGACTACCTGACCAAGCCGTTCCATACCGAAGAACTGCTGGCCCGGTTGAGGGCGCTGCTGCGCCGCGCGGCCGGACATGCGACCCCCAGTCTGTCGATCGGCGGTCTGCGCCTGGATCCGCGCGCCGCGCGCGCCACCGTCAATGGTGAGCCGCTGCGGCTGACTTCGCTGGAGTATCGGCTGTTGCACTATCTCATGATGCATCAGGGCCGGGTGATCAGTCGCACCGAACTGGTCGAGCATCTCTACGATCAGGACTTCGACCGCGACAGCAACACCATCGAGGTATTCATCGGGCGAGTTCGCAAGAAGATCGGCGCAGACCGCATTGAGACGGTGCGCGGCCTCGGCTATCGCCTGACATGCCCCGCCGATGAGGTGAACGCCTCGGCCTCAGACACGTGAAGCTGGGGGCTCTGGCCCGACCTTCTCTTGCACGGCGGCTCGTACTCCTTGCCGTCGGATGGAGTTTTGCGGCCCTTGTGGTCACCGCAGTCGTCCTGGCGCTTCTGTTCCAGCAGGCGGCACTTCGGCGTTTTGACCAGAGCCTGGGCATACTGGTCGACAATTTGATTGCCGGTTCGACCTATGAGAATGGGTCCATGATTGCGCCAGCGTTCACAGATGCCAGAGCGTTGCGCGTCTATTCCGGGCTCTATTGGACGATCGCGGAGCCGACACAGGACGGGCGTCTTTTGACCCGGGCATCGTCACGATCCCGTTCGTTATGGGACTCCGAACTTCGTCCACCCGCCGACTTGCTCCAGCAGGTACGGGACACTCCAGGGCGCCTGGTCGCCTTTGACGCCGTCGGACCTCAGGCGGGTGAGCGCCTGCGCGGTGTGGCGCGGATCGCCACAATCGACGGTCATGAGTCGGTGTTTCTGGCGGCTGAGGATCGCGCGCCGATTGACCGCGATGTCCGAAACTTCATCGCCGCCACCGCCCTGGCCTTCGTGGTTTTGGGCGGAGGCCTGATTGCAGCCGTCGTGGTGCAGGTGCGTGTAGGCCTGCGCCCGCTGTTTCGTCTGCAGGGTGAGGTCGCGGCCGTGCGCCGGGGCAAGGCCGATCGTGTCCAGGAAGCCTATCCGACCGAACTGGAGCCGCTGGCCGAGGAACTCAATGCGCTGGTCCTTCACAACCAGGAGACCGTAGAGCGACAGCGGACCCACGTGGGCAACCTTGCACACGCCCTGAAGACCCCGATCTCGGTGATGATGACCGAGGCAGGCCAGCGTCCCGGTGCCCTTGCCAATGTGGTTGCCCGACAGGCCGAACTGATGCGCCAACAGGTCGATCATCACTTGCGCCGCGCCCGCGCTGCCGCCAGAGCCCAAGGGCCCGGGGAACGAACCCCCGTCGCAGAGGTCCTGGATGAGCTGTCCCGGACGCTGGAACGCATCTTCCAGGAGAAGGGCATTGAGATCGACTGGGATGCGCCGGATGACCTCTGGTTTCAGGGGGAGCGGCAGGACCTGCTGGAGATCGCCGGCAACGCGATGGAGAACGCCGGCAAATGGGGCAAGCGGCGCGTCCGGGTCCGGGCGCTGGGTATCAGCCCGGAGCGCTTACGTATGACTATCGAGGACGACGGCCCTGGCTTGCCCCCGGAACGACGCGAGGAGGTCGTAAGGCGTGGTGCACGTCTCGATGAGAACGCCCCGGGCTCAGGGCTCGGCCTGTCGATCATTGATGAGCTTGCAAGGGCCTATCGCGGCTCACTGTCCCTGGGTGAATCGGCACTCGGGGGACTGAGCTTGCAGATCGATCTGCCCCGGGCCGAGGCTTGACAAAGCCTCACTTCGCGAAGTCTTAACTCAGCGGAAGGCATGCTCCGAAAATCGTTGTTCTGGACGTCCTGAGTCATGGCCGCGCTTTCTGCGCATAAGTCTGCAATCTTGCGCAAACTGGTCGAGACCGCGCCGTGCAAGGTCGTCGCCAGCCTTCAGCAGGCTTTGGCGCAAACGACAGAAGACAGCGCCCTGGGTTGTGTGCGCCGGCTGGTGGATGCCGAGATCGCGGATCGAGCCTTTCGAGGTGCCGTCCTTGCCCCGGTCGCGCCAATGTTTGCCGGCCCCCGCAATAGTCCCCGCACACTGACCTTTCCAAACCGTGCGCTGTCCTTGATCTGGCGCGGACTCAAGACCGTCGAGGGCGCCACAATATTGGAAGCGCAGGATGCCTGCGGGCTGATCGAAAAAACCCGTGGATGGGACGATAGTTATGACCGGTTGGCCGCTGCTGCAGCCCTGGGACTGCGGGATCGCGAAAACGACGACTTCCGTCTCGCCGCCGAGGTGTGTGACAGTGCCCGACCTGAAGGCGCGGCGGCTCTGGCGAGTTGCCTGGAGATTGCCTCTGTCGTGCGACGGGCCACCGGAAAGCTGCCAGTCTGGATCGCCCATGCAAGTGGTGAAACGGCTGCCGCCGCCCGTCTGGCCTACAATGATGCCGTAGACATCTCAGAAGATGCTGGTCCGCGTTTCTTTGAAATGCTGGCCGCCCAGCTTGCGCATCCATGGATGGTGTTGCGGATCATCTCTGCCGTGATGGAGCGACCGACCGAACGCTACATGGCCGACACCGAGCTCGCGGGGTTCGTGGTCAAGGTGATGGATGACATTGAGGTGACCATTGTCGCCATCGACAATCTCGATCTGGACGGTGGTGCCGCCGCTGGCCAATTCGCCGCCAGCGCGACCGAGATCGCCGTCAGCCAGATCGCCGAGATCGAGACCAACTTCGAAATGAGCCGAAAACGCGGGTGGGGCAACCGGGTGCAGAAGCAGCGGTTGCGTCTTGCGGCGGTTGTGGAAAGTCAGCTTCGCGCCGCAGAGGCGGCAACACTTGACGCCCTGCCGATGCACACGACCCGGCTGCATGGCGTTCAACGCACCTTGCCACTGCTGGATGATCCGCCGGATCCCCTTCGGGTCAACCGCGCCCGAACACTACTTGTCTTTGTGGAAGACCTGCGCACAGCGGCCAACTATGGCGGCTTCTCAACCGCTCGCAGCAAGCTTATCGACAAACTGGCCGAGTACCTGGCGAACTACGTCGAGGACGTGCTCGGACTGATGCGGAGCGGCGAGGCCGGCGATCTGGCCAATGCTGGTGCCTTTCTTGAGGTGCTGGCCGACTTCAGTGATCACGTGGCGGGCGATAAGGCGGGCGAACTGGTGCGGCGGCGGGCACAGGCGGCGTTGTCAGCACAGCCTGCCGTAAGGGCGTAAAACGAAGAGTCCCGCTCGCGCCTGGCGGAACTTTCCGCTAAACGCTTTGACATGTTGCTTTTCTGGGTCGTAGCCGGAGTTCTAGCTGCCGTTTCGGCGGCTCTTATCCTGTTCCGTGCAGCCGGTGCCGTGGCTTCAACCGGCGCGGTCGACCCGGCCCAAATTCTCTATCAGCGCCAAGTCACCGAAATCGATGATCTGGTCGAACGCGGCCTCATGGGTGAGGCGGAACGCAGGAGTGCGCATGCCGAGGCAGGGCGTCGCCTGCTGACAGCTTCGGAGGCACCATTGCAAACGTGGATCGACGACCCACGGATTCGCAGACTGGTGCTGCTGGCCTCCGTCAGTGTTCCGGCGCTGGCGCTAGGGTTGTATCTGTGGTTTGGCGCGCCGGGAACACCGGACCAGGGCTATGCCACGCGACTGGCGGCCTGGCAGAAGTCCGATCTCACCACGCTCAGCCCGCCGGAGATCGCCGCCGTACTGCGACAGGCCGTGGAGGACAGACCCAACGATGCCGAGGGCTACCGGCTGCTGGGACTGGCGGAGGATGCCTCACAGAACCCTATCGCCGCCCTTCAGGCGCTCCGCCGGGCGGCCCAACTGGCTCCGCAGCGGGCCGACATATGGCGCATGCTGGGCCAAGCCGTCTTTTCGGCGTCAGGAGGCAAGGTGACAGGCGAGGCCCAAACGGCGTTTGAGCGGGTTCTGGTGCTCGAACCCGGCGACCCGGCCGCGCGTTTCTTTCTGGCCCAGGGCAAGGCGGAAGCGGGCCGGACCGAAGAAGCCGCTCGCGACCTCCGTGCCCTTTTGGCCGACATGCCGCCCGGTGCAGAAGGCCGCGTTGAAGTTCAGACCCGTCTGGCGGGCCTGGAGGGCAAGCCGCCCCCTGTCACTGCCGACCCCCAGCAGCTGGCCATGATTAAGGGCATGGTCGACGGCTTGGCCGCCAGGCTCAAGACGGATCCCGACAATGCAGAGGGCTGGGTGCGTATCGTGCGCGCCTATGCCGTGCTGGGCGATACCAATCGGCGAGACGCCGCCTACGCGTCCGCCCGGGCCCGCTTTTCCAACGCGCCGCCCGTACTTAAACAACTGGACGAGGCCGCCCGCGCGGAGCCCATGCGATGAACCTGCTGCCGAAATCCCGCAAGGCGCGGATGCGCCTGCTGTTGCTCTCGATTATCGCGCCGGTTGTCGCCAGCGCGACCGGACTGGCGCTTTGGGGAATGCGCGATTCGATCTCGTTCTTCTATACGCCGGGCCAGGCCGCTGAGGCCAAGCCAGAACCCGGTCGGGCGATCCAGCTGGGTGGTCTGGTTGCCATGGGCTCGGTGGTCAAGCACGCTGATGGCAGGGTGGAGTTTACGGTACAGGACAAGTTGGCTGCCGATCGGGTGGTCTATCAAGGCGACCTGCCGGACCTGTTCCGCGAGGGGCAGGGCATCGTCGCCGAAGGCTCCTACCAGCAAGATGGCGTCTTCAAAGCCACGCGTGTGCTCGCCAAACACGATGAGAAGTACATGCCCAAGGAAGTCGCTGAAGCTCTGAAAGAGCAGGGTGAATGGCGCGGCGAGGGGGCACCACCTCCGGCTTACGGCACTTCTGCTGCTCCGGCTTCCGGACGTGGAAATGGCAATCCTACATGATCGCTGAAGTCGGCGCGTTTGCCCTTGTCCTGGCGCTGGCGCTTTCAGTCGGTCAGGTCGTTCTGTCCTCAGCTGGACGTATTCGGCGTTCTCCGGCACTGGCCGGTGCAGGCGAGGGTGCTGCGCTGGCAGCGTTCCTGGCTGTTGCGACAGCTTTTGCGGCCCTGCTGCATGGCTTCGTGATCTCGGACTTCTCGATCGCCAATGTGGCGGCGAACTCGCATTCGCAGAAGCCACTGCTGTATAGGGTGGCCGGAACCTGGGGCAGCCACGAAGGCTCCATGCTGTTGTGGTGTCTGGCGCTGACCGGATTTGGGGCCGCGGCAGCTGGACTGGGGGCAGTCTCCCGCGCGGTCTGCGCGCCTCGACGGTGGCCGCCCAAGGCGTGCTGGGAACTGTCTTTCTGGCCTACACGGTATTCGCCTCCAACCCGTTGATGCGATTGGCGCAGCCCCCTGTCGAAGGGCGCTCCCTCAATCCTCTGCTTCAGGACCCTGCGCTGGCCGTCCATCCGCCGTTTCTCTATGCGGGCTATGTGGGCATGTCGGTGGTGTTCTCACTGGCGATCGGGGCCTTGGTCGAGGGACGCGTCGACGCGGTGTGGTCGAAATGGGTGCGGCCGTGGACGCTTGCGGCCTGGAGTTTTCTGACCATCGGCATCACCCTGGGAGCCTTCTGGGCTTACTACGAACTGGGCTGGGGCGGTTGGTGGTTCTGGGACCCGGTGGAGAACGCCAGCTTCATGCCCTGGCTCGTGGCTACGGCGCTGCTACATTCGGCCATTGTCACGGAAAAGCGCGGTGCCCTGGCCGGCTGGACGCTGTTTCTATCGGTGGCGGCCTTCACGTTTTCCATGCTGGGTGCATTCCTGGTCCGGTCCGGCGTCCTCACCTCGGTGCACGCTTTCGCGGTGGATCCCACGCGCGGCGTCCTGCTGTTGATGATCCTGGGCGTGACCTCGGGCATCGGGTTTGCGCTCTTCGCCTGGCGCGCACCCAAGCTGGGGCAGGGCGGCCTGTTCGCACCGATCAGCCGTGAGAGTGCGCTGGTGCTCAACAATATCCTGCTGGCGGCGGCTACAGTCACGGTCTTGCTGGGGACTCTTTATCCGCTGATCCGCGACGCCATGACTGGTGAGGCCATCTCTGTCGGACCGCCCTATTTCAACCTGACCTTCACGCCCTTGATGGCGGCACTGCTGATCCTGCTGCCGGCGGGCCCGTTGATGGCGTGGAAGCGAGGCGACCTGCGCGGCGTTGTTCAGCGGCTATGGGTTGCGGTCCTGATCGCGGGCGCGGCGGGTGTGCTCACCATCGCGCTGGTCAGCCCGAGCAAAGCCTTCGGAGCAATGGGTGTGGCCCTAGGTTTCTGGCTGATCGCCGGTGCATTGACCGAGATCTTCGAGCGCACGCGCGCCTTCCGCGTGCCAGTGACTCAAACCCTGCGCCGCCTGGTCGGCCTGCCGCGCGGGGCGTGGGGCATGACCCTGGCTCACCTGGGTCTCGGCGTATTTGTTCTGGGTGCCGTGTTTGAGACAACCTGGAAGCTTGAGGCGGCTGAGGCTTTGCCGATTGGCGGGGGCCTTGGTATCGGTGCCTACGAGGTCAGGCTCGACGCGGTGGATCCGGTTAAGGGTGCCAACTTCGACGCAGATCGTGCGACCTTGACGGTGACGCGCAATGGCCAGCCCGTGTGTGTCGCGCGACCCGAACAGCGACTGTTCACAGCCGGTGGGGAAACGACCTCGGAAGTCGGCCTCTGTTATCAGGGAGCGTCTCACATCTATCTCGTGTTGGGCGAGCGGCGCGATGATGGCACCGAACCCCGTTGGATGGTCCGCGCCTACTGGAACCCGTGGGCAACGCTGATCTTCCTGGGGCCCGTGATCATGGCTGTGGGCGGCTTCGTCTCGCTCAGTGACCGCCGGCTCCGTCTGGGCGTAGGTCGTCGCCGGGAGCAAGAGGCATGACGTGGCGAGCGCTTCTGGTCGGTATAGCCGCCGCGCTTTGCCTGGCCGCAGCCTCTGACCCGGCGGAGCGGTTGCCTGATCCCGGTCAAGAAGCCCAGGCGCGGAGCATCTTTCGGGATGTGCGCTGTCTTGTTTGCCAGAACGAGTCCATCGACGACAGTCAGGCCGAATTGGCCGCAGACCTTCGAAAGATCGTCCGTGAACAGGTCAGCGCCGGTCGAAGCGACAGTGAAATCAAACGATTTCTGATCGATCGGTATGGCGAGTTCGTGCTCCTGACGCCGCGGTTCTCAGTGGGAAATCTGGCGCTGTGGGTCGCCCCGTTTCTGGTGGTTGTGGCAGGCGCCGGTCTGTTGATGGCGCGCCTCAGATATCGACCGATCGAGGCTGATCTTACCGCCAATGAAGTCGAACAGCTCAGGCGGATCGTCAAGGATGAAACACACTGACATCTTTGCGCCCAATATTGGACGTTAAGCCGCGCTTAGGCTGCGGTGATGGTAGGGTGAGGCCGTTGCACTTCTGCGCAACGCCCCTAGGTTATTCAGGTGCGCTCGCCTCCCCAAGAGCGCGCCCAGGGAAATGAACACTGATGATGACTAAGAAGACGGGCTATCTGCTGGGCGCTGTCGCAGGCATTGGCGTTATGGCTGCTGCCGTGGCCGGCGCCGGGATCCAGTTGCCGTCCGCGCAGGCGCAGATGCAACCCGGCGGCCTCATCAGAGCCTCCACCGTACCGATCTTCGCGCCTCCACCGGGCGCGCCCATGAGTTTTGCCGACATTTTCGAGCGGGTCTCGCCCGCCGTGGTCTCGATCAATGTCACCAGTCGCGCTGGCGCAAACCCCTTGCGACAGGTTCCCGGCGTGCCCGGATTTCCGTTTGGCGGCAGCCCGCGCGGCCCGCAGGGTGGGGAAGACGGCGATGGTGACGGTGCCCAGGGACCCGGCCAGTCGCGCCGGCCGACCCAGCAGTCCTCCGGGTCAGGGTTCTTCATTTCGGCTGACGGCTACATCGTCACCAACAACCACGTGATTGAGAACGCCGAGACCATCAAGGTTGTCCTGAAGGATGAGCGCGAGCTTGAGGCTGAAGTCGTCGGTCGTGACGAATCCACCGATCTGGCAGTGCTTCGGGTCAAGGGCGGGCGCGGCCCGTTTCCGTTCGTCAATTTCGAGGATGCCGCCAAGCCGCGCGTCGGCGACTGGGTGATCACCGTCGGCAATCCCTTCGGCCTCGGCGGCACTGCCACGGCCGGGATCATTTCGGCGTATGGCCGCGATATCGGCGAGACATTTGTCGACTACATCCAGATCGACGCTCCAATCAATCGAGGTAACTCCGGCGGGCCGACGTTTGATGTGTTCGGTCGGGTGATCGGCGTGAACACAGCCATCTTCTCCCCGTCCGGCGGGTCCGTGGGCATCGGGTTTGCAATTCCGGCTGAGGTCGCTGACTCCGTCACCAAGCAACTGATCAACGGCGGCAAGATCCAGCGCGGCTATATCGGTGCCACCATCCAGAATTTCACGCCGGAATCGGCTGAGGCTCTTGGTTTGGGCGATCAGAAGGGTGCCATCGTGGCCGATCTCTCTCCGGGGGGGCCGTCGGCGAAAGCGGGACTTCAGGTGGGCGACGTGGTGGTCTCCGTGAACGGAACTACGATCAAAAGCTCGACCGAGTTGACCCGGCAGGTAGCGCGCGTACGCGCCGGGGATGTTCTCCGCCTTGACGTCATTCGCGAGGGTAAGCGGCGCGCGATTGATATCCGCTCCGGTGTGCGCCCTTCCGAACGTGATCTGGCGTCCAACGACAATACGCCCGGCGGCGCCGAGGGTCGTGCACCAGGTCCCGGCGTGATGGCCAAGTCACCGGTGCTTGGCATGTCGGTTGGTGCCCTTGACGAGGCTGCCAGAACCCGTCTGAATCTGCCGGCGGAGGTGCGCGGCGCGCTGGTTGAGACCGTTGACCAGAACTCCGACGCGGGTGCCAAGGGTTTGCGTCGTGGCGACGTGATTACCCGGGTGAATGATCGCGCGGTGGCTACCCCGACCGATCTGGTGGCCGCAGTCGAGGCCGCAAAAAAGGCAGGCCGGACCAGCGTTCTGGTGGGTGTTCTGCGCAGTGGCCGCACCGCCTTCCTGCCGATCAAGATTTCGGGGTAAGCTCCTATCCGGACAAGGACGGGAATCACATGCGGATCCTGATCGTCGAAGACGACGTGGAAGCGGCCGAGGCTCTGGCGCGCGGCCTGACGGAAGCCGGCCACGACTGTACGCGCGGCGCAGATGGCCAGGAGGGTCTGACCGCCGCCCGCGACGGGACCTTCGACGTTATGGTCGTGGACCGAATGACGCCCCGGATGGATGGCATCCAGTTGGTGGAAACTCTGCGTCGCGAAGGCGACCGTACGCCGGTGCTGTTTCTTTCGGCGTTGGGGGAAGTCGGAGACCGGGTCGACGGTTTGCAGGCCGGGGCCGACGACTATCTTGTCAAACCCTATGCCTTCCCGGAACTGATCGCGCGCATTGAAGCCTTGTCCCGCCGTCGTGAGACGGGGTCGGTGCAGACGCTTCTGAA
>Ga0105048_10005678_pt1 | contig 20149 bp, 14 predicted proteins | sample MAT05_FD_78382 | JGI IMG/M metagenome (GOLD analysis project Ga0105048, IMG submission 78382) | Freshwater microbial communities from Lake Fryxell liftoff mats and glacier meltwater in Antarctica - MAT-05 | ecosystem: Environmental > Aquatic > Freshwater > Ice > Liftoff microbial mat | place...
GAACGCATGCAGGATTTGCAGCGCCGTTGGGGCTGGGCTAAATCATTTGGGCTGGAGGGCGCGGCGGTGATTACGTCCAACGAAGTCACGGCACTGAATCCATTGGTCGATCCCAAGGTCATTCACGGCGCGTACTGGACGCCGTTCGACGCCGTGGCCAAGGGCGTGCGCTTGTTGCAGGCCATGGCGCGGGCAGCAGAGCAGGCCGGCGAGGGCCGGGTGACCTTCGCCGGCAACACCGCCGTGCAAGACCTGATCACCGAGAACGGCCGCATCAAAGGCGTGCTGACGGCGCAGGGACCGATTGAGGCCGAGACTGTGTTGTGGTGCACCAACATCTGGGGCGATGTGTTCACCCAAAAATACGGTGTGCATCTGCCGCTGATGGCGGCCCAGCACTTGTATGCCACAACGACGCCATTAGCCGAGTTGAAGGGCGAGACGGTCGAGGTGCGTCATCCCTTGATGCGGCACCAGGATCACGCCATGTATTACCGCCAGCACTTCGATGCCTACGGCGTGGGCAGCTACCAGCATGTGCCGCTGATGATGGACCCAAAGCAGCTCGGCAAAACCGCCAAGCTACCGTTCACACCCGAGCATTTCGTCGAGGGCTGGAATAGCAGTGTGGAGCTGATGCCCGCGCTCCAGCACACCCAGATTGCGACCCAATTCAATGGCATGTTCGCCTTCACCACCGACGGCTACCCGATCATGGGCGAAACGAATGTGAAAGGCTTGTGGTCGGCTGTGGGGCTGTGGCTGACCCATGCCGGTGGCGCAGGCAAAGCCATTGCGCAGTGGATGACGTTTGGCGATCCAGGGTTGGACCTGCGCGAGGCCGACATTGTGCGCTTCCAGAAGCACTATTACAGCAAACGCTATATTGCCGCGCGCACGGCCCAGAATTACGACGAGGTCTACGACATCATCCACCCCAACGAGCAGATCACGAACCCCAGACATGTGCGGCTGAGTCCGTTTCATGCGCGACTGGTGGAGCAACGCGGCGCACTGGCCCAGAGTGCCGGCTGGGAGGTGGCTCAGTGGTACGAGGAGAACGCGCGCCTGCTGGAGAAATACGAGGATCAAATTCCGCAGCGTGAAAGTTGGGCCGGCAAGTTCTGGTCGCCGATTCAGGGGGCCGAACATCTGGCCGTGCGTGAAAGTGCGGGCTTATTCAACCTGGCTGCACTGGCCATCATCGAAGTGGCAGGGCCGGGCGCGTTGACGTATTTGAATTACCTTGCGGCGAACCAGATTGACAAGCCCGTAGATCGATTGGTCTACACGAGCTTGCTGAACCAGCGCGGCGGCATTGTGGCCGATGTCACGATTGTGCGCCGCGGCGCGAGTAGCGGCCCCAACAAATTCTGGGTGATCACTGGTGGGGGTGTGTTGCCGCATGATCTGGCCTGGATCGAGCAGCACGCGCCCGAGGACGTGGTGGTGACAGATGTGTCGTCGGCATGGGCGACCGTGGGCCTGTGGGGGCCGAAGGCGCGCGAGGTGCTGGCGAGTGTGGCCGAGGGCGATGTGTCCAACGCGGGCTTTCCTTATTACACGGCCAAACCTATTTTCATTGATGCGGTGCCGGTGTATGCGTTGCGGGTGTCGTACGCCGGCGAACTGGGCTGGGAGTTGTATACGCCGACTGAATATGCGCTTCGATTGTGGGACGTGTTGTGGGCAGCAGGTCGAGCGCACGACTTGATCGCCGCTGGCAGCGGTGCGTTCGACTCACTGCGGCTGGAGAAAGGTTACCGGCTGTGGGGCACAGATATTCACACCGACTACAACCCATATGAGGCCGGCATCGGCTTTGCCGTGAAGTTGGACAAGGGCGATTTTCTGGGTCGCGAGGCATTGGTAAACGCGAAAGCCGAGGGCGTGAAACAAAAGCTGTGCTGCCTAACGTTGACCGGCCCCGGCGCATTGCTCGGCAAAGAACCCATCTTTAGCAACGGCACCAGGCTCGGCTATGTCACCAGCGCCAACTACGGCTATAGCATCGGCAAATTCATCGCCTATGGCTATTTGCCGATTGAGTTTGCCAAGACTGGCACGGCTGTCGAGATCGAATTTCTGGGCACGCGCCTGCCGGCGGTGGTGAGTGACGAGCCTGTGTTTGATGCCAAGAGCGCGCGGATGAAAGCCTAATTTCATTTCTTTGACATCGTCAAAATAGTCTGTCAAAGGAAAGATTTTTCGTAGCCACGTCATTCCCGCGAAGGCGGGAATCCAGAACTGCCAACCATGGTCACGTCGGGGTTACGCCTGGATTCCCGCCTTCGCGGGAATGACGGTGTTACTCAAAGACTTTCCTTTGAGAAACCAATAGCAGAAAACATGAACCCCATTACGCTTGCCGACCTCGAAGCCGCTTCCGAGTTGATCTACCAGATCATGCCACCCACCCCCCAATATTCCTGGCCGCTGTTGAACGAGCAGTATGGCCGTGAAATTTGGGTCAAACACGAGAATCACACGCCGACCGGCGCATTCAAGGTGCGCGGCGGCATTGTGCTGATGCATCACCTCAAGCACGAGCGGCCAGACTTGCGCGGCATCATCAGCGCCACTCGCGGCAACCACGGCCAGAGCCTGGCCACCAGCGCCAAACGGCACGGGCTGGATTGCACGATCGTGGTGCCGTTTGGGAACAGTGTGGAGAAGAACGCGGCCATGCGCGCGCAGGGCGCGACCCTGGTCGAATTTGGCGAGGATTTTGACACCGCCCGTGATTACGCGGTGGAGCTGTCCAAGGAGCGCGGCCTCGAATACATCAGCACATTTCGGCGCGAGTTGATCGCCGGTGTTGGCACCTACGCACTCGAACTGTTTCGCGGCGCGCCGCCATTGGATGCGGTGTATGTGCCCATCGGCAGCGGCTCTGGCATCTGCGGGTTGATGGCGGCTCGCGATGCCTTAAATCTCACGACCCGCATCATCGGCGTGGTGTCCGAGCACTTCCCGGCCTGGCAACGGGCGTTCCAATCCGGCCAAACAGTCACGACCGGACCCGCCTACAGCATTGCCGACGGCGTGGCGACCCGCGGCGTGATGGCGCCATCGCTGGCGCTGGTGAAAGCGGGTGCGGCCGATGTGATTACGGTGAGCGAGGCCGAGATCGAAGCGGCCATGGTTGCGCTATATACCTGCACGCATAACGTGGTCGAGGGGGCTGGAGCCGTGGCATTGGCCGGCGCGGCCAAACACGCACAGGCCGGCGAACGGGTCGGCGTCATCTTCAGCGGCGGCAACATTGATGCACAGCCGTTTGCAAAAGTGTTGCTGGCACACTCGGCTGCTTGATGACCCTATGCGCCTGACTCTGCTCGGCACCGGCACACCGGTTTTGGATGCTGGACGTTCACCGCCGCTAACAGCCCCTGATCCAACTAAACCGGTTTGACAATTTCGCAAGCTGTTACTACATTGCATGGCACACCCGCCGCGGCCAATGTGTTCAACGATTTGTTACACTTCAGTGCCGCTGGCAAACCTGCTAGCTCAGCCATTGGCACGGCCAACCGTCACTCCCCGTTTGAGTTTGAGCCGTGCTATTTATTTTGTAGTAAGCGCTATTGTTTGAACTGAAAGGAGAACCACCATGACCATACGCGAGGAAAAGATCCACTCTGCCGTGCCCGGATTGCAAAAGCAATTGAAGGCCGGACGCATCAGCCGGCGCGATTTTCTGCGCACGGCCACCCTGCTTGGTGTCAGCGCCAGCACGGCCTACGCCATGGCCGCCTGCGCACCCGCAGCACCACCGGCTGCCGCACCTGCTGCTGGCGCGACCACTGCTGGCGCGACCGCAGCTCCCGTTGCCGGCGAAGCCACCGCTGCTCCCGAGGCTGCCGCAACCGCTGCTCCAGCCGCCGGCGCCATCAAACGCGGTGGTGTGGTGAAAGTGGGCATTCAAGTGCCGGCCGTCGATCACCCCGCTCGTTTCTCATGGGTGTTCGACAGCAATGAGTTCCGCCTAGACTACGAATATCTCACCGAGACCGGCTCCGACAATGTGACCCGGCCGTATCTGCTCGAAAAGTGGGAAGTGAATGATGCGCTCACCGAGTGGACGCTGTTCCTGCGCAAGGGCATCAAGTGGAGCAACGGCGATGAGTTCACCAGCGAAGACGTGCTATTCAACTTCAAAGAGTGGTTGCTGCCCGAAACCAAATCATCCATATTGGGTCTGTGGGAAGGCTTTTTGAAGATTGAGGGTGTGACTGCGGTGGACAATTACACCGTCAAACTGGCACTGGACGGCCCCAAGCTGGACGTGCCAGAGACGCTGTTCCACTACCCGGCCCAGATCATGCACCGCAGCTTCAACGGCGACCTGACCACGCTCAAGAACCCCGGCACCGGCCCCATGAAGCTGGACGAATACAAGGTCGGCGAGCGGGTCAAAGTAAGCGCGCGCGATGGCTACTGGCAGAACGGCGTTGATGGCAAGCCGCTGCCGTATCTGGATGGCATCGAGTACATCGACCTCGGCAACGACCAGACCGCCTATGTGTCGGCGCTGCAAAGCGGCCAGATCGACACCATCTATGACCCCACCGTCGATACCTTCCTGGCCCTGCGCGATAAGGACGGCATTGTGGTCGAGCCGATCACGACCTCGCAGGTGCGCGTATTGCGCGTGCGGGTCGATCAGGACCCATGGAAGGACAACAAGGTGCGCCAGGCCTTCAAGATGGTGCAGGATCGCCAGTCGATTCTGGACACCGCCTATTTCGGTGAGGGCGCGCTCGGTGCCGACTTCCACGTGGCTCCGGTGCACCCCGAATATGCACCGATGGACCCGCCCAAGTATGACCCGGAAGGTTCACTGGCGCTGCTAAAGGAAGCGGGTGTGACCACGCCCGTTGCGCTCAAGATCAGCGTTGGCACTGGCTGGACCGATGTGGTGGCCTATGCCGAAACGCTGAAGGAAAGCGCCAAGGCCGGCGGCTTCGAAATCGAACTGGACACCATGCCCAACAACAGTTATTGGGACAAGTGGACCGAGACGGCCGTGGGCATCACGCCATGGACACACCGGCCGCTGGGTGTGATGGTGTTGCCGCTGGCCTACATTGCCGATAGCACAGGTGCGCCTGTGCCATGGAACGAGAGCCGCTGGGTGGATGAGGAATTCACGACCCTGCTGAAGAAAGCTCAAGGCACGCTTGATCTCGAAGCCCGCCGCGCCATCATGAAGGACATCGAGCGCATCCAGATGGAGCGCGGCTCGATTTCGATTGCATGGTGGCAGAACGTGTGGAACATCAAATTGCCCAAGCTACAGGGTGCGCCGGCCCACCCCACCCACTACCATCTCTGGCGCGAAGCCTGGCTGGACCCGGATGCGAAGTAAGCGGAAGTTTTTACTTGAACGGATTGAGTGCGTGTGATATGCCTGTAATGAGTCAAAAGTCTTGAGCCTGGAGACTCAAGACTTTTGACTTTTTGATTACGCAGTCATTAAACTAGATTTTCGACCATGACACCGACTGTGGACTATACAAAAATCATCACCATCGAACCCGGCAAACGCGGCGGACGCCCTTGCATCCGCCACATGCGCATTACGGTGTCCGATGTGCTGGGCTGGCTGTCGGTGGGCATGAGCCATATCGAGATTTTGGAAGACTATCCTGACCTGACAGAGCAGGATATTCGAGCCTGCCTGGCATTTGCTGCTGATCGAGAACGCCGTGTCATGGTGTCGACATGAAGCCATGGAGTTGTATTGATCATGATTCGATTCCTCGTTCGCCGTATTTTCTTTTTGCTGATTACGCTGTTCGTGGTCTCGGCCGCGATCTTCCTCATCTCGGAAGTGGCGCCCGGCAACATTGCCGTCAACTCACTGGGCAATACGATTACGCCGCAGCAGGAGGCCTCGTTCAACGCGCAAAACGGCCTTGATCAGCCGGTGCTCACCCGCTATGTGCGCTGGATCATTGGCAGTGACTGGCAGGCGGCACAACACATCGGCAACCCCGTTCGCCAGACCTATGACGACTCTAACAATCGTTACAGTTGGTGGGCGGTGCAGCCCGATGGCACGCTCTACCAGAACTACTCCAAGGACGGCCTGGTCATGGTGCGCACTGAGCGGCAGGCCGACGGCACCTTAAAAGACGTGGTGCTGGGCGAGGATGCCTGGAAAAAGCAGGACGGCTACGATGTGTTTTGGGGAGTCGATCAGGAAGGTCGCGGCGCGATGTGGGTCAAGGGCGAGCAGAACGTGGAGTGGACGCTGACCAAAGCCACCTGGCAAAATAGCGTCGGCGCGCCGCGCGAATACATTCCCCTGCAACGCGGCCTGTTGCGCGGCGATCCCGGCGTGTCATTTTTCACCCGCCGGCCTGTGGCCGAAACAATTGTGCCCCGGCTCATCAATACCGCATTTTTGGCCGGTATCGCCTTCCTCATCGTCATGCCGTTGGCGTTATTGCTGGGGTTGATTGCCGGCTTGAACGAGGGCAAGTTCATCGACCGCTTTTTGTCCATCACCAGCCTGGTCGCCACGGCCACGCCAGAGTTTGCCAGCGGCATTTTTCTCATCCTGATCTTTTCAACGTGGCTGGGTTGGTTTCCCGGTGCCGTTGTCACCACCAGCGACACCACGATCTTCACTGACCCACAGTTATTGATTCTGCCAGTGATTACGCTGTCGCTGATCGAGCTGGGTTACGTGCTGCGCATCACGCGGGCCAGCATGGTTGAGGTGATGCGCACCAACTACATTCGCACGGCCACCTTAAAAGGATTGCCGCGCTGGCGAATCGTGTTCAAGCACGCCCTACGAAATGCGCTCATGGCCCCGATCACGGTCATCATTTTGCACGTGAACTGGCTGATGGGCGGCATCGTGGTGGTGGAGACGCTGTTCGGCTTCCCTGGCCTCGGCCGTTACGTGTTAGAGGCGGCGCTGTTCAAGGATGTGTTCGCGATTGAAGCCGCGGCCATGATCCTGGTCATCATCGCCGTGAGCACGCAGTTGGTGGCCGATCTGATTTACACCTACATCAACCCACGGATTCGGTATGCGTAGAGCAGAAAGAGACGACCGATGACGGACGACCGACGACGGGGAATAACCAGCGACCAACAACCTGCCACTAGCAACTAACAAATATGGCAATCGCTCAACCTGCATTACCCACCCCGGCTACAGCTCCAGCGCGGCCACCGCGATTGCGCCGGTTGCGCGAGGGCTTCGGCCTGCTGGTGCGCTCGAAGGCAGCGCTGGCTGGCGCAATTCTGGTGCTGTTCTGGGTGGTGATGGCGCTGTTTGCCGATGACTTCCTGCTGCGGCCAGATTGTTGGGCCAATGCCAATTGCAAGCGCACGCCGCTGCTGGCCCGCTACGATCCCTATACGCCCGACCGCGGCCAGGTCATGAAACCGCCCTCAGCCAGGCACTGGCTGGGCACCGACCGGCAGAGCCGAGATTTGTGGTCGCGGCTGGCCCACGGCTCGCGCATCATTTTGGTGCTGGCGCCGGTGAGTGTGTTGGCGGCCTTGCTGATCGGCGGCACGTTGGGCCTGATTGCAGGCTACTTTGGGGGCTTGATCGATGAAGTGGTCATGCGCATCCTGGATGCAATGATGGCGTTCCCGCAAATATTGCTGTATCTGGTGATCATCGCCGCGCTCGGCCCCAGTGCTATTAATGTGGTGCTGGCGATTACGATCGCCGGCGCGCCTGGCATTGCCCGTCTGGTGCGCGGGCTCACCCTCGATATCAAAACCCGCGACTACATTGCAGCGGCTCAGACCCGTGGCGAGTCGCCGTGGTACATCATGTTCGTCGAAATTTTGCCAAACGTGCGCGGCCCCATCATCATCGACGCGATGTTGCGAGTGGGCTATGCCGTGTTTGCCATAGGCACGCTGGGCTTCCTGGGGTTGGGCTTGCCGCCCCCTTCGCCCGACTGGGGCAGCATCGTGAACGCAGGCCGCAAGTTCATTCAAGCCGGCCATATCTGGGATGCATTGTGGGCGTCGCTGGCCACCGCCTCACTCGTCGTGGGGCTGAATTTGATGGCCGATGGGTTGCAGGAAGAATTGAACCGTTACCGATAATGGCTGGAAGTCGTCACACTCAAAATCATGGTGGGAATGCATTTCGGCCGCATTCGCATTGGGTCTACCTGATCCTCCAGCTCAGCATCCTTTTGGCCATCTATCTCGTCTATGTTGGCGCGGTGCGGCTGCCGTTGTTCTCGGACGACACAGTGTTGTTGCCGGCCATCAAGACCCGCACGCTCATCACCATCTTCGAGAATCGCCCCTTCGGTGACGGCCACCACCGCCCCATGAGCTATGTGCCGTGGTTGTTTGTCCGTGACATGCTCGGCTGGTTCATCCATCCCATTTTGCACATGCAAACCGTCTGGCTGCATGTGTTGAACACGGCTTTTGTCGGCGCAATTGCGCATCGGCTGGCACATCGATTGCATCTGCCAGCACAGGGTTTCGCCCTCATCAGCAGCCTCATCTTTGGCATATTTCCCCTTTCATACGAAGCCATTCTGTGGGCCAGCGCACTGCCGCACCTCATCATGACCACTTTTGGTCTGGCAACGGTATTTGTGTATGTGGCCGCGCCAAAACAGCTTCCTACATGGGCCAGGATCATTGTGTGTGCCCTGCTATTGCTGGGCGCCTGCCTGAGCCACGAGACCGGCTTCATCTTTGTCATCTTGTTGCTGTTGGTCGAGTTGGCCTGTGCCTACCGTGCCAAACGTCGCATTGATGCCGGCACCGTTGTGCTGACGGTGCTGGGATTGATCTACCCGGTCTACTATCGTTTTGGGCTCATTACCAAATGGAACAGCGGCGCGGCCTCATTTGCAAGCGATGGTCTAGGCGGCATCGTCACCAACGCTGCCTATCACGCGCAGAGTCTGTTGAGCTGGTTACTCATTCCACTGCGGCCGTTGCTTGGCAACCCCTCTACTGCTGCCGCCAATGCCATGTTGCTGATTGGGCTTCTGAGCGTGTTAGTCGCGACATTTGCGATGTTGTTGCGCACACACTGGTGGTTGCCGGCACTGGTGGGCCTGGCCTGGTGGGTCGCGGCCATAGCCCCATCCACGGTCGCACTCGATGTCAACTATGTCACCGGCAGCCCACGGCTCATGTATATCTCGGTCATCGGCGTCGCATTATTCTGGGGCGCATGCACGGCAGCGGTGTGGGAAATCTGGCAGGCGAAAACGTGGCGAATCGCACAAGCGGTGTTGGGCGCAGGAATTGCCGCGCTTAGCATTGCCTGTGTGCCGTACATACTGGCCCGCATCGAGGAAACAGCGCGCCTGAAGCCGATGCTGACCCTGCTCGGCAACGACGTCAGCGCCTCCACGCCATCAGACACGTTTCTCTATATCAACTTCAGCTTTTTAAATCTGCCCAACACGCCGCTGTTTCTCATCGGGCAGGAAGGCCTGGATACCTGGGGGTTCACCGAGCCGATTGGGCCGATGTGGACCTGGGCGGCCAGTGTCGAGGGCATCCAACGCGACACGGACGAGGTACGCATTGATGCTTTACTCACTGACCGCGAGACCAACTATGGCGTGCCTGGCCTGTCGTTCACCCGTGGCAGCGCTGGCCCGTTCAAATACGCCGTGTTTGGGCCGGTGGTCGATGAGATCGGCCTGCGTGAGCATATGTTGAAGGCCAACTACATCTATCGCTTTGACTATGACGCACCCGGCTTTCGGATGCGGCGGGTGGGCGAACTGCACAGCACTGTGGTGAATTCAACGACACAAATGAGTGCGCCGCCGTTGGCACGGTTTGAGTTCAACGCGGCCCGCACGATGATTCAACAAGCCACTGCAACCACCTGTGCCACCGGCAGCACCGACACGCGCATCATCGCCACATTGACCTGGTTGAACACCAGCAACATGACGGAGCCGACCGGCATTTTTGTGCATGGCCTGAACGCGGCCGGCCAACAGGTGTTGGTGGCCGACTATGATTTGCTGGATGGCGCACTGCCGTTGGAGACAATGCCGACCGAGACCGCCATCACCGAAACCCGTGAGTTGCGCGCGGCCGAGCCCGTGACCGAGTTGCGAATCGGCATTTACAACCGTGCCGACAACAAACGCTTCACGGCGCTGCGTGACAATAATTTGCTGTGGGAAGGTGAGGAAATTGTGGTGCCGGTGTTGCCGGCATCGGCAACAAATATGCCGGCGGTGTCGCATTGCTAATGCGCACTGGAATGGAGGCTAATGAAAGTTGAGAAATAAAACCGACAACGCAACCGCGCAACCTGTCATTTCGGTGAACCACCTGGCCATTGCTTATGAGACCAACGCCGGCGATGTCCATGCCGTGCGGGATGTGACCTTTGATATTGCCCGCGGCGAAACGCTGGGGCTGGTCGGCGAAAGCGGTTGCGGCAAGAGCACGGTGGCTTATGGGCTGGTGAACTACCTGGGCCGCAACGGCAAGATTGCCGGTGGCGACATCGTGTTTCAGGGCCAGAGCCTGGTGGGCCGCAGCCCCGAGCAGGTGCGCAAACTGCGCGGCAACCAGATCAGCATGGTCTACCAGGACCCCATGACGTCGCTCAATCCGGTCATGCCCATCGGCGAGCAGATGACCGAAGTGCTGACCGTGCACCAAAACCTGAGCGGCGATGCAGCCCGCACACGCTCCATCGAAATGCTCCGGCGGGTCTATATGCCGTCGCCCGAGACGTTGATGGAGCGCTACCCGCATCAGATCAGCGGCGGCCAACAGCAGCGCGTGGTCATCGCCATGGCCTTGCTCAATAACCCGGCCCTGCTGATCATGGATGAGCCGACCACGGCGCTGGATGTGACCGTGGAGGCGGCCGTGCTGGATCTGGTGGCCGATCTGCGGCGCGATTTCGACACGGCAATTTTGTTTATCAGCCACAACCTCGGCGTCATCGCCCGCGTGTGCGACCGTGTGGGGGTGATGTATGCCGGCGAGATTGTGGAGCTATCTGGCATCGAGGAGATTTTCGCCAACCCGCGCCACCCATATACACAGGGCCTGATGCGAGCTGTGCCACGTTTGGGCACCGACAAGCAAAGTGGTGTGCTGCATGCCATTCCCGGCCGAGTGCCCGCGCCCAATCGCCTGCCGCCCGGCTGCACCTTCGAGCCGCGCTGCCAATACGCGATCGATGCGTGTCGGGGGGAACGGCCGGTGCTACGTAACCTAGAGACGACGGACGACCGACGACCGACGACAGCTCAGAAACCACCGTCGTCGGTCGACCATCGTCGGTCGTCTCTTCACTCTGTGCGCTGTATTCGCGCCGAAGAGATTGATGCGACGGCCTGGGTGCCAGCCGATGTGCCAGCCAAGCTCACCCAGACTGCGGCCAGTTCGGACGAAGCCATCCTCAAAATTAACGACCTTAAAACCCACTACAAACAGGGCGGCAGCGGCCTGTTAGGTGCGTTTGGATTTGGCAAGCGAGACACCGTGAAGGCCCTGGACGGGGTGAGCTTTGATCTGATTCGCGGCAAAACGCTGGGCATTGTGGGCGAGAGCGGTAGTGGCAAAAGCACGCTGATCAAAACCATCATCGGCCTCGAAGAGGTGAGCGGCGGCAGCGCCGAGTTCGTTGGCTTCGATATTAATCAGCGTGCCAACAAACGCGATCTGGATGTGATCCGCGAGCTGCAAATGGTGTTTCAAAACCCCGAGGCAACGATGAATCCCGCCTACACCATCGGCCAGCAAATTGAGCGACCACTCAAGCGTTTCAAGATTGTGCCGCCGGACCAGATCCGCAGCGAGGTGATTCGGCTGTTGCGGGCCGTGAAGCTAGACGAACACTACTACGACCGGCTGCCGCGCCAGCTCAGCGGCGGCGAGAAGCAACGCGTTGGCATTGCGCGCGCCTTTGCCGGCCGGCCCGATTTGATTTTGGCCGACGAGCCGGTGAGTGCGTTGGATGTGAGTGTGCAGGCGGCCGTGCTGAACCTGTTGATGGAGATTCAAAGCGAGCGCGGCACCACCATGATCTTCATCGCCCACGATTTAAGCGTCGTGCGCTTCATGTGCGACACCATCGCCGTGATGTATCTGGGTCAGATTGTGGAGATTGGGCCGGCCGAGGCGATTTATGCACCGCCGTATCATCCCTACACCGAGTCGTTGCTGGCGGCCGTGCCGGTGCCCGATCCCACCGTGCCGCAGTCGCCCATTCGGCTGGAAGGCAGCATCCCCTCGCCGGTGAATCCACCCAGCGGTTGCCGTTTCCACACCCGCTGCCCACGCCGCAGTTTGCTACCCGAGGGCGGCAAGATATGCGTAGAGCAGGTGCCGCCGTGGCAGGAGGCCGGGGCCGGCCACAAGATCAACTGCCACATTCCGCTGGCGCAGTTGCGGGAGATGGAGAGTGTGGTGCCGGTGGGATGAGCACGATTGCAGCGCAAGACTGTCTCGCATGAACCCAGTTGCTGTGACGCTACGGAATGTGTCAATAGGGATGACGTCACGCAAAGACGCCGAGCATCAGACCTTCGCATCTTTGCGTGAGCTTTTGCATGCCGCGCTACTTTAGCGACCCATAGCGGTGAGAAATGCGGTGGCCAGAATGATGTAGGCCAGTGCCACCAACACGGAAACCACGCCAGACAGCAGATACTTCAACACGCCATTCATGTTCGAGCGAAAAACTTTGGCACTGATTGAAAACCCGATGACACCGGCAACCGCGCCCAGCGCACCACCAATAACGGTCAACAGAATTGGCAACCCACTCCACACCAACTCATACCACTTCAATGGCTTTACAAATTCGATGACCTGACCATCAACGATGAGTTGAGGTAAATCCAGGCCGAGCGATTTCGGCTTCCAACTTGCGATCACCGGTTGTCCATTCGTGCGCTGCAAGATCATCTCGCCGCGCTTTGTGCCTCTTGCGGCCGGCTGACCGTCTACCAATAGTTTGGCGCTCGAAAAGGCACCGGCCGGTTGCACTTGAATGGTTTGACCCTCAAACCCTTCCAGCTGAACTTGATAAAGCATAGTGAATTCTCCATGAAATTAGATGAAGCCAGTTGTTGAACAAGGATGCATTCGCTGAAAGTGGCGGTCTGCAGTAAAGCTTTGTTGAGTGCCAGATTTTCGTAGGGGCGCAGCATGCTGCGCCCCCATAGGCACGAAATTAAGGGCAGCGCATGGGCTTTGAAGGGCCAAGGCCGAAGCAACTCCCCTCGGCATGGGACGCGCGGCCATTCATGGCCGCGCGGACATGGCTGGGACAGGCCATGTCCTTATTTTCGTGCCTATGGGGCGCAGCATGCTGCGCCCCTACCAAGGCAGATTTATCCCTAAAAGGGAATGCACCCTTTCAACAAGACTGGTCGATTTTAAGTGAATGTTCACGAACTATTTTGGGATCACACCACCCACTTTTTGCATATAGTCGCGATATTGATCGCCAAATGTATCCAGTATCATCTTTTCTTCTGCCTGAACTCGCAGCAAATAGAACGGAATAACAGCACGGCCAGAGGCAGGGCAAAGGCCATACTGTACATGCCAGCCTTTTCCATCGAGATTGATAAATCTTCTTTGGTAACTGCTCAGCCTCAGATTTTGAGACAGGATTTACAAGATGCACAGGTTGGAAATCCGCTCCCGATCTTGTAAATCCTGTTTATCCTGTCCAAAAGGCCTGAGTAGTTACCTTCTTTGTGGATTGGATTCATGTTTGTGTATTTTTACGTTTTCCAAGGCCAGGCACTATCTGGGACGTGCGGACTGGGATGCGAAGGCACAAGACTCTGGCTCAGAAGCGCACCATGTTTTCGGCACGCTGCATCAGCACGGCCTGCTCACCCTGGTCGATGGCGATCTTGAGATGGTCGAGGGAATCACGCTAATGGCCGCACTAGGCGAGACGCCGGGGCACCAGATTGTGCGCGTGCAATCGCAGGGGCAGACGATGTATTGCATCGGCGATCTCTATCACCACGAGGTCGAGCTGGCCCAACCCAACTGGAACATGTCCTGGGTAGACCCAACCGCCAACCGAGCCAGCCGCCAGCAGCTCCGCCGCATGGCCCAGGCCGAGCAGGCCTACAGCATCGCCTCGCACATCCGCGAGGTCATTGCGCCGGAGCGGCTACAGGAGCCGACGCACGAGGTCGGGTAGGCGCAGGGTATAGGTGCGGGTGACAAAGATCATCCGGTCGGCGCTGGTGCTGCACACCATCACACTCATGTTCAAGTTCAACGGCCCCGCCACCTGTGTCGAGCGCGCCATGAGCATGCAGTTGCTCTGGGCAAACCGCTCCGGCCCCAGGTTAAAGCCCACGGAATACCATTTGTAGACGATGTTAAAGGGATCGAGCGTGCGAAAGGTTTCGATGCGGGTGAAGGCCATGTTGCCGCGGTAGCGCATGAGGTCTTCGGCGGCAATATGAGTCGAGCCCGGATACTCGGCCCCATGATAGGTGCGCCACATCATGAAGGCCGCGCCGCCCCACACCAGCACAAACGCCAATACCACCCACAGCACCACCCGCCAAAACAGGCGCCGCATGGGTCTGGGTGCCCTTGCAAGCTCAACCGTCATCCATTACCCTCTGGCAAATTCAGCATCACAAACCACCGCCTCGGATTAACACCCCACGACACTTTAAGACACTTCACTGATTACCTTAGGTTTTTGGAATGGAGGCTTCAGCCGACTCTGGTACGCGGGCGGGAACGCAGAGTCGGCTGAAGCCTCCATTCCAGCATAAAGACGAAAACCTAAGGTAATCAGGACACTTCAATAACACCCGGATTACGCACGACTAGATACGACTAGATACGACTAGATACGACCATGAACCACTCCTACTACATTTTCCCCGATCAAGTGTATACCGGCTTCGGCAGTGCACAAAAAGTCGGCGCTGAAGCCAAAGCCGAGGGCGCACAGCATGTCTTTGTCATCGCCGACCCTGGCGTGGTGTCGGCAGGGCTGGTCGAGCCAGTGATCCAATCGATTCAAGCGGCTGGACTGGCCTACACGATTTACGACAGGGTGGTGCCCAATCCAGACACAACATCGGTCGATGCCGCAGTTACGGCCTATCGCGCTAGCGGCGCAGATTTACTGATCGGCATCGGTGGTGGCAGCGGCCTCGACACTGCCAAGGCAGTTCGCATGGTGGCAGGTGGCCCGGCCGATGGCAAGGTGGCCGAGTATGCCTATCGCATGGGCGACAAGGCCCGCCCTCACCCCAAGCATCTGCCCTTCTTCATCGCCATTCCGACCACCGCAGGCACCGGGGCCGAGGTGACGCCATGGGCCGTTATCACCGATCCACAGGATAAGCTCAAGTTCGGCGTAGGGGGACCGCGCAGTGTGCCGAGCATGGCGCTGATCGACCCTGAATTGATGCTGGGGCTGCCGCCATTTCTGACCGCGGCCACTGGCATGGATGCGCTCACACACTGCATCGAGGCCTATGTCAGCACCAACGACAATCCCATCCTGGATGCGATGATCCTGCACGGCATCGAACTGGTGGGGCGCTATTTGCCAATCGCGGTGTCCAAGGGCAGCGACCGAACTGCGCGTGAGGCGATGGCGCAGGCGGCCATGATCGGCGGCATCGCCATCAGCAGCAAATGGCTGGGCGCGTGTCACTCGCTGGCGCACCAGCTCAGCGGCTTTGCCAACGTCCAACACGGCCTGGCCAACGCCATCATGCTGCCGCATGTCATGGCCTACAACATGCCGGGAGCGGTGGAGAAATATGCACGCGTGAGTGATGCATTGGGCGGCCCAACGACAGGCACCGTTCGCGCGCGGGCCGAGAACGCCATCACGCTGGTGCAAATGTTGAATGCCGATGTCGGGCTGCCATCCCGATTGCAAGACGTGGGGGTGATCGAAACGGTAATTGTGCCGATGGCCAAATTCGCCTACACCGTGGACCTGAACTGGTGGACCAACCCACGCAATCTAAACGAAAGTGTGATGGAGCAGCTGTATCGAGCCGCGTGGTAGCGCTTATTTTCAAGGCTTTGCGCTTCCAAGACCACCGGTCACGCTCACATAAACGTCCATTTCAACCCTACTGTGCTACCATTTTCAAAAGAGACTGGCACGTAAATCAGCCAGTTTCAATTTTGCTCTATGCGTGCCCGCTCCTCCATCCTGTTCGGCCTGCGCGTTTCTGGCGCTGTGCTTTTTGGTCTCCTCGGCTGGCGGCTGGGCGATCTGGTTTCGCTGGCCCTTTTGCCCGTGTCATTAAGCTCCAACCAACTCATCCACGCGAGTCTGGCGTTAGTCGCCAGCCTCATCGGCCTGGTGCTGGTGCCGGCCCTGTTTGGCGGGGCTATCAACGGCCTACTCGAGCGCATCGGCCGCATCACCGGCACCCAGCTTGTGGCCGATTTCATTGGCCTGGGCGGCGGACTGCTGATCGCGGTGTTTCTCGCTTTTCCACTGGCACGCCTGCCAGAGCCGTTTGGTCAGGTGCTGCCGTTTATCAGCGCGGTGGCATTTGGCTCATTTGGCCTCAGCGTCATGAACATGCGCTACAAAGAGGTCTTTCGGCTGCTCAACATTCGCCGGCTGGAGTCCGACGAGGCCGAGGACACCAAAGCCGACAGCGCACCCGTCAAAGCCCGTGAAACCCTTTTGTTGGATACCAGCGTCATCATTGATGGCCGCATCGCCGATATCGTCGCCACCGGCTTTGTGCGAGCGCAACTGCTGGTGCCGCGTATGGTGCTGAGTGAACTGCAACACATTGCCGACAGCACCGACGGCATTCGACGCGCCCGGGGCCGGCGTGGGCTGGAAGTGCTCAAGCAATTACAGCGCGATCCTGGCGATGCGGTGCAGGTGATTAATGATGATGTGCCGGGTGATGTGCCGGTGGATGAAAAGCTCATTCGGCTGGCAATGAGCTTGAAATGCCCGATCATGACCAACGATTACAACCTGAACAAAGTCGCCTCGTTGCAGGGGGTGACCGTGTTGAATATCAATGAGCTGGCCAATGCGGTGAAGACGGTGTTGTTGCCGGGTGAAAATCTGCAACTGCGCATCATCCAGGAGGGCAAAGAGCACGGCCAGGGCGTTGGCTATCTTGAAGATGGCACCATGGTCGTGGTCGAGGATGGCCAGACCTACCTCAATAAAATCATCCCGGTCACAGTGACCAAAATACTGCAAACTTCGGCTGGGCGCATGATCTTTGCCAAGCCCTGAGTCCTGTCCCGCGTACAATCGTTTCCAGCTTAAGATGTGCAGGCTTTGCAGGCGCAAACGGATATGACAATTCAAATCTACAACGTTCTCCGACGCGAGAAAGAACCTTTTAAACCCATGGTTGACGGCCAGGTCACCATGTATGTGTGCGGCCCCACGGTCTACGATTACTCACACCTCGGCCACGCCAAGACCTATGTCTCATTCGATGTGGTCGTGAAGTGGCTGCGCTACAGCGGCTACAAAGTGCGCTATGTGCAAAACATCACCGATGTCGGCCACCTGCTCGATAGTGGCGAGGACCGCATTCTGAAGGGTGCGCGCCGCGAGAAGATTGAGCCGATGGAGTTGGTCGAGCGCTATATGCGCGAGTATTTTGCCGATATGGACGCGCTCGGCGTCGCCCGGCCCGACATCTCGCCGCGAGCCAGCGCGCACATTCCCGAGCAAATCGAGATGGTCAAGGTGCTGATCGAAAAAGGGCACGCCTATGAGGCCAACGGCTCGGTTTATTTCAGTGTCGAGAGCGACCCGGACTACGGCAAGCTCAGTGGCCGGCGGGTCGAGGAGAACGAGGCCGGCAAGCGCGTGGCCGTGCGCGATGAGAAGCGTCATCCCATGGACTTTGTGCTGTGGATCAATGCCCAGCCCGAGCACATTCTCAAATGGCCGTCGCCGTGGGGCTGGGGCTATCCCGGCTGGCACATCGAGTGCTCGGCCATGAGCAGCAAATATCTAGGCGAGACCTTTGACATTCACGGTGGCGGGGTCGACAACATCTTCCCCCACAACGAGTGTGAAATTGCCCAGAGCGAGTGCGCCCACGACGCGGTGTTCGCCAACTATTGGATGCTAACCGGCTCGCTTTTGGTCGATAGTGTGAAGATGAGCAAGAGCCTGGGCAACTTCATCAGCATCAAGGATGCGCTGAAGAAGTATCAGCCTGAGGCATTGCGCTTTTTCGTGTTGCAGGGGCTATATCGCAGCCCAGCCGACTACAGCGATGCCGTGCTGGAGGCGGCCAGCAAGGGTTGGGAGCGCCTGAACGCCACGGCCCGCCGGGTGCGCAACGAGCTGAAGGCGGCCACGGCCGAGTTGGGCAAGGACAACACGCCCGAGCTGAATCAAAATCTGACCGAGACGCTGGACAAGGCGCGCATGCAGTTCACCAGCGTGATGAACGACGACTTCAACACCTCATTGGCCATCGGCGCGCTGTTCGATCTCAGCACCGAAGTCAATCGCTGGATCGACAAAGGCATCGCCACTCAGGCGGCATTGCAGGATGCCGACAGCATCTACCGAGAGATGGGTAGCGACGTGCTGGGCGTGATTGCCAACGCCGAGAGCAAGGCCGACAGCGGTAGCGCCGCGCGCGAGGCCCAACTCATCGAGCTGATGATTCAGATGCGCAACGATGCGCGCAAGGCCAAAGACTTTGCACGCGCCGATGGGATTCGCCAGCAGCTCAGCGCCATCGGCGTGGTGCTGGAAGACGCGCCAAAAGGCACCTCGTATCGGATTGGCTAACCGGCACAGATGTCAGACTTCCTCCAGAAGTCTGACATCTAGTTTTGAATCGGCCCCTCGCAAATCATCGCCACTGGTCGCCCCTCGGCCTGCGTCAGCACCACCACCCACTCGCGTGCACCGGGCCCGCTAAGTTGCTTCGCCAACGCATCGGTATCCACCGGCGAGCCGCGTTTTTTCACGGTGACGGAGCCGGCGTCCATCTGGCGCAATCTGGCTCGCAATGGCTTCAAGTTAAACGGAAGCCAGTCCAGCACCCGCCAGCAGCGCGCCAACCGCGTAGGCGTAAAGCGGCTTGAGGTGAGATAGGCGATCTGGGCGTCCAGTTGGGCGGCTCCTAACTCCAACGCCACTTGCTCGACCAGATGCGCGCGCAGGATGGCGGGATCGGGCTCATACACATAGGCTTGCGGCATAGACAGGGCGGGCCGGGCTGAAATAGGAACCGCGTCCAGCGTAATGGGCAATTGACCCTGCCGCAACAGCGTGGCGCGCCGGCCGATAGGCAGGCCATCACCAAACCACAGGGTAGCCTCCTTCATGTCACCATCGACCGAGATAAATTCCACCTGCGCCGGCTGCAATGCATTCAACTCTGCGTCAGAAATTCCCGGTGCCACCTTGACCCCAATGCGCTGCACCTGCTTGCGCCAAATCTGCACCAGCTCCACCGGCGGCACATAGTCTGCCAGACGCACGGCGCGACGATTGCCAGCCCGCCGCGCCGGGTCGAAGAAGGCGGCCTGCACCCTGGGCAAGGTGGCTTGAGTGAGGTCGGCCTCGATCCAGTGAATGCGCTCACCCACCCCATAGGCGCGCGCATTCTCGGCCGCCATCGCCAGCCGCAACGGGTCAATATCCAGCGCATGCACCGTCATGCGCTCGGTCTGGGCCGCCATCACTATCGCATCGCCGCCGATGCTGCAACACCAATCACCGACCACATCGAATGCGGCAAAGTGGCTGGCGCGATACGTGCCAACCATTTCACCCGAAGCCTGCTCCAGTGCTTCGCGAGTGAAATACATCTGGCCGGCCCTGGCGAACTTGGTTGAGGCACGCTGACGCAGCCAGGCGGTTTCATAGGCAGCGGCGGCCTGAAATGGGGTTGCGCCACGACGCAGGTGGCTCAAGGTGGACAGGCGGCCAGCGTCGCTCAAATCACTGGCGGTGGCCTGCGACAGGAGCCGTTGACCAGCGTCGCCGAGGAGCCAGTGAAATGTGTCGAGATCCATGAGTCTGGCGGGGTGCAAAACCTCAGGTCCTTTGAGGACCTGAGATTCCACCCACGGCAATACGAATCACTTTCATAAGCGATGCCGACTACACACCGAGCAATAACCTAAACGGCCGGCCCTCGCCGGCATAACGCGCATTCAC